>WNFL01290207.1_pt1 | contig 16734 bp, 21 predicted proteins | sample 5400361 | NCBI WGS metagenome assembly WNFL01 (sample SAMN13153351, study PRJNA577476) | soil metagenome | isolation source: 40 cm soil on Douglas fir-dominated hillslope | place: USA:California | collected 2013-09-17 | reverse complement strand
AGTACTGATGTGCTTGCCCCCCCTCCAAATTTGTGTTTTGTTATTCTCAGCAAGGTCGGTCGCTGGTAGCACTCAATGGCTCAATTCGTACTCTGCGGACGATTTGCTATCCGACCTCTGGACACTCTATCTGATGCTGCTGGAGAATGACGGAAAGAATGCCGTTGTCTTGATGCAGTGGTCGCACCTGGCGTCCTTCCTCGAGATGTGCTGTGCTATCTACTTTGGACCAGTTGTTGGGAGGGAAGGTTGGCCGCGGCAGAATTTGGAAGAAGTCTCACTCCTAGTATGGCTTCTGTCAATTGTAGATCCACAGGGAGAGGACGTGCGTGACACCGAATTATTTTGGGCGACCAAGGCTGCATTGAGGGCCTTCGCATTCGGTGCATTCAAGGTAAACACGGTGAATGGACTACTTGAATCAAATCTGACGGTTCTTCAGTATCCGATTTCCCCAGCCCCACTGTCCACATTTCTTCCCGTGCTGGTCGCCTCTCCAGTATACGTTTTGGTGCAAGAGGCACTCTATTTACCCGATAACCACCATCTCCGGCCTATACCGCCTGCCCCACCAGCACTTTCGTCGACCCATACCATGTTGACTTCGATCAGCTATTATGGCCGTCGTGTCTGGTTNNNCCACCTAGTATTGCACTGGGCGCGATATTCTGGTACTTCCGTGACGTGGAGTCGCATGGTACCGGAGTGTCCACGCCTACATACCAATCACCCAAATCCCCTCAGCTGGGGTCTTTCACCTCCAAGTCGACAAGCGAGCCGAGTCACCTCACACTCCTCACCCCCCCGCCCTCCGCTACTACCTTTCTCGCCCCTGTACACCCATTTACGCCTCAGATAACTAGCGGAACCACTAGTCTCTGGACCACTGCCTTTCTATTCCCTCCACACCCCCTCGCCGATACCGATATATACGATATCGAGGAGAGAGGCTTGTCTAGAAAAGGTGCCAGTGGTCAGTTTGATGACGAATTGCTCCGTCGAGCGGTCGGGCTTGAGATAGGAATGCACGATCGGCAAAGGTGCAAACCAGGGTCCCTCGAAGGGGCCTGGGAAGGTGGATTCCTTGTAAGACTATAGTTTCATCGCTCTTAAGTGCGTTCCTACGCTGATTTGTCAATCGTCTAGTATCTGGATTTCGCGCTCTATGCATCTTTCCTGTCTGCGGAGGCTCGTGCGGATCGAGAGTTTTATATATCTGAGGCCATAAAGCTCTATGGTAGTAATAGGCAAGTATGGAAGCTCACTGAGTACTACTTGGTTCAAGTAGAGGATGAGACTGGACGAGTTATCGAAGGGAATCATTTAATGGGTGTGCAGCCAGGGAAGTGGCTGGATGGCTATATACCCTCAAGGAATGAAGTTACGTGGGTAGTGGGGGAGGGAGGTCTTCACATCGATATCGAAGAACGTGACGGCGGTACTCGATGGAAATATCAGCGGAGTGATATTGTTGCAAAAGCAGCGCGCAACGGAGAGATTGTAGACGCCTTTCCGAAAGACATCATTATCATTGGGGAGGTGAGTCGGCTCATTTTTCAGGCCAGTTCCGCTCCTTGGCTAATAGGTCGTAAATAGGGGCACTCGGCCTGGGGAGAAGCAACCCTAAAGGGGCGAGTACGGCCATATGATGGGCTGGTATCCCTTGTTAAGTCATATGTGCGCCTTCTCCCCCGAAATCGAGACTCCTTGGGCTAACTAGCTCTCTATAGCCCAACAGGGGCACTTGGGTGTATCTTGGTTATCTACTAGATGGAGAGAACATAGTCGGTCGGTGGAGAGACCGAGCGACATCCGAAGATTTGCATGGATACGAAGGCCCTTTCACGATGCGAAGGAGGAGACAACCAGGCACTGGAGCGAACGTTCTTTATTAGACTCTCTATGGGTATCTATGATGTACCAAAAAGCATCTATTCTTCTCATATCCCCTTCCTCTCTGGCATGCATCAGCTTGCTCGTCGGGCTTTGACAGAATGGATCATGTTGTAACGTTGTGTAGTTTTAAATTTCTCAAGATAGTCCCCTATCCTTCATTGATCAGCATGGAAACTCAATTCGAGACCAACGTTGTGGCTTGGCTTCCTCCTCATTCAGTCGTCCATCAAGCTCGAGGTCGGGCTGCTAGCAAAGCGTAATGTAGCTCTTGTTGTAGCCACAGTACTAATATCTGAGGCAATGAGCCTAGATGCCGCATTTAGTCGACGATATGATCCTTGATATCCTCGACATGGCGTACCGCCCCGCGCTACATCTCCCAGATTACCACATGCTTTCTAGCTTCTCCCTTGTCTCAAAGTTCTGGGCAGGTGAAGCCCAGAAACGAATGTTTGGAGAAGGTATGCTCCAGCTGACTGGGTGGCGCGTGGACATTCTCATTCCTTTCCGTGAAATTGACTGCTTGTGCGCCTCCGTATAGTATGGTTACCCACTACACGACGAATCACGCAGTTCCTGACAGTCGTTCGAAATGGCTCCGAACGGGGTAAGCAGCTAGGCTCCCTCGTTCGGAAGCTCCGAGTAGGATTCGGCACCTCTGTGGTCTTCCTAGACCACTTCGCCAAGTTGTATACGTCCCTTCCCGAGCTCGACACGCTTGAGCTCTTCCTCGACTTCGGCGCCCGATTCAGCAGCCCTGCTCTCGATCAACTCAAGACTTCGCTGCAACCTTATTCCCAACTTCTCTCGTTCAGCGTCATAAGCAGTTGCGAGTACAACGTCCTCACGCTCCTCCCCCTTCTCGGCTCGCATCTCGAGTTTCTTTCCATTCCCCGCAGCAAGTATTCACCCTACTATGGGCCCCCTTCTTCACCTCCCCAGTTCTCGTTGTATGAGCTGCGTTGGAGCGGTCCGACGCCCTGGCTGAAATGGATCTTGTCGAATTCAACGAACTCTCTGACCATCCTCGAGCTACGTGGTGCTCTCAAAGACGAGGATTTCGAGGCCGTTCTTAAAGAGCACGGTGGCAAACTATTCTCCCTTCGACTTCCTGATCAGGTACTCAGTGATTCGGCAGCTAAAGCGCTTGCACATTGCACCCGCCTGCGAGAGTTCAAGTATAATCACTTCCCTACCTATGGAATTACCCGATATCTTCCGACCACCATCGAGCATCTGGAGATTGTGGATTCTTTGATCACTGGTATCCGGACTCGACTTCAAGTCATCCCACCTATCGCCACGGATGACGATGGGGAAGAGTTTGTCAAGTGGATAGAGAGGTCAGCGTTATTTGTGCTGACGTGGGGCAAGGCTGGTGGCAAGGAGATGAAGAAGCATTGCGAGAAGCTGGCGATTGAATACCGCTTCCTAGCATCCCCAATCGGCTCGTATCCGGGCGAGAGGTCAGTTCATATATCCCCTACGGGTGAGGCGATAATAATTGTTCGGAGCAGAGAGGAGTTCTTCTATGCAAATGTTTTCCCGAGGTCTTGCTACTTCTCACCTGGTCGAAACCCGCCAACGAGCATTATGACAGAAGGCGCTGAGGGACGGCCCGCACAGGTTACGAGGCGGGAGGCCCCTAACACCGATCTCGACGCCGCAGATTCACCCAGCGAAGGTTCAGAAACCAGTTGTAGTCGTACAGAAAGCGCCGTGGTGGATCAGACAAGGGGGTGATCGTACGAGCGGATGAGCATTTCAGAGGTTCTCATGACGATACTAATGCGAATTACCAGTTTCTATAATATACTTCCCGACTTTTGAGCGAATGCTGATGCAGATTTGAGAGGTATATAGATCAAAATTTGAACTTCGGATGAGTGATGGTTATGTAATAGATTAGTTGCTTTGATACTCGACAAATGAGTCTATCATTGCTTCCGTCTATCATTGTTTCCGTCGTGGTTGCGGCCGGGAGTTGGCTGCGTAATCATCCGTTTTTTTTTGGGTTTTAATCCCAGGTATTCGCGAACCCATTGATAGGTCTCACGGATAGGAGGGATGGTACGTCCTACATAAGGCGGGAGGCCGAGCTTAGCGCGCACCCAAGCCAAGCGCATGATCTGCGACTGCAGCACCATCAAGCCAGAGTTGGTGATGATGACGATAATTTGGGCCTATTGCAATGTTGGTGGACTTAGTTGTGGTGGGTGGGATTACTCACCGAAGGGAACCATAAGAAGGGGATAGAAAGCAAGGGCATCAACGCAGGGAACCAGTTGGGCATGTGATTAAGACCATTTTGGCCCGGAGTAGGTTGTAAGCCGTCCCGCATGGCCGTCTAAGGCCCTTGTCAGCAACGCTCAATGATCAGAGTCGAGAGCTTACTCTGGCGGTCCACATCATAAAAGGCACAGAGACAACAGCCAAGATTGGATCTGGAGCGCTCAGGTTCTCAAACCATAACACTCCTCCATGGATGAAGGGGCTGTCCGGCATCGTGGCAATTCTTCGAACTCCAAAAAAGGCAGCAAAGGAAATGATCATGTTGAGCACGCCACTTGCGGGTGCAAGTAGTGGATTAGCCTGTGTGCTCGTCATTACGTCCTTCAACTCCATCTGAATCCTCGCCACGCCGATTTTGTCTCCCTTCTTTGCCGCCGCTTGTATTGCGTTCTGCAGGGTATTTATCCTGGGTTGAATAGGTCGAAGTTTCTCGGTCTCTTGCATACCACGGATGGTCAGAGGCACGAGAATACCACGCAGAGCGATGCTGGTGAAGATCACCGTAAGCCACCATGGGGTGCCCGTGGCGACATGAACGAGTTCTGTTGCCCATACATAAAGCCCCGAAGGGTTAATACAACTCGTAATACCATGGGCCGCAAAGTCGCCGAGATGGTGAATGATAGGCCCGGATATTGCGTCAGCGACTCCGGTCAGAGGTTCGGTCGGAATAGCCTCAAGGGGTAAAGAGTTGGTTGGCAGAAGTTCTTCTATTGTAGATGCAGAGGAGACTTCACTAGCAGTTTCCGCAGAGGAAGTGGGGAATCTACTTGAGGAGCCCGTCTCTGGTGGTCCCGGAGGGGCAGACACATTGGGCAAAGCCGGATCAACTTGACCTTTGGGGGCCTTGCTACTCCACCAGTAGTGGCGCTGAATTGATGGAGGTACCAGAAGTCTCAAAGGACCCATTGTTTTTCGATGCAGTGCGAGCTAATAAGTGACAGTCAGCGCTGCAATACCACAAATTACACACTGTAAATGGGGTTCGGTATTTGGAACGCATGGCAAACGCCCTACATGGGCCCCGAAAGATCTGGGGTTTTTTCCGCCTCGCACCCAAGGACGCGAGTTAAAGCGGTTCTCACGAAAGAATATAACTTGTGGTCCACTGCCAAAGATACAGTAGTTTCACAAATGGATTGCGTGGAGTGTCCAGCCAGTGTCATGTATGAAAACCACAGAAGAAGAGGGATACTTTACGCGTACAGGAGAAAATGACGCGCCGTGAGGTCTGGTCAATGTTCTAGACATGCTGTAAAGGCGTGATTTCGGCGCTGGACCGCCGCCCACCTGGACAGCTTGCATCAGTGAGTCGAATTCATCATTTCGACACACGTCTTACCATAGAATGGCCTATATATGCGGAAGTTCTTTTATACACTGAACTCAACATGTCGTTTATCCCTCTTCCACAGCTACTAGAGAGGAGAAAGGATGTTGGAGTTTTGAGAGGTGCGAGCCACCTGCCTCCCATAGGTCTATAGGTTCACGTTGGAACTCGATGAATTTCGTCATTCCCTTTGGTACGTATTAGGGGGGATATAGGCCGTAGGTGAAGGGAATTTTACTTCAAGCGTCTCTGCACTGGCATCCGTTGCATCCAACAAGGACCAGCCTCGATCCGCACATACTTTCCAAAGAACTCCGATCACTTCCATCACGTCAGCACCTCCCTCGCCCAAAAAGCACCACGTTACTTCCGCCAGACGAACCGTGAATGGCATCCTCTCCGCCAGTCCCTGCACTTGGACAGTGATCTGCTTCAATGTCTCCACTGCTTTCTCAACGTGGTCAGACATTCGCGGTACCAGATAGAGGTATGTTGAAGGGAGAAAATTGATGGGAACATCCTACGAGGGTTTCAAGCCGAGGACAATAGGTCCAAACCCGGTAGTCGAATCGGCACTTTTCGTACGGCTACGGAACATTCAGTACTTAGTACTCAATCAGAGTGAGTTAGTTCAACTCACCTCCAGCCGCAGCGAATGCAGCGTCTTACCACTTGATTCGAGAAAGAGGAGCAATGATGGCCAGCACTCATCCCTGAACATAATATTGAATCGCAAATTCTTTAGCAAGGGTACATCCCAGGTACCGAGCCAGTCGAAGGCGACGTTGAGGTCGTCCTCTGGTGCGAACCAGGAAATTTGTAGGATTTCGATCCTGGGGAAAAAAATAGGGGGAAGTGAATACCCGATGTCAGGGAGCGGCGCGAGTGCTAGTGTGCAGCACAGCGTTCGCAAATTGGCGAATTTCGTGGACAGGGGCACCAGAGTTTTCGCCCAGATGCAAGGAGGATGATCAGGATGTGCAGCCACACCAGCAGCGAAGGCTTCTATTCTACTTTGATCCCATTCACTGCCAACCAGCCACTCCTCCAGAACATCCAGGTCGGTAACGGGCCGCTGACTGTACTCGAAGACACTGAAAATGACGGTATTTGGCGCAACTTTGATGAGAGGTGTAATGCGAGCCAGACCTTCGAGTAGGCTCTCTGAGTCGGAGCAAAAGTTTAGGAAGCCCAAACGTCTGGTTAGTTGCAACAGGCAATCGTCCGCTGCAAGCCGAGAGGAGAGTTCTTGCACCCTTTGGTGACTGTGCGTTTCCATAAGTTCGTACTTGAGACGTTTTCCATATTGGTACCATGATGAGCAGACGAGTTGGATCACGACGCTCATTTTCACCGCATTCTCTTCGTCGATGGCCATTTGAGCATGATTGAAATTGACATCTTTGAATGGGTCCGAATATACCGTGTCAAGATAGTGGGGGATATGAACCACCAAGCATAGAATTCGAAGCCAAATCTCTACAGGCAACGCGGACGACATGGCTCTGGAGCAGGTTTCAAATCATATTCAGTATGCGTCCACGCTTATAATTCGTACAACGGGTGTGACTTACCTCCAGCCAAGGGGGTGGTCCGGGCCAAGTGTCTTCCATGTTGGACCAGATCGTCATGGGTCGGCACCACAGGATCTCTTCGGGGACAACAACACATTAAGGGAGTGTAACGCTTCACGTCTCCAAACCTTGGAACCAGAATTGTCGTGCCCCGAGAGCCTGAAAACGTCCTGACGTGCCGATCTTTGCAATGTCGCCCACATGGTAATACGTCAACAGCAAGATGACCTAGTATTTCTATGGCCCTGATAAGCAACTATCGTTCTGAGCTCCATGGTGAAGACACTCAGCCTTCCAATGCACGTTGGCCGTTGCTAGAGGGCCAATAACATGTCACCAAAAAACGCCATACTTTACGTATGGGCTCCTGCTTTCATTTTGGGAGACGTTCGTGGCTCGTGTAGACTGCTCGCGGGAAACGTATGCTCCTTGTTCACTCTTCGATGAAAACTCTAGGCCTTCGGACACGGGAGACACTCATAATTGCGGAAATCGTCCCATTCGTGACACCCTCACAGGTACCGAAACGTGGGAAAATCTAGATCATTGAATTAGATTGGGACAGATTGTGTCGAATCAGTGCCTCTACCCACTAGAATGGCAACCTTGAACCTGGAAACAAACGTGTGGATGAGCGTAGATCACGGGTCTACCGTTCACGTGGCTCTATTGACCATTGGAAACACAAGCGGCGAATTTACCCGTCCCATATGGATCCCGCAAAGACGCAGCCCGACGCCGCAAGTGTAGTCCCCCAGTCCTTTTCGTGCTTGTAGCGACTCTAGGTTGTGCTTGCGTCTCGATTTAATCCCGATGATTTTTCTTCGTTGCTGGGCAGAACGCGTTATCGGACTTGGCGATCCTCCTTGAAGTGTAGTTTATGTCTATAGGGCCGTTCACACGACTGTGGATCACGCGTATGCCTAATAAGTATCATCAGGCTTAAGGTTCGCCCAACAATGGTTTTGAAATTATCCAGCCTTCACTGGTACCTCAATTAGAGGCACATCGGCAAATCAAAGCCTGGCCGATGCAAAAGCCTCTACCCAAATAGAGTTCATTTGTTATTGGGTCGTCTTGGTGGCCGAGCGGGCTGCTCTTGTCTGGCTGCTTTCGGAAACATTCATTCCTTCACCTAGCGCATCGGCGGAGATCGCGCAATGGGGCACCATCGAGACAGATAAGGAAGGACATCAGATTCTGAATACTGGTTACTCAAATAGTATATCCACGCCACTGCGTGTGATGCAGTCGGGAGACCATCGGGGTTCTTGGTAGCCCGTAGGGTTCTTCCGGCCCAGAACATGGTGAGCATTCAATTGAGGGCTACTGTCCAGCCATAGCACAGTTGAAGAGTGTAGTTACCCGCGATCGTTACGCAGTACATAGTACCAATAAATGGGTTCAAAGGCTCATATTCTCACAGAAAATTGTGATCGCGAATGCCCACTTTGATTCTTTACATAACTTCACCGGACTTAGGCGCCCTTTACACCGAGGTCGTCATAACTCCATAGTTAGGCAGTAACCCCACGTGTCACTGGTTAGAGGAAACACAATGCAAATTAATGTACCCGGGGACTAAACGTCTTAGGGCTGTTCCTCATGATCCTCGCGGGCCTCATGGCAGAAGAAATGTCTGTTCTGGTCTATTCTTGCACTGCGGTACCTTCACACCCCAGAGGAGTGTCCCCCGACGGTGTCGTAGAAGCTCTGCGGCCTTCCGACACTGCCGTATTAAACCTGACAACAATCAGGTTGCTTGGATCGTGTCACGCTCGAGCCCAGGGTCATCGGGACTGCGGAAGCGATTTAGGTGCAGGAAGGGCCCCCCTTGGCAGACAGCAATAGGAGGTCAATCGAGAGGGAGGCCCATAAGACGTGCCCCGAACACGCTGTCAAATCCTCACCTCGCTCCAATAAGCAAACCCTTGCAAAAATGGCTTGAACGTATGATGCCCGTCGGGCTTCTTGTGCATTTGAATCATCAATTCATTGCAGGGTTCGTGGGAAGCACCTTGTCGACAATATTGATACTCCGGGACCGGGCAGACAACAGACGGCACAGTCTCCCTGTGTCCATACAGGTTTGAAATCAGATCTTCCTTTTCACTCGCCGATCCCAGATCTCCCTCCCACTTTCCACGAATCGGGTGCAGCTTCTCGCCCCCACGGCGGCCGAGAGTTGGCCGCGCCGTCGGCGGTTCTCAATAGGAGATCAAACAGAGGTACAACTATGTGCCTTGTTTGTACCTTTTGTGTCATGAGGGAATACCTTGAACTCTGTGCCGTCGATCGACCGACAAGGTCCCGACTTCCTCAATAAATTACGAGCATGATATCTCAAGGTATAGTAATATAGGCCTTTTATCAGATTAGCTGAGGAATCCCGCCATTTTATTCGAGACAACCTTACGACCACAAGTGGAAGCGGAATTGGCTTACATAGCTGGATTTGATATCGCGGTACACTATATTCACTGTTTGGATGCTATATTATCTAGGATGCCGTTTGGCCCCGCGCGTCAAGGTTATCACATACAAACCTTCAAAGGAGGAAAGGGTCCAGCCAGAGGAATTACCCTCTATTCAAACTCGTGAGTGCAGCTTTACCAATCACCTCCATTTCAGTAGGACCAGGATCAGGACCGGTACCTCGTTGAAACAGTGCGACGATTCAAATATCTCCGGCGGACCAAACCGTCAGGTTTATACATATTCTTGGGATTTTAAGTACACAATACGCATGTTATAGTCCCGTGATGATAGGGCAGTAAGCCCCGGCGGCGGGAACTTCTCATACCGAACGCATGTGTGACGCATTTTGTCTGCCCCAGGAGCTTCCAGAGAACACCACTTCAGGGATCCGTGTGGAGTTTATTCGCGGGCGCGCGGCTTATCCAACCACTTCGCGCGGTATGCTTATCCCATCGGCCAGGGAACCCGGGCCCGCTGAAGGGAGATCTGCAATAGGACTCTGTTCCAATGCTAATGACATGTACCGAACTCAGATAGAAGGCCGGAAACAAGCGAGTAGATAACGAATGGGCCAAAGATGCTTCAAGGAGCGAAAGGCGGTTTGAAGTAAGTCCAAAGCTCATCGCAGATCGGGGTATGAACCGCCCAACTGGTTCCTGAGACGCGATTAGTGCGCAAACAGGGCAGAGAAAAGCCGCCAGCTGTAGAATTGCGCCTCGTGTGTTTGGAACAAACTCCCAGCCATTAGGGGTATTGTGTCAGCAAAGACAGTTCTCTGTCAAATACAGTGACGAAATCCCCTTCTCTCGCTGTGGGAAATCCCTCTGAAAATACAATCATCCGTGCTCATTTGTTAACCCCCTGGAGCGCGGAAGGCAGGCAGGCTCAATATGGGGTGTCCGCCTCTGATCGTTGCAGGTTAATACCGATGGCCGTGGTTCGTACGAATGATCAACGACGTAGAGAGTCTGGCTACCGCGCGATGTAAGCAAGATTCGGGAAGAGTGGTCGTTCTACATTTTATTTGGTCACTTCATTTAACGTAAGAAGTTCCGAATTCGGAGGTACCAATATCAACCGAGAGTGCCGCGCGTTCGGGACGAAAGATTAAGCTTAATATTATGTGTCAGGTATGACCAAATAATGGAAGACGGTCTGTGTTCTAGAACCGCTAGAATGACAGAGCGCGCGGTTACCGGGAAGGACGATTTATGAACTATGAGCGTGTGACGCGATTCGCCAGCCCGAGATGTGTGGCAATATGCATGTGAAACCCTATGCGATTGTTGACAAACCGTATACAAGAAAACATTCGAATAGAAGTGAAGATTGGTGTGGTGACTGACAGGCCTTTCCACGAATTCCACAACTTGGTGCCTTTCCAGCTTGTGCTCAAAGAGCAAGCCAACAAGTACAGTACCTTCAACTTTGGCGCCAATATAATGCGGTTGGAGGTAATTCCCAATAGGGGTGCGAAGGCGAATTTTGAACCTAGTAGTGTCGAAGCCGATTACGGTTTGGTCCTGGCGCATGCCATACCCGTTCAAGCGCCCGCGCTGATCGCAGATGGCAGAGGCATTTGAGTAAGAAGCTCGTGTGAGGAACGAGAAGGTCGCATGTGAAATTTCTCCGCCATCATCATGGCACCTTTGGTTGTTTGAGCTCGTCGACCTCGAACCACCCGAAATGAACCGTAAGGACGAAGGGTATTGGTGGGGACGAGGGCAAAAGGATTTGGCCGAGGGCCAAGCCAACCCCGACTGCCACGGCTGAGCCTGTCTGCGGTCGCGGAGCCTGTGTCCCTGCGATGGTTTGTCCCTATATTCCTCGCACGAGGGATCGACATAACAAAGCGTGTAGAGACGGAGACCCACCTTGCGTCCGGGTGCAAGAGACAATTTTTATTTTTTGTCCCGGATGTATGCAGGTATGCCTAGGAATAGGGAGTTAAGCTCTAATTTTGCCCTTCCCATCCTATCCTTGCATAGCGGGTCTCACGGTCTAAAACCCAAAATGGCTTTCCGAGCCCGAGGGTAGGCGGAAATTTATACCGACAACCGACAACCGACCAACCAACCAACCAACCCAACTGAACGAGGGAGCGAATAGCGAGTGAAGTAAACGTGGGTTGCCTCCTTTCCCTCTTGCGGGTCTTGTCGCCCTGGCTCGCATCTCAGGGCCACCGACCGCAACGCACGCACGAATCACGAACACGAACGAATGACGACGCCACCGCCGCGTCCTCCGGAACTTTCGGAGGTGATAGAGAATGTCACGGTGCAACCGGCAGCGGTCGGTTTGGTCGAGGGTTATGCCAGTGGGGAGGGCGATCACTGCTCGGTTCCGAGAACATTCCGAAATTAGGGTTGTAGTTGTCGTTGTTGGGGTGGTTGTCAGTCATCATCCCATCCGTTCGTCCCTTCGTCCGTCTCTGTGCGTCCGTCCGTCCGTCAGCGTAAGGCCAAATTCAATCGAGGAGAGGATTCGTTCGAGGAAGTCAAGGTAAGTAACTACCTTTTGGAACCCACCTGCCCCGTCATGATCCTCCCTTTCATCTCTTCCATCCCTTCCACCCCTTCCATCCCCTCCCCCTTCCTTCCTTCCGCCCTTCTTTCCTTTTTTCTCCTTCCGTCCTTATCTCGCTTCCGAGAGCAACCGGATATCAAATTCTTTTCGTTTGGTGGAGCCGAGGAGGTGAGTTCGTTTGTTGTATATTTCAATGCGCATCAGTGCAAATGCATTGCGGGTGGCGGCAAAAAGTCAAGGCAAAGGAAAAAAAAGGCAACGGCAAGCTTGAAATTCCTACATCGCCCACCCACGCTCCCCACTCCCCACTCCCCACTCCGTAATTGTGGCGTTAACATATTCCATTATATCCATTATCTCTATTATCTCTATTATGCATACAGCGGCCGTGCCCACTCCACACGCACATCGTCCTCCGATCGCGCGGGAGGCCGGTCGACGGCGAATCAAGGAAAGTGCTGAGTAAGGTGGGCGTAGACGCGCCGCGCAACACCAAAGGTCTGGATCAGTCGTATGGGATTTGTGAAAACAGGTGCAAAAAGGGAATATCCATATACGACAGTACACAGACACACTCACAGACACACGCAGACACTTACACATACAACAGACAGACAATCGACACAGTGGGAAGTGGAGTGAATTAATGTTCTCGACCGAATCGAAAGTCCCTTACCCATTACCCGTTACCGTACAACCCCGAGATGTTAACATAGATCACCGAGGCACCGTTGGTGGTTCCCCGCAGCTCACTTCACTTCACTTCACTTCAACCCAGTGCAAACTCTCAGTCGCCGTAACGTACGCAGAGGGACCACGGCAAGCGTGTGTCCCTTGCGTTCGACTGCCTGCGGGCAGTGGGCGACGCAGCACATTACATCATGGTATGTTACTGTAACAAGTACAGATACGGATACTACTATCAGCCGGCCGGCCTGCCGCGCGGTGTATCTGCACCCAATACCAACTACCAGGATTTTCAAACGCTCATGTAACCTCACACCCCAGAAAGTATGAATACTATTAATCAAATTTTATTTCTTTATCCTATTGTTTTATTTTATTATTTCTTTATATATTTTGGCTTTCACCGGCTTCTATTGGTTTGACGCTTTCACGGGACCGGAAGTACACGGCACTACGCTTGTTGGGTCCCCAGCCGTAGCTTCCATCTGCGGCGTAAGTGGGTTCAGTTTGGTCTCAGTTGGGTTCATGCATGATCCAATTGCCAGCTAGTTCCAGTTCCAATTACGGCCCGCTCGGCCCTTCTCCACTCTCCACTCCCCACTTTACTTTCCACTTTCCATTTTCACTTCTCCACTCGACTATCCATCATACGCCCGTTTCCCCATTCTCCCCATTCTCCCCGTTTTCCCCATCTCCCCATCTCCAATTCTCCCACCCATCTGCACATCCCCAAACTTCGTTTCCTTCTTCTTCTCCCCCCGGTCCCGGTCCCGGTCCAGTCTCCGTTCCCGATCCCGGTCACGTATAGACCGCCGGCCGGCCGGGGCTGGGGCTGGGTGGGTGGAGGGGGATTGAGCGATCCGATCGATCAAGGGTCCAGCATTCAGCATTCAGCGTTCAGTGTTCACCTGAACTGAACCTTAAAAAAACAAAAAGGGACCTTTCAGGTAACTTTTTTTGTGTGTATGTGTGTGTGCAGCAGAAAAGTGTATTTTTCGCTATATACACTACAATGGGTGTATGGTTCAGCAGGGTACGCGTGCGGCCGTGCGGGGATCGTGATCTTTGCTCTACAGTGGAACGTTTGGACATTAGGTTTGCAAATGAGTGTAAGGCAGGATATCTCGGTGCGTGGTATGGGATGGATGGCAGTGGATACACATGAAGAAAGAGACGTGACGCGACTACTCGAAGCGCGGAGTTAAGCAAAGGGGGGGAACAGTGCACGTGTGACAGCGAGGGATAATGCAAAGATTAAAGAGAACATGTGTACCGTTGCGGGGATAGTGCTATGTACGTACGTAATACGCTGGGGAGGGGGGGTATATTTCGGGCGGAGTCGAATTCGTTCATTATCGATTGTAGCTAGTGTGAGGATCAAGAACGAAGAAAAGCACTAAATGCCAAAAAAAAAAAGGAAGGAAGAAGACAATAGACCTCGTTATGTGCACGGGGGGACTTGCGCTACCTGTTCAGGCGCAAAGGATTAGCATGTGCTGGGCGTGGCAGAGGTAAAAACGAGGGGGTTGTGGTGGGTATACGTACGAAAACGTGTTTAACGCGCGATTCGGGTCGTCGTCATTATGATTGTTATTGCCGCCGGGCCCCCTCAAGCCGGTCCGCTGGCGCTTGGGGGTGCGAACGGGGCCAGCGACGGATGGACCGCTGCTCAGGTGGGTACGGGAGATCATCGTAGGACTGGTGGGAGTGGTGTGGTTAGATGCAGATGGCGGCCGAGCGGTGCCGACGGTGGACGGAGGCTTAGGAAGGACCGTGCCGGGGGGGAGACCAAGGGCTGTACCGGTGGTCGAAGAGGTAGTAGTGGGGCGAGAGACAGGTGGGCTGTTGCTCGCATGAGAGTGGGGGTAATGTGGGGTACCAGTGCCCGGGGCTGGTGCGGGTGCATTTGGGATGGGGGAGGTTGAATGTTGTGGATTCCGGAGAGCACCGGTGGATTCGAATGACGATCGGCCCGATGCGGAGCGCGAGTGGTGGTGATGCGAGGGTCGATAAACGGCATTAGAATTAAGTGAAAGACCAGGAGCAGCAGATGGAGGGGAATGGGAATGGGGATGATGATGGGTATGATGATGGGTATGATGGGTGTAGGGTTGATGGAACTGCTGCGTGGGATCGGAGGGTTCTCGAGACCAGCTCGAGCGGCCGTAGTTGTTATGATACGGTTGCGGCGTCTGGGATCTGGCGAATGGCGGCTGGGGCGGCGGTGGGGGTTGAGACGCTGTGTGCGTGCAGTATGCGTGAGTGCGGGCGTGCGTGAGACAGGCAAAGCGGTAATGGTGAAAATTAAAATATTTTAAAAACCAAAAACCAAAAATTCCAAAAAAAAAATTAAGACATTAAATGGATGAAATGAGTAAATGTAGAAGAGAGAAGAAGAATGCCGAAGTCAGTTACGGGAACTATGACGACATGAGGTGAGGTGAGATGGGAGATAGACGACGTACCAGCGGCTGCTGGATAGGCTGGTGCAAAGGGCGAGGCGCGAAGGCGGGCGAGGGATGGATCCCGGGGTGGATCTCCCGACTTTACGAGGGGCGGTAGGCGAATAAACGACTTGGATGAAGGGACGGGTGAGGCGGCGTCACTTCTGGATCGGTCTCGGGTGGTGGGAATTGTTGTTGTTGTGGTGGTGGTGGTGGTGGTTGTGTCGCGGGTTCGTTCACCGGCGCGGGAGCTAAGAAAGGCACGCTCGCTCTGATTGAAACGGGCGCGGCCGTACTCGTCTGGAACGGGTGGTGGGGGGTTCGGGAACGCGTCCATGAGGTCGTGGCCAGTGAGTGCGGGCGGGAGACGCGAGGTGGAGGCGGCCAAAGAAGAGGTCGGGGGCATATTGGAGGACGAGTGAGGACGAGTGGGAGAGGCGTGGGTATGGGTATGGGTGTGGGTGTGGGTGTGGTGATGGAGAGGAGGTCGAGGTCGAAGATGAAGGTTGAAATGGGGGAAGGACGAGGGAGGGGTCCGGGGTGTGGCTGCGTTGGGGGGACGCCATCATGGTGGGTTAGGTTACGAGTAGTGCAGTGTGGCAGCAGCAACTGCAAAGGTAGTGAAGCGGGAGCTGCAAACGAGCGAGAGAACGAGCAGGTGAACAGACAGGCGAACAGGCGAATAGTTGTGTAGTTGAACAGTCGAACAGGCGAGCGATACAGGCAAGCGAGCGAGTGAGCAGGCGAGCAGGCGAGGGGACGGAGGACCAGGCATTATATAGCCCGGTGGGATGCCAGATGCCAGCAGCAGAGCATCAATAGCAATCCTAATAGTTATAGTTATAGTTGTAGTTGTAGTTATAGTTATAGTTATAGTAAAAGGTAATGATAATGGTAATGGTATTAGGTATTATAGTAATAGTACTGTGAGTAAGTGTACGAGCTCCAGTAGTAGCTGTGATTGTAGTGGTAGTGGTTAGGGTTCTTCCATATTCATTTCTTTCATCCGTCTGTCCGTCCGCCCGTCCTTCCGCCCGTCCGTCCGCCCGTCATCGCTAGTCAAGAGTTCGCGCGGGACCGGTAGATAAGTAGCAAAGGTGATGTCGTTATTCTTATTTAAACCGTGTTCTCTTCTTTTTCTTCTTTTATTTTTCTGTTTCTACTTCTATTTCTGGTTCTGGTTCTGCCGCCCGTCTGCCGCCGCCGCCACCACGCTGCCTTCTGCGCTGCCCGCACCTACTCTCGCTGTCTTCTTGTCTCCTTGTCTCCCTGTCTCCCTGTCTCTCTCTGTCCCGTCTGTCTGTCTATCGATCTATCTGTCTGTCCGTCCACGTAGTTTCCTGTTTCCTTGCTACTGTTACTGCTCCTACTGCTCCTCCCTACTGCTCCCGCCCTCTTTACCGCCTGCAAATCTTCATTCCGCTCAATCCCCGACCTCCCGATGCACGATACCCGATACCCAAATACCCCGATACGAGACTAGCTAACTCTCACGTCACTACGCTCT
>WNFL01116919.1_pt2 | contig 16739 bp, 12 predicted proteins | sample 5400361 | NCBI WGS metagenome assembly WNFL01 (sample SAMN13153351, study PRJNA577476) | soil metagenome | isolation source: 40 cm soil on Douglas fir-dominated hillslope | place: USA:California | collected 2013-09-17 | reverse complement strand
GACGCACAGATCCTTCTGCGCCGGTGCGGACGACGTCGCCGGCGCGCAGGATCGCGTGGGGAACGATCGCCGCGCCGGACCACTCCGTTACCCTCCACCGATTCGGCGGCGTGTAGATACGCAGGACGCCCAGTACGGCCACGACGATCAACGCTGCCGCCGCCACGGCCAGCGGCCAGCGGCGGCGTGGACGGATCACTGCGGCGCGCCGGAAGTCGGGCATCCGCGCGGCGGATCGGTAGCGCGCCAGGAGGGTCTCCAGATGCAGCACCTCGACATCCGGTTCGCCGCTTCCGTCCCACAAGTAATCGTCATTCATACGGCACTCCCACCGAGCGCTCCGCGCAGCATCTGCATTCCACGATGAAGGTTCACACGCACCGAACCGGGCGTCAGGCCGGTACGCGCGGAGATTTCCGGCCCCGACATCCCTTCGACCAGGCGCAGCATCAGCGTCTCGCGATAGGCCTCGGGCAGATCCCGAATCGCCTGCAACGCGCGTGCGGCCTCGGCGTCCTCGCTCTGCGTCCCCCGCGTAGCAAGCGCGGCATCGATCTCGGCGTCGATCTCGCCGTCAATCTCCAAAGTGGCGGCCATCCGCCGCCGATGGTCCTCCGCTGCATTGCGAGCCGTGCGCGTGATCCACCCGGCGAACGCGGCCGGCTCGCGCAGCGACTGCAGCTTCGTCAGCGCCGTGATGAAGACGTTCTGCGTGACGTCATCGGCATCGGCGGGAGAAAGGCGTCCGAGAAGAATCGAGTGCACGACAGGGGCATACCTTGCGTAGAGAATTTCGAACGAGGCCACATCGCCCGCCCGCGCGGCACGAACGAGATCGGCATCGGTGCGAACAGACATCGGCGATAGCAAGACGCAAGGGGTGCAGCGAGTGTTAACACGTTAACGGCAGGCCGCTCCGTTGCGTCTTCCTGCCTATGATGGCTCGATTTTCACTTCTCGTCTTGCTCGCCCTGAGCGTGTTGAACGGTTGCGCACGCGCCGACAGCCTCCCGGGCATGACCTCTGTTCACGTACCGCTTCCGCGCGGATTCCATCCACAGACTCTCGCCGCTGCCGATTTCAACGGCGACGGCCGGACCGACGTGGCCCTTTGCGGAACCGGCGAGCAACTTCTGGTTCTCGCCGGTGACGGGCAGGGAGGACTGCGACCGATCCCCCAGGAGGCGCGCTGTGGCGCACATCCTACACAGATGATCGCCGCTGACCTTGACGGTGACGGACGCGTCGATCTGGCGGTGGCAAATCATGCAACGAGCTATCTCACGGTTCTGCACAATGAGGGAGGCGGCCGATTCACTGCTCGACAAGTGAACGTCCACTCCAACCCGCACCCGCACACGGTCGCCGCGGCAGACGTCGACGGCGACGGGCACGTCGATCTGATCACCGATAGCTGGGGAGAAAAGCGCCTCACGCTGCTTCTCGCCGATGGCCACGGCCGATGGCAGTCTCCGGGAATCCCGATCGACATCGCCCGGGAGCCGTACGTCAATGTCGTGGCCGCCGACCTCGATGGCGACGGTCACGTCGATCTTGTCATGCCGAACGCCGGGCCGGGCGACGGATCCGACACCGTATCGATTCTCTTCGGCGACGGTCATGGCCACTTCCGGCACGCGGCGCAATCCCCGATCGCCGGCGGTCCCATCCCGTTCATGGTCGCCGTCGCCGACGTGAACGGCGACGGCCGGCCGGATATCGTGATAGCCAACTACTCCGGCCACATCACCGACACCTCGCGTGACGGACTGACATGGATCCGAAATGACGGCCAGCGGCATTTCACCGCCTTTCCGCAGCGCATCGCCATCGGGCACGGCTGCTGGCGGATCGCCGGCGGCGACATCAACGGCGACGGCGTTGCCGATACGGCTTTCATCAACGCCGCCGATGGCACGGTCAGCATCGCCTATGGATCGGCGAATGGACCGCGGCCCGGTTCGACCGTCGCGGTAATGCCTGAGCCACACAACGTGGTGATGGCCAATCTGCATCACGGCAAACGAGCAGACCTGCTGGTGATCACGGACGATCACGACGAGTTGCTGATCCTCTCCCTCCCCTGAGCCGGCACGGCCGGCTGCGTTGGTTGCCCAAGGCTCTGCCAGCAGTGGGGCAAGAACGTTTCTGCCGCGCAGACTCCAAGACCCTCCGGCAACCGACAACCGACAACCGATAACCGACAACTCAATCCCCACCAAACCTCACCGCAACTTCCCCGTCTAACCTACGTAATCGCTCGTAGGAGAACTTGAATGCGCCTTTGGGTGGCAGTGGCCATTGCCTCGATCGCCGTTTCGCTATTCGGACAAACACCACCGGCAGCGCCCGTTGTGCCAACCGCGCCGCCGATCAACATCCACCGCGCCAGTGCACCGATCGTCGTCGACGGCGATCTTTCGGATTCCGGCTGGCAGGACGCGGCAAAGGTCGACGCGTTCGTCGAGGGATCGCCTGGAAACAACATTCCGGCAAAGGTGAAGACGGTGGCCTGGTTCACCTTCGACGACCGCTACTTCTACATCGGCATCCGCGCCGAAGATCCCGAGCCGAAGAAGATCCGCGCACCCTACGTCGAACGCGATGGCGTGATCGGGACCGACGACAACATCGCTATCTTTCTCGATACCCGCGGCGACCGCCGGATAGGGCTGGAGCTGCGCGTGAATCCGCGCGGCATCCAGGCAGACGGCTTCTTCGACGACGCCGGCCCGGTGGAGGACTTCTCGCCCGACTATTTCTACGACACGGCGGCGAAGATCGACGACCACGGTTGGAGCGCGGAGTACCGCATCCCCTTTTCGTCGCTTCGCTACTCGAGCCGCAACCCCACCTGGAACGTCCTGGTCTGGCGCAATTACCCGCGCGATTTCCGCTACGCCTTTTACAGCGCGCCGGTCCCGCGCGGATCGAATTGCCTCGTCTGTCACGCCGTCCCCATCGTCGGCCTGGAGAATCTGCCTGAATCGGGACATCTCACCGCGGCTCCCTATATCAGCAGTCAACATCTTGACCAACCGGGACCGGCCGGCACGGCGCTCGATCACCATTCGTTCGACACGAATGTCGGCGCGGACGTGAAGTGGACGCCCAGCGCGGCCGGCGCGGTCGATCTCACACTCAATCCCGACTTCTCGCAGGTGGAGGCGGACGTCCCGCAGATCACCGTCAATCAGCGTTTCGCGGTCTTCTTTCCCGAGAAGCGGCCCTTCTTCCTGGAGGGGTTCGATCTCTTCAACACGCGCACGATCACCTCGCCGAAGGGCGGGCTGCGCGCCACGGGCCGGATCGGCGATACCGCCTACACACTGCTGGTGGCGGAGGACCGAGGCGGTGGACTGACGATTCTTCCCGGTCCCCTCGGCAGCGATTTCGCGCCGCAGGATTTCCACTCCACCGACACCATCGCGCGCGTCCGCCACGAGATGGGCGGCTCCTTCGTCGGCGCGGTCCTCACCGACCGCGAAGTCAGCGGCGGCGGACACAATCGCGTGCTCGGTCCCGATTTTCTCTGGCGTCCCAACGACTCCGACACGGTCACGGCGCAATTGCTGGCAAGCGACACCACCAATCCCGACAGGCCCGATCTCTCGCCGGAATGGACCGGCCAGTCGCTGCGCTCACATGCCTTCAATGCCTCGTGGAATCACCAAGTGACCAGCCACGACTACGGCATTACAGTCAACGACATCGGCAACGACTTTCGCGCGGACCTCGGCTTCATCCCCCAGGTCGGCTACCGCGAGGCAAACGGCTTCTTCGGACTCCGTTTCTATCCTGAGCACTCCATCGTCCGCTTCGTCCGTCCGTCGATCTTCGTCGACCAGCAGGAAGATCTGCACGGGAACACGCTCTTCCGTCAGGTCTCACTCGGCGTACAGGCCAACGGTGCAAAGAACCTGCAGGCCGGCCTCCTGGTTCGACCGGGCGAAGAGGTTCTCGTCGGCGGTAAAACGCTGAAACAGTCGTACGGGACGCTGACTGTACAGCTTGATCCGTCCCGGCGATTTACGCGCGTGTTTCTGCAACTGAGGGAGGGGCAATCGATCGATTTCGCCAACCGCCGCGTGGGCAACGGGCCGAGTGCGCAACTGGCCGTGACCTTCCGTCCCATCGACCGGACCACCTTCGAGCTCGACCTGAACCGCGAATGGCTCAATGCCGCCGGCGGCCCGGTCTACACGGCGCAGGTCGAGCGCATCCGCGCGCTCTACAGCTTCACCGCGAACTCGATCATTCGCGTGATCGGGCAGTACAACGACGTCAACCGCAATCAGGCTCGATACATCAACCCGGTGCCGCAGCACGGCGGCGCCTTCCTGGGATCGATCCTCTACAGCTACAAACTGAACTGGCAGACCGTTCTCTTCGCCGGCTACGGCGACGACCGCATCCTGACGTCCCAGAACGACCTCGTGAAACAGGACCGGTCGATCTTCTTCAAAGTGAGCTACGCGATTCAGAGGTGATGATTCCCCTTGGACCGCGGGCGTCTCGACCGCGCTTTCAAGCTACAGGATGCCGAGCATCAAGCGCGGGCGGGACGCCCGCAGTCCCAGGGTCTACGAGAAGTGCGGCACGCCAAGCGCCACGCTCTCATCGAAATCGAGCTTCTCGCTCGTCCAGCCGGTGAGGGTGGCGTCGGTGTTCGTCTCGACGTAGGAGAGGACGCGCTCGAGCATGGCATCCGCGGAGGGATCGTCGATCGAGACGAAGGAGACGGCCATGCGGGCGCGCTGATGAAGATCGTTGAGACCGACCTCGCCGGCGGAGATCTCGAAGCGGTGCCGCAGCTTCTCGCGCAGCGATTTCACCACCATGCGCTTGTCCTTCAGAGATTGCGCGTGCGGGATGAAGATCTCGAAAAGCGCTACAGAGACGATCATGGAAAGCGAAGAGCGGCGGTGGCCGCCGCTCTTCAGAGGTTACGCCAACGCCGCGGCGAGCTGCTCCACCTTGAACGCTTCGATGATGTCCCCGTTCTTGATGTCCTGGAACTTCTCGATGCCGATGCCGCATTCGAAGCCCTGGCGGACCTCGGCGACGTCGTTCTTGAAGTGACGCAGCGAGCCGATCTTCCCTTCGAGGATGACGCGGTTGTCGCGAAGCAAACGGACGCTCGCGGACCGCGGAATGACCCCCTCGGTCACCATGCAGCCGGCGATGACGCCGGCCTTCGGAACCTTGAAGGTGCTGCGGACTTCGGCGCGTCCCTGGAAGACTTCCTGGAACTTCGGATCGAGCAGGCCGGTCATGGCCAGCTTGATCTCGTCGACCAGGTTGTAGATGACGGTGTAGAGGCGGACGTCGATCCCTTCCTTCTCCGCCAGCTCTCCGGCCGAACGCTCAGGACGGACGTTGAAGCCGACCACGATGGCATCCGAGGCCGAGGCCAGGAGCACATCGTTCGTCGAAATGGCGCCGACCGAGGAGTGGATCACGTTGACCTTGACCTCGGCGGTGGACATCTTGCGCATGGTGTCGGCCAGAACTTCGACCGAGCCCTGCACATCGGCCTTCAGAATCAGGTTGAGCTCCTTGGCCGTCCCCTGCTGCATGCGCTGGAAGAGCTGATCGAGCGACATGCGCGAGGTCTTGCCCTGCGACATCTCGCGCGCCTTCTCCTGGCGCATCTGTCCGATCATGCGGGCCTGGGTCTGTTCGTCGACGACCTGCAGCGAATCGCCGGCGTTCGGCACGTCATCGAATCCGGTGACCTGCACCGGCGTGGCCGGCGCTGCCTCGTTGATCCGTTTGCCGCGCTCGTCGGTCATGGCCCGGACTCGGCCTGACGTGGCACCGGAGAAGAAATGATCGCCGATCTTCAGCGTGCCGTCCTGCACCAGAAGCGTAGCCACGATGCCGCGGCCGGCTTCCTTCTTCGCCTCGAGCACGACGCCCTTCGCGCCGATCTCAGGCGAAGCCTTGAGATCGAGCAGGTCGGAGGTGAGCAGGATCATGTCGAGCAGATCATCGATCCCCGTCTTCTTCGTTGCGGAGACTTCCACCGAGACGACGTCGCCGCCCCACTGCTCGACCTGAACGCCGTTCTCGGCGAGCTCTCGGCGGACGCGCTCGACGTTCGCGTTCGGCTTGTCGATCTTGTTGATGGCCACGATGATCGGCACCTTGGCGGCGCGTGCGTGGTCAATGGCTTCTCTGGTCTGCGGCATGACGCCGTCGTCAGCCGCCACGACGAGGATGACGATGTCGGTCACCTTCGCACCGCGGGCACGCATCATCGTGAAGGCCTCGTGGCCCGGCGTGTCGAGGAAGACGATCTTCCGTCCGCGCTTCTCGACGTGATACGCGCCGATGTGCTGGGTGATGCCGCCCGCCTCGCCTCCGGCGACGTTGGTCTCGCGGATGGCGTCGAGGAGCGAGGTCTTGCCGTGGTCGACGTGACCCATGACGGTGATGACAGGTCCGCGCGGCGTTGAGCCGGTGGCGCCGGTCTTTTCCATTGCTTCCAACTCGACGGCTTCTTCGAACGAAACGATCTCCGCGTCGATGCCGAGGTCCTTGGCGATGTCGAGCGCGAGCTCCGCGCCGAGGGGCTGGTTGATCGAGATCATGAGCCCCTTCTTCATCAGAAGGTGCTTCATCAGATCGTTGGCCTTGATGCCGAGCTTGTCGGCAAGCTCCTTGACCGTCGCCCCTTCGCTGAGAGGAATCTTCTCGGTGGGACGATTGAAGTTCAGAACCTTGCCGGAAACCGGCGCGGCCTGTTTGCGCACGTCGCGGCGAAGCGACGGTGCGCGCGGCTTCCCATCCTCATCGGTGTCCAGAATGGGGATGTCGGGTCCGAGATCATCGTTGATGATCTGCGTTCCGGAGAACGGACCCTTGGTGAACAACTCGTTATCAACCTCGGCCGGGCGCTCGCTCTTGCCGCGCTTGCCGGTCGTTTTCTTTTTCGGGGAGAGATCTTCGCCTTCGGGACGCGTGGTCTTGCGGCGTCCCATGGCGCCGCCGGGCAACGTGCCCGGAGGTGGCGGCGGCGCGGGAGGAGCGCCGGGACGGCTGACACCGGGACGGAACCCGCCGGGACCACCGGCCGGTCGAGCACCCATCGGAGCACCGGGACGAACGCCCGGGCCGGAGGGACGGCTACCCATCGGCGGGCGAGCGCCGGCAGGAGCGTTAGAACCGGAAGGACGTGTGCCCATCGGAGCGCCGGGACGGGAGAGGCCCGGGCCCGCGGCAGGACGTCCGGCCGCGGACGGGCTGTAGCTCGGACGCGAGACCGGCTGTTGGCCGGCATAGTTCGGACGCGCGGCCTGCGGCGCACGAGCGCGTGGGCCGGTCGGACCGGTGGCACGACGCAAGTCGGCGGGGCCCGCGGCCATCGGAGCCGCCGGCTGCGCGGGGGCGGCAGGCGGGGGCGGCGGCGGAGCGGCCGGGGTTTCGGGAACCGGTTCAGGAGCAGGAGCCGCTGCGACAGGACGCGGCCTTTCAACGACCGGAGGCGCTTCCTTGGCGGCACGTTCCTCGGCTTCGACGGCTTCGACGAACTCCGGGATGATCACCACGGGAGGCTGCGGCACGGCAACCTGGGGCTCTTCCACCGGCACCTCGCGCTTCGGACGCGGCGTCGGCTTGACGATGGCCCGAGGAGGGCGCACCGCTTCCTTCTTCGCGGCCACCTGAGGCTTGTCCTCACGCATGATGACGCTGCGTGTGCGCATCGTCAGTTTCTTGCCGGTGATGAGCGCCTGAATGACCTCAGGCTCCAACGCCTGATTCGGGTCGCTGATCTCGGCACCGAGCGACTGCAACTGGAAGATGACGTCCTTCTCGGACTTCCCCATCTTCTTTGCGATGTCGCTCACTTTGAACTTTGCTGCCGCCATTGAATCTCCTTGGTTCCTATGTCAGGTTACGATTTTCCTAAGCCGGGAACCTGGCAACCCGGCAATCTGGCAACCGATTACTCCACAGGCGCCTCTTCTTGCTGGGCCTCGGCAGCCTCGGACTCTTCCTCAGGCTGCTCGTCTTCCGAGGCCTGATACGCTTGCTCTTCTTCGTCGCCTTCGGGCGGGTTCTCTTCGACCTGCTCGTGCTTGCGGGCGATCTCGATCATCTGTTGGGCCATCTCTTCGTCGACGCCGTCGATGGCGGTGAGATCCTCGACCGAGGCGTTGATCACGGAATCGAGATCGTCGTAACCGGCCACCTCGAGAGTATTCGCCCAATCTTCCGGCATCTCTTCGATGTCGTGCACGTTCGTCTCCGCGCGCGCCTCGGCCATCGCTTCCTGAAGCATGGCGCTGAGGGCATCGGCGACCTCGCCCTTGACCTCTTCCTCGGACTTGATGTCGATCTTCGCGCCGATCAGCTCCGCGGCCAGACGGACGTTGAGGCCGCGCTTGCCGATGGCGAGCGAGAGCTGGTCGCACGGAAACGCGGGTGATCTTCGCAGGCGCCAGCGAGTTCTGGGCGTAGACGACGATGTCCTCATTGAAGGGGATGATGTCGATCTTCTCGCCGCGCAGTTCGCGGATGATCGACTGCACGCGCGATCCCTTCATCCCGACGCACGCGCCGACCGGATCGACGTCGCGCTCGCGGGACATCACGGCAATCTTGGCCCGCTCGCCCGGCTCGCGGACGGCACCGCGGATGACCACCGTTCCGTCGTAGATCTCCGGCACTTCCATCTCGAAGAGCTTGATGAGCAGCCGCGGATCGGTACGCGAGAGAACGACCTGCGGCCCTTTCGGCTGCGTGTGCACGTCGACGATGACCGCCTTGATGCGGTCGCCCTGCGAGTAGCGCTCGGCGCGCGATTGCTGCGAGCGCGGGATGATCCCCTCGGTCTTGCCATTGAGGTCGATGATCATGTCCCCGCGCTCGAAGCGCTTGACGTAACCGTTCTCCAGCTCGCCGGCCTTGCCGATGAATTCGTTGTACACCTTCTCCCGCTCGGCCTCGCGAACCTTCTGGTAGAGAACCTGTTTGGCAGACTGCGCGGCGATGCGGCCGAAGTCCTCGGCGGCCTTCGTCAGTGGGATGTGCACTTCGTCGCCCTGCTCGACCTCGGGGTCGATCTTCTGGGCTTCATACGTGCGGATCTGGGTGTTCGAGTCCTTGACGACGTCGACCACTTCTTTGGTGATGTAGCTGAGCCGGATCCGGCCGCCGACCTCGGCATCCGGTTCGATCTTCCGGGCCTGTTCGAGTGTCCACTGCGCCTGCGGGTCTTCGATCTCGTTCTCGTCGATGACGATATCTTTGATGACGTACATCGTCATCTCGCCGCTGACCCGGTCGATGACCGTCTCCATCGGCTCGCGGGTCTTGTAGTACTTGCGCGCGGCGGTAGCGAGGGCATCCTCGAGGGCCTTGAACACGCGCTCGACGTCGATCGACTTCTCGTACGCCAGCGCCTTGATGTTTTTACTGAGGTTCTCGTCGAACATTCTGCTCCCTGGGTTGCTAGGTTGCTCGGTTTCATAGTTGCTCAGCAACCAGGCAACCCAGCAACTTCAGCAACCTAAATTTCCACTTCCAACCGTGTCTCTTTCACATCCGCAAGCGGAACGACGTAGTCAGGATCCTTTTTCATCACCGGATCCGTGACGACGATCGTTTCGCCGTTGTATTCTTTCAACCTGCCGACGATCACATGAAGTCCTCGGACCGGCTTCGACGTCCTGACACGGACGAGGCTGCCGATGAACTTCTGATAATCGGATGCTTTGTAAAACTTCCGGTCCAGCCCGGGAGAAGAGACCTGCAGCTCATACTCCGCGGGCACGACATCGTCGACGTCGAGAAACGCGCTGACCTGGTGCGAGACCAGCTCGCAATCCGCGATCATCACGCCCCCCTCCTTGTCGATGTCGATGCGGAGCAGAAACCCATGACCCTGCTTCCGGTACTCAATGTGAACGAGCTCGAGACCTTCCGACGTTACGATGGCCTCGATTTCCTTCTCAACCCGTTCGGGTAAAACGCTCATATCTCCTGACAACAAAAAAAGCGGCCGAATCGGCCGCTTTCGATAGGTTGTTGCTCGAAAGCTGACAGATGATACCACTTTGCAGCGAGCCGTCACAACATCGTGAACGACGGCACGATTCCGCTTCGCGGCGGCAAAAAAACGGCCGCGCACGAGGCGCGGCCGTCGTTCGAATCGAAGCGAATCGGTCCTAGAACTGGTGCCTGACCGCGCGGTGAATGGTCGCACCCGACTTGCAGTTGGCGACGTCCGGGCTGTAGATGCAGGTGATCTGATTGTTCGTCAGAGCGATGAAGTACTGCGGCTCGAGCGTGGTGGCGTCCTGGGTCTGATTGTCGACCGTCGAGCCGTAGGCGAAGAAGGCCGGGCAGCCGTCCGAGCAATTGTTGGACGCCCCGTCAGCGGTCGGCGTCGTACCACTCTGCTGGAAGGTGATATAGGCGTTCGTCGACGTCGGTCCCTGAGCGAATGCCGGGAAGACGGTTCCGACATTCGACTGGATGTTGCCGAGCGGCCCCAGCGTGAAGCTGGCCTGCGCGATCTGAGCCTGTGTGGCACCGTTGATGAGCGTGGCCGTGATCGTCGTGGTCGAAAATTGCGAAGCGTTGACGAAGCCGACATTCGTGCGGAACTGGGCCGTGTTACGGACACCGGTGATGAAGCACTTGTCGAGGCCGGCACCGACCGCGGTCGCGGAGACGAAGTTGTACCAGGGGATGCCCGAGAACAACTGGCCGTTCGTCGGCGCGGTGAGCGGATTCGCGCCGATGGCCACCGAGAAGATGCGGCTTTCGACGCTGATGTTGCGGAAGTTGGGATTCAGTCCGGTATTCGGGTCCGGCGTGCAGTCCCCGCCGGCCAGGCAGGCGTTGAAGATCAACTGACCGAGGTTGTTCGAAAGATGCAGCGTGTTCCCCATGAAGTCGACAAGCTCGCGCCGCTCGCGAGGTGCAAGCGTCAGGATCTTCGGGAATGTGGTCTGCGCACCGTTGCTGCCGCTCGCAAAAATCACCGAGACGTCGACCGATGAATCGCTGAGGTTCGAGATGAACACGTCAGAGATGAAGGTCGCTGACGCGCTCGAAATGTGGCCGGCTGCCGGAACGTAGACCTGATCCGCAACGCGGAAGTTGCTGGCCATCGCCGCACCGGCGAACAACGCGACCGCCGCGGCCACGCCCAACTGTTTCAACTTGAACATAATCTCCCCTTTTGCAACGAGTTTTTGGTGATCAGACTGTCTCGATCGAAAAACGCGTACGCATTCTAAACGACTTCGCCAGTCCGAAAAAAATGAATGTGCGAACAGTGATACGGTCCAAACCAACAGGATGTCACATCGCGGAGCATGAGGCATTCAGGATCGAACTATGCGATTGTAGCATGTACCCCGAGAGCCCATGAAGGTCAAGTTCACGACGGAAGACGATGGTGCCAGACTCTTCATCGCCAATCTAATCGCTGAGGGACGGGTCACGCTGGCTGGGAAGCCCGCGGCGCGACCCTCGCTGCGCGTCGCCGGGGGACAACTCGCCGAGGTCGACGGCCCGCCGCCCGCGGCCACCACCGCGGCATCGCAGGAGATGCCGCTCTCGGTTCTCTACGAGGATCCCGACATCATCGTCATCGACAAACCAGCCGGCCTGGTGGTGCATCCGGCAGCCGGACATGCCGACCGGACGCTGGTCAACGCCCTCCTTTTTCACGTGCGGGATCTCAGCGGGATCGGCGGCGAGCTTCGCCCGGGCATCGTCCACCGGCTCGACAAAGACACGAGCGGCGTGATGGTGATCGCCAAGAATGATGAGGCTCACCGCAAGCTCAGTACGGCCTGGGGAACCGAGGCGGTGCGCAAAGAGTACGTTGCCATCGTGTACGGGACGCCGCAGAAATCGCGCGGCACGATCGACGCGCCAATCGCGCGCGATCCCAGAAACCGCAAGCGCATGGCCATCGTCGCCGGCGGCCGCCGCGCGGTCACGGACTACGAGCTGATCGAGCCGCTCCGCCACGCCTCGGTGCTGCGCTGTGTGCTCCACACCGGCCGCACGCACCAGATCCGCGTCCACCTCAAATCGATCGGCCACCCCATCATCGGCGACCCCGTCTACTCCGGCCCGCAGTGGCGAGGCATCCCCGACAAGAGATTGCAGAAAGCGATCGTATCGCTTGGCAGACAAGCCCTTCATGCGGTCTCTCTCCAGATTCCACATCCAAAAACGGACGAACCGATGAGTTTCACGGCGGGGTTGCCGGGGGACATGGAGTCGCTGATTCTCGCGTTGCGTTAGCGGGGTCGCACCGGTGTCATCTGCGTCCATCTGCGTAGATCTGCGGATGAAGTTATCCACAGATGACGCAGATGGACGCAGATAAAAAGCCAAACCTACAGCAGCATCCCCGCGATCGTCGCCGTCAGGAAGTTCGCCAATGTCCCCGCCAGCATCGCGCGCATCCCGAGCCTGGCCAGATCACCGCGCCGTGACGGAGCCAGCGATCCGATGCCGCCGATCTGGATGGCGATCGAGGAGAAGTTCGCGAAGCCGCAGAGGGCGTAGGTCACGATGACGAAGCTGCGCGGGTCGAGACCCGATCCCACGCCCGGTGCGCCCAGCTTGGCGAAGGCAACGAACTCGTTGAGCACCATGCGTGTGCCGAGAAGGTTACCGACCGTCAGGCTGTCTTTCCAGGACACGCCCATCGCCCACGCGATCGGGCGGAAGATCCATCCGAGGACGACGTCGAGGCTGGCGGGAACGACGTCGCGGAGATGCAGGACTCTCGTGCTGCCCAAGACCAGTTTGTAGTGAGCGGCAAAGTCGTGCGCATATCCGAATACTCCGTTGATCAGCGCCACCAGCGCGATGAACGCGATCAGCATGCCGGCCACGTTCAGCGATAGATGCAATCCCTCGATCGCGCCGCGGCCGGCCGCGTCGATCACATTCACATCCTGCTTCGGAACGATCACCTCCACGTCCGCGCCGGTGGCAGGCTTCTCCGTCTCCGGTACGATCATCTTGGCCATCATGATCGCCCCCGGAGCCGTCATGATCACAGCCGTCAGGAGGTGGATGACGTCGACCTTCGCCACCAGGACGTACGCGGCCATGATGGCGCCCGAAACGTGGGCCATGCCGGCTGTCATGACCGTCATCAGCTCCGACATGGTCATGTCGGCGAGGAAGGGCCGGATAGTCAACGGCGCCTCGGTCTGGCCCATGAAGATCGATGCCGCCACCGACAACGACTCCGCGCCGGATGCGCCCATGAAGCGCGACATCAGCTTGGCGAAGAAGCGCACCACGATCTGCATCACGCCGAGGTAGTAAAGGACGGCGAAGATCGAGGCGATGAAGATGATGGTCGGCAACACCCGGAAGGCGAAGACGAAGCCGATGTTCGTGTTGGCCGGATCGCCGAGCGGGCCGAAGACGAACTTCGAGCCCTCGGCGGTGTAGCTGATGAGCCGCGTGACCACTTCCTTCAGATTCTCGAAGAGGAAGGCCAGCAGGTTGTATGAGAGAAAGAGAACCCCGCTGATGACCAGGTAAACGGTCCAGAGTCCCTTCTTCCCTCCGCCCTGCTCCATCCGCTTGGCAATCTGCACCACGATCACCGTCAGCGCGATGAAGATGAGCGCGGCAATCCACTGGCTGAGCGCCGGCATGAACGTATCGAACGCTTTCGCGATCTGCATCCCCTTCAGGACGGCGATGGCGGTGAGGATCTGAAGCGTCAATCCCCAGAAAACAGTCTTCCAGCGGATGGCCCGCCGGTTGGTCGACAGCAGAAACGCAATCGCAAGAATCCCCACGAAGCCGATCAGCGCAGAAAAACGCTCCATTCACCGCTCCCGTCGTTGCCGAATTTTGATGAAGCCCGATTTGGGTGCGGGCATTATGCGGGATCGGAGGCGGGGTTGCGAGGTTTCGCCTCTCGGGGTCGCGGGGTCTCGCGGTCTCGCGGTCTCGGGGTCTCTAGTCTGTCGGCTGCGCGGTCTCGTCGCCTTGCCGCGAACCGACCGATCACACACCGCGAGACCGCGCAACCGCGAGACCCAGCAACCGCTATACTCCGCCCTCCAAGTTCGTCCAAACGAGGAACAAATCATGATCAGAGCAATCGACGAAGCCGTTCGCTTCGTCCGCAGCAAGACGTCTCTTCAGCCGCAGGTCGGCGTGATCCTCGGCTCGGGACTCGGCAACGTCGTCGATGCGCTCGAGATCGAGACCGCCATCCCCTACTCCGAAATCCCCGGCGCGAAAGCGTCGACCGTGGTCGGCCATCAGGGGCGGATGATCCTGGCCCGCGTCAACCAGACGCCGGTCGTGGTGATGCAGGGACGCATTCACTTCTACGAAGGCCACGAGATGGCCGAAGTGATGTTCCTCTCGCGCGTCATCGGCCGGCTCGGCATCAGACAGCTCATCGTCACCAACGCCGCGGGCGGAATCAACACGGCGTACCAGGCCGGCGATCTGATGCTGATCTCCGATCACATCAATCTGATGGGCATGAATCCGTTGCGCGGACCGAACGTCGACGAGCTCGGCGTCCGTTTCCCCGACATGAGCGAGGCCTATCCGGCGTCGCTGCGCGAACAGGCCAAAGAGGTCGCGCGCTCCCTCGGCCAACTGGTGCAGGAGGGCGTTTACCTCGCCCTCTCCGGTCCCTCCTACGAGACGCCCGCCGAGATCCGCGCCTTCCGCACCCTCGGCGCCGATGCCGTGGGCATGTCCACCGTCCCCGAGGTCATCGCCATGTCGCAGATGGGCATCCCGGCGCTCGGCATCTCCTGCATCACCAACATGGCCGCCGGCATCCTGAACCAGAAACTGACGCACCAGGAAGTGATGGATACCACCGCGCGCGTGCAGAACGACTTCACCGCGCTGGTGCTGGGCTGCCTGGAGCGGTTTTCGTAGTAGTCTCGCGGTCTGCGCGTCGGAGCGCTGGCGTCTCGCCGGCTGGCCCGGGGGCGTCTCGCCCCCGACCCGGCAAGACTCCAGACATTCGCTCGTGACCCTCAGCGGCGAGACGCCGCCGAGCCAGCCGGCGAGACGCCAGCGCTCCGACCCTCACTGACTCGTCGTCGTCGCGGGACAATCCTTGGCGGGCGGGTTTGGCGGCGGCTGCAGATTGTGCTGGGTCATGTACTTGTAGAAATTGTCATTCGCGAAGGCATCAGCAGTTGGCGTGGCCGCGGACCAGATGCGATTACACTCGCCCTGCCAGCATTCGCCGCCCAGCGTCATCGACGGGCCCACCTGGATCGGGCATGTGCAGATCGATTTCGAGGGATTCTTCTCGTCGATGACGCAGGGGGCTCCGTAGCACAAGGCCCATACCTGATTGCTGCTCGGACAGGAGAGCGTCAGGTTGGTCTTGTTGAAAAAGTTCGAATAGGTCGACATCAGATACGTGCGCCCGCTCACGGTCACCGGCGCCCGCTTGTCGCAAGCCCCCGGCCCCATCGACCAGCCGGTGAGGACGTCGCACGTGCAGTTCGCCTGCTCGATCGAGAACGTGCCGTCGGGCTTGCGCGAAACGATCGGACCGCACGGCGCCTTGATGCAAAGCGCGTACTCCTGGTTGCAGAACGTGTTAAGAATCGCTCCCGGCGACGAGGTCGAGGTTGTTGTGGTGGTGGTTGTCTGCGGATCCGCGGCGAGAACGGCAGTAGACACGAAGAGAGCGGCGATGAGAGTGGTAGCGCGAGCGCTCATGACAACCTCCCAGTCAACGATGGCGGAGATGGGTAACGGGGAGTTGGAAACGTACTTCCGTCCGGCATAGGTGTCAAGGCCGTGAACCGCCGGCGAATCCGAGAAAGCGCTCGGCATGGAGTACGTCGTTGCCGCGATCTCCAGGGGTCTGCGCGGTAGAAGGATGAAACGAAGACGGGTGGCCGAGCCTTGGGCAACCGACGCAGCCGGCCGTGCCGGCCCGGTTTAGGCTTTCACGCAGAACTGCACCAGCGCCGCGGTGATCTCCCGGATGATCTGCTTCATCTCCGGATACGGCGGATGGAACGGCGTCTCGTTATCCCCGCTCCCCCACTCGATGGTGTACGAAAAGACCTTCGGCTTCGACGGATCGGCCAGATGACGGCTGTATGCGTAGTCGTCGGAAGTTCCGGCGGTGGGATAGAGGCTCATCGACTGCATGACCTTGTAGTCGCGGCCGCGGACAGCCAGGATGGCCGCGTGCATCTGTTTGGCGAGCTTGACGGCTGCGGTTTTGTCCGCGGAGGGGATGTACTCCCTGTATCCGGTGTCGTTGGCCACGCCGCGCTTTCCATCGAACGTCGCATTCAGAAAATTCATCTGCGGCTTTTGGGTCTGGTCATCATCGTCCCCCCAGCTATAGAGAATGTCTTCCGCGTAGCTATGGACATCGATGAAGTAGCGGATGTTGAAGAAGTTCTCGAACATCCATACGACATTCTTCGTCTCGGGCTCCGAGACCGCCGCCGGACCGATGTAGACCTCGGGGTCACAAGGGTTCGTGGAATTGACCACCGGTGCCTTGGGAGCGAAGTGCACCGGATAGTTCCAGAGAAAATCATAATTGCGGTTCAAATCGACGCCGACGCAATCGGGGTTGCTGCTGCCGGCGGGCGCGGGCCGCCGATTCTTTCGCCAGTCCGGAGCGACGGTCATGCTGTAATGGCGCCCGTCTGGATTGGCCTGCGGGAAAACGCAGATGTCTTTCTTGTTGACGAGATCCTGAATCTGCGCCGCGGTAACGC
>WNFL01339692.1_pt2 | contig 16740 bp, 11 predicted proteins | sample 5400361 | NCBI WGS metagenome assembly WNFL01 (sample SAMN13153351, study PRJNA577476) | soil metagenome | isolation source: 40 cm soil on Douglas fir-dominated hillslope | place: USA:California | collected 2013-09-17 | reverse complement strand
GCCGAACAGAAGAGAGTCAATAACAGTGACTTTATAATTAATGCGAAGCAATTCTGAGGTCAGGATTGAACCAATATATCCTGCGCCACCCGTGATCAATACATGGCGATCCATTATTTTAGTCCTTCCAATTTCACTTTATATCCCTCCAGAACAAATGCCGGCGCAGATTTTTCACTCACAACTGAAATACCCTGTTCAAGACAGGTCAATTTGCAAATATCGGCAACATCCCCTGAACCAATGATCCGCACGCGATCATATCCAGCGCGGCGAATTGCAACGATATGCTCCTTTACACGCTGGCGCGTCCTTCGATATACGGAAAATGAACGCTCCACATAGTCGATTGCCAGACGAGCACGTAAAGCCAACCCCTCGGGCGTAATGATATAACGCAATTTCTTGCGCTCAGCACGTGCCACCTTCACAGCGCCCTTTGCAATAAGGCGTTTTAAATGCCAGTTCACCGTTCCAACTGCCACGCCAAGCTGCGTGGCAAGTGTGGATTGGTTCACATTTGGGTCGCTCTCAATCTGCTCGAGCAGGGAGAGTTCGCGGATTTCCTCGTTTGTTGATTCCATATATTTTATAATCCAAAATTCAGTCACTGAATTATAACATATATAAAGATCGGGCCTTCACCTCTAATTTATCCGGGGAATATCAATAGATGGCTAGTTCTGGGGCATCAAATTAAATCAGGTAAAATCATGCAGCTATGAATATCCCTTCTCTATTTGATCTGGCTGGTGAAGTCTATCAACAAACCCGTATAACACACTGGGACTCGGTCGCGCAAAAGCGCGATAACTGGCGTGGACTAGGAAAGTGGTATCACTACAGGCTAGTTGAAATCTACCATTTCTTGGTTCCTGCAAATCAACGTGTACTTGAGATCGGTTGTGGCATGGGCGAACTACTTGCACAGTTGCAACCTTCCCAAGGAGTCGGCATTGATTTCTCGCCGGAAATGATCATGCGGGCGAAAGAACATCATCCCAAGTTCGAGTATCTTCAGGTCGATGCCCACGACCTATTCGATATTGAAGGCGAATTCGATTTCATTATCTTTTCAGATACTGTCAACGACCTGTGGGATGTACAACGGGCACTCGCTCAAACACGCAGGTTATGTACATCTCATACCCGTATCATTCTTAACTTCTATAGCCAGGTATGGCAAATCCCACTACTCTTCGCACAAAGTCTAAATCTGGCGACACGATTGCTTGACCAGAACTGGCTTACTCCCGAAGATATTGATAATATGCTTCGTCTCGCAGGTTTTGAAAACATTCGCGCATCACGAGAAATTTTATGGCCTCTCCCCCTTGGTGGATTCGCAAATTATTTTCTCGTCAAATTCTGGCCCTTTCGCGACTTTGCACTTTCTAACTTCGTGATTGCACGCCCACTGCCACAGCCGGTTAAAGAACCAAGCGTCTCTGTTGTAATTGCGGCGCGCAATGAGGCCGGGAACATCAAGTCTATTTTCGAGCGCGTTCCCAAAATGGGACGTGAAACTGAATTGATCTTTGTTGAAGGGCACTCGCGTGACAATACCTACGAAACCATTGAAAAGGAAATAGCGCTTCACCCACAGACACACAGTTTGCTTCTACGACAAACGGGCATCGGCAAGGCTGATGCGATTCGGCTTGGCTTCGAGAAAGCCAAAGGGGATATCCTGATGATCCTCGACGCAGATTTAACTGTTCCGCCCGAAGACCTGCCGCGTTTTTATGAAGCGATTGCTTCTGGCAAAGGTGAATTCATCAATGGGGTCCGTTTGGTATATCCCATGGAAAAAGAAGCAATGCGTACCTTGAACTTCATTGGCAACAAATTATTCAGCATAGCCTTCTCCTGGATGCTAGGTCAATCTGTTAAAGACACATTATGCGGAACAAAGGTATTATGGCGTGAAGATTATGAAAAGATCGCCGCGAATCGCTCCTATTTTGGAGATTTCGATCCCTTTGGAGATTTTGACCTAATCTTTGGCGCAGCGAAGCTCAACCTCAAGATCGTGGACCTGCCTATTCGCTACCGCGAACGTACCTATGGCACAACCAACATCTCACGCTGGAAACACGGGTTATTGCTGTTGAGGATGGTGGCCTTTGCAGCGCGCAGAATTAAGTTTGTTTGATCTGATCACGTCCGCTATTTACACAAGGAGTAGTCAAAAGAATTGGAAACATAAAACCTTTCAACACTTCCTTGTTTAATGAATAGAAACCGTGGGACGCCGGCCTTATCCAAGAAAATAGTGGTGTCGGCCGCGTTAGGGAAAAAATCTGGTGATTGAGCTATTGGAAAAATAATTCGGTTATTAACCTGTCCAACCATTTCAAACACTAGCCTGCCTTCATCTACAGCTTTATAACCGACAGAATCGGTAAATCCTTCCCCATCACCCGAGGCATAATAACGCGGATACAGCGCCCTGCCCTGTACAATACTCAGTTCATTTTGACCCGCAACCTTTTGCAAGCACACAGAGCTGATCGCAGATTGATCAAGTACCTGATTAACCAATAAGCCTTTCAATATTTGATCTTGAGCAATCAGTGGATATCTTTTCGGAAAAATCTTTTCAGTTAATGGAAGGGAAGCGCCAACTGCCAAAAACAAAAAGCCTGCCAGCAGGTATTGTCTCCATGTTACTTCTACAGTTGATTGAGTTATTAAGAATGGATTAGATTTGTACCATTTAAGAATAAACTCGCGCCCATTCTCAAGAAAAAACAGAAAACCACTCAACAAAGCAAAAATGCCTATCACATAATAAAGATAAATTGACCAATCCATGGTTAACATGAACCTCTGCCCCGACAACAAAGCAAGGGATGTCCACAAGTTGTAGACGAGATTAAGAGCAAGGGGCAAAAATCCCAGCCAGCCATTTCGATGCCACGCTGTGGTCAGGCCAAGACCAAAGAGGACGATATAAAATATGAGTAACAAACTTTGAAATACAGTTGGCCTACCTTCCCACTTTTCCCAAAAAGCATCTGTGGGGGCCCAAAGTTCGCGAAAACCTTTAATATTGTTTCTAAGTGGAAATAAAAGAATATTATTTACAGCATGGTTTAGGAAGGAATTGATTATTCCTAAAATCACTCCGCGCGGGTTAGATGAGAACGAATCCAGCGCAATTTTCTTCAAACGCTCGTTGTAGGCAAAACTGGATTCGCCAGATAACGGCATAATGTCAGGTTCAATTCCGTTTAATCTACTATATCGCAAGGCAAGGTTTGCAATTTGAGATCCCGGATTATCAAAAATAAATTTCCCAGTAATATTCCAGTTTCGCACAAGCCATGGACTAATAACTATAACAATTACAATTAATGCCAATAACGCCCCCTTGATGATAGACAAAGTCTTTTTGGGCTGAACAATAATAGCAAAAAGAAGGATCACTGGCAATGCTACAGCCACCTGAGTGCGAATTAACATAGCCACACCCAAAAATCCTCCCATTAAAAATCCTAAAAATGCGGGAAATCCAAACTTGATCCAGCGCAACCCAATCCACAAAAACAGGACCAGCAACATTGCAGTGGGCAATTCAGAAAGATAGAGTTTGGAATAGCTTAGGTTGCCTGTAAACGGGGAAACAATATTCGAAGTGTAATCGCGCAATATTGCCAATAAGGCAATTGAGACGCCAACAGGGCGTCCAAAGAACTCCTTGCCAAACAAGTAAAGCAATACAGGAAATATAGCCAAAACCAACGATTGAAAAGCAATTACATTGCGATAATTCTGTCCAACCAATTTGTGAACAAATGTTAGAAAAACTATATAAAGAGGACGTTGTGGAATTTCATCAGTACCAAATCCATTTCCAATTAATACAGATTGAGCGTACTGGTCATATACTTGGGCATCGATAAACGGGTATATCTCAAAGTTTGGTTCACGGGGTTTAAGTGCAGAAGCATTCGGGATGATCGGCTGGCTAAGCCAAAGACCAGCAGCAAATAGCCATATTGCCAGACAAATCCACCCATCGAGATAAGCTATATTTATTATTTTGTCCCTAGATTCAAAAACGACCACCCCAAGACAAACAAAACAAGCCAGAATGATTTGCCACTCAAGGAGAGGTACGGCTGGCAAACCGCGTGACCAATCACCCTTATTTACCGGAGCTATGCCTAATCCTGTGAAAGAGATAAGACCGGCAACCAGACATAATGAAGCTAAAACAATCGTGATTTTGATAAGAAGGCGAGAGAATCTCTGAAAAGATTCTTTTTCACGAAGCGCGCTAAACAATACCAATATCAAAATTTCCAAACACACATAGCTTATTAAATTAACGGCCGGCAGAAGTCGATCAAGATATCCAACATATTGAAGAATTAACGGCCCTCTAAATAAACTCATCAAGACTGCCAGCCAGGCCCGAAAAAGCACGACCAGGGAAGCAATTATGAAAACTAAATCTCTCGAATTGGCATTTTGTAACTGAGCTTCCAACCATATAACACCTTTTGGCTTAATAACAATCATTCCAAAATTAAGAAAAACCCAAAATAGCACTAATAGAATTGTCAGAATGCGCTGAGGAGATAATCCCAAAATAAAAGCGTGATTTTCAGAAGGCAAAGTCAAGAGTTGCCAAAAAGCAAAGAGCCCATGTAGTATCCATAAAGCAAAAAGAGTATTCCATTTACTTTGATTGGAAGAGCCTAATAAGCATGGCATGAAAGCTCCAGTGTTCAAATGATCTGTCAAGAATCAAGAAAGTCCACGGCTGCGCAAACTTTCCGCCTTGATAATCTGTTTTGATCTAAAAATCAAAACAGATTATAACCTTGATAAATATTTGGGAAAATAGTATTCCAACCGAAAGCCGAATATTCAGGTAAAATCATGCAGTTATCAATAAGCATCAAGCAAAAAACATATTTGATGGATACAGTATCATTCGATCTAAAGAATACGCATTCGATTGAGGAATTTTCATGACTGCCAAGTTAAAACTATTACCTGCTGAAACATATAAAGGCGTTAATCAATATGACCCGATCAAATATTATTACTGGCCGATGTTTGGCAGGATGTACTGTCGACGAGTAGAGTTGGCGTTAGACGAATGTACAGGTGGGGAGCGCGTGCTCGAGGTCGGATTTGGAACCGGGTTGGCTTTCCCCAACTTACATGATCAGTATAGAGAGATCCATGGCATTGACCTGACAGCGGACATTCACGCAGTCAAATCTGTTTTTGAGCCGATGGGCATTCCACTATTCCTCGAAAAAGGGGATGTAACAAAAATGCCGTATCCAGATAAATTTTTCGACACAGTTCTAATGATCAGTATACTGGAGCATCTAAAGCCAATTGAGCTGGAACAGGCTTTCCAAGAGGCATGGCGTGTGCTTAAACCGGGCGGGCAAGTGGTGTATGGTACGCCGGTTGAAAAGCCCTTTATGGTGTTCATGTTTCGCATGCTTGGTCATAACATCCGAGATGAGCATTTTTCCACCGAAAAAGAAATAGCAAATGCGGCACGCAAGGCTTTCGCAAAGGGCCATGTAATTCAGATGAAAAGCACCCCCCCGATTGCGGGAGCAGTATATGAGGTCGGGAATTTTATTAAGTGATTTACCGCGAGGCTTATTGAACACGTTCGTAAATACGGATCTCGGGATTGACCGCCGATATGGATACGTTTGGCAAATAGGGCGGCAATGTATAACTAAATTCTTTTAATAAATGAAAAGTGCTAACTTCACCTGCCAGCAAGCGTTTGAAAAAACCACACTCGACAGGATTAGTCTTACAAATAGAATCGTTGTAAAACCTTGAATAGGTAAACGTGTCAATTACCAGATAATCCACCTCGCGATCGATCAATCCTTGTTCACCCTGGTTATATTCGAATCTTCCTCCTGTAGGAACAACATCACCCGGATACTTTAAGAAAAATATCGGGTAGTTGTGCGCTTTGGCGAATTGTTTTTTGCTAACTATAGGGGGGTATAGAGTGTATTCAATAGTCTTATCTTTACCTGGCAATGTCGCGATATATTCACCAGCCGGCATACGAGCATCATTCATAAAAAGCAAAGCTGTACTCACTAACCGCAAAAGAGAATAAGAAATCCCCACGGTAAGCAAGATAATGATACTCACAGACACAAAATTCAAATTTCGATTCTTTGCCAAATCATAAATTTCCGTTACAAACAACGCGCCAAGAATGGATAGAAATGGCACAAACGGAATAAAGTAGCGCGGGATGTAATTAATCGAGATCATGAAGGGCAGGTCAAAAATGAGCAAAGTGACTATCAAGATCAGAATTGCCTGCGCCTGTCTTTCTTCCATCTGTGTTTTTCCAAAATACCATAAGATCAATTTGATCACAAACCAAAGAAAGCAGATCAGAAAAAGATAATAAGCAAACGTCCCCACAGCTTGTTCAAAAACGGTCCATTGACCATATAATCCGATTGGGCTCCCAGAATTCTGTCCATATTGTGGATAGCGCTCAAGCGCAGGAATTACGCGCTTGAAATAATACGCCATCCACAAGATGGCTTTCGGTGTACCAAGTGCGTAACCACCAAAGCTGAGAACACCGCCAATAAATAAAATTTCAAACGACTGAAGCCAGTCCTTTTTTATATCGCCCCAATTCATCACCACAAAAACGAATAAAGGTACAAGCAAAAGACTACCGCCAGTAAATTTGCTCGAAGCCGCTAAGCCAACTGCAAAAAAAGATGCATAAATCCACAATCTCGATTTTGTAAATTGATATTTGATTGCCCAATAAATACAAAGAATGGAAAATAGCTGCAAGTACAGATCATTATGGGCAAATCGACCATTAGCAGCCGCTACACCACTTGCAACATAAAGCAATCCAGCCAACGCAGACGTGGAAACGCGCGCGCCTATAGTTCGCGCCAAGTGGTATATCAGTGCGCCACCTGCTGCACCCAATATTGCGGAAAATACTCTGGCAGAAATAAAGAATATAGAATTGGAATATCCCAATCCATAAACGATCTCCCCTATTGCAAACATTACATACTTTGGTAATGAGGGATAATTAAAATCGGGTTCCGTCTCATCGAAGATAATATCTCCCCGTAAAGCCCCATCGACACGCCAGACCATCTCGTCCGGATTCCAAAGCGCTGGAACTCCCCAATTTGCACCTGGGATGGAAACCGCCAGGAACAAAAGAAATAATAATAATGGAATAAATTTTTCGTGCCGGCCTAAAAAATCTGAGAATTTCGTTAACATCCTACTCCAATTTTATTCAAGTGCAGAGCAGCTTAATCCATACCACGGGGAGGCCATCAATAAATCTTTCTGGCCTTCGATCTTTATCAACAAAGCTTTAATACTATACCCTGATGAACAGCCAATCACGAGAACATCTGAAGCATGTGGAAAAAATTCAGGAGGTTGAGAAAGTGGAATAAAAACAAATCCCTGCATTGGGCCAATCAATTTGAACTGGAGGCGATTATATTCGCTTGCTGCCATAAGGGCCGGATTTTGATCCCCCCAAAACTCGCCCATTTTATAATAACTGGGATATAAAGCACGTCCATATAAAATCACAGATCCATTTTGGGTCTTCAGGAAGGACAAGATGTCTGAACTTAACAACGTGCTTCCGTCGCTTAATAGAGTTTGATCTGAAAAGGATTCACGAATAATCTGATCCTGCCTTAACTCAGGGTATCGCAGTGGGGTCACTGTTTCAATAAATGGCATAGATAATCCGAACAACATTGAGGCTATCAGAGCCAAAGATATCATCTTAAAGTTAGGTTCAAGGTTTTTTTGAGACGCGAGCTTGGACTCACTAGCTTTTACACTCTTTTCAAAATCAGTATATTTGTCTTTCCCGATGAAGATTGAGCGAATCGTCATACTTAATATCGATAGGCCAATACTATAATAAAGCAAAACTACCCAATCCACAGGAAGAATAAATCGCCAGCCCGAAAGACGCATTGGCACAACACTAAGATTATAGCCAAGGTGGATTAACAAGGGAATTAAGCCAATCCACTTTAGATGGCGAAATGCAGTTCCAATTCCAACAGAAATAACCGCAAGATTCAGCAAAAACATTATCAGCGAGCCGCCAGACAAGTTCTTCGACGGGTCCTTCCAAAACATCAGCTTCCCAACGTACGAATATAGAGAATCGAATTTAAATGTTAATGGCAGGTATATAACTGAGTATATTTCGTTATGAAAATAATGAGAGGCGTAGAATCGCGCGACCTCACCGGGATTATCAATGACAAATTTAACGATCTGGCTTTTCATCCGATCATAATATTCATCAGGATTTTCTCCTGGCAACATCTCGATTTCATCTTGAGAATGGACATACCCGCTAGCCAGGATACGGATATAGAATTCAGGGTTTTCAACTGCTGCATTCCCTGAAACCAGATAATTCCTCCCGACCCATGGAATTATCACGACCATCAATCCAATAATAAAAAGAGTGGATTTTTGAAAAATCATTCTCCATTGGAATTGGTCCACGAGCATCAAAATTATCAATATCACCGGGACCAGCAATTGCGCTTGACTACGTACCAGCACCACCAGTCCAAGTGCAGCGCCTGCAAAAATACCACGGTAGTTTACTTGGTTTGGCATTTGGAGCCATTTGATTAGGCTATAAACAAACAATAACATCAATGCCATCGCAGGAACGTCTGACAGCAGCAATTTTGTATGAGAAACTTCAATGATGTTGGTGAGTGCTATCGAATTTTTCTCCCGCAAGATACTTAACAGTGCAGCAATTATTCCGGCCGGACGATTCCCCAGTTTTGATCCGATCAAATAAATAAACGCAGGGATTGTCGCAAGAACAAGTATTTGCAACAAAGCCACTCTATTATAATTTTGACCGCCTAGTGTATGGAGCAAAGCAAGAAAAAAGGTATAGAGCGGTCGAAGCATTACACTGGCTTTCCTACTTATGCCTATCAAGAGGCCTTGTGATGCTTCATCATAGATCGCCGCGTCAGAATATGGATAATATTCAAAATTAGGAGGTGTAGGGGTGGAAGTAAAATAACTCCATTTATTCATGGGCTGCGTCCACCATACAAGACCAGCAACCAGCCATAAAAACATACTCAAGGCCACATCTAAAGTGAGTTTCGTCTTCCAGTATTTCAAATTAGAAAATAATCGTTCAATTGGTCTTTCCCAAAAAGCGAAACTCATGCCAAGAATCCAAGACAAAATAACCTGGCTAAAAAGCAAAGGCGTTCCGGGAGAATACCAACCGCTCCTATCAGGATCCAAGCCAATTCGACTCCATATAATCCATCCCGCCAGTAATAAGAAAAACGCAAAAACCATCCAAGAAATGCGGAACATCTGTGCCTGCTGAATGATATTATCCCAATATAATTTTTCTCCGCGCCAAATGAATAGACCGATCAAAGTCTGTAAGGAAAGGGCCATTGTCCAGATAATCACTGGAACAAGACGCTGAACTACATAAATTATGCCTTGAAGTCTTTCCACGGGAAGAAGTAAAATGATGGCCCCAAAAATTAAAATAAAAACAGAAATATAAATGATCCAGTCGTAAGTTGTTTTGTTGGTTAAAGCATGATCTACCAATTTTATGGTCTTCTCCATGCCCGGGAGGAAAACCATCAACCATACTAGGGCTGAACAAATAATAAGAAAAGCTATACTCATCCCGCTAATCATAGCAAGACGCATAGGCGAGTAACCTAAAATCATTGCGTTTTTTGAATCTGATGGGATCCAAGCCAAATATAACAAGGCTGCAAGATTCTCAAGAGCTGCGAGGAGTAAATAAGTACGCAGGAGAAACGGTTTGGGTTTGTAAACTTTAGGAATCATGAGAGAGCGGCGATGCCCGGTTTTTCAGTAAATATTTGAATCAAAGACACAGAATCGACAGCGATATCACCACTGAGAAACTCAGGGCGAACACGCGAGTGTATGGCTTCAAATTCTTTTTCCAGCCTTTCAATCACATCAATCTCTACCCTTTGAAAATATCGTTCAAATATATTTTTGTAATCCAATAAACGAAATCGATTCAAATTGCTGGTGGGGTTAAGAAAGGATGTCCAGATGCGACTAGAGTACGTGAGCATCTCAAAGGGATATTTGAAATAGTGATCGCGCAAATCAACAAAGTGAAGATGAACACCATTTGGAACCGTCAAACCAGCCAATGCATGAGTGATGCCATCCACATCGTGAAGATGCTCGTAGACAGAGTTACTTAGAACACAATCCACCAGAAGAACCTCCTTTTGAATTGCGAGGTCACGAATATCACCATGCAGAAGAGTAATGAATTCCGCGCGCGGCTTAATCAAGCCCCCATCCTCAATAAGATAATTCTCATACTGCGGCAAGAGCTGCTGATTTCGCTCATGATCCAACGAAATGAAATGATCGCATAGCACAACATGCGCAGCTCCGCGCTTGAGCAATTCCACACCGATTGCCAGTCGACCTCCATATCCAAACACTAGAATCCGTTTGCCCTGGATAGAAATTTTATAGTTTGCAAGTATTTGAATATAACGATTCGCTGCACCTATTGGATCATTAGACTCAAGCCCTGGCTGAATCAGCCACCTACGTTTAAGAAGATAGCGAGCTAACGTCTCAGGCATAAAATGCCGGACTAGCCTGGGAATCAAATAAACAAAATTCACCTGCATCTCCTCTACTGCTGGAATTGCGAACAATCTGAGGGATTTTCCTTTGGAACCAACAACTGAAGTCGAAATTCAGGTATTGTTAAGGTTGGTTCATAATAACAAAGGACAGGGTCAGAAATCCATTTTACCCAGGCGTTGTTTTCTTCGCCAAATTGATAATCGCTATCTTTGATTGGAGTACGCAAGGGGTCGCTAATGATCAGGGAAAAGCGATGTGCCGCCAGGTCACGATAGAACGGTTTGAAATAAGTCGCATCACTGCTCAATGCCTTATCCATCATTAACTTCTTCTCATACTCCGATACCAAAGTCACATCCTGAACGTAGCCAAATGTCAATAATTGGCGTTGATCCATAAACAATATTTCGCCACGAGTCTGAGCATTCTGAACATATTGCCTTAAGGTCTCAAGCATAGACTCTGTCTTCACGTTAGAGGGCAATAACCCCAGAGCTTTTGGCGTCTTGGCATCTGCAAGTGTTGCAAGCCATTGTGTATCCCCATCAAAAGATAATGGGCGCATGGTGATCAAGGGTCCAAAGGCCGGTAACGCGATCAACAGCAGGAATACAAACCGTATCGATTGTGGAGAGTCTTCAATTTCTCCAATCCATTTGTATCCTCCAGCTCTCCATGCCAATGCAGCAGAAAACATCAATCCTATCAGAAACATATCCATGTTATGAAGATCGCCGCCCCCACCGATCTTGGTACTGACTATCAAACCAACTATAAGAAAGGCAAACAGCGAAAAGAGGATGACAAGCTTTTGCCAAAAATTCAGAACCCAAACGCGCACTACATATAGGTGCACCAGCACCACGATTAATGGGGCAGTTGCAATAAGCAAACCAAGCAATATACCGTTACCGTAGGTTGCGTTGGGCAGAAGCCTATACCATAGTAATGGTTGATTAGTTACTTGTGTAGCTACAGAAGATATGGTTACACTACCGGGAGATATCGCTGGCATCCCACTTGTCGCGGCGCCATCTCCAAAGAAAGCTATCAGCCAATTTCCGAGTCCAAGCAAAGTAGATGAGAAAGGCCCACCTACCAGACCTGCAAAAACCAATGTAATGGCGCGCCACCACGTTTTCGACTGAATATGAAATTGGTCCAGCGACGCAGAACCCAGTTCCAGCACACCTATCCACATCGCCGGTGCAAAAACCCACGTGGATCGACTTATCGTTGTAATATAAGCCGAGATAATGATGAGCGGAACAGCGAACCACAATGGCCTACGCCAGGCAAGTGCCACTAATATAGCACTCCATAATAACGGAGCGTGAATTGGACCCATACCAAGAAACATCCAGGCCCATAACCCGCCAAGAAAAGCAAGCCACTTTGAGTTTCGTGCATTAAGGGAAAATGCCATCCCGCCAAGCAAAATATAAGGAACAATCATCATTAACGCCAACCAAAGACGCTCCTGAAAGATTGTCAAATCGGGGAATACAAAGGGCAAGCCACCGCCCAACTGCCTTCCGAGGTCAAGGTAGGCTACAGGAGGTTTTTCATGTAAATAGTTGTAATGATTGCTGCCAAATAATAATGAGTAATCCCACATTCGATTTCCCTCGGACCATCCTAGAGAAAACGGATAATTGGTTACACTTATGAGGGGAACTGCCAAAGAGAAGGCCACAGCCGCAAAAAAAACAGCCGCTATAAATCCGGACCAGGTCAATATTCGATCCTTGTTACTCGTAATAAAGAAGGCTAGAAAAATTATTGTAATCAACCAGATTAACAAACGCATGTAAGGTTTACTAAAAACTACCCCCCAATATGAGTATTGCAAAAGCCAAATTGGCAAAACAAGCACAATTATCATAGCCAGATAGCGGACGAATCCCATTTGAGTACGAAATTCAGTCAGTGAGTTGATGTAAGAAGTAGTTTCGGGGTTTCGCCACAGAGCAAACCATAGTGCAAATAAACAGAATATGCAAAATATTAAAAACAGGATGAAGGCAATTCCCCATTTTAAGGAAAACTCTCCCCACCAGAATCCAGTACCCCAAGTAATATTATAGAACTCCAAGCATGCTCGATAGATTATATAGGTGATTAATACAAATAATATAGATTCCGGAAGGTTTGCCTGAAGCGCCTGCTTATTCACGAAAACCTGCTTTCTTTAGCAGTCAATAATTTTTCATATTGGATACACATTTTATTCAGAGTATATTCATTTTTAATAGTTTCTTGAGCAGCTCTTCCAAGTCGTTGTCGCTCTTCGGGGTTTTTCAGAAGACGCAAAATCGCATCGGAAATGGCGCGAGGATCATTCACAGGCACAATAATCCCGTTTTGACCATTTCTGATCAGCTCATCTACTCCCTGAACATCTGTAGCAATTACCGGGAGACCATATCCCATGGCTTCTAATACAGAATTCGGCATTCCTTCGAATCGAGATGGGAATAAAAAAATATCTGCAGAAGACATTAGTATAGGTACGTCATCTCGCATACCTAAAAATTTAACTCCTGCAGAAATATTTAATTGGTCAGCCTCGGCCTGCAATTCTTCCTTTAAGGGCCCCCCGCCTGCGATGACTATTTGTATCTTCGGAAATTCCGCCAGAACCGCGGGCAAAGCTTTAAGCAAGATTGTATGACCTTTCTGATACATTAATCGACCTACGCTTAAGAGTAATATATCATCATTGCTCATGCCCAATTCGAATCTGACCCGGGAAATGTCAGCGGAGTCAACACTGAAAATATCAACCCCATTTACGATTTTGACAATACGCTCAGGTCGTATCCCCTCAGAGATAGCATCACTTCTTACCCGATCAGAGACTGCCACAAGCGATGTCGCAATAGATGAATTAATTACCATCGCATTTATTCGTTCCAAGACGCGAGGAAAGCCTTCAATTTTCCCACGATGAGATCCAATCCGATTAGGCACGCCGGCAATCCAAGCAAGAGGAAGACCCACCAGATTCGCATGGGCCGTAAATGTCTCAATCGCAATATATTGCCCGCGATATATTAAAAAAAACAAGCGAAAAATCCCCATCAGAAAACTTATGGCTTTAACAAAAAGATTGGCTTTCTTGGGAACAAAATATAAATCATGGATCGGGAAGGGATAATTTGAACTCCACAGAGAAAGCAAATTCTCCTTATCATACAAAAAAGCGACTGTCACTGGATAACCACGCAGAAAAAGCCAGGAGGCTTGACGTAAAAGGATCTGTTGTGAGCCTCCTGTGGCCATTTGGGAACCAAGTAATAAAATGGATTGATTCTTATGGCTATCAAGAAGATCAGACATTATTATTTCCTATTGCCTTTATTTTATATAGTGCAAGAGCTATTTAAAAATAATATTATAGCTCAAACTGCATGATCCACTTGTCAACTGAAACTTAATTTGGGCCGGCCAAACAGCATCCATTATTGGAAATGATGATAACCAAATGGGATGCATACAAAACCTAAGTGTGGCCGTTTAAAACCGCCAAGGATGTCAAAAACAACACGATCCTAGGAATTAGCTTCCAACCAAGCTTGGAACATTAACACATCCCAAAGAAGGTTATGCCAGCTAAATTTTCCGGAAAGATGTTCAGTCCACTTTTGTCGAATAGGTCGCGGGTTAAAATACCCTTCATGCTGCAAACGTTTTTCATCCAGGAGCGCCTCGGCCCATTCACGCAATGGACCACGCAGCCACGAATTCACCGGCACGCCAAATCCCATTTTGGGGCGTTCGATCAGTGTTTCCGGCACATAACGATATAACACCTTACGGAGGATGTATTTGCCTGTTCCAGCGCGAACTTTTAAGTGAAGAGGCAAACGCCAGGCATATTCAACCACGCGGTGATCGTCGAGAAATGGAACGCGCCCCTCCAGACTCACCCCCATACTCGCCCGATCAAGCTTTACGAGGATATCATCCGGCAGGTACATCGCCAGATCCAGATACATCATGCGATGAATATATTCGGGAAATGGAGGCCAGGATTCGGGAGTCCCAAGTATGGTGGAGGGCTCATGACCATTGATCACAACCTCATCTGGTTGTGACCAATGTGAAAGCACTCTTTGATAAATTCCTTCGGCCGACCCGCTTCTTAGAACTTCCGCCAGGTAATAAAGTTTGTTATTGATCCCGGAGTGTGTGAGAGGGGCCGAACCGTGCCAGGCAAAGCTTCTATAATCATACTCTGAGAGATGAGAGAAGAAGCCGGCGGCTGCTCTGTTTATGGTCGCAGGCATCCAGCCCATTAAATTCCAGGCACGATTCGCCCGGGAATAGCGGGTATACCCGCCAAACAACTCGTCACCACCGTCCCCGGAAAGACTTACAGTTACATGCTGCCGTGCAAGTTGCGAAACCAAAAAAGTGGGGATCTGAGATGGGTCGGAGAACGGCTCATCATAGAGTGCAGGTAGGCGTGGGATGACGAGTTGAGCATCTTCGGGTGTGATATAAAGCTCCGTATGATCAGTGCCAAGATGAGCAGCAATTGCCTTCGCGTATACGGCCTCATTGAATTCATCTTCACGAAAACCGATCGTGAAGGTCTTTACGGGAAGCTTGCTCTGCGTTTGCATCATTGCCACGATCACAGATGAGTCTATCCCTCCCGATAAAAACGCTCCAAGGGGAACATCCGCGATCATGCGAAGTCTCACGGATTCTTTCAGCAGGGAATCAAGAGTGGAAACCGCCTCTGCCTCCGTCCCACAAAACGGATCGTTCACGCCTGCATCCGCTGCCGCCCGGGCAGACCAATACGTAGTGAGAGTTTCTTTGGACCGCGCGTCATCCAGACGAAGAGACAAGATCGTTCCGGGAGTCAATTTATAAATATTGCGGTAGATGGAGTGAGGTGCAGGGATATAGTTGTGCCGCAAATAAAGAGACAGAGAATTTCTATCGATCTCGCCATGGAAGGAGGGGTGAGCGCGCAGCGCTTTGAGTTCCGAGCCAAAAACAAATACCTGATTACACCACCCGTAATAGAGCGGTTTGACCCCCAAGCGATCTCGAATCAGGGAAAGCACTTGTTCCTGTCGATCCCATAGGGCGATCGAGAACATGCCATTAAAACGGCGAACTGCTCCCTCCAGCCCCCACTCGACGATCCCAGCCAGCATCGCTTCAGTATCTGAGGTACCGCGAAAGCCATGGCCCAAGGATGTCAATTGTTCGCGCAGGTCTGCAAAATTATAGATCTCGCCGTTAAAGACGATCACATAACGCTCGTTTGCCGAGAGCATGGGTTGATGACCGGTGGGTGAAAGATCCAGGATTGCCAATCGTCGAAAACCCAGCGCGATACCCTGCCCGGCATGTACCCAGGTGCCGCTATCGTCCGGACCCCGATGGCGGATCGCATCCATCATCCGTTTGGTTTGATTAAGCAAAACCAGATCACTGCTTTTTTGGGATAGATCAAGAAAACCGGCGATACCACACATAAATGGCTATTTCCTTTGTAGCATTTATGCTTTCAGAATACACAAAGCATAAACCTGAAGAATATAAAATAAAGATGCTAACAATGATTCAGGACGTATCCGTTTACAACCCATCGTTTTTCAGGGTGGTTATTAGGGTTTGAACTCGATGGGTGTAGGTATGTTCATTGAGTACGTATTGATATGTATGCTCGACCATTGTACGGCGATAATCTTCATCTTTCAACCTGCGAATGACATCTTCCAGGTTTGAATAATCCTTCGTCAAACAGATAAAATGCTCGTCGGCCTTCAAAACGCCGTTGTATTCCCCCTCCAGCAATACCTGGCAGGTCTTTGTTCCGATCGGCTCGAAGTGACGTGATGAGATACTTTTTCCGGAAACATGTTCCGGCGGATTTTCGAAAAACAAGGCGCGGATCTCCTCGAGCGTCGCGCCTGGGTGTTTCTTTTGGTAGGCATAGGCAGCCGTGATCGTCTGGCCACGCGAATCAAGAACATAGGTCCCCGCTTCGGCCCCAACCACAGCCCGACAATT
>WNFL01335172.1_pt2 | contig 16751 bp, 19 predicted proteins | sample 5400361 | NCBI WGS metagenome assembly WNFL01 (sample SAMN13153351, study PRJNA577476) | soil metagenome | isolation source: 40 cm soil on Douglas fir-dominated hillslope | place: USA:California | collected 2013-09-17 | reverse complement strand
GTCGACTATCTGAGAGAAGGGGGAAGCGGGGAAACGACCGCTTAGGAGAGTCGGTTTGCTCCATGTATTCTCCTGCAATGTCCACGTCTGTTATTCACGCGACTTGGACCTGGCCACGTACCCGGGTGCGCATCTAGCAATGCTCTGACCGATACTGCATGTATGTCTCTACTTTAGGTATTGAGACATTATATACCCGGGACGTTTCCATGTGATAACCCGTCATATACTCTAATAGCTCCACGACCCTGCACATTGCCGACGCTCGGTCGCTAGCGTAACATACTCCCGACATCCTGCTGTATGTCCGTATTGCCAGCCTATTTTATTATACCTAAGAGTTGGACCCGGCTTTTGTCCGGCGATGCCCTGGCCACCGCTGAGCCTGCGGTCCCAGCGTGGAACGCAGTATCTTGACAATAAGATAATCCCATAGCCAAATGGAAATAAGGTCACGTTGGGTTCTACTTTTTGCACTATACGAGCAAAACGTAGTGTTTGTTGGCATAGCGTCTGCTACAAATACTTAGCAATGCAAATCGAAATACATAAGAATCGTGTTCTAATCTCTCAGGTCTAACTACTGATAGGCCACAGAACAAGAAGAGTACCTAGGCCCCAGGCTATGTAGCCGAAATACACAGGGAGCTATGTGCCCCTGTCGACATCCAACCCGCTTCCACAGGCTCATCTGACAAATATACCCGCGGTTGATGTGCCCCTGCATCCAAGGAGCGGTTTTTAGAGGACCAAGGGGAGCTTCCAACCCTTCCATCTAGTGAGCTTCTCTCTAGCAGGGGTTTCTCGGCCATATATGGAGATACCATGTGGAGTCTCGCATGTCTTCGGCGCTTGTAGAGGCAGTAAAAGGTGACAATGAGGGTGATAACAACCACCCCTGACACTGTGCCTCCGATTACTGGCCCTAGAGGAAATTTGCTTCTGAGAAGCGGCCAGCTCATTGAGCCAGACATATGGTAAGGTTATGCACCCTGGACCATTGCCAACCGGAGCGGACTCAGGGACATTAGTGCTACTTGATTTGGCACTCAGCTCATGCACTCAGCCATGCACATGATCAGCTTACGTACACTGGACCATTGGCATCTGAAAGAGAATTGCTACTTGACTTGGTACTCAGCGCATGCAGCAAGACACAGCGGGCTTGGTAAACATACGCACCTTGAATAATAGACCACTAGTTCTGAATTAGTAGATAGAGGAACAACATTCTTCACCTGTCGTGAGCTCACAAATACAGGAAAGCAATGAGTATACGGACTCTGAACCATCAATAGTTGTAGGGCGAGTGGCCGGGGGTACAGAGGCCCTTTCAGTTGGCAAGGCCAGACACAGAGTTGGTATACGTACTCTTGGCCATTCGTAGTTGGAGTAAGGGCCGGGCTAGTGCTCCTTGATTTGGTGCTCCTTGATTTGGTTCTCAGCTCGCATGGCCAGAGACACAGCGAGTATACGCACATAACAACGTATGTGGACTGCTCAAGGGAACTTGACTTGGTTCTCAGCTCGCATAGCCAGAGACGCAACTCGCATGTATACGTACTCTTGACCATCTACTGTAGTTGGGAGAAGGGCTGGGGAAACGGGCCTTGACTTGGTTCTCAGCTCGCATGCATTGTCAGTGACGCAGTGAGTATACGCACCCAACGGGAGTGAGCGGCTCAAGGGAACTTGAATTTGTTCTCAGCTCGCATAGCCAGAGACGCAACTCGCATACGCACTCTAGAGTACTGGCTAACTGATCCGTGGTGCTAGTTTCAAAGGTAGTGCTTGTGTTGCTGGTGCTAGTTTTGCTGGTGCTAGTTTTGCTGGTGCTAGTTTTACCGGTGCTCATGTTGCATATATTTTGGCCGGTCACCGTGCTTCTATGTCTATATCTTCATATATTTGATTAGGAATTAGGCTAGATGTCCAGGATGTACGGGCACGGACCGTTGTTCGCGGGGCCAAGAGGTGGAGACAGGAGTTAAGAACGGTGTAACAGTATCCCGATTTTCAGGTGGTTCACAAAGCCCGACCAGCGCCAGCCGCACCCTTCACCTCGACACTTGACATACGGTCCGGCAACGCATTTAACTTACACGGCTCCAGCCTGTTGATCACTCCCCTCCGCCCAGCACTTCTTCCCTCCTCCTCCTACTCCTTCCGCCCGATCCAGATACGATTCTTTTACCACCTGTTAGATATTCTTCATTTATTTATTTCACGTTCCCTATTCTTGAAGCCCGATTCACGACGAGACGAAAAGATTGCACGACCGCCTCGTCACGTCACGTAGTAGGTTTCCTTAAAAACTTGTAACGATTGGTACATGCTCGGTAATCTGATTCTCGCCTTGAACTTCGGTCCCTTCTTGTCCACTTTCGTTCGACGACTTTGGCCTGTTCAACTCCTAACCTCCTTGTTCTAACTCTCTCCTCCGGGACTAGTGGCCGGAAGCGAACCTGTCCCGACCCGCCGACGACACGCGCGTATGACGTTATATACCCGAGACGTTTCCATGTGATAACCGGGTGTAATAGTACCATGACCCTGCATATTACCGACTCTCGATCGCTAGCGTAACATACTCCCGACATCCTGTTGTATGTCCGTATTGCCAGTCCATTTTTACATATACCTAAGAGTTGGCCGGGCTCTTGTCCGGCGATGCCCTGGCCACCGCGGAGCTGCGGTCCCAGTGTGGGACGCAGTATCTTGACAGCAAGGTAATTCCACATCCAAATGGAAATAAGGTCACGTTGAGTTCTACTTTTTGCACTATACGAGCAAAACGTAGTGCTTGTTGGCGGCCGCTAGCTACAAATACTTAGCAATGCAAATCAAAAATACATAAGGATCGTGTTCTGATCTCTCAGGTCTAACTACTGATAAGTCACAGGACGAGAAGAGTACCCAGGCTATGTAGCCGAAATACACAGGGAGCTATCTGCCCCTTCTCGACATCCAACCCGCTTCCACAGGCTCATTTGACGAATATCCCTGCGCGTGATGTGCTACTACATCCAAGGAGCGGTTTTCAGAGCGCCAGGAGGAGCTTTCAACCCTTCCATCTAGTGGGTTTGTTCCTAGCAAGGATTTCTCAGCCCTATATGGAGATGCCGTCGGGTGCAGCCTCGCATGTCTTCGGCGTTTGTAGAAGCAGTAAAAGGTGACAATGAGGGTGATAACAACCACCCCGGACACCGTGCCTCCGATCACTGGCCCTAGAGGAAATTCACTTCTGAGAAGCGGTCAGCTCATTGAACCAGACATATGGTAAGGTTGTGCACCGTGGACCATTGCCGACCGAAACGGACTCAGGGACATTAGTGCTACTTGATTGGGCACTCAGCTCATCCACTCAGCCACGCATATGATCAGCTTACGCACACTGGACCATTGACATATGAGAGAGAAGTGCTACTTGACTTGGTACTCAGCGCATGCAGCACGACACAGCGGGCTTGGTGAACGTACGCACCTTGAATCATAGACGGTTAGTCCTTCTGATATAATAATTTCCTTGACTTGTCCTCAGCTCACAAATACAGAAGAACAATGAGTATACGCACTCTGAACCATCAATAGTTGTAGGGCGAGTGACCGGGGTACAAAGGTCCTTTCAGTTGGCAGGGCGAGACACAGAGTGGGTATACGCACTCTTGACCACCCGTAGTTGGAGCAAGAATCGTGACAACGCTCCTTGATTTGGTTTTCAGCTCGCATGGCCAGAGCCACATTGACTATACACACCCGTCACTAGCTGTAGTTGAGGGACTTGACTTGGTTCTCAGCTCGCATATCCAGAGACGCAACTCGCATACGCACAGTGGAATAGGTGTAATAGATATGGTGCCAGTTACAAAGACGGTGCTACGTTTGCCGGTGCTCATGTTGCATATATCTTCGCCTGTCACCGTGCTTCTATGTCTATCCCTTCATATATTAGGTTAGGAGTTAAGCCAGGTGTTCAGGATGTACGCACACGGACCGTTGTTGGGTTGAGCGCGGGGCCAAGAGGTGGAGACAAGAGGTAAGGAAACGGTGCAACGGATCCCTATCTTTGTCAACGCATGGTGCGCCATTCAAATTTTAGACTATCAGGGTTCATCGCCCGCCGTTGGGACAGAGGACATGCTGTGTTCCGTTCGGTCCCTGACACGGATCCATGGTCTGCGTCGCATCCAAGTAGATGATTATGGAGGGAAGTCGGTAGGCGCGACCTCAGCCCGCTCGCTCCATGGGTATCAGTTTTGGCTATGCTTTACGCATGATCTATCTGGATGGAAGAGCTTCCTTATTCTTTCTGTATAGGGAACTCGTTGGATCAGTGGTATTTACCGCTGAGTGTGGTTCCCACCCCCGGGGAATATCTCCATCGTTCTCATAATGGGATGTGGCCGGGCTCACCGGCGTAGGAGGGTTTTAGTGGGTAGGTCACAAGGCACTCTGTCCAACGGGCGAAACTAGGCCCAAAGGCTAGCCTTGCTGGAGTCCCACACACGGCGCAGGGAGCGCTGCGGTGCATGACGCATTTCCCCCTTTTCCCGCAACCAAATAAAAAAATAAAAAACACCATCGCTTGCTACTGACTGCGACGTACCTATCACTCACCATACACAAATACAATATACCAGTGGTTTCTGTTGTTCTACAGGTGAGCTTCGTCAGTCACAGATCATGATCTCACACAGATTCAAGCTGCAGCGGACACCAGAGGGACGTGACAATGGTACATTCAAGGTAATTTGTACCGCTACCTTCATGAGAATGCCTGGGAGAGGTCGCCGGGCTGTCAGAAGCGACTGACGTCCGAGGGTAATAGACTGACAGACGCAGCGATGGCAGCTTGGCGGGGTTTATACAAGAGACAAGAGGACACCGATTTGAGCAAATATCACGCAGTCCTATCATTGGATCACTATTAGAATTTCCGCGACTTTGATAAATAATTGTGTTTGTTGGGTAAGGATACGATACAACAAACACTGTGAAACCCGAAATACGAACGGTGATTGTATAACTGGTATGAGATATACGTAGAAATGGCGATTGGTGGTCCTGGGTCAGCGCTACGTGTACACAGCGTGTAAACGAGAGTATCTTGATTATATTCCTCGAGGGATCGACGATAGAACTCATCTACCCCTATTACAAGAATGACGTGGGTCGCGTGAAGATGCGCGAGATCAAGAAGATGCTGTTCTTTATGTAGTAGACGACCTATGGCACAATAGATGAGGGCGTCTCGAACGCAATTAAAAGACGTCAGTTCGTGGGCATCAGCTCCGCGCGCGCAGGATCGTCCGTCAGAAACGTCCTAAGTGCATGTGACAGTAATTGGGCGTGATGGCGGGGGGCTCATCCGTCAAGTTCATGGAGAGCGGCCCCTTACTTTGCTGGAGACAAATTTTAGCTGGCAGACATAGGCTCAAATTCAATATCACATCCACCGAATACTTAATGACTTCAATCGAAGAAATCAGAACAAGAGCCAATCTGGCTAGCAATATTAATTTGGGAAGGAACACCATCCTTTCTCGCAGAGCATCTATTTTAATCTTCCGAATTGCACTACGCCATCGAGCACAGTAGCCAAAACCTTAGTCTGCAGAATCTCCCCCGCAGGCACCGTCATAATATTTCGGTCGAGCACAACAAAATCTGCCCGCTTACCGATCATGAGTGACCCGAGGTCACGTTCGGTAAAGGACGCGTATGCAGGGTCAAGAGTGAGGCCTTAAATATCACGTGAGCTTCGCACCATTATGGGTAACATGTTGGTGCACCTTTCAGTGCTTCTTCCCGCGTAAGCTTTTCCTCTGGATGCCTATTCGAAATGGTGGTCCATAATCAAGTATTTTGATTTCAACCTGGATAACGCACCATCCGTCAGGGCCACTGGGCGAATCGCCATCTACTGAGAGCCGTGTGACAGCTGCATAGAAGGTGTATAGGGGGTTATGGCTCTCAACTGGGAAATCGGACCCAAGAGTGATTCGTGCACCCGAGCTGTTATTACAATTTTAACTCCAGGGAAGAACAGGGTATCTTGAAAAGCGCGTACTTCATAAGAGTCTTGAATGCGTAGGCACCTTTCAATCGTTCACCCTTGAGGTTCCTAAAATCAGAATCACTTCATCTCCGCACAAACTGAATGACACTTACAAGACGATTCTCGGCAATCCACTGGAGTTGCCAACGTCAGTCAAAGTCCAACTGATAGAAATAGGAAGATCCGCTTACCATATCACTAGTAGCATGAGTAGGCTGTATACTGGCAATCACGCCCAAGTCTGCGAATCGCTTCAAGTCCCGTGGTGAGAGAACCTGGGCGTGCTCGATTCTTGGTCGTAAGGCGGTAGCGTCCTTGCCTTTGAGTACGGAGGCGAATATGCCCAGGACCCTCCCATTGGCTTCGTCGCCTATACAATGGACATTCTAAATGAGCAGGAAGTGTGTTGGATTAGCACTGTGGGTATGTTTGGGTAGAATACATACAACTTGCCAACCGTCCGCAATATACTTTGGTATGTCCCTTTTCAGCGTTTTGAGGGGAACGCGCCAGATACCAGTTGAGGAGGGATTATCCGAATACGGTTTGTACATCTTAGCTCCCCAACTCCCCAATGCACCTAGTCGACACCGCGTTGAAATAAGCTCAAATATGATACAGAAATTTTTGACATACCATCGGCAAACAACTTTATACTCCTTAAATTCAGACGGCCATTTCCGTAGTCAATTAGCTTTTCGATATCTTTGCCCCAGTAGCCTTCGTCCCTGTTTGCCATGAGGTACATACGGAACTGTGGGTTTCGGGTATCAGAGAGGGAGCAGGGATGACACCAAGGGTTAAACGAACTGGGAGGGGGTTCTCATCCGCCAATCTGGAGCCAATGTAAACAAATGAGTAGGTGATAAACCCAGAGAACGACTAGAGGGGTCACTTCTTGTAGAAAGCAATCTCAAGGTCGGTCGTCCCTGCGTCGTGTGCTCCGGTTAAACCAACAGACAGTGCGTCACTCGACGCTCTAGTGAAGTACTCCCTCATCTAAGGGAGAAATATTAGAGAAATGGAGAGGCGCAACTCCGGACCCACTTGCCTTGCTTTCGCTGCAGGCTGGAACATGAACAAGAAGGATGGCGTTATCCAGGAATATACCTTCCTCAAGGACGTGATGTCAGCTGAGCTACACACAGTAGGAACGACATACCCGTCGGCTTTCCATTTGGGTCGCGAATGATTTCTCCACCCTTTACTTTGTCGGGTAGGCCCGGAACGGTAAGCTCCAGGGCTTTACTTGAGACCCATGCAACATGGAGATCCTTCCTGTATAGTATGATTGGTCGATCGCGAAGGACAGGATCCGCATCTAAATCAGCCTGGCCAGAGACCCCATAAGTGAAGGGCCAATGGCGTTCCTAGTAGGAGCATACAGCGGTGGGGAACTTGTCATTCCAAAGGCTCTGGTCCCATCCTACACCTTCGATCCACGCCGTGGAATCTGCCTTCACATCTGGCCGCGACAGGATGTATTTCCGCACGCGGCGAACAACCTCATCGACGGATTGAGAGTCGGAAAGGTCGAGAGATTTTGCCCAGCCGTACTTGAGTAGATGGGCATGGCTATCTACTAAGCCGGGAACGATAATCGCGTCGTGGGGAATAAACGCGAAGGGTATGCGGGGGTTCCGTTCCTTGACTTCCTCTAGACAGCTTGGAGGTGACTTGACTGCGGTACCAATGGATCAATAGTAACTTGCGCACCTGCCGAACCTATGTCAGCTATCCGGCCATATTCGTTCACTAGGATACACTGGGCGGTCGGCCTTGCGGGATCGACCGTAAATATAGCATTCTTGCGTTTTGTGCATACTGTGTATGGTCGTGGGACCGACCCTGGATAATATGGATAATATATTCGAGCAAGCCAGACTGCTCCGAGCAGTGCGAGAACTGCGAGGGGAATCAAATGCCGGCCTGTGATAGCGATACTAGAGGGTTTGAGCTTTGCGTGTCTTTTAGGAACCTCTTTCTTGAGTAGTGGCGTTTTCTCATTCAGGTCGTGCGTGCCAGGCTCCGGAGCTCCTTGTTTTGTATTTTGAACGACCCCGTCGTCCCCGTCGTAATCCATGGATGCTCTGTGAGGACGCGAGAAGTATTCTACTCTCCGTCAGGGTAAGGAAGGCAACCAAATCGTATCTGTATTTGGCTCATTTTAACTTGGACTCTGCCATGTCTTCCACCGCTGCTCGTACATCGTCGCCACGCGCTTCGTACCCAGAAAAAACACGCTCAGATCGCGCTATGCCATCACCACTTTCCGCGCTGCCCGTCGCCGCTGACGACGGTCTCAAAGCGGCAAAGAAACAATTCAACCAGCCGCTCTCCCAACTCCAGGCGATTTTCCCCGAGTGGAAAGAGGACGATCTCCTCTGTGTCCTCGAAGAGGCACAGGGCAATGTGGAGCTCGCCGTTGCCCGCATTTCCGAAGGTATTCTGCTCCCATTTTCATTCCAGCGAGTCCTCATCTGGAATGCTCAGGATATGCTGAACAATGGGGCGATGTGAAGCATAAGAGGGACAAAAAGGCTCTAACAACTGCGACTGAAAAACGCACTCCAGCCGTGTCCCCACAGCGCGGTGGTTTCAGTCCACGAGGCGGTCGCGGAGGCTTCAGTGGGGGCCGTGGACGTAGTGGACATGGTAGTGGGCGCGGTGGAAGTGGCCATCATAACTTCACAAATGGCCACCAGCCTTCCTCACGCGGAAAGCAGAACTACGATTTCGGGAAACCCACCTTTGACCACCAACGGTGATACACGAAAGGACACGAAGGCGGGTACACCTGCGAGTGTCGAAGGGGCTGCACCTACGAGTGTCGAAGGAGCCGCCGATGGATTGAGCGACCCAGCCACAAACGCACCAACCGAAACTCCAGGAACAGCCGAACCCTGGGGCATCACCGGTACAGCTCCAAAAGTATGTGATCCACCAAAGGTTGTTGCGGCTCCGCCTTCTCGAAAGTTGCCCGGTATCACCAGCATGTCCTGGGCCCAAATTGCGAGGTGAGTTACTCAATTATGGTTGCACTACAGTGATTAAATTACTTCAGACCTACACCAAAACCTACACCTCCCACACCACCCGCACAACAAGTCCCCACACTTGCCGCAGCGCCGCCATCTGTGCTACTGCCATCTCTACCAGTACCAGATCTGGCACTTGAACCATCCTCGACTGAATGGGAAAATCCAGCCACCGTACAAGAACCAAGTTGGGATGACGATCCAACCGCGACTGCCGGAGAAGAAACAAAGGAAGAACTTCGGCGAGAAACCGCGAACGGGTGGGTGCCCGCTCAACCTGAACCCGCTGCCGAAATCACGCCCGCCCCGGCACCACTACTAGCAGCAGAATCATCACCAGCACCAGCACCTCCCGCACCTGAACCTAAGTCCGAACCCACGCCTTCTCCATTGGCCCCTGTATCCGTACCGACACCGTCCGTCGCCGACACCATCAGCCCACCACCGGGCCTCGCGACACCTGGCACGCCATCCAGTGTGAACGCTTCAACCAAGTCGTACAACCGAGCCGCCTTTTCTGCGGCACACCGCAATAGTGCACGATTTAAGGACCAGGCAGTCATCCTTCCAGGCAATTCTCCCTCGTCGCTTTCCGGCATCAGCTTCGGCGGAAGAAATCCGGCGTATGAGAAGTTGCCTGTACAGTTTGGCAGTCTCACATTTGGTGGTGACGAGAACGAGATGTGGGTATTCCATATGCTTGGTTTGGCCAATTCTTGACTTTCTACATAGGACATCAGACGCGAAGCCTGAGCCTGCTCTTCCCACTGAAACACCTGCACCGACAGCCACTGTCCCTGTGTCGGCAACCTCGCCGAGTGCTCCAGGACTTGCGCACCCGCAACAGCTGCAACAACAGCCCGAGGTCGCTATTCCTGCCTCTGCTCCTGCTCCTGCCTCTGGACCTTCGGCAACAGCCCCAGCCAGCAATGGGTTCCAGCCTCTTCAACTCCCCACGCAGCCCGCGACCACGTCGCCCTCGCACCCCACGTCGCTTTCGCATTCATCACAATCCACGACTTCGCTGGGCCCTTCGCACACGTCAACCCCATCCGTAACTCAGTCCCTCGGTGTCTCTGGCCCTGCTTCGTCTCTATCGAACCTCCAGTCCTCACTCCCTAGCCAAGCACAAACTGGGCTCAGCTCCTTGGGTCAACAACCACAACCCTCTCACGGACTTGGCCACGCCCACCAGCAATCCTACGGTCAGAACAGTTTCCATCAACCGCAGCAGTCGCAACCGCAGCAGCCCCACCCACAAACGTATGAAACCGTCAACCTTCCGGGACTCGGCGGGAGCATCGGGGGTTTTGGCCATCAAGGTCAACAATCGCGTCATCAGGAGTCGCCCTATTATGGGCAGCAAGCACAGGAGCACAATTCAGGTTATAGTGCTAGTGGTATTAACGCTGGAGGATTTACGCCACTTGGACACCAATCCCAGGGCAGCTTTGGCGCTCCGGGGCTTAGTAACGACTTTGGTGGTTATGATGGACAGCGGGTGAGTAATGACTAGTGTTCCCAAAGGGATAATACCGACCTAACCAATTTTCAGGGCGTGTACGACAGTTACAACGGCCCTGGAACATTCTCCGGACGCAATATGCTCGTACATGACGATATCAAGGGGCTGGGTGGCCTCGGATCGCATCAGGGCAATCAGGGGGCTCCTGCTGGAAGCAATCAAAACCAGTACCCGGGCATGAGCGCACCCATGGGCAACCCTTACACCTACTATAGCCCATATTACCTGCAGAACCAGTACTACGGCGCACCCTCACCCGCTGGGTATGGTCATCAGCCGCCGTTCCCTAAGTACCCTATGTACGGCCAGCACCAGGCGGGCAGCGGCGTACAGACCCCGCCGAGTAAACCCCCTGCGACTGGAAACGGAAATGGGACACCGTACTCATCTGGTACCGGCCATTTGCACCATCCACAAACCTCAGCTGCCGGAGGCTTTGGGGATGAGACTGGTGGATATCAAGGGAGCGCAGGTGGCCTTGGTGGGGACTTCCAGAAGTATAACCAAGGCGGCGGAATGAGCTTCCTCGGCACAATGGGTGCCGGATCGGGAAGTGCTGGTGTGGGCGGCGTCGGCCCCGGCGTTGGACCTATCTCTTCCCAACGCGGTACCGGTACCTCACCTGAGAGCACGTATAAGGGTTATGGCGCACCCGGTGGTGTAGGCGTTGGCGCGGATAAGTCTGGCATACCGAATGTCGCCTCTCGCGGTGGTAGTGGCGTTGGCCTTGGTGGAGGTGCAGGAGGGCAAGGTGGTCAGCAAGGCAACTATTATCAAGGGTCTGGTGTAAGTGCTGGCGGCGTCGGTGGGGGTGCTGGCAGATTTGGTGTTCAGAATCAGTATGGCGCTCAAGGCCAACAACAACCTGGTGCGGACCCATATTACAGTGGCGGCTACCAAAACCCACGGTTCACCGGATGGCAGGGTTGAGTACCTAGCGCACACTTGACCTTTGATCTACAATCACCACTTGACTTGCAGGCAAACGAAATCCTTCCCCTTCTGTACCCTTTGCACAAATCATTACCCTTCTCCTTCCTCACCTCCCACGATCTGGTGATGGACCCGTCGAATACCTCTATTCCAATCTGATTTTGGTACCCTCTGTTGCTGTTGCACTCACTGCTTCCGTCTCCTCGCATGTTGCTCCGGTCTGCTTCGAATCGTTAAATGCGTATGGTTTGTGTCTTTGTCTGCAGTTGCAATTGCGCTTGTACTTGAGAATGAATGCATGGCTATGTTTCGTTTGTTGACCGTCAAATCCTTTCTCTCTCTCATCCAAAGGGTTAACTTCTCGAGGGCATCGTTCCATCCCAGCTACACATTAGGACGAGCCTTAAACTTATCGGGTTCCATTACCTGATTCATTGACCAGAACTCTGAACTCGAGGAATTCTGTCTCTGAGACTTGTCCTTCTTTACTGGAAGCCCTGGAGTCCTTCGTCGCACTAGCGAGCAACCATAGGTGCATAAATGGGAATAAACTGAGTAACACTAAGACGGTTAAACCTGTGGATAACAGAGTCCAAAGAAGATTGTTTCCCTTTCAACGATAAATAATAACGACTCTTCCCAAGTCTCCAGCACTTTGTGCCCCGCCAACAGACCTTAGGACTTGCTCCAGACGAGACCAAGACCACTCATACCGCACACACAACTCATCTGCATGGTGCGTTCCATCCAGCATACAAGAGAGCTCTGCTGGTACTTCAATCTTGGCGTCCTGCTCCATGACGTCCGATCCCCCCAGCTGGGTGACCTTCCCCATATGTGAGGCTGTCGGCAACGATCCGCTCTCCAACAATGCCGGAACCCTCATTCGTTCACCCCGTGTCGGCACCTGCATACCTCTGGACACTTTCGTTGGATCTGAGAGTGCCTGGCGGTGGTCACTATCTGAGCTGCTAGACTCGAGATTGAGATTGAGAGGGACGATGGAAGAGTGGTGGAGGGGAACGCCCGAGTAATCGGATGGTCGCCGACAAGTATAGCGAGGTATATCATCTGCTGCTAAAGGAACGACTCCAGGGGTGTAAGGGGCTGCGAGTAACGGAAGAGTTTTGACGAGCGCCTGGAGTTCCTCTTCTGTGCCACCAAAGGGTTTCTTGACCGGTGCGGCGACCACCTTTCCTTTCCTTCGGGTAAGAGATAATTGTTCCGCACTTTGGTCTCCCTCCAAAAGAACCGGCCAGCGATGCACCCGTCGCAAGAATCCTTTGATGACACCGAATGATACAAAGCGCCGCACATCGATGCCCTCTGGGACAGCGTAGGCATCCATCCATTGGCCGACTGTGAGTGGTGGCTTGATTCGCGCGTATAACCAAGCCAAGCGCGGCCAGGGAGGAATGGAGCCACCAGCGGATTCTCTATAAACGTATGAACCGCATTCCTCGTATATGGCTGGATCAGCTAAGAGCCATGAGATGGGTCGGCATAGTGCATACTAGAGAGTAACATAAGCAAAGTCGCATAAGTGGTCCGGATCACGTACCACGTTGGAGAATTGGAAGATATCGACCATCATGATGCACTGATACATCCTATAGAGTGTCAAGGGGATATTTTACGACCATATCGCACTTACAGAAGATGAGACATGCATTCCTTCACCAACTCGATGTCGGCATTGGCCTTAACAGCAATTTTTTTAACGTGATTGGTCCCGTCAATAAGCGGCACCACCTGGAGATCTTTCAGTGGTGTACTCCATGTAGAAAATATTTATCACCTTCGCCATAGTTAAGTCCCAATTTGGAGCGACTCGCGCCTTGATGTTGATCAGTGGAACCGGGACATCCCAGACATGCACAGGAGGGGGATCCGGATAGTGAGGGAAAATCTTCAATTCGAGTGAATTGAAGCTATCGAGTCTGATCGATGTCTCCGAGAAGGAATTGAGATCGGCAAAAAGTTGCTCGAGTATTGGGTATATATCCTTAGAAGTGGCCGGATTTGAAAGAAACCCTCGCTCTTTCTGTAAATACCGAATATTGTAAGTAACCAAATTCCGCATCAACGAGCTCCCCCCGGAGCCCCGGGCTTACCTCACAAACCGTCAATACCCGAGCGACCTTGCGGACTACTGGCTCGTACGGGCTGACATCAAAATCCCTTTGAAATACAAAGCATAGGTTGTACTGGAACATTTCGCGGTCATAATGAGGGCCTTTGAGGATTACCGGAAACCCAACGATTCGATGTTTTCTTGTCGTACATATCATCAAGCGCCCACATAGTTCCGCTTGCGGGATAGCGAACTGGGATATCAATTCAAACTCAAACAGAGGAGCCGGCCCGCCGCCCGCTGTGTTCGTTGTTGACAATGACTGAGACTGACCGGTCGTACTTGACGCTTGAGCTTTACTAGTCGAATGGCAGAGAGGGGGGCGTGTAGGGGACACGGTAGACGTCGGAGCGTTGTTTGTATCAATATGAGGTGAAGGCTCGCCGGTCGAAGGATCCGAAGTGGTACGCGATCTAGACGACCTGGGCGGCGTTGTTATTAGGCCTTCAGGGACTTGGTACACTATCTTAGGTCCATCTTCGAGGTGAAGAACGGCGAAGAACACCGAGCTAATGGGCATATCGGATGGGGTCGGAGATCAAGAGGCACTTGAGGCTGACCAAAGACAATTCGGTAAAAATTATACATGTGACACAGATCCATTTCCTCTGTTCTGAATGGTACTACAAGCGGCTTTCCATTACCGCACGGGATGGGTCGAACACACGTCTGCCAAACGCAGCCTCTAGCGCCTCTTCTACTCTGCTTACATACACGAACTGGATGTCACGATGGACCTCAGGCGGTACGTCATACTCTACGTCTTTGCGGTTGGTTCGCGGAAGGATGATTTTCTTGATACCTTCACGATGAGCTCCCAATACCTAACAGAAATGTTAGCTGGAGTGCTCTCGAGATAAGGTCGTGATACCTTTTCTTTGATCCCTCCCACTGCAGTTACCTTGCCCCTCAGAGTCGTTTCCCCAGTTATGGCAATATTCGACGGCACCGTGAAGCCGGTCAAGAGAGAAACAAAAGCACACACATAAGCGACTCCTGCACTAGGTCCATCCTTTTTGGTTGCCCCACTAGGAAGATGCAAGTGAATGTCGACCGGTTCCGGAACCTTAAGAGGGTCCTGCGAGAGTGAAGATGTAATGCCGAGAGCGAACGCGTTGGACTTGACCCAGCTCAGCGCAATCTCTCCACTTTCTCGTATAACCTAGAAACAGGAAATTGAAAGTCAACTCCGACCAAGGTGTCAAGCACTTACGTCTCCCAAGGACCCTGTCAATCTCAGCTTTCCCGCTCCAGATGTCATAACACTCTCCACAGGTAGAACCCCACCCTCTCCCATACCACTTACGACGAGCCCATAAACGAGTCCTCGTCGTTCCTCCCGTTCGCGTTCCAATGGGTCCCATCGGGCTATCCCAAGGATCCTCTCCAGGTCTCCAGCATCAACAGTATTCTGGTAAGCCGTGGTCTCACCCATCTTCTCAGCGTCGACAAACTCGGCCCATTGGACTGCTTTGGATCTTGCGATGGCTCCTACACACCGCTCGAGATTACGCACACCAGCTTCACGCGTGTAGTACGACGTGACGTGGGTATACGCTGCGTCAGTCAGAGTGATATGGTTTGGTGGGAGACCGTTCGCCTCGAGTTGTTTTGGAAGTAAGAAGCGTCGGGCGATGTGAATCTTTTCGTCGTATGTGTACCCGGACAACTGGATGACCTCGCATCGGTCCAGCAGCGGGTCGCTGACCGTGTCCAGGGAGTTCGCAGTTGCAACGAAGAGGACTTGGGACAGGTCAAGGGGAACGTTAATATAATGATCCTACGGACGCTATGAGGCCATTGCTCCAAAAGCGGTTGAATGCACATACCTTGAAGTTGGCGTTCTGCTCGGGATCCAAGACTTCCAGTAGCGCCGCCGATGGGTCGCCTTGGTATGATCCTCTCCCGACTTTGTCGATCTCATCACTGGAAACCATCAGGTAAGCACACATTTACTTTTTTTTTCTCAAATGGGAGTACCCACAGCAAAATAACTGGGTCGAGTCTCTTCGCCTTTGAGAGAGCAGATACGATTGCACCGGGACCACTGGCTACATACGTCCTCCTGTGGCCCCTGATCTCCGCTTCATCCCTAACTCCTCCCAGTGAGATGCGTTGGAACGGGCGGTCAAGAGCTTTTGCGAGACTTGCGGCAATAGATGTTTTGCCACACCCGGGTGGCCCTACGAGCAACAAGATCGGACCTTTCGTCTTCTGGGTTGGAATAATTTGAACAGCTTCGGTATCCACAGGACTGTCCACCCCTTGATGCAGGGCATTCGGGTTGGCTAAGGTCTTTCCCGCGTCGGATGACTCAACCACTGGCTGTTGTCGGTGGAATTCTTTTTCCTGCTCGGCTAAAGCATTCAGAGCTTTAAGCCTGATGACCGCCATGTGTTCAATGAGCCGTTTCTTGATCATCTCAAGTCCAAAGTGATCAGCTTCCAGTTGCTCCCTCGCACGAGACAGGAAGTTCGGATCCTTGAGAATTTCGACGCTTCGGATTTGGTCTTTGACGGTGTTCGGCCAGGGGAGGCTAGTCAGCCATTCCAACTGTGAGGGAAATAAGGACCAGCTACAGTGCAAGAGAGGCCGATTCAACGGACTTACATAGGTACGTATGACACCATGTTCGACTGAAGTAGGAGGTATGCGCTTCAGCCTTTGATACTCTCGTGCGGCCATCCTTCGTTCCTCGCTATCCTTCTCCATGGCCTCAATCATTTCTTTTAGCTCAAACATGAATGCGTCCTCATCACCACCATCTTCGTCTAACTCACTCCCACCTTCCCTGTTGTCTGCTCCCGCTTCATCCTTCTTTCCCGACTTGTGCAAACTGGTGAGTTCCTTTTGAATGGCGTGGAGCTGCTGCCGGAGGTAGTACTCCTTCTGCTGCTTTGAGAGCGATTCATCGACGGCGGAGTTGATTTTCTGTGATACTTCGGTGATAGACATGTGCCTGCTGAAGGAAGTCGAAGCGAGGCGTAAACGCTCGTCTGGTTGATATGCAGCAAGGAGTGCAAGCCTGTCGGTCCATGGAAGGGAGGGTGTTACAGCGACCAA
>WNFL01073330.1_pt4 | contig 16753 bp, 17 predicted proteins | sample 5400361 | NCBI WGS metagenome assembly WNFL01 (sample SAMN13153351, study PRJNA577476) | soil metagenome | isolation source: 40 cm soil on Douglas fir-dominated hillslope | place: USA:California | collected 2013-09-17 | reverse complement strand
CGAGGCTTTTCACCCTTCAAGGCCCTTGATTTCTGGGATCGTTGTCTTATGATGCGCTCCATGCCTCCGCATTTTGAGTATCGGTGCATGTCGCTCACGTTCTCAATCCCTAGGTTTTTGCCTAGCTCCTCGATCCGTACCGACCGGCTCTCCGGTATTTTATCATATGGGAAGAGCGTTGCGGCCACAAACCCCTGAAAGCTAGAGGTGATTGAGGCTGCCTTTAGCTTTTTACTCACCTCATTCATCACCTCGGCTTCTGTATACGACCTGCTTGGGCCTTGTCATACAGATAGGGTGGCTATCAAGCTTAGACAAAGCTTGTCAGTTAACTTGGCTCCTCCTATTTCTGACGCCCAACCACGACTCTCCCCCATACCGTCAATTCTCTTCAGTAGCGGAACCAGTGGGTTTGTTACATAGCAATATTCGCTTGATTTGGGAAATATCCAAGGAAACCGTTGCTCCAGCCGTTGTCGCCATGGTTCGCCAGCGGTTTGAAAGTCTTCCTGACAGAATGAAACCATATTCAAGTCACTTTGGAACGCGGATCTCTCCTGACCACCTGGGAGTATTGTTGCGAGCTAGGCGCCTCACCTTCCCAACGAGCTCGAGCTGCTCTGCACGTTGAGGCGGTGATTAAATTGTTCCGTTATTCAGCAGTCTTGCCATTGTTGGCTACACCCCTAGTAATTTTGTCAAGTCATGGGTGTGAATTTGATGTGTGTTGGAAGACATCTTGAGGCTCCGATGTCGCGCTATTGGCCTCGGTGCTGAATCGATCAATGGGCTACCTCCAATCCTCATCTGCTAGTCCCGCCGTATTTGCTTTGCTGGGGTCTTCTTGATCCTTTTCACCATCTAGCAATCGACCGCTACGTGAACCCCGTTACTCGGTCTCAGTACTTTCTATTACGTATTTGCCGCCACTATTTCGACACCTAACGATGCAACTCCATACGCTCCCCACTCCCATCGACCGGCTCGTGGCATTCGACGGTGTCGCGGCACCGAACCACCAGTTGTCGTCCCTCATCAACGAGGCAGCGGATATTCTATCACATCGATCCTTTCTTCAAAAATTTCTTAAGTTGACTCTCTTCGAAGAAGGACCCCCAAGAAGGCGTTGCCATGCCCAGAACGAGAGATCAAGGCCCCCATTGAGACTACCAAATGCCTCTACGAGAGTATGCCACGCTGTCCGTCTCAGTGACAAAGCGACGACTCTCACACAACTACGGGGAGGAAATATCTTTCCCCATCGACGCCCCATATATATATATAACCACTTACCCCCATTTACCCGTCTATCACTTTTACATCCTCATTGAGGTCTTCGAATGGGGAAGTGATACCGCTCATGCTAATGCAGGGGCACTTTTGAGCAGCTATCGCGAATTCTCACATGCTCGCACCGGGGCGTTAAGCAAGTGATTCACCATAGCAAATTCCATACCCTTATCATCCGGCCTTTAGTGTCTCAACTTCTAATCATGCAAGGACGTCGCTGGCTGTCTGGGTCCAGAACCGCAAATCGACCTCATATTTGTAATAATCATCATCAACCCACTCAATGTGAGGCCATGATTTCCTTCAGTACTCACCTCGATGAAGTCATTGCTCCGTATGTCTTCTACTTTAACGGTCATGGTGGAAAGTTACACTCTGTCACTCGGCAAATTATTAGTTCATCCCACCTAAGGTCTATCACTTGCTTGAAAACTCCCGACTGCCTTTTTATTTGTTTATTTCGGGAATCACCACTAAGCACACATGGCTTGCACTCATGTCGATGCTCACATGGAACGCGAGATATCCATCGCATGTCACTCTCAACTTCAATCCTGCTCTGTGTATGACCACTTGCGATCTGCTTGGCGAAGAGGAGTCCTGCAACGTCTGCGAAGACGCACGTCCGTTTCCGTTGTGGTACTGGGAGAGCTCATATATTACCTACTATCATTAACATCGCCTATCGACACTTTTTCGTTGACAGCGAGATCCATGGACCTCAGATCTCCACAGTGGTAGCCCCTGAGAACGCGCATTTCACAAAGCTTGGGTTAGTAGAAAGCACAAGAGGGGGAAGTGGGATGGGGAAGACGGAAAGTACCGAGAGAGCACGGCAGAGGAGAATGGCGGATCTGTGGATCACGTCTTGCCCCGACGTTGGCTACTCTGTCAGCGACAGCGGATGACATCGACATTCTGACAGCTGAGACGGAAATAGCATGTGCACCACCTCCTTTTGCATCTCCCGCCGCTCAGGGACCGTCTCTCGATAGGGCAGAGAAGGCCATCATGGAGGAACGCACCTCCGAAGGAACGCACATTTGTTAAATTTGACATTTTTCAAAGAAACCCAATGGACAATGAACAGTAGGTACACCATTTGCTCTCACCTGCATTTCCCGTGTCTAATGGCCTAGTTCTATAGCCATGGTCTGATTCATAACTTGGCAGTCAGGCAAGACTGGATAAGCTTATTATGCTACTTACCATCGATATATTGTTTTATGGCATAATTCGCTTTGGCACGAAACCTCCAGCCCATAAGGAAATACCAATTTCGCCGGTATTAGGTCGTGTTGTAGGGACCGGCCATGCATATCAGACAGACGAAAGACGTGATGTTCAAGTGAACGCCAAAGACGTTCTATCGGGTTTCATCCTCAAGGCCCCTCAACGTGGGTGGAAAAAGAGTCCGCCAAAGGTACCCCATCACTCGACGCTGTCCTGAAGCGCGATAGGTGTCAAGGGTAATTACGCCTATTATGTGAGAGTAAATGGGGCGTTTAGCTCTTTACCAAATCGTTTATTGCAGGGATCCATTCTCCAACAAAGCAAGCAAAAATAATCTTTCATCTGCTGTGCACTATCGGTTACGGAGGTGTGCAATCTCCGAACCCTATACACCCGCCTGAGACCCGACTCCTGGACTTCCTTTTGTTGTCTCGAGCACCCAGAGCCCGCCGCCGTCCAGCCCGCGCACCAGCCTCCTCGGGTATTCTTGATCAATCGTATCTGGTCATGAAAGCGTTCCAGTATCACTCCGATTCCGGTGTAGTTGTCGTTGTTTCGGGTCTGGAATCAGCTCACTTCGTTTACCCCTCCTCTTTTCCCGGGGTGTGGTTCTTTTGGCGCCAACCCTTCGGCAACGTCAAACTCAAGAACGTTCAAGGGGCGCTGACTGGTCACTCATGGCATACTCGACAGCGAAGGCTGGTCACTCCTGATGGTCAGCACTCTAATTTCCAGAATCAACTTTCAAGATATAAACTCGTACGGGGTGACGATAGTTTTCTCCAGCAAGAACACTCAAGACCAGCCATGAACGATAACTCACAGACGTGGAACGAGCACGAGCACTGGCTATTTATGCAGCAGCAAGGAGGCGGACAAGCTCAGACCTCGAGCAATGGCTCCTGCTCTCCTCATTCCAGCACGTCTGATATTTCGTCGTCGTCTCATGGTAGTTATCACTGGGCCCATGGGAGCACTCCTTTCGACCCCTCGTCGGTGTCACAATGGGTTGGCCCTCGTAAGTCTCTAACGCTCTTTTATACGGCTAAAATTAATCCCATTTTACCTAAGACCCCTCTATCTCCCATAATTCCACCACCATTGGGCTTCGTAATGGTCCCGCGGTCCAGTACCCCGCCTCTCCTAGCGAGCACGGCACACACCACGTCGGCTGCCATCCAATGGGAAGCGCTTGCCAATACTGCATGATACTCCACCAGTTCCATGAGTCATCCTGGAGGCGTATGCATGAAATGGAACCGAAAGATCCAAACACTAATCGATCGGTACTGCTCGTACTGCTCGTTGAATTTCCCGACTCCAAAGGTGGTCGTATATACGGGTGTCGCATATGCAAAGAAAAATTCGCTAGAGCAGACCGCGCCATCACGCATCTTCGCCACAAACACTTGGACCATCGTCCCTATGCCTGTCAAGGCCGCTGTGGGTTGCCCGGATGGTAAGTTGTAATCAAATTTTGGAGTCGAGTTTCGCTGACTTGTGTGCTGGCGCCCAGCGAGCAACGCTTCCATTCGCAGGAAAACCTGGCTCCTCACGTCAATCCCAAGACAACTGACTGTCGCCACTGGTGTGTATAACAAATTCTACATCACGTCCTTCTTATAGTGAGCCTGACACTCAAATGGATGATAGTAATCACAAATGTCTGCGCCAAAACATCAAGCGCCACATACAACGATACCATCCAGACCAGATTGAAGCTCAACCCAGGCTTGTGTGATTATAAAGCCCTCACTGGGTTATTTGCCTCATCCGTACTTCGGCTCTCTGATTATTACTGGGTTTTGCAAAAAAAGAAAAAGCAAGTACAGACCTTGTCTGGCTATTTGACACTACGGTTCAACTGGGCTGTTAACATCGCATATTCGTTGTGATCGTGGACGCTTTGGTTTACTTTCCTCGCAGTAATTCACGCTATGTATCTCATTCATGATATCACGTCTATAACGCCAGACATCTGGAAAAGACTCAGGGTCGGGATCCGACACTTTAAATTGGTACTAAACACAAGTACCTTGGTTTCATACCCGGTACGGGTGGGACCATAAAAATTGATGAAAATAAAATCGAAATCGAAATAAAATAAAACAAGGACCCTCAGCTCTGTCGCTTCCTTTAAAGTCTTGCATATAATATTACACCGGGTAATATTCAAGAATTATTTAAACTGATGAAAATGACGCCGTGTGTAGAGTTTGAGGCGGGACCTGGTGGTGATACGGATCCCTCCTATTGTATAATATATAGTTTATGCATACTATGCATAATATCCCCGGAATTTACAAGGAAATATACAACAGGTGCTGGACCGCCGGTGTGGCCGTGGAGCCACCCAGCCTCCCGGCCTCCAATAGCCGAAACTGCTCCATGCCTTCAACGAACACGAACATATCCCGAAACCATCGAGCAAATCCTGGAACTATTCTTACATTCATTAAATTTCGGCGGACCGGATTGATGATACTTAGGGAATCCCCCCCGCGCATCCCAAATAATCGAGAGCAGGGGGCACGAGAGCAGTCGGCAGTGGGGGTGGGAAGTAGTGCCGTTGGTAAGGGTGCACCCCTTCGCATCTCGGTTTTCCCCTTCTACCTTTTGGTGCTCATGTAACTTCGTTGGGGTACCCTTCTCATTGTGGTCCGCGAGCGCACCTGAACGAGCAGAGGGAAGCGTAGTCCATTCATTGAATAGGGAAGCACTTGAATGGTTGTCTGTCTGTCTGTGTGCATGTGTGTTGCGGATAGTCTCGCTCCTGGGAAAGGTGAGAAGGTCAAAAGCAAGTGCGTGTGCTTCGGTGTGCCAGGCCTACCCTGGTGGTTGAGCCTCGCGTTGGGCGAGCACACTACTTACACTTATTCGAGTGCCCTCGGGTGACTTCCAGTCCCAGGGGGGAAGGAAGGGCTGGGAAATATGGAAAATGGACTTGACTGGATGCAGAGAGTGAAAGAACGTGAAATTTTGCATTGAAAGGATCAATTGGCCCGTCATTCAACCTCATAGGAAACCCTAGCCATTGGATTTGATGGATGATGCGGATGGATTGATTCAATCTCAGGCGCTCGTATCACGTGTTTTCGGTACATACCTGAAGGACAATCATCCTTGTAAGCGTCATCGAGGTGTGGGGTAACGGGGTAACGTCGTTCACAATTCATCACCTACTTCCATCCCTATTCTGATAACATATCACCGGGCTTCGTCCTTGTTCGCTTCTCAGAATCAGTGGAACGGATTCGCGCGGCTATCTGTGCACTTTGGCACCCTTAGGCAGATATGAAGACCCTTTATTATGGATGAAGTTTGGAAGTTTTGGAAGAGGGCTGTGGTTTCGTCGTCTCATTCACGTCTCAGCCAAAAAAGGATATTTCAGGCACGGTATGGTTGGCTGCTGGTCGGGACGGACCGGGACGTATACAACGCCAAGAGGAGATAACGACGATCGATGGTTGATTGTGGTTGATTGTTCTCCAAGTCCAACTCTAATAATGGCTGGAGGCTGGCAGTGACCATTATTGATCGCGAAGGGGCCTAAGGGGTTTAGCAACTCGCAGCAGACGGACGGGGTGGCTACCGTGACAGGTGAAAGGCCGGAAGTCAGCAGTTCTCGCGGCCGCGGCCACTGTTGGGCTGGGCAGTGGCTTCCATTCCACAACCAGTGCCGTGTCACACCACATACCACAGGAGAGGTACAGGAGAGGTACGACCAGTCGCGCGTATAAACGGTGGAAATCATATACTGGTGAGCAAGCGCTGTTCCGTTTGTCCCGTTTTCCGCTCGGCTGGCGCTCGTCTACCCCTTTTTCGGCTGAGCCAGGAGACGGGCAGCCAGTACGCGCTCGTCTGGGACTTCGGGACTCAGCTAGGTGTCCTCATGGACAGCGATGGGGGTCGGACAAAAATGGGGTCATACGACCAGGATTACAGGATTCCGATGGCAGTGAGTTGGACGTCACCGTTCTGGATGGAGGTGGCGGGAGGTGACGGCGAGAAAAAAGATGAATAGATAATTGGATAATAGGTAGCAACGAGAATGGTAGGTTCTGCGCAGAACATCCATCGATGCACCTGTACAGCCATCCATGCAAGCCAAATGCGACTGCCACTCGCCCGCGAATATGTGATCGACGCCTGACCCGACGGTGAGTGGAACACCCAACATGGTGCTGGTGGCTGCTTGTATGGCTGGTACCGGCCAGCCTCGGCCCTGCAGAGTAGAGCAGAGAGAGCAACCACTGTGCGGTCCTTGCACACGCACACACGCACATTACACATTCATTGACAGCGGACGTACTAGTCCCGAACCCGAATCCGAAACCACCGAATAAGTAAATAAGTAAATAAACCAATAAGTAAAGGGAAAAAAAAACAGCCAACAAACCACCACCTTCCCTCGCTCTCCATCCACCCACCCGCCGCCGTTACCCGCACGCACGCGATACCTACACACACAACTAGACGAACACTAGAGACGACGAAGACAACGACGACGACAACGACGAACGATTGCAACTACCGTCCCCGATGTCAGGTTCAACACACACCAGTGGAACATCCACTCCAACCCGCTCCTGTCTCAAGCACTCACAGCACCATCAGCACACGCTCGACGCAGCCTGTTGCAGCACTCGCAAACGTCCTGGCGTGAAGCCTCAGCAAGTCACAAAGACCGTCTCATTCGACGGGCACGAGCCCCAACATATCTATCTCGCTGATTATGAGTATGACCGTCAGAGCGTGCCAATTGCTACAAAGTTATCCTATGAGTACGCACTCTATCCTACCACGAGGCTGCAGCTGCATACCTCTATTTCGCGTTTTCGCGTAGGCTGAATGACTCGGTTTCGTCGTCGTCGTCTGACAGGGACCTACTCGAGCTCAAGAAGCTAAAAATCCACCTTTTGTGCCCCAGAAACCACAAGAACTGCAATATTGTCCCTGTCGGCATCCTCCCCTTGCTCCCCTCGTCGAATCCGCCTTCCCCTGCGTCCTCCGTAGCCTCTACGCCCCCCCAGGTCGATTCTCCAACCAAACCATCATGTACCGATGATGTTTGCAACAACCACCACGTTCACCCGACCCCGCCAGCCTCGAGTTCAGATGAGGATCATTCAGACTCGCTCTCCTCATCACCTCTCGTATTTCGCTCCTCGCTCGACAAATCGGACCCTGCCGATCTCGCGTCTCCTTCGACCCCTACCCGGAAGAGGTCGCTGAGCCCCGTGAGGATGCGCAAGGTGGCCCAGCACACCTCGCCGAGTCAGCCACTGGCGCGCGATGTCCCTGCAGCGAGCGAGCGGCTGGCTGCCCTGTGCGCGCCCACAGTGAACAACACCCTGGCCTTGTCGACTTTCCAAATGGGCCCCTCCACACATCGATCCGCGTCTGGAGTAGAGTCCGATTCTGATTCGGACCAGGACCGGGACCGCCACCACCATCATCACCACCAGTACGCGTCGAAGCGCGATGCACGCAAGCCACCAAAACGAGACGAGCAAATCAGCGGCGGAGATGCAGACGAGGACGCCGACGCCGATGCAAGCGATGACGAGGTGGCGGTCGTCCCCCCGCCATTTGCCCCGCCGCCCTGTCTTTTCATCCAGCCAAGTGCCGCCCTGATTTTCCAGACGGCCACGAGCTTCTCCCTCGCCCAGCCTGTGCCGTCGGCTCGGCCCACGCTCGCACCACCCAAGATGCCCTTGCTCCCATTCATGCCTCTGCTACCGACGCCTCGTGAGCACTCCTCTCCGTCCACCGGACCTCAGAGTAGTGACTAATGAATTATCGTCCCCTTGTTTGTGTGTGTTTGTATTTGTTTCGGCCCTTGGGTGTGGTATTGGTGAATGCGGAATGCGACATTCCAGCCACGTCGAGTCCCACCACACCAAGCCAGAGCAACACCTCGAGCCCGCGGAGCCAGTCGCCCATGGGCACTCCCTCTTTGATGCCCATGCAGGTGACGCTGCCGCCGTGGGGGCTTGTGGGTGTCCCGTCGCCGGGGCTGACCCCACCTTCGCCTTTCTCGCTCTACCCTGCTGAGGCGATGAACCCGAATGGGGGTCGCACGAGCTCAGGAAGCAACTCGTCACTGGTGCCGAAGCAGAGGTCCTGTGTAGTTGCTGCGGAGGGGACGAGCACCGAGACGGGCACGGAGAACCCGTATCTTCGCTGGGGTCGCTGCTAGGTAGACTCATGGATAGACAGGCGCCCGTCTCGTCCCCGTTCCCCGGTGTGTCGAACACGAACAACACAACTCCTATCCCTTTCCGCCCTTTTTTTTCTTTCTTTTTTTTTAGTGGACGACAACCACACGCCTCAGCGCACAAATCCATGCATATACACATCCCCTGGAGATGATTTATCGCTTACTTATTCGCCTTTGTTTGCCTGTACTCATCTCCTTCACCCTCACGTTCACTCCCCCTTCGTTTCCGCGTGGATACACACCGACATCGACCGACTGTGCCTGCTTTGTATCTACATCTGCGACTACGCCTGTGTTCATTTGCCTGGATTGATCTCACAAGCCCTCGGACTTGCACATAGCGCTTTTCTGACATGTTTCTTCAATCGACGTCTTCGCGACATTTACATCATACACGATGTTGACCTGGTGACCCGGTGCTCATTTTCGGACCCACTCTAGTTCCTTCCGTCCGGCATCCTTACTTTTCCTTTGACTTGGTGTTGTCGACTGTGTCTTGCATACTTTTGGACTTTGTATTGCGTCCTTTTCTGGTTTGGTCTGGCTACCTACCTACCTTCCTACCTACGTCGTGCTTCCTACATCGTGCTTGCTGCTTATTGAGGTAGAATCGTGTCACTCTAGTACGCCGGTTTCATTAGATGACGATAAGGGAACCTAATAATACCATTTGGTGATTTGCTTTGCATTTACTTCTTGTTATGTCCCGCATGTCGCATGTCCCGAATCCCGGCTACGTGTCCGGCAACTCGGACAGCCCCGCTGCTCGGCGGGCACTCAGCTCAGTCCCACCACCCAAAACGATGGTCAGCGGTGCGCATGGCCGTCGACGTGCGGACGCTCGGACGCTCGGCTGGCGGTGCTGCGCTGTGCGCGGTGTAGGAATGGAAAGCGCAATCGGTCCGTTCACGGGGTAGATCACAATTACGATCGCGATCACGACACACAACCCATGATCACGAAACCTTGCTTCTTCCTTCACCGAGAACGTAGAGCGTAGCGCATAGCATATGTGACGTCAAATTAGAGGGCTCGGCACACTTGTCAGCCTCTCCCTTGTCAATCTATCGTCTATCGTCTATCGTCTCTAGTCTATCGTCAATCTGTCAATCCAGTAGCCGCTCATCACCTCATCGACATCGACAAACGCGCGTTGGCGTTTTAAAACAACCGTTTTAACCGTTTGGCATTTGAGTCGTGGTTGAGTTCCCTGCCCGGGGTGGGTTGGTCCCCTTTGCTTATTTTTGCTTACGGGGGAGGGGAGGAAGGGTGCCGTGCGGTGCGGGGGCGGGGTTTTGGGGGCCGCATCTCCCTATCTATATCTAGGTAAGGACGTTGATGGCCGCTGCACTATCTAGTGGCTAGAAAGTGGGGGGAACCATCAAACCCCAACGGGGTGGAGAAGGGGGGGTGGTGATAATACGGTTTTTGTATGTTCAGACGTTTCAATTTTGAGACTCGAAACAGATGCGAATGGAGATACAAGTCTTCTTTCATCTTAACTGAGTTCGAGAGTGTTCAGGTGGGTCGTGCAACCACTTTGAGGTTGTCAGGCTCGAAAAATAAAATAAAATAAAATAAAAAGGAAAAAGACGACAGGAAGAAATTATTTTTTTCATCGATTGAACCATCCAGACAAAACCGGCTGGGGGGCCGCCATTTGTGGGTTGTTTTGTGTTAATCCGTTGCGGGGCGGGCCAGCTGAATTTTATGTTCCTTTGTACTGAGGAGTCCCGAAACTCATAATTTTGAAACTCGTGATTTTTATACCACGTTCATTGGCGTTCCGAGCAACTCTGAAATCAATCTTTCTCGCGAAGAAAGGAGGAATAATAATATTGGTGGTGGTGGTGGTTGCATACTCCGCCTCTGGATCGCAAGCGAGTTGATGATCAATCGTAGGGGAGAAAACGTCTGTCACTTAGCTCATTAAGTTTAATGCGTGCATATTCATTAGTCCCGCGAATTCGTTTGTCTCGCCAAGAGTAACATTTGCATTGCATACTTAAATATAAATGAATAAAAAATTGTTAAGGCACGCGGCATCGGCCGAATGAGGAGCCTGACCCAGATTAATGCGGAGAACGGATTATAGGGGCGGGGTTCGGACTAGGGAGAAAAGTACCAACGATCACGATGCACTCGGGAAAAGAGGGGACTGCTCCAGTTCCGAGTCTACCAATGACAAAACGTCATTGCTCCGGTAGGGTCGTTTAGGCGCGTGGCTGGAAGCATTGATCGCGGGGAGTAATAGGATCTTGTCGAGAGAATCACGGCTTGGAAGAAAAACAGGTGAGATTTTATTCTGAACTTCACTGGAGTAGTTCAGAGACTTCATTAGGCTGTCATGTTCCAAGGCAGTAGCGCGCCTTGCATTTCCATGTGGTCCGGGCAGAGGTAGACATGCATTATCAATGCTGTGAATATGTTCAAAAACTTTGACTAAGGTGACTATGGACGATACTAGTACCGGTTGACCTAACTACAGTGGACGGCACCAGTGCGGGTTCGCGCTACGGATGCGCGGTGAACGTTCAATTCACCCTGACAAAGTGCAGGCTGGACATCAAATGGCAACCGCCATTTGAAGTGGTAGGAAAACGGAGAAAATGGCGAGCGACTGTTGTGAGGATTGCATGAGGCCAATCCCTGAATGTTGAAAAAGGAACAAGGAGAGCCTAGCAAAATACAGGAAGGGAGAAGCCGACGAGGAGTGAGAGAAAATCGGCAATCTGATAGCTTCTAGTGCTCATTACTCGATATTCGAGGCGATAACGGGGTTCAGAAACACCTTCAAGCACGCGGAGGAGCCTTGGCACGCAGCCCTTGATAATCGTGGGTGGAACACTCCAGTGGGACTCCAGCAGACGAATCGGCGAGTGTTCACAGCCCTCTTGTGCGCGGAATTAAGGGCGCCAGCACCTCGGGCCCGGGCTCGGGCTCGTGTGGAGCCATCGGCGCATTTCTCTGAAGATGTGAAGTTAATAACAAGGAGCCTAGGAGCTGCCTCGATCGAGCTGACGGAGAGGTTCGGTCTGATCAGGGTTGGAAAGATGAATATTAATTAATCCCGCCTATCACTCATTAGCTAAAGTGCACACGAGTGAAGCGAAAGTAAAAGCAGAATACCGCTCTTCCATCTTCTCGATAATATTCCGAAGCAGTCTTCGGTGTTTCGTTTCCTGAGGATACGTGAAGACCATACCTGTTGGCAAAGAGGATGCCTGGTCCTGCACGATTACTATGTTCAGTGTCGATTGAGTGACTTTCCCCGTTTACTGGGGGTTCTTCAGATCGAACGAGTACGCGTACCACCCTGACCTTGGTGAGGATGGCAGTACGTGGGAGACGTCATGAGTAAATCAAGGATAAAGAACAAATTAGAACTCTGGCGCGGTCTGCGTAGCTTCTGTGACAAAAGGGGGTCTGCATAGGGGCAGAAAGGGTTCACATTTATGGTATCCTTGGGAAAATACGAGACGAACGGAATTCCTTTATTCATCCGTACCAAGATCAATGGAAATATTTAAATAAGTACTGGAATATCGAAATAACCAGTAGCATGTAAACTGAGCTGTTGGTAAATCAATGTTCTTCTCACATGGAGTCTACCGCATCGTTTTTTACTACACAATTGATACATCGCGGCTTCGATCTTTTTTGGCTTCGATCTTTTTTATGGTTTCAATCCGTTCTCTCGAATGGTCTCGGCTTCGTCTATCTGTATATCAAGCCTCTTATTCTCGTTCAAAAAGAAGCCGTTTTTGGCGGTGTCCTTCGAACCAGAGTCGAATATTCCGTCACGAGCAGGCCTCCGGATCCCCCGAGCAGGCGGATCGGAAAAATAATACACAGCAGCGCTGACAAAAGGATTTTGAGTCACAATGTTTAACATCTTTCGCTCGTCATTTTTCGAGAAATTTTATGTTTTGACGTTACCAGCCATTGGCGGATGGAGCTGCCTAATGTATCTCGAGGCTCTGAAGTCATCTAGTAAGGACCCAGCAGCCTCTCATAGCCTCTCATAGCCTCACCTCTCGCCTTATCTCACAAGGTGTCAATCGTTGTCAATCCTCGGTCTTTTGCCGCCGGTGCTATTCAGATATCGTCAACCTACCCGTGAGCCGGGCAGATGACAACAAGCGGCATGCCATACATCTTACGTCGGCTCCATACTTGCCAACCTGTTTCAATTAGCCAAGACATATATTCGTGTGCTCCCGTTGCGGGCATTCTGGGAAGCAACCTCATGTCCTTGCTGTGCGCCCATCATTTTCAACCTTGTTTTTTTAGGTCTCAGTCGGACAGTCAGTTGTAAGAGTATATAATGGTTCATACGCAGACCGTTTTCTCTCGGGCAGCCAGCTTTCTTTCCTTTCTCCTTCAACGGCCACGACCCGTTCTCGACTTTTATTCGACCAATTCGTATTTCTTCTTACTTGCAGGCCAAGTCCAGGTCCTTGTTTTGGAAAGGTATTCTGTTCCATAATTAATCTACCTCGATTTTCTTCATTTTCGACGATCCAGGGAGGATAATACACCGTTCAATCATTACTTACGACTATGCTTGTCAACTCAATTCTTCTTACCCTCCTTCCGGGCCTTGCAATCGCAGCAAATGATTGGTCCAAACCTTGCACCTCGGGCACCTGCTCATACGAATCTGGTGACGGGAAAAATACTGCATGGTCTAACCTTGTCATCGTACGTTCCTCTTATGAACGCCCATATTAGTATTTCAGCACCTTATTGCTTTCTAGAATGCCGAATCTACCGACGCCCTGAGTGACATTACCCCCGCTTCTGGTTGGGATATCATCAACTGCGACCCGAAATCGACAGACCCGCAAGACATCCGCCTTGTCTGTGTCGATCCGACCAAGGGATGCTCACAACTCTTCAACGGAGGCGCCGACAATACGATCATCCGTCTTCCTGAGAACTGTGGAGGTATGCTTGTACCTCATTTATGGTGCCCTGTTCTCATCCTGTTGTCCAGGTGGCCCATTTGCCCGTGTTTCCAAAACCTGGGTTGACAAGGACCAGAGCCTCCCAGCTCGGCTGGCGAAGCGAGGCCAGACAAGTGAGAAAGTCCGCGGTCTTGCTCTAGATTTTGATTTCTCGAAGATCCCTGAGTCGTGCGTCTGCAATCCTTCATCAATCAATACCGCGGAACGAATCCACTGATTAACTCCTCCGAATAGAAGGGGAAAGGTATTCATCACTGTTGCTGCGACCAACTCACCTGCTCAACGCGATGCCATCCGACCAGCTGCAGTGAAGCGATCCCTGCAGCCCATCCGCCATGCGAACCGACGCGCACAAGCTGCTGCTGTTGTTCGTGACTTTACTTCTGCACCCACCAAGCGCTCTCCCTTATCTATTGGTGACGCCTTCGATAAAGTCAAAAATGGAGTTGGCAATGCCGTCGACGCCGTGAAGGATGGAGTTGGTTGATGCCGTGGAAAATGGAGCTAACAAAGTTGTTGATACCGTGAAGGATGGATTTAATGAGGCCGTGGACGCGGCAGGGGATGCGCTCAATCAAGCTGGAAAAGAAATCGGGTCCATCGTCGACAGCGGAACAGGAGCTGTACTGGATTTTGTTGACTCTGTGCGTTCTCATCAATTGTTACTCTTGATTGACACTGACCTCATGCTGAAGGTCGCTGATGGAACAAACTTCGACAAGACCTTCAATAAGGAATTTGATGTTGCCAATATCAATCAGAACTTCAACATCTTCGATGAGTCTATAAGCTGTCCCCAACAAGGCAATGTCCCTGCGTTTGAGGCCGGTTTGAAGGTGGACGTCGATGTTGCTGCCAAGCTGACCGCAAACGTCGGGTTCATTGTGACCGGTACAATTGTCCCCCCACATATTGAGAAGCTAGTATGTTGGCCAATCTGTACGATATGCTCCTACTTCCTCACCACTGTTCAAATAGGCTTTCACTGGTGGTCTTTCCGGAGACGCTTCAGCTACCTTCAAGGTTGGTGCCAATGCCAAGGGGTCCCTCCAGACTCCAGACCTCACTATTTTTGAAATCGGCCTTCCTGGACTTGATTTCCCTGGGATACTTGCTGTTGGGCCTACCTTCAGCATCAATGCAAATGCAGTTGCCGAACTTGGTATTACGGCGGACATCTCTGTCACCGCCTCAATCTCCTTGCCTGAATTGCAGTTCACTTTCCCCGCCTCTGAAGGTCAAAGCTCCGCCCAGGTTAACCCGAAAGACGCTCGTAAGTCACCCTCTGTATATTCTGCCCATTTTCTCTCTGCTTACAGATTTGTATAGCCATCAAACTCGACGTTGGTGCTTCAGCCACGCTGACCGGCCGTGTCGAAGCCCACTTGATTCCTCGCCTCGCTCTTGGAGTGAAGATCCTGAATGGCCTCGCAGAAGCAACTGTCTTTGCCAACCTTGATGCATCTGCTGGGCTTGAATTCACCTTGGAGGCCAGTGCCAGCGCCACCCCAGTAGATGGCACTGCAGGCGACCCAAATGTTGACCTTTCGAACATCGATACTTCCTTCGGTGGAAGCGTTTCAATGGATCTGAGCGTTGCAATCAACGTTGGTGCTGAAGCCGCACTGGGTACGCTTGTACCAAGTTAACAATATATTCTTTATTCTCAGACTGACTCCTTTTTAGAACCATTCTTTGACCAGAGCGCCAACTTCCAAGTCTTCCAGCAGACCTTCCCCATTTTTAAGGTCCGTATATATACGCTTGACTGACAGTACTCATCTGACGAGCACGATTTGCAGAAGTCGTTCGGCGACCAAGCTCGCAAGCGTTCAGCCCTCACTCTTGAGGATAGGCGACTCTCTAAGCGGGCGTTGATCTGTCCTGCCGCTGGAGAAGGGAAACCCGTGAACGGTGTCGTTGACGCTGTCGCAAATGGGACCACATAAGCTGGTGTACCAGCGTTTGACGTTCGTCATGCGCGTCCTATAGCCTGAAGCTGGACAGTTGACGAGCACCGCCTGGCCGTGCGACGATTCAGCTGGCGTAGTATAGTTTATAACAATATTCTTTATAAGGTTTTTTATGTCCATGAAAATGCAAAGAGAGTTGCTGCCTCATGAATTACTATAATATGTCATGATGGGCGACCATACATTTATACTCATTTCCTCAATTTGTAATACAGTAGCCACAACGTTATTTTCCGTTCTCAAACCGACCGAAAACCGCTTCCAGTATAATTGGTGACTCCACTATTAATTGTCAAGTAAGTTCTACACAAGGCCGATCAGTGTAGTTGTAGCTCACATGAGCTGGGGATCTTCCTTGAAGCCACGAAGAATCTGCATGATGGTGCATAATAAACGACCACCTGTTTCTACACCGCAGTTGCCCCTGTCATTTACGGACGTGATTGTTTTGTTTGCTGAAAAGTATCACTTTTAGGCCGCTAAAGAGTGAAATATTGAGATGCAAGGTTTGAGCCAGAATGGGTAGAGGGAACCACGATCGTTATTGGGTGAAACCAAGTCGAGCAGCATTGGTTGGATCTGGACATTTCATGAGCCATAGGGGCTAATTAGTTGGTCTTTTCACAAAAAGGGTGTCCATCTGCATGATTGTAGATACAGACGACATGTTCACCAGGAACCGGTATATACCCATATAGTTTTATGTATCCTTACACGTTTCACGCCTGATGTTTGCGTGCGTCCGACGCACTGGCGATTCCGAAGAGAATTAATATCGGTAGCATTATAGTTCCCAAATGCATCAGAGGTTATCGCACTCATCAATCTAGTAGACTTGAACGACAAAGATCATCTCTGATAGGTCCAAAAGTTATAGCCTTACTACTGCCCACGTGGTCGCGCCTGATGTATTTGACGCACCAACCAAGAGCTACACGTACTTATTACCTTCTGCAATGGTAATCTGTTGCATCACTACTGGCCCTGGCGTGACTCACAACCTCGACACATGATGGACGTACCATTGTGGACGCAATAAACGAATTACTAAACGCAGTAACCCC
>WNFL01078711.1_pt1 | contig 16754 bp, 14 predicted proteins | sample 5400361 | NCBI WGS metagenome assembly WNFL01 (sample SAMN13153351, study PRJNA577476) | soil metagenome | isolation source: 40 cm soil on Douglas fir-dominated hillslope | place: USA:California | collected 2013-09-17 | reverse complement strand
ACTGTCGCCATCTGGGGGCCAACTCAGCCTCAGCAATTCGGCTACGAAGATTTGCCTAACCTCAAAAATATTTCCCTCGCGCTTACATGTTCTCCATGTTTCGTTACGCCATCATCAAAACCGGCAGAGGCTTGTGGGGGGCGAATCGATTGCATGAAGCTATTTCCAGAAAGAATAGCTAAAGCAGTATTGGAAACTCTAATGCAAGGAAAAGATGTTCGAACAATTTCAGTTTTATCTTCTTTATTTCAACTTTTGAGTAATGGACAAGAGACTGACATTCATTAAGCTCTTCTTAATTGTTGGGTTAAGCGCCCTGTTGTTTTATAAAGGAATATTGCCAGCGTGGAATTCGATACATAGTGATTTTGCGAATTATTATGTTTCAGCAAAACTGATTTCAGCTGGTCTTGATGCACCTGAGAAATTATATGACAACGATTGGTTTCAAAGCAAGATCAATGAGTACGGAATAAAAACTCGTGGAAAATTTGCGCCATTTCCACCGCTCACGGCTTTTGTCATGCTGCCTTTGTCATCCTTTGATCCTATTACGGCACAAAGAATTTTTACGGTTCTGAATCTACTAGCCCTTGGGTTAGGAATGTTCGCTTTAAAAAAAATAACACAATGGCCGAGGGAATATGTGATGCTTTCCTGGCTGCTTCTTGGCTGGGGCTTGACAAACAACATTGCCTTTGGTCAGCTATACTTGGTAATAGCGGTAGGAATATTGATTGTCTTTCGTTGGTTAACAAATAACTGGACACTGCCTGCCGGATTGATACTTGGTTTCTTTGTAGTATTAAAATATTTTCCGGTAGTATTTTCGTTCAGTTTTTTTCTGATAGGATGGTTGGAGTATAGAGAAGAAACTCCATTCAGAAAGAATAAATATTTGAACCTGAGTTTTTATACGCTGGCTACGATAATCGTACTCTTCATTTTTCAGACACTTTTTTTCGGGAAATTAGTGATGACTGAATTTGTTCGCACAACCTTCATTCCGCATCTTAACGGAGAGTTACGAGGTCAGGGTCCGTTTAGTTTTGAATTTCAATCTTGGGATAGTTTGCTGCGGAATTTATTTGTTCCGGACTCAGAGCAAAATCCAAATCCATGGATAAACTGGCCGGCAGGAAAATCAATTTTCAAAATAGCCATTGCAGCGGGCGCAGCTCTTATAACTACTGTTACCTTATTTCGATTTCGAAAGTCGCGATTTCGAAATCAAATATTTATTTCATTGCCCTCATTGGCAGCGTTGGTTTTGCTGCCCGCCTCTGCCACGTACCATTTTGTTTTTTTGCTTCCATCGCTTGTGTTATTGATGAATGAAGAGCTATTGAATTTGAAAAACAAAATCATCATTGCGTTAATTGTATTAATGATTGGACTGATACCTTATCATTTTGCATTTGAGCTAGCGAAATCGTGGGGTGTTGTTTTTGCATACCCGAGATTGGGGCTGATCACAATTTTGTTTTTGTGGATCGTCACCATATTAAATAAGCACGAAACAGAGCTCGCATGAAGACACTCATCCAGCGAGTAAAAATTATTGCTCAGGGTGGTGTTTCACGACTTATCATTTCCTTCAGCAATGTAATTGTATCGTTCATGGTAGTCCGCACTCAGTCAGCTACGCTTTGGGGTGAAGTAGTGGTTTATTTACTGATTGTGGATACAGGATTTTCATTAGTCTCCTGGGGCTCGTCACCATTTTTATTAAGAGAATTTAGTTTGCGACCCAAGGATATTTCTCATTCACTGAGTGAATCGCTTAGCTCAAGAAGCGCATTGCCCATTCTTTTTTCACTGGGTATTTGGCTGATGCCATACAATATTGAAATCAAACTTTGGTTGACAGTGTGGGTTATTTCTCGATTTGTATATCAATCATTTGAACCTCTCATTCAATTTCACAGACATTTTATTTTTTCTTCTATTGTTGAAATTCTAGGCTTGTTGGTCTTGCTCATGCCTTTGTTGTTAGCGATGGACAACGTTGGGGCTGAGACCATGGTGTTTCTTTATTCGATGAGCACTTTGTTGAAAGGGGTTGTTACATCAGTTTTTCTTCGCCAACATCTTTTGTTGGTAAAGCCAACTGTTCAATTTTTTTTTCAGGCTTTTCCTTTTTTGATACTGACATTCAGCGGCATGGTTCAGCAAAGAGCTGATTTGTATTCTGTAGCCGTTTTCCTTGGCAAAACAGACCTTGCCCGGTATCAAGTATTCATCAATCTTTTAATATTCGCACAATTTACAGCTAGCTTGTTATTGAGCCCTTTTGCAAAAAACATTTTCAGGTTACCTCACGCCTCTTTCTTAAAACTGGAAAGGAAATTCATTGTGGCAGGCATTGGACTTTCGGGCCTGAGCATTTTTGCCGTTTACGTCATCACACATTTTTTTTATCAGCTGGAATATTCACTGCTTCTATTTGGCCTGGGCTATTTTTATGTGCTTATGTTTTACTTGTACCTGATGAGAAACTACCTACTCGGGAAACAAAACAAACAGCTCCTTGCTGCATCGTATTCTTTAATCGTAGGCGTTTTTAATTTTCTCATGAGCTGCTGGTTCATCCCAAACTTTGGCCTGGAGGGCGCTTTGACTGCCGGGCTTTTGGCTCAGGCACTGCTCGTTGTTTTATATTTTCAAAATAATTTTAATAATGTCCGCAGTTAGTATTGTTACCTGCACTTATAACAGGGCTCACCTCATTGGAGAAACAATTCAAAGTGTTTTGCAGCAGACATTTCAAGATTTTGAATACATCATTGTTGACGATGGCTCGGTCGATAATACCAAAGAAATTGTTGAGTCATTTCATGATGACCGCATTCATTATTTCTATCACGAAAGAACAGGAGGACACCTGAGCAAGCTTCGAAATTATGCCCACACCAAATGCAAAGGCGATTTTGTGGCCTACATTGATTCTGATGATTTATGGCTGGAGGATAAACTTCAAAAGCAGATTTCGTTTTTAAACCAAAATTCAAATGTCGGATTTTCATTTACCGACATTGAGGTTTTTAATAAAGAAGGGATTATTAAAAAGAGCATTTACAACAATAAAAAAGGAGAATTTACCGGCTCGGTTTTTCAGGAAATGTTGCAAAACAAATTAGTGATCTGTCACACCACGCTAGTTATTCGTAAGAATTGCCTGGAGAAGACCGGCCCCATGGACGAATCCATGCATTCGGGCGATCATGACCTGGTATTTTTATTGAGTCGGCTTTATCAAGCACATATTATTTTCGATTCGCTTGTTCGTGTACGCAAGCACGATCAAAATAGTACATCAGATCTCAATCTCAATTTGCGACTATTGAAAGAACATCATTATTCGCTGGAAAAATTGCTGCAAAAAAAATTGATAAGCAATTTCGAATATAAAAATGCAATTGCTGACAGCAGTTATTCATTTGGAGTGCAGCTGCAGCATGTCAATGAATACGCACCGGCTGCTTCCTATTTTTTAATAGGGCTTAGAATCAGACCATGGAATCTAAAGGGATGGTCGAGATGGTCGATCTGCTTAGCGAAGCAAAAACTTAGTCTCTAATTTTTGATTGATTCGCCATTGCGCATAATATTGGTGAATGTGTGCAAGCGTGGCAATAGGTCTCAATTCTTCGCCATGGATAACGCTGTAAATGAAAATCCGGTGAATGCCAACATCAAAATAATCAATCACCTCTAACTCGCGGTATGTTCCGGTTCCTTTCGGCAAAGGGAATCCAAATGTCTTTGAGTTCTGGTCAGAAAAATCAAAGTCGTTTTTTGATTTCATGGGTTGCATGTGATTTTTTCCAAGCGAGTAGGCAGATTGAAACTGAGAAGCATCTATTTCAGAAATTACAAGCTTCTTGAATTGCATTACCTGGTTACAAGCTTCACCGGCTATCCGCAAGGATCCTAAATAAAAGTTTGACCCGGCAACTCCATGTAAGTCGGTGGGGAATAAATTCATGCGGCTACCATCACTTGTAGTTATCAGCGATATTTTTCTCGGCGCACTGTATGCGATCCTTACCTGATCGTAGAGGTTTCCTTCTAATTCGACATTTCCCGGTTTTTTTTTCTTGAAGATGGACAGAAGCCTGTTAATTATTTGATGAGCAGATGAGATAAACGAATGTTTTCCAGAAACGCCTTCGTAAAAAATAATGTAGTCTGTGCCAATTTTTCGTTCGCTGATTTTTCGAAGTTTAAGCGAAGCTATTTTTTTTCTAAAACCGGAGATAGATTCCTCAAATCGTAAGCCTAAATCATTCTCTTTAAGGATACCTTTCTCATCTTCAGAAATTAAAAGGCCAATAACAAGCGGCTTATATCCAAGGAACAAATGATTGCTAACTTCCTTTTGAAAGGAATTGCTCTCCAAATAAACATTGACCGGGTGACTAAGTTCTTCCAACCCAATACAAACATATTCTTGCGGAATACTGATGCCGCTCAAAATTTTTCTTAAACCGGAAACCATTAAATCAAGTTAACAGGTTATACTAATTGTGTTTTTGTAACTTTCGTTTAATGAAGGTAATTCTTTTCAATCCGCGAAGCGCCAGGGCTAAACATCGCATTCCTAACTCTATTCTGCAAGTTGGCGCTTCCATTCATGGAAAATTTGAATATGTATTTGTAGATGGAAACCTGGAAAAAAGGGTTCAATGTTTTTGGATGTACTGTTATGCCGGGGCCACAGCTGCAGCAGGCAATTCCATATACGTTGAAGATTCGGGAGAAATATCCTCACGTGCTGAATGTATGGGGTGGATATTTTGCCGCCAACCAATACTCATCTGTTTTGAAATCAAATGCAGTGGATTACGTGATCAATGGCCCGGGTGATGAGGCGTTTCCAAAATTGCTTGCGGCTATAGAAAAAAATGAATCAGTTGATTCGATATCCAATCTTATTTATAAAAGAAATGGAGCTATTGTTCAGACACCGAAGGCTGTTTTACCTGATCAGGATTTGCTTCCACAACTCCCTTATGAATCACTGAATCGTTTCTATCCGGTTAAAAAATATTTGGGAAAAACATTTCTGGGAAATCATACAGCTGCCTATCATTCCAGTATCGGCTGCCCGTTTACTTGTTCCTTTTGTGCGGTTGTTCCCTTGTACAATGCCCGATGGAAAGGAAAATCAGCAACGTTGATTTACAAGGATATCAAGTACTTAATAGAGCAGCATGGCGCGGATGCAGTAGAATTTCACGACAATAATTTCTTTGTGAGTGAAAAGAGAACTGTAGAGTTTGCAAAATTGATCCGCAACGAAAAAATTTCGTGGTGGGGAGAAGGCCGCATCGACACGATTGACAGGTATAGCGATGAGTCACTGGTGCTAATGCGTGAGGCAGGTTGCAAAATGATTTTCTTTGGCGCTGAGACCAGCAATGATGAGTTGCTAAAGAAAATGGACAAAGGAGGCACGCAAACTACAGCGCAGATGAAAAAATTTGCAGCACGCATGAAGAAGTTTGATATCATTCCTGAGTATTCGTTTGTACTTGGGTTTCCCGCTGAATCGCAAGAGAAGGTGGAACAACAGATTGAAAATGATATTGCTTATATCAAACAAATAAAGGGAATCAACCCTTCAACTGAGATAATTATCTATGTGTATAGTCCCGTGCCCGTAGAAGGATCGGAAATGTATGAGATGGTAAAGAAATCGGGATTTCATTTTCCTGAAAAACTGGAAGACTGGCTTTCCCCGGCATGGCAGAATTTTGATTTGAGAAAAAATCCACTCACCCCATGGCTTACCCCAAAAATGGTGAATCGCATTTTGGGGTTTGAAGCAGTGCTCAATGCGCAATATCCAACCGTTTCAGATTTCCGGCTTACACCTCTAAAAAGAAGAATCCTTAAAACGATTTCTTCTCTTCGGTACGAGAAAAATATTTTCTTCAAACCTTACGAGATAAAGGTACTCCAGCGTCTGTGGAAATATCGGCAGCCCGAGATCGAAGGTTTTGTGATGGAATGATGACACGAAAAATATTCAAGCGGGCTGTTTCCTTATTTTTGATTCCTGCCACCCGATGGTATTTAAGGAAAGAGCGGAGTTATAGATATGAAGGCATAGAAATAAAAGTGCCGCCAACTGTATTTCACCCCGGATTGTTTCCCAGCACACGGTTTATACTTTCTTATTTGAAGAGACAAAATCTTGTATCTCAATCTCTTCTTGAATTAGGTTGCGGAAGCGGACTTATTTCAGTGTGGGCTGCCAAGCAAAAAGCGGAAGTAACGAGTTGCGATCTGAACCCGGTGGCTGTTAACGCATGTAGAGCGAATGCGAATCACAATAAAGTCGAGGTGAAAACTTTTCAATCGGATTTATTTGATTCAGTTCCCAAAATGCAGTTTGACTGGATCGTCATCAATCCTCCATATTACGCCAAGGCGGTTGCTAATGATGAAGAACTAGCCTGGAATTGTGGAGCAGATTTTGAGTATTACATAAAATTATTTTCGGAGCTTGGAAAAATGATCGGTTCGCTTTCTCATGTCATCATGGTGCTTACGCAAGGATGCGACATCTCCTCAATTCAGAAGATTGCTCATGAAAAAGGATTTAAGTTTGAATTAAAGGATGAGCAAAAAGTTTTGTTCGATGGCCGGGATTTCATCTTCGAAATCAAACCATTCAATAGTTAAGCGAGCACACACACCTTTGGCAAGTCGGATTAATCGAAATATCCAGCTGTTTCCGAAACACAATTGCCTTCTCGGAATTGACGATGTTCAAAAAATCTTCTTTATAAATGTTTCCGTATGATTTGTGAAAGAAACAAGGAAGTACATCTCCTGTTGATTCGATCACAGCAGACACCCACGGAGCATTACATTTTTTTGCAGGGAATTTTTCCTGGCCAATCAGTGCCCGGTAATGTTGAACAAGAGACTGCATCTTTGCTGGAGATTCAGCAATAAATTTTTGATCATATTCTTTCTGCAAATCGATAAATGATTTTTTTAAGATGGATTCCATCTCGTCAGTTTCAACAAAGCTTAATGCTATTTCTTCCTTTTGCTCTGCCTTTAGGTCTGTATGATTAAAGGCAGAAGAGGATACATCGGCCGCTAAAAAAGAGATTTGGTCAAGCCCTATTTCTTTCGCAGATCGAATGATGTTAAAAAAATCGCGAAAGTTCAGCTTTTGCAAAACACACCTCCCTGTTACACGAAAAGAAGGATCTAGTTTTTTGATTTCCCCAACACCTTCACTCAATTTCTCAAATGCGGATGGGATATTTCTTATCGAATTATGTACTTCACGGCTGCCATCTACAGAAACGATGACGTCATCGCAATTGGCAACTACATTCTGGGCATGCGTTTTCAAAGTCAATCCAGTGGAAAGCAGACTTATTTTTACTCCAATTGACTTTAGTTGAGCGCACAATTTCCAAAGATTGGAGTGCATTAATGCCTCTCCCCCTGAGAGTGCCACTTGCTTTACCCCCAATTTTTGGAAAGCAGAAATATGTTTGGCGAGTTCTTCAGTCGAGATTTCTTTTTTCTCGCTGTTAGCTTTCCAGATATCGCACATCAGACAGCGACAGTTACAGCGGCTGTGAGGCATCAGCACGAGCACCGGCATTTGATAAATTCGATGAGTTATTCTTGTAGCGAGCTTATGAAGCATGGTTCAAGTTATCAATTTTAAATTTTCATCATCCATCCTCAAATGAATTACTTATTTTTGGCTTCCATAAAACGTTTTCAATATAATGTCACTCTCTAACCGAATCAACGCCATTGAAGAATCGGCCACCCTGGCAATGGCAGCAAAAGCACGCGAATTCAAAAACAGAGGCATCGATGTGATCAGTCTCAGCCTGGGCGAACCTGATTTTAAAACACCTCTTCACATTTGCGAAGCGGCTAAGAAGGCTATCGATGAAGGAAAATACTTTTCGTACCCACCCGTGGCCGGTTATCAAGATCTGCGGGAAGCAATTGCCGCGAAGTATCAAAAAGATAATAATGTGCCCTACAAGGCCGAGAATATTGTGGTGAGCAACGGTGCCAAACAATCGATTGCAAATGTGATGTTGGCGCTTCTCAATCCTGGCGATGAAGTGATCATCTTCTCACCTTTCTGGGTAAGCTATGATGCACTTGTTCGTTTGACAGAAGCAAAACCGGTTTTAGTAAAAGGAACTCTCGAGAATGATTTCAAAGTCACGGCCCAACAAGTGGAGAAAGCGGTCACCTCAAAAACAAAGGCCATCATATTCTCTTCGCCCTGCAATCCCACGGGCTCCGTATTTTCCAAAAAAGAATTGGAAGACATTTCAAAAGTTGTGCTAAAGCATCCGAATCTTTTGGTGATAGCCGATGAAATTTATGAGCATATCAATTTCACGGGCGACCAGACTAGCATCGCGTCATTACCTGGAATGCTCGAGCGCACCATAACTGTTAATGGATTTGCCAAAGGTTTTGCAATGACCGGATGGCGCGTGGGTTATATCGCTGCTCCTAAATGGATTGCCGATGGAAGCAACAAAGTACAGGGGCAAATCACTTCTGCAAATTGCTCTATTTCCCAGCGAGGTGCCTTGGCTGCTATCACTGGAGATCTTGCTCCGACTAAAAAAATGGTAGAAGAGTACCAGAAACGCAGAGAAATTGTTCATCAACTTTTGACGGAAATTCCTGGAGTGAAGGCCAACCACCCGCAAGGAGCGTTTTATTTTTTCCCTGACGTAAGTTCTTACTTTGGAAAGTCGGATGGCGAAAAGAAAATCGCCAACAGTGATGATTTTTGCTTGTGGATGCTGGAGAAAGGCCGTGTGTCGCTTGTGCCGGGTGGAGCGTTTGGCGATGATAATTGCGTGCGCCTTTCTTATGCCGCTTCTGAAAAAGACTTGAGGGAAGCTATGAAGCGGATGAAAGAAACCCTATCCACTCTTAAATAACTACAGATTGACGCAAGAGAATCTGAAATCCGCTATGACTATCGAACAAATATTTGATTCATTCAGCAAACTTCGTGTGCTAATTATTGGCGATGTGATGCTCGACAGTTATATCTGGGGCGCAGTGGAGCGTATTTCACCTGAGGCACCGGTGCCTGTAATAAATGTGAAGAAAAAAGATTTTCGACTTGGTGGTGCTGCCAATGTTGCCTTGAACGTTTTGTCGCTTGGCTCTAAGCCAATCCTATGTGCTTTGATTGGCAATGACGATGAAGGAAAGAAACTTATGCAACGATTGGATGAGCAAGGCATGAGTAAAGACGGGATCGTGGTGAGCAACGAAAGACCCACTACGGTGAAGACAAGAGTAATCGCGAGCCATCAGCACGTGGTTAGGGTAGATGAAGAATCTGATCGTGAAGCAAGCACCCATGAAGAAAAACTGCTTCTGGAAAAAATCGAAAAACTTTTGCCCCAAAGCCATGTAGTTGTTTTTGAGGATTATGATAAGGGAGCATTGAACGAAAAGATAATTGCTAGAACGGTTGAGATGGCAAAGAAGCAAAACATCCCAACTGTTGTCGATCCGAAAAAAAGGAATTTTCTGTTTTATAAGGGTGTAACCCTCTTCAAACCGAATTTAAAAGAACTTAGAGAAGGACTGAAATTAGAAATCAGCTCGGGCAATCAGGAACAAGTGGAGCACGCTACTTCTTTGCTTAAAGAAAAATTGAACGCTCAAGGAATTATGGTTACCCTGTCCGAGCATGGGGTGTACCTCGATTATCAAAATCAGAAAGTAAAACTTCCGGCACACGAAAGAGAGATAGCAGACGTTTCAGGCGCAGGCGATACAGTGATAAGCGTAGCAGCTCTTTGCACCGCTCTTAATCTAGATTCAAGAATGATCGCGTTTCTTAGCAACCTGGCGGGCGGCCTTGTCTGTCAACATGTGGGTGTAGTGCCTATTGATAAGAGTGAATTGTTTGAGGAGGCGATGAAAGAATTTTCAGCCTGATTTATTCCTTGAACTGTTTTTCAAGCGGCTCCTCCCGCTCCAGGTCTTCAATGATTTTTTTATCCAAAGGAGTTGACTTGATTACGTTGTAATTATCCCAGAAAGTTTTGTTGTAAGGCAGGTCTTGGTATTGAAGCCCATAGCCCTTCATTTTTTGAGCAAGACTTATGCGCTCCTTTGACTTCGGATTGATTTTGTTAATCAGTAATTGTCGTTGGAGTTCTGCCTCAAATTTTAAATCGCCCGTATTTAGATCGTACCAATTGACCTGCGAGGTAACCATGAGGTAATTCAAATATAATTTTCCTTCGATGAATTTAAAGTCAATGGTACGCTTGACTTTCGCGAACTTACTTTCAAGTCCGCGAACTTTTTCTAAATCCTCCTTATGCTCGTTAACATATTCTAAATGCATGATTCCGTATGTCTCCTTATCGATATATATCCGAAGCAAAAAATCACGCGTGTGAGTCACAACAAAAACTTCGCGGTTGTTATAATGGGAGTCTTCTTCGAATTTTAGCGTTTTAAAAAATTCATCTTCTTCGGGAAATTGCCGATAACGCACATTGTTGTTGAGAAGCAAGTCTTCTAACAAATTATCCTTATCAAAAAATGCAGTGAACCTGCTGCTGTAGCCGAGACTTCTGCGTACTTCTTTCAAAGCTACGCGCTCACGAAGTTTGTATTTGTTGCGAGGCTCGATGTAATTGTCATCGTAAATTTTTACAGCAGCTTCAAGGAGAGAAATGTAGGTGCCTCCCAGGTTTTTCAGGTCACGATAGAATCCCTCCATCATGAATGGCTCCATAGGGAAGTTTTGCTCAATCCGCGAAATAGCAAGTTTAAGAATTTCACCTGCACGAAGCGTATCTCTAACCACTACTTCATTGAGCAACACCGCCATTGTTTCCAGCTCGATCACGGCTGGTTTTGAGTCATTCAAAAGCGACCATACGGGTGCCTCAAACGTTTTGTAGCCAATCATGCTCACGGCTAAGATGTCGTTGCGCATGTCCGCAGAGATGTGAAAATCAAATTCTCCTTGCACGTTCGAGACGACACCAACGGTTTTGCCGGTGATAAAGACTGATGCAAAAGGCAAGGCCTCTTTCGTCTCTGCATCTACAACTTTGCCCGTGATGGTAATTTGCTGAGCATAAGTCAGTCCCGAAAAAGCCAACAGTAGACAGAACAGACTTATTCTCATCGGTGTTGTAAAGTTACGATTTTGTGAAGATTGGCTTTACGCTTTGCCTACATTAACGACAGCTCATCGTTACATTTTATAGGTTAGTCGTCAGTGAATGCGATTGATTAACTTTATAGAAGAATTTTTGTCTCCTGAAGTTGCTCGACAAAATACCGCGAATTTGGAAAATGGCCTACGGCTTCATCTGCCTTTGGTATTTCCTTAATTTCACTGTAAGTGCCGTTATCGAATGGAAATTCCTCAATCCGGCCTACTATGTGCTTTGGAACGCACTCTTTCTATTTGAAGCGCTTTGCATTTTTATCGTCCTGATTTTTTTGTGGTCCCATTGGTTATCCAACTTCAGACCTGTAGTACAGATTGTTGGCCATGTGATCGGCCTTTTTATATTCTTCATGACGATGGGCACACTTTCTTATTTCTTCACGGATTACATGGATGGCCTTGTCTATTTTGATCACTGGAAAGAATACATGTTGGAATTGATGAGCTGGGAAGCACTTAGATTTTACGATCAATATATTATCACCGTGGGTATTTACTACGTGATCCGTTATTTTCAGGGCCTGCAAAAACAAGAGCAGGAGAAAAGTGAACTTGCCATCAAAAACCGTGAGATGCAGATTTCGCTGCTCAAGTCACAAATCAATCCGCATTTCCTTTTCAATACACTTAATTCGATCAGCACGTTAGTGCACAGCAGCAAAGAGGAAGCTCGCAAGCTGATTACCCAACTGTCAGATGTGTTTCGTTATGCACTTGATTCGCACAGCGAGAATATGGTGAAGCTATCGAAGGAAATTGAATTCATTGAAAATTATGTGCGTATTCAGCAAGTCAGATTTGGCGATCGACTCAAATTTGAGAGAGACATAGACGCAACTTGCCTTAATGCGAAAGTTCCGGCTATGATTTTGCAACCCTTGGTAGAAAATTCTGTGAAGTACGGTGTTGGCCCCAAGCAAGAAGGAGGAACAATTTTTCTTACGGTTCGAAGATCGGGAAGTATTATTTTTTTTGAAGTGAAAGACAACGGACTCGGTTCAAAAGCAAAAAAAGTAATGGACGGAACCTCAAGCGGAATCGGCATGTCCAAAACAGACATGCGATTGAAAAGTTATTTCGGGCCGGATTCGCGATTGCGCGTGCGTTCGAGTCAACAAGGCTACTCAGTAAATTTTTATATTGAAGACAAAGATTATCTAACCAAAAATCAACCTTATAAAATCGAACACGAACCAGAAAAAATAAATGTATGAACAATAACAACAAAACTACCTGCCTGATTGTCGATGATGAAAAACTAGCACGAGAACTTTTAACAGAGTACCTCGAAACCTTTCCTGAAATCGAAGTTCTAGGCGAAGCTTCTAATGGAAGTGATGCAGTAACGCAAATCGATAAACTTAAACCTGAGCTGCTCTTTCTTGACGTGCAAATGCCAGGAATGACAGGCTTCGATGTGCTCGATGACATCAATCATGAGCCTTATGTGATTTTTGTTACAGCCTATGACCAATACGCGATCCAGGCCTTTGAAAAAAATGCGGTCGATTATTTGTTGAAGCCACTAGATCAAGAGCGGTTCAGACAAGCAGTAGATCGCGCATTGAAGCGTAAGAAAACGGAAACCGGAAATATAGAAGACCTGCTTGGCAGTATGCGCCCAAGTTATTCGCGGGCTACTTACGAGTCTCACATTTTTGTGCAGAAATCAGAAAAACTTTTCAGTTTGCCTGTGGATGAAATCCTTCATCTTGAGGCTTCGGGCGACTATACCATTATCACAACCAAGAATGATCAGTTTGTAAGCTCTTCCGGCATTGGCAAGCTGGAGGAAATCATGAATCCTGACAAATTTATTCGCGTGCATCGTTCAACCATTGTTAATATCAATTACCTGAAAGAGATCGAGCGGCATTTCAACGGAGGCATGGTAGTAAAAATGCAAAGCGGGAAAAGTTTTCCTGTGAGCAGAACGTATGCTAAGCAGATCAGGAAAAAAGTTGTCTAAAAACTTACCGACAGGCTACACCATCAACATATTTCTCAATGACTTGAAGCGAACTTGCCGTTTCACTTCCTGAGAATCCATTGATGTCTTCGTGCTGAATTTGTTTTTTGTATTCTTCGAGAAGATTCTTTGAAAGTGGCAGGTAGGACCAATGCCACTTTTCTTCTTCATAACCTGTTCGGCCATTTACTTTTGAAGTGTAAGGCTGGCAGAAGCCAAATTCGCTAGCATGTGCCGTTAACCAATCGTAAACTTTTATTCCTTCTGCCGTTTCAAAGTATTCACTTTCAGTTTCGTTGAGGTCAATGTCCGTTCCCCAGTGATGCCGGGAGGTTCCCGGCATAGCACTGTAAAGTAAAATCAATTGGGCGCGTTCATTTAAGTCAGGAATAGTAGAAAGATCTTTGCCTTCCACTTTGACTTTACCGTTCCACTTATCTTCCCAGATTTTTTTTTGATAGGCAAAATTTCTTGTGCCTGAAACAATGACCAGATTTACTCCTTCTTTATTCGCTGCCCTTGCCATTTCTTTAAAAGAAGCAAATGCCTCTTTTCGTAGAAAACGATTTACTGCATTTCCCTTCGCGTGAGCAGATGTCAATTGGATAAACCTTGAATCTGTCGATGGTTCAAAGCGACCCAGCAGATAATTCTTATCGATCGATTTTTGAGAAAAAGAAAAAGTCAGGAGTAGAATTGCAAAAGCGAACTTCATATCCTGACCTTCGAAATTTAAACTCCAAGGATCAGCCTTCCCGGATCTTCCAACAATTCTTTCACGCGTACGAGGAAGCTAACAGACTCGCGCCCGTCAATGGTGCGGTGATCGTAAGATAATGCGAGATACATAATCGGTCTCACAACAACTTCTCCGTTTTTCACCACAGGGCGCTCAACAATGTTGTGCATTCCAAGGATCGCAGATTGCGGTGGATTGATAATCGGTGTTGAAAGCATTGATCCAAAAACTCCACCGTTGGTGATGGAGAAGGTTCCGCCTGTCATTTCCTCGATTGAAAGTTTTCCGTCACGTCCTTTAGTAGCAAGCCTTACAACCTCACTTTCAATTTGCGGCATCGAAAGTGATTCTGCATTGCGAATGACTGGAACAACCAAGCCACGCGGAGTTGAAACAGCAATCGAAATGTCACAATAGTCATGATAGATGATTTCATCCTTATCTATTGAAGCGTTCACCGCAGGGAAATCTTTCAACGCTACACAAATTGCCCTAGTGAAGAATGACATGAATCCAAGACCTACTCCATATTTCTCTTTGAATTGATCTTTGTATTTGCTTCTCAGATCCATTATCGGCTTCATATCCACTTCATTGAAAGTGGTAAGCATGGCTGTTTCATTTTTCACGGCAACCAATCTACGGGCAATAGTCTTGCGAAGTGATGTCATTTTTTCTCTTCGCTCAGTGCGTTGCCCACCTGAAGTGATAACTGGAGGAGCTAATGCAGGCGCTGGCTTTGATTCTTTAGCTGGTGAGGATACTTGCGCTTTTACAGCATCTTCTTTCGTGATGCGTCCACCAACGCCAGAGCCTGAAACTTGAGAAGTAGCTATTCCTTTTTCATCTAAAATTTTTGCTGCTGCAGGTGAAGGAGTTCCGGCAGCGTACGAAGTCGTTGAGGCTGGAGTCGTACTTGTGGCAGGCTGTGCTGTTGATGGAGTAGTGGTTGCAGGTGCTCCGCCCTCGGTAACTTCAATTTTACAGATGAGCCCTCCAATAGGCAGCGTTGTTTTTTCTTTAGCAACGATTCTTAAAATGCCATTAGCTTCCGCAGGCAATTCAAATGTTGCTTTGTCAGATTCTACTTCGGCTATGACTTCATCGAGTTTGACGAAGTCTCCGTCCTTTTTAAGCCAGGTTGAAATTGTTACTTCTGTAATAGACTCGCCAACAGCTGGCACTTTCATTTCTTTAATGGCTCCTGTTTGCATGGGTTTTGAAACTTGAGGTGGGGGAGTTGTCGCGTTTGAAGCTTTAGGTTGAGGCGAGGAAGTTGAGGCCACTCCGTTATCCGAGATTTCACAAATGATTGTTCCAATGGGAACGACTTCACCTTTTTGTTTTGTGATTTTTAGAATTCCCGCTTGAGGTGCGGTGAGTTCGAAAGTAGCTTTTTCAGATTCAAGCTCTGCTATCACTTCGTCCATCTTCACCGCTTCGCCATCTTTTTTAAGCCAATTGGCGATTGTCACTTCGGTAATCGATTCACCGACTGTGGGAACTTTTACTTGTTGTGCCATAGAATTTTTTTGTGAAATAATTTTTTACATGACTACTCTTACCTCGGCTTTCATGCAGATTAATCGAGAGCTTGGTTAACGATCTTCTCTTGTTCAGCTTTGTGCACTTTCGAATAGCCGGTGGCGGGTGAAGCGCTCGCTTTGCGCGAGATCACGTCAAGTCCCTGCATGTAGCGCAAAATGAATGACCAATAACCCATGTTAGCAGGTTCTTCTTGCACCCATGTCAGTTTCGCGCCTTTGTATTTTTTCAAAACCGAATTCAATTGCTTTTCGGGGAATGGGTGCAATTGCTCCATTCGCACGATGGCAACATCTTTAGTTTTCTTTTTCTGCTGGCCTTCGAGCAGGTCGTAGTAAACTTTTCCAGTGCAAAGCACCACGCGTTTTACATTTTTAGCATCCAGGTTTGGATCATCAATCACTTCCTGGAAAGATCCTTTGGTAAAGTCTTTTAGGGGAGAAACAACTCCCGGATGACGCAGCAAGGATTTAGGAGAGAATACAATACAAGGCTTTCTGAAATCCCATGTCACTTGCCTGCGCATCAAATGGAAAATATTTGCTGCCGTGGTTGGATTGGAAACCACCATGTTATACTCAGCACACAATTGAAGGAAACGCTCAGGACGAGCGTTAGAATGCTCAGGCCCCTGACCTTCATAGCCGTGGGGGAGTAATAACACAATTCCGTTCATTCGCTGCCACTTCGACTCTGCACTAGAAATGAATTGATCGATCATTACTTGTGCTCCATTGGCAAAGTCACCGAACTGTGCTTCCCAGATTACAAGCGCGTGTGGCGATGACATAGCGTAGCCATATTCAAATCCTAATACACCAAATTCTGAAAGCAACGAGTTGAAGATGTTGAATTTTTGCTGACCCGCGTCAATATTATCAATGCAACAATACGGCTCGTTGGTATTTGCATCGAAGAAATAAGCGTGACGATGGCTGAACGTGCCGCGCTTTACGTCTTGACCGGTCATGCGCACAGGCACACCTTGAGCAAGCAAAGAACCATAAGCAAGTAGCTCAGCTTCGGCCCATCCCAGGACTTTGTCATCAAAGAAAGCAGCCTTGCGATCCTTCAATAATTTTTCAATTTGCTTTAATGGTTTAAAACCTTCAGGGATTGAGGTTAAAGCCTTCGCCACTTTGTCGACCACAACTTGCTTGATACTCGTATCTGGCGATTGATCAAAATCTTCGGGCTTGGACTTACGAAGTTTCTCCCACTCGTTTTCAATTGTCTGAGGTTTGTATGGAAGTGGTTTTTGC
>WNFL01343262.1_pt2 | contig 16757 bp, 23 predicted proteins | sample 5400361 | NCBI WGS metagenome assembly WNFL01 (sample SAMN13153351, study PRJNA577476) | soil metagenome | isolation source: 40 cm soil on Douglas fir-dominated hillslope | place: USA:California | collected 2013-09-17 | reverse complement strand
GGGGCGCCGGCGCGGTGTTGCATTCCCATTCGATTTGGAGCACGATTCTTTCAGACAACGCGCCCGAGAGCGGCCTCGCCATCGAAGGGTACGAGATGTTGAAGGGCTTGGAGGGCGTGCAAACGCACGATCACCGAGAGTGGCTGCCGATTCTCGACAATACCCAGGACTGGGCTGCCGCGGTGCCGCGGGTCGAGGCCATCCTGACTGAACAGCCCGACGCCCACGGCTTCTTGATCCGGCGGCACGGGCTCTACACCTGGGGCCGCGACCTCGCCGACGCGAAGCGGCAGGTCGAGATTCTGGAGTTCTTGTTCGAAGTGATGGGGCGAAAGCGAGGCATGTCATGGCCATGGTGAGAATCCCCGCCGAGCAACGGACGCTGACCGACCAGGGCGAGGTGACGCGCTACCTGGCAACGCTGGGGATCGACTACGAACGCTGGCCGGGCGCGCAGCGGGTGCCGGAGGCCGCGTCGGCCGACGAAGTGCTCGCGGCGTACGCCGCCGAGATCGCCCAGCTCAAGGCGCGCGGCGGCTACGTCACCGCCGATGTCATCGACGTGACGGCTCAGACGCCCGGCCTCGAGGCGATGCTCGCCAAGTTCAACAGCGAGCACTGGCACGACGAGGACGAGGTGCGCTTCATCGTCCGCGGGCGCGGGCTGTTTCACATTCACCCGCGTGATGGCGCGGCGCCGGTGATCGCCATCGAGGTCGAAGCGGGCGACCTGATCCGCGTGCCGCGCGGCACCTGGCACTGGTTCGATCTGTGCGCCGATCGAGACATCCGCGCCATCCGGCTGTTCCAGGACAAGTCGGGCTGGACGCCGCACTACACGAGGAGCGGCGTCGATCAGGGCTACCAGCCGGTCTGCTTCGGCCCCACCTACGTGCCGCTGTCGCGCTGAGTCTCGACGCGTCGGTCCGCGCGATTCTGCTGGACATCGAGGGCACGACCACGCCCATCGAGTTCGTCCACGACGTGTTGTTCTCGTATGCACGGGCCCGGGTGCAGGAATTCCTCGACGGTCACGGAGCCGACCCGGCAGTCGCGGCCGACATCGCCCTGCTCAGGGCGGAGCACGCGGCGGAGACTTCGCCGCCCCCGATGGCCTCGGTCGCGGCCTACGTGCGCTGGTTGATGGATCGCGACAGCAAGTCGACGAGCCTGAAATCGCTGCAAGGGAAGATCTGGGCGCAGGGGTACCAGGCTGGTGACGTGCGGGGCGAGGTATATCCCGACGTCCCTCCTGCCCTCGAGCGGTGGCGCCGTCAGGGAATCGAGATCGCGATTTTTTCTTCGGGGAGCGTCCAGGCGCAGCGCGATCTGTTTGCGACGACGGCGGCGGGCGATCTGACGCGCTTCATCCGTGCGTACTTCGACACGACCACGGGACCGAAGGGCGCGGCGCAGAGTTACGCGCAGATCGCCGCGGCCCTGGAGCGCTCACCGTCGGAAATGCTCTTTCTGTCCGATGTCGGTGCGGAGCTGGATGCGGCCCGGGCGGCAGGGATGCGAACGGCGCTGTGCGTGCGGAACCCGGGAGCGGCGACGCCGACCGGTGGGCACCCGGTTTTTCACGCGTTCGATCAGTTGCCCGGATGATACTCCCGCGCGGTGTGCCCCACGAGCTGTGAACGATAGAAGTACACATCCCGCAGATTGCCGGCGGCGTAGCGCGCCGCTTCGTCGTTGAAATGGGGAGAGTCGGGATGGCCGCTTTCTCCACCCGCGGTCACCGCCTTCCCACCCGCGGTCACCGCCTTCGCGCGCACGCCGTCGCCGAACTCCACGACCGCCACAAAGCTGTTGCCGGACGTCCCATACCATTTCTTGGTGCCGGGGTAGGCGCGCGCGCCAAATGACGCGAGCGACCCCCAGCGCGCCGATGTGAAGGGCACGGCAATGCTCGGCCCCGAATCGTTGAACGGCTGGACGATGTCCCCCGTGAGGCGCTGAAACCGATTGATCTCACCCCACGGCGTCTTCCATGTGCCGAAATCGCTCGTCAACTGATCGACGGCTTCGGACAGCGCCTGGACCGCCCCGGCACCGGTCCGTCCATCGAGGTGCTCGCCCCAGAACACGGCCAGCGACGTCGGGATCGAGGCCGCCGACCAGCGCCGGTCCCACGCGCGCAACGCCGCGATGGGCTCCACCAGCTTGGCCTTGAGCGGATCCGAGTCCGGCGTGGCATCCCACGCCTGGAAGAGCGCTGGCAGCTGTTCCTCAAACCACGGTAGGTAACTGTCGAAGGCCGCGGCGATGAGCCCATCGAGCGTGAAGTCTTTCCTGTCCTGCAGCACGCGCACCGCATGGCGCCCACGGGCGGTCCCGCCGCCGGTTTGGACATAGGCGGGGAAATCTTGCCGCTTGGGGCTGCTCGAACCGGCGGCCCACCATGGCGCGTCGTTCGAATTGTACAGCCATCCGTTGGCGGGATTGTGGAGAAAGGGCGACTGCTCGACGGACAGGAGCTCGTGCCACTCGGTCCGCGGGTCGCTCCCGTCCACCGGCTTCGTCCAATCGAAGCTCGTGTCGCGCCGCGGGATGAAGTTGGCGTGGAAGTAGGCGATGTCGCCGGTCGCAGCCGCAAAGATGGTGTTGTTGGACGAGTTGGTGTGCAGGTCCATCGTGGCGCGGAACGACTGGTAGTCCCGTGCCTTGGTGCGCGTGTACGACTGCGTCAGGGCGTGCAGCGGATCCTGCATCAGCCGGATCGTCACCCACTGGTCACCGGCCTTCCGGATGGCGGGACCGTGATGCGTGCGGTACACCGTGAAAGTCTTCCGGGCCATGCCGTCCTTTGTCTTGTAGGGCACTGTGATCGTGCTGACGGTCACGGGGCGGTCGGCGGTGCCGTAGCGGTAGTAGGACCGGTCCCCCTTCTTTACGATCGTTTCCAGGTACTCGTCGATCGCGTCCACGCCGCTCGAGGTGTGCATCCAACCGACGTGATCGTTGAACCCCTGGTAGACGAAGAACTGCCCCCACGTCACCGCGCCGTAGGCGTTCAGGCCTTGGTCGCTCACCACCTGCACTTCGGCGCGGAAGAAGAACGACGTGTGCGGGTTGATGAGGAGCAGCGCGCGGTGGTTGACCGTGTTCGCCGGTGCGATCGCGATGCCGTTCGAGCCGGTGGGGTCCGCCGCGACGTCCTCCGCGTCCCCGCTGCCGACGGGGGCCGCCGCGCCATCGCCGTACATCGCCTCGAGATCCCGCAGGTTGATGCGCTCGATGTCGCCGCCGATGCTCCCTTCGCTGAACGTCAGCGCCATCCACGGCTCGAAGTGCGTGATGACCCGGGGCTTCACTTCGGGGTGCTTGGCGAGATAGAAGTTCAGCCCGTCGGCCCAGGCGTTCATGAGGCGCTGCAGCCACTCCGGGCTCGCCGCGTACTGCGCCCGCATCGAGTCGGGGTTGATGAAGAGCTTCATGCGGAGATCTTGGTAGATCGCAGACTCGCCTTCCGCCTCCGCCAGGCGCCCCATCGCATTCAAGTAATTGGTCTCGATCCGATTGAAGTCGTCCTCCGCCTGCGCGTACATCAGGCCGAACACCGCGTCGGCGTCGGTCTTGCCGTACACGTGCGGAATGCCCCAATCGTCCCGGATGATGGTGACGTCTTGGGCTTGGCGCTCCCAGCGGGAGGGAGACATCACGAATGCTGCGGCCAGGAGTACGGCCAACGTCTTCATGGGGCGGGCCTCGGCGGCGGCAGGTGGTCGGCGAAGCGCCACGGCGCCGGACCGTCGCGTGTGAGGGTGATCTTGGCAAGTCGCGCCCGTACCATCGCGATCGGCATCGGCCCCCCCTGAAGGACGGCGTCGTGGAACTCACGCTCGGTCATGCGGTGGGAATCGACCAGTTCAGCGTGCAGGGCCCGCAGCTCGAGCCCACCGATCATGTAGGCGGCCTGGTAGAGGGGGGAGTAGTCGCCGCTGAACGAGCGCCGCACCTCGCCCTCGGCGTTGGCCCGCTCGAACCCCACCGTGTCCACCAGGAACTGGATCGCCTGGTCCGGCGTCATTCTCCCCAAATGAAAGCTGAGGGAAAAAATGATCCGCGCACTGCGATGCATCCGCCAGAAGAGCGCACCGACGCGGTCTTCAGGGCTCGTATGGAACCCGTGATCCCACAAGAACATCTCCCAGTACAATCCCTGGCCCTCGCTCCAGAACGGCGTCTGAAAGAGACGGCGGTGCGAGTTGTACCGGGCGGCCATGAACCCCTGGAGATGATGCCCCGGGTTCAATTCGTGGAACACCGTGGCGTGCGAAAAGTGCGGGTTGTTCCCGCGCAAGCTCATGAGCTTTTCCTCGTCCGACATGTCGGCCGTGGGATATGACACCTGGATCGTCTCGCCACCGAGGAAGAAGGGGGAGACGCGCTGGCGCTCGGGGGAGAGCATCTCCATGCGCCAGTCCTCCCGCGCCAGGGAGGAAGGCCTCAGCCTGGCGGGCGAGGGCGCGCACCAGGTCGGGCTGCCGGCCCGGCTCGACGAAGGTGTTCTTGACCTTCTCGAGCGCGGCCTTCCAGTCGTCGCCGAAGCCCATCGCGCGCGCCGCCCGTCGCATTTCGCTCGCGCTGAACGCGTACTCGCGTTGCGCGATGCCGATCAGCTCGTCGGGCGTGTAGGGGATCATCTCGTAGTCGAGATCCTCCTGCAAGCCGTCCGCGCCGATCGGATCGCCGACGATGGGGCCCGTGTTGTCGTCCGCCGCGCCGGATTCCGCTGGTTTCTTCCCGACCACGCGCTCGCGCAGCGTGCGCGCGTACCGCTTGAGCGCGTCGTCGAGCTTCTTCCAGGGGTCCTTCGCCCACCACGAGAAGTCGGGATCGTAGCCGTCGTAGTAGTGGAACCACGTGCCGACGACGCCCCGCACGTCGTCCAGATCGCCGGCGGCGCGATTCGCGATCGTCCGCGTCGTCGCCGGCGCGGTGCCGCGCGGCCGCGCCGTACTGTCGCTGCCGCGCGCGGGAGGATCGAACAAGGACCGCAAGCTGTCGACCTGGCGCGTGACGTCGGCCAGCGTGGCGGCCGCCGCCCGAGGGTCGATCGTCACTAGGTTGCGCCGTGCGTCCTGGAGGGCGAGCAAGCGGTCGGCAAACGGCGCCAAGGGCAACTCCTCGGCGCGCATCTTATCGCGGCGGTCCAGGAGCGCGATCTGATGCCGCAGGTAATGCGCCAGCAGGACGTAGTCCGCTCGGGCCTCCTGCGACAGCTTGGCGAAGTCGACGTCCTTGAGGCGGGTCTCCCATCCGGCGTAGAACTCGCGCATCCGGCGGCGTTGGTCGGGAGAGTCGTCAGCGTCGTAGCGGCGGTTCAGGCCGGTGCGATCGATCGAGAAGCGCTCGATGACGTCGGCCAGCTCGCTCGCCGGACGAGCCACCAACGGACCCAGGACGGGCACCGACGCGACGGGATCGAGGCGCGACTGCGCCGCGGCGGTGGAGGACACCAGCACCAGGCCCGCGCTCACCAAGTGTCGGAGCATGGCGCAAGAGTGTACCGCCGCCTCGGCGATGCGTCCAGGATCCAGGCCGCGGTGGCCCTCCCACTTGCGCGCGGACTCCGGCTGGGGGGATATAAGGGCACCGGAGGTTCGCCAATGGCTCTGCCCCTCGCCCTGCTCCTTGCCGCTTCAACGCTGGTGCAAAACCCCACCACCGCGGCCTGGACCGTCAAGATGAAAGGACCGATTCGCTGGCAGCAGGTCACGCCGGCCGGCGCGCTCCTCGTCTCGACCGATGCGAGCCTGGCCGCCGTCGATATCGATCGCGGCGTGGTGACGTGGGAAAAACCGGAGCTCGGCGGGCTCCCGGCCGACAGCGTCCGCATGGTCGAAGGATCGCTGCTGATGGAGGCGGCGCGACCGGGCCTGCTGATCGTCTTCGACCCGGTGACCGGCGCGGTCGTGTTCGATTCCCGGCGGCTCTCTCTCGTCCAAGTCGTCACCCGTCGCGTGCTGCCGCAGAGCGGCACCCTGCTCGTACATGGTCGGCGCGCGTCGGGACCGCCCGTCGTGGCCCTGTACGATCTCACGACCGGCGCGCAGCGCTGGGCGAGCGAATCGCTCTTCCAGGAGAGCGGCCCGAAACGGGGCGGGTTGGGGGGATTGATGCAGGGCCTGGTGCGGGCCGCATCCGGAGCCACCGCGCTCCAGGTGCTGCAGGCAGGGTCCGACATGATCATCGTCCACACGCTGATGGGTCTGCGCGGGCTCGACGCGCGGACGGGCGCGGTGCGCTGGTCCGCGACCCTGCCCACCGCCCGCGCCGGCAACCCTGCACGGCACGTGCAGCTCTTCCCCTCGCTCGGCAAGTCCGACCGGATCTACGTCGGCTTCGACGACCGGCTGATGGCCTACGCCATCGCCGACGGCCGCGCGCTGTGGCCGCAGCCCGCGACGATCGACGGCTGGGTGCACGGCATCGTCGAGCATCCCGACGGCATCATCATCCTCCCCGAATCGCCGCCGGCGAACGAAGCCACGGGCAACGTCCGCGTCATCAACGGCGTCGTGCAGACGGGTCTGAACATCGCGCGCTACGCCGACGGCACCACGATCGCCGCGAAGCCGCTGCGTATGCGCGGCACCGTCACCGATGCCTTGACCGCCGGCGGCTCAGCCGTGCTCGCGGTGGACGCCGAGTCGCGTACGTTCGTGAACGTGCTGGACGTGGCCACCGCGACGGTGCGACTCAAGAAGGATGTGAAGATCAAGGGCCAGCTGGCGTACGCCGAGTTGACGCCCGCGGGCCTCTTGTACATCTCGCGGCCCGACGCGGCGACGAACGCCGAGGTGAACGTCATCGATCTCGAGAAGGGCGAGCCGAAGTTCAAGGATGCGATCGAGAGCGGCAGGCCCCTGAGCTCGGGCGAGTACAACGCCGCGCGTTACGCGCTACACCACGTCATCGAAGGCCCGACGCTGTACGTCTTCGCGAGCCACGACCACCACCTCTACGCCGTCGATCGCAATGCAGGCACGTTCCGCGCGTTGGGCGGCGAGATCAAGCTCCAGGGCGGTGAGGATCCGACCGACATGGAGATCCGGCCCGCGGGGCTCGTCCTCGTCTCCCCGCAGAACCTCGTCGTCGTGGCGCGGGACGGGCAGGTAAAGCAGCAGGCGTACTACCCTGCCCCGCAGCTGCCCGGGCTGCTGCGCGCGCTCTATCGAATCAACGCCGTGCGGGCCGGGCTGTACGGCGCCGCCGCCTCGGCGTACGGCGACGCCTTCGCGCAGGCGTCGCGGCAGGCCACGGATTCCAACGCGCGCCGCTTCGCGGGCCAGCTCGCGACCGCCTATTCGCAGGGCGGCGCGCAGCTCAGCGGCTATTCACATGAAGCGGCGACGCTGGCATCCAAACGCTTTAAGGCGTCGCTTAGCGTGCCCGGGTCGGTCTTCATGCTGACGCGCTCCCCCGACGGGAACGGCAACGTTCTGCTCCAGATCGACAAGGACAGCGCGCAGCCGCGGGCGCGGGTGGACTTGGGGAAGGAGCGGGAGCCGGTGTATGCCGTGGACGACGTCGCCGGGATGCTGTTCCTGCAGACGGCGGCCGGCACCCTGGTCGGGTATCGGCTCTAGCGAGAACGAATACAGCGCGCCACGTCGACGAGATCGTGAACGACGCGCGGCGCCTTCGGCCGCCAGACGAGCGCGACCCAGCACGGGATCGGCGGCTCAACGAAGGGGCGGTAGACGATCGCGCTCGGTTCGGTCCGGTACCGGGCGGCGATCGCCTCAGTCGCCAATGCCCAGGTTTCTCCTGAGGCGATCTGCACGTTCGACGACGGCGTCTCCTTCGGACGCTCTCGGCGTCGCGTCGGGACCAACCCGCGGTCCCGCAACGCCGCGTCGATCGTACGGAAGAATCCCGGCCACCGCTGTGGCGATGAGTGCAACCACGTGAGGTCCCGCAGGTCGGCCAAGCGCACCGACGAGCCCGCGGCGAGCGGATGGCTCGCGGGGAGCATGACGCCTGTGGTCGTACAGTCCACGATGCGCAGGGCGTCGAACCCCGCGACCGGCCACTCGGCGACGAACACGGACGCGATGTCGACCTCCCCTTCGCGTAGGGCTTGGAACGTGTCGGCGTCACTCTTGCTCGACACCTGCACCTGCGCTTCGGGGTGAGCGTTTCGAAACGCCGCGAGCAGGTCCTCTATGATCGCGGTGTAGACAGCGAGCTCGCCGTGTGCGAACCTCAACTCGGACCCTCCGTCCTTGCCGGCCTCGCGAGCACTCGTCACCCTCGCGGGAGACGATAGAACAGCGTCACCCCAAACTCAGTCTCGAGATTGTGGATCTGCTTCGACAGGGCGGGCTGCGCGACCCGGAGATCGCGGGCCGCCTGCACAAAGCTGCCCGCGTCCGCGACGGCCATGAAATAGCGAAGGTGTCTGAGCTCCATTGCGTTTCCTTGACTTTGCTGTACTATAATATGCATTACTAGTCAACGGAAGGCCTCCCGGACCGTGGCTCCCCAGCCCGAACTGCTCGACATCGCGCAAGCGGCGGCGTTGCTGCAGGTCAGCGAGACGTCGCTGCGCCGGTGGACCAACCGGGGGGAGCTCCCGTGTCTCCGGATCGGCGGCAGGCGGGAGCGCCGCTTCCGCCGGACCGATCTGCTGGCGTTTCTCGAGGGCCATCCACGGGCCGCGCTGCCGAGCCACCTCTGCGGCCTGTACACGAGCGATCTCGCGCGGACGCGCCAGGCCACCGACCGGCTCAGTGACGGCCTGGATGCCGGCAGCGTGTGCTTCCTCGCGGCCGAGGGCGACGTCAGCGAGCGCGTCCTCACCGGTCTCGCGCGCCAGCGCCCAACGTTGCGACGCGACCTCGACGCGGGGCGCCTCGTGGTTGTGCAGTACGCCGAGCGCGGCGCAGCGCAGCTGGAGTTGTGGGAGGGCCATTGGGAGACGGCGATCCGGGGCGGCGCCTCTTCCCTCTGCGTGGTCGGCGACGTGTCCGGCGGCCAGCTGGCCCAGCGCAGCAGCTTCGCCGATGTTCTCGAGTACGAGGCCGAGTACGAGAAACTCTCGCAGCGCTTCCCGCTCGTCACGACCTGCTTGTACGACGCGCGCCGCCACTCCGGAATGGAGACGGCCGCGCTGCTGCGGATCCACCCTGACGTCTTCCGCCACTCCGTCGCCCACCTGGTGAGCTGAGCCGCCGGAGCCATTCCCCGCAGCGCTGGCTCGCTTAACAACAAAGTATTGGCCCGTCGGTCCCGCTGAACGTACCTCTCTGCGATGCAGTCAGAAGAGGACCCTGCGCGGCACTCGGAGACCATCCTCTTGGTGGAAGACCAGGAGGAAGTGCGGAGCCTCGTCCGCAGAATCCTGGCGGCGCGCGGTTACCACGTGCTCGTGGCGGCGACCGGTCATGACGCTCTGCGCCTCACGGTGCAGTTTCCCGGTCAGATCGATCTCCTCGTAACCGATGTCGTGATGCCGGGCATGGGCGGTCGCGACGTAGCGCTACTGCTCGCTCCGGCGCATCCGAAGATGAAAACGCTGTATCTGTCCGGGTATGCCGACGAGTCAATCGTCGGCGACGGGATGCTCGAGCCCGGAGCCGCATTCCTCCCCAAACCGTTCACAGCAGACGCCCTCGCCAGGAAAGTGCGCGCCGCGCTCGACGCGCCATGACTCGGATCCTCGTGATGGACGACGATGAGTTCTTTCGGCGCGCGCTCCGCGTGATTCTTGAGAGCGCCGGCTACGAGGTCGTCGAGGCCGCCGACGGAGCCGCAGGCGTGCGGTTGTACCGCGAGCGCGGCGCCAAGGTCGTGCTCGTCGACATCTACATGCCCGAGATGGACGGATTGGAGGTCATCGAGGCGCTGCGTGCCGACGTTCCTCGACCCCGGCTCGTCGCCATGTCCGGGGGAGGCGCGGCCGGCCGCGCCGACATCCTCGGCATGGCGACCGCCCTTGGTGCTGACCGGGTGCTCCGGAAGCCGTTCACGCCCCACGAGCTGTTCGAGGCAGTGCGCGACCTCCTCCCGGAGGCGTAGCGACAGCCTGTTCGCCGCTCCCGGCGGCGTGCATATTCTTCGGAATGACACCGCTCACCTTCGTGCACACCCTGATCAGTTTGATCGGGATCGCCTCGGGCTTCGTCGTCATGAGGGGGATGCTCAGGACGAAACGGGTCGGCGGCTGGACCGCCGTCTTCCTGGTGAGCACGGTATTGACGAGCGTGACGGGGTTCTTCTTTCCGTTCTACGTGCTGTTGCCGTCCCATAAGATCGGCGTCATCTCGCTCGTGATTCTGGCGGTGGCGATCGTCGCGCTCTACGCCAAGCACCTCACCGGCCGGTGGCGGTGGATCTACGTGGTCTGCGCCACGCTCGCCCAGTATTTCAACGTGTTCGTGTTGGTCGTCCAGCTCTTCAGGCGCGTCCCGGCCCTGCAGGCGCTGGCACCGACGCAGTCCGAGCCGCCGTTTGCAGCCGCGCAGCTCGTGGTACTGGTCCTGTTCGTCTGGTTCACGATCGTGGCCGTGAAGCGGTTTCGCCCCGAGCCCGCGTCACCGTCCATGCCCTGAGTGGAGACCTAGCGCATCCGCACGCTTACGCGGCGTCGAAGGCCTGCTGCAACGTCTTGATGTCGATCTTCTTCATCTTCAGCATCGCCTGCATCGCCGCGTTCGCCTTCTTGGTATTCTTGTCACTCAGCAACCTGCCCAACGTCTTGGGGATAATCTGCCAGGACAGACCGTACTTGTCCCTGAGCCAGCCGCACTGCTCGTCCGAGCCGCCGGCCGACAACTTCGTCCACAGCTCGTCCACCTCCTGCTGCGTCTCGCAGTTCACGAACAGCGAGATCGCCGGCGTGAACTTGTATTGCGGGCCGCCGTTCAAGGCGTAGAACGGTTGCCCCTCGAGCTGGAACGTCACCGACATGGGTGTCACGGTCAACATTTTCGAGTTCCTGAAGACGGAGACGTAGAACTTCGCGGCCTCTTCGGCCTTGCCGTCGAACCACAGGAACGGGACGATCTTCTGCATACGGTCCTCGCTATTGATTGACATGTGGGCGGAATAGGACGCCGCCCAGCCAGGCGCACGGCAGGCCGGTGACCTCCAGGACGATCGGGTACCAGAGGGGACCGAGCTCGGGCTTGGAAAGCGCCACGACTATCCCCGCGGCGCCCGGCAAGAGCCCCAGGGCGCCGAGGATCACGGCGTGGCGCACGGGATTGTGGGGCGCGAGGCGCGCGGTGAGGTACCCGCCGGCGACGGTGTACACGATGCGATAGGCCGTCGCCAGGCCAAATAACCCGCCTGACATCGGCTGGCCCCAGGGCGGGTAGACCTGGAGCATGTGCAGCACCTGATCGGTGCCGAGCGACAAGACGACGATCGCCAGGAATCCCGCCACGACCGCCCAGGTGCTGCGCCAGAAGGTCGCGCTCATCGGCCGGCGCCCGAGGTGGCAGCGAGCACGTCGTCGAGCCGGTCGTAGCTCGCCGTCACGCCCTGCTCCATCCCTGACTTGATCACCGCTTCGCGGGCCGCGGCCGATTCGTAGCGCATCGCCTGCGTCAACGTCGTGCGCCCACCCTGCTCGGTGAGGACGAGGGTGTTGAGGGACTCGCCGGGGTACCAGGCCTCGTCGAACTTTTCGGTGGTGACGATGCGTTCGGGTGCCTTCACTTCGCGATACACGCCGCCCATTCCCATCGTGGTGCCGTCGCTCTCCTGGTGCCACACCCAGCGGTACGTCCCGCCGACACGCACGTCCATGTCGCACACCGGCATCGTCCACCCCGGAAGGCCCCCCAGCCACTGACGCACCAGCTCGGGCTTGGTGTGCGCGTCATACACGAGCTGGCGCGGCGCCGCGAAGTCGCGCGTCATCACGAGGTCGCGGTCGCCCGATGGGATGATCCTCAGTTCTGCGCGTTTCATTGTGATTGCCTTTCCTTTGCTTGAGTCTTCAGCGTATCGAGTAGAGCGTCGAGTCGCTGGTAGTTCCCTTCCCAGAGCTGGCGGTAGCGTTCCAACCACTGGTCGGCTTCTTCGAGCCGCCTGGCCTCGAGCCGGCGCGGCCGCCGCTGCGCTTCTCGGCCACCCGAAATCAGGCCGGCGCGCTCCAGCACCTTCAGGTGCTTCGAGATCGCCGGCTGGCTCATCGCGAACGGCTGGGCCAGCTCGTTCACCGACGCCTGGCCCGAGGCCAGGCGCGCGATGATGGCGCGCCGGGTCGGATCGGCGAGCGCAGCGAAAATGGCGTCGAGGCGGTGTGTTGCTTTCATAACTGTTAGGTTATATACAACTCGACCGGCCGGTCGTCAAGGGGTTACAATGCGCCATGGCGTTTACGGCGGCGACCCTGACGTTCCTGCGCGGCTTGAAGCGTCACAACGAGCGGCCCTGGTTCGAAGCGCACCGCGCCGAGTACGAAGGGGTGGTGAAGCAGCCGATGCGAGAGCTGATCGAGGAGATGGACGTCCGGCTGGCGCGGCTCGCCCCCGAGATCATCGGCGACCCCAAACGCTCGATGTTCCGCATCTACCGCGATATCCGGTTCTCGGCCGACAAGTCGCCGTACAAGACCCACGCCTCATGCTGGTTCTATCATCGGGACGGCTCGCGCGCCGTGGGGCGCGAGGCGGCCGGGGGCGGCGCCGGCTTCTACTTCCAGATCGCGCCCGGTGATTCGTTCACCGGCGGCGGCATGTGGATGCCCCCGCGCGAGGCGCTGCTCAACCTTCGCGAGGCGATCGCCGAGGATCCGAAAGGGTTCGCCAAGATCGCGACCGAGCGGCGATTGCGGCGGCGTCTCGGGGGCTTGGATGAGGAGGCGGTCCTGCGCCGCGTGCCGCGCGGCTTCGCGCCGGACCATCCGGGCGCGCGCTGGCTCAAGTTCCAGTCGTTCGTGACGGGACGGGCGTTGAGCGACGCGCAGGCGGTCAGCGCCCGCCTCCCCGCCCTGCTGGAAGCCGATTTCCGTCTGATGCTGCCGCTGGTCCGATGGATCAATGCGGTGCTGGGGCTGCGGGCGGCCCAGCGGCGCTGACGCGCCGGAACGACGTCGCGACGGCGACGCCCGCGACGAGGATATTGGCCACGATCACCGGCCACGAATGGATCAGGATGCCGTACAGCGCCCACACGGACGCGGCGATGCCCTGAATGCGTCGCAGCGAGGTGGGCTGCTTCGCGAAGTACGAGCACAGGAAGACCGCCGTTGCGAGCCACCCCACCCCGTCGACCATCACGCCTCCGCCGCGGCGCCGAGCCCCAGGACGCCATCCGCGGCGCCCGTGCGGATGGTCAGCCAGTCGGTGCGCACCCGGTCCCACTCCTGGATGACCAGGCCTTGGCGCTCGAACAACGCGCGGATCTGACTGGGCCCGAATCCGACGATCTCCTCGAGGATCGGGACGAGCACGCTGAGCGCATCGTCGCTGATGACGGTGCGCCGCGCAATCTGCGCAATCTCCCGCGCCTCGGACGCCGCGATGGTGAACCCTTCCCCACGATTCACGTGCAGCATGACCGGGATGTCCGACTGCCCGTCGCCGACGTAGACGACCTGATCCCGCGGCAAGGCCAGCTGCAGTCGCAGATCCTCGACGGCGGCGACCTTGCCATAACCGGCGGTCACGCGGACAACCGAGTCGATTTCCAGTCCGGCCGGATCCCACCCGAACCGCGTCCCAACAATGTGGTCCGGCGGGACGATACCCTTCAAGGCCTCGACGACGACCTCCTCCGGCGCCGCTGAAACGACATAGAAGTCGAAGCGGTGGCCGTCGATCCCCTCGGCGAGCATGGTGGTGAGCAGCTCGACGTTGCGCTTGAGACGTACGCGGCGCCCGACCTCCAGCAGTGCGTCCTTCGTCACCGACCGGTATTCGGGGTCGTGCCGCAGCAGGTACGCGAGCTCCGCCCCCTGCTGCACCAGGTTCAGGCGCGACAGGCCCGCCACCTTCTCACGAAAGCCCGGGACACCCAGCACATCGCTCAGGATGATCCCGGAATCGTTGAAGCTGAGGGTCTGATCGAAGTCGCTCGCCAGCAAATAGTGTTTCTTCATCACCTGGATCCTCTCACATTCGGACGTCCACGTACGAAAAAGGCCCGCTCAACCGAGGGAGCGGGCCTTGCTGCATGCTGTGACTGCTTGACTTGCGTCAGCCAGCGCGCGCGTGCCCGCCCGGGATTGGATGCCCGGCGTGGTGGAGCGGCTTCAGAGCACAGCGACGCAGCGTCATGTGGAGAATGTTACTCAGGCTGACGCGCAAACGGTACCCAGCAATGTCACCGTCCTGTATCAGTGGCTAATCGCGAAGAACCACGCCCCAATGACCGGACCGCGCGCGGGACGCTGTCCCGGCTGCGGCGGCGGCGCGTCGGCGGGCGGCGGCCCGTACTCCGGCTGGAACAGATACGCGACGTGCTTCACGAGATCCACGCTGATGGTCTTGGCGCCGCGCATCGTCGTGACGGTGGCGACCACCGTGTACTTGTCCGGTGAATCCTCGTGCACCACGGTGACGTTACTGTCGCGTCCGGCGGGGATATAGATCAACTTCTCCACCGGGTCCCACCCCAACGCGTCCACGCCATCGCCGTTGGCGATGGTCGCGACGATCTTGCCCGAAGTTGCATCCACCACCACCGACGTCTTGCCGCACCCCGAGAAGATCCGGTTGGTGGCGCGATCGTAGGCGATCCCCGTGGGGCCCTCGCACGGCGCGAGCGGCCACGAGGCGATCGCCTTCATGGTCTTGAGGTCGATCACCTGCATGGTGCTCGTGCCTTCGTTATTGATGAAGATCTTGCCCGCACCGTTGCTCGCGGCGCCTTCGGGCCCGTTGTCCTCGAGTTGGACGGTGCCCACGATGGCGCCGCTGGCGGGGTCGAGCGCCACCATGGTACCGATCGGCCGGCTGTGATTGGTGAGGGTGATGCGGTCGGAGGAGTCGTCGTACATGATGCCGTCGAGCCCGCCGGTGGGGATCGGAATCTTCTTGATCACCGCGAGGGTCTTGATGTCGAACATCGTGACCGTCGAATCGCCGCCGTTCGTGATGAACCCGTGCCCAGACTTGGGTGCCAGGGCGATGCCGTGCGTGCGCGGCGTGTCGGGGATGTCGCCGATCACCTTGCCAGTGACGCCGTCCACCACCATCACGTGCGTGCCCCGGGACACGAACACCCGTCCCGTGCCGGGCTCGGCCGTCAAGTAATCGGTGCCTCCGTCACCGCCGATCGAGAACTTGGCGGCCTTGAAGGTCTGCGCGGCGCTGACGCTGGGCCACGCCAGGGCGGATACGAGCAGCAGCGTGGAAATGACGCTTGCGGGTGTATGCATATGATCCTCGGGTAGTGGTCTGAGACGGTGATTCACGCGTAATCTACGCGCGGGGGCAGTGCGGCGTTACGTCCGCCCTGCCAGACTGTCCAAATCGCACACCCTCGAGCGTCATGGGTCAAAACCTCGTAAGGGAGACCTGAAATGAAGTACATCCTGATGGACTATGTGAGCGAGGCCGGCTGGCCGCAGCTGCCGCGTGCCGAGCAAGAACGCTGGCTCGGTGCGTACAACGCCTATGTGGAAGCGATGGCCAAGGCGGGCGTCCTGCGCAGTAGCACCGGCCTGCAGCCCACCGCGGCGGCCACGACGGTGCGGGTGGTGAGCGACAAGACCCAGGTGCTCGACGGCCCGTACGCCGACTCGAAGGAGCAGCTCGGCGGCTTCCACATCATCGAGGTGACGGATCTCGATGCTGCGATCGCGTGGGCGGCGCGCAGCCCGACGGCGCTCCACGGAATCGTCGAAGTGCGCCCCCTGCACGACCAGGCCGCGCACGAGCGGGAGTTCGGGCGTGCCGCCCTCAAGCCCACGCAGGGAGAGGACCATGCGTAAGCTGATCGTGTTCAATCAAGTGTCGCTCGACGGCTACATCGCCGACGCGCACGGCGACATGAGCTGGGCGCACAAGGATGATCCGGAGTGGAACGCCTTTGCGGCCGAGAACGCGGGCGGCGACGGCACGCTGCTCTTCGGCAGAGTCACCTATGACCTCATGGCGGCGTACTGGCCCACGCCGGCCGCTCTCAAGAATGCTCCCGCCGTGGCCGGTGGGATGAACCGCATGCCGAAGGTCGTCTTCTCACGCACGATGGCGAAAGCGGCGTGGGATAATACGACGCTGGTGAAGGGCGACATCGCGGCGGCCGTGCGCAAAATGAAAGGCGAGCCAGGCCCGGGGATGGTGATCCTCGGGAGCGGTAGCATCGTGTCCCACCTGACGCAGGCGCGCCTGATCGACGAGTATCAGATGGTGGTGAATCCTGTCGTCCTCGGCGACGGCAAGACGATGTTCAAAGGCCTCGCGGACAAGGTGACGCTGCGGTTGACGAAGACTCGGCCGTTCAGCAACGGGAACGTGGTGTTGTGTTACGAGCGGCAGAGCTGACAGAGGCGGTCGCGCGGCGCAGCTACGGGAAACTCGTCGCGTTTCTCGCAGGCTTTACGGGCGACGTGGCGGCCGCCGAGGACGCCCTGTCGGAGGCGTTCGCCGCGGCGCTCGCGGATTGGCCCGCGAAGGGCAGTCCCGCGAACCCGGAGGCTTGGCTGCTCACCGTCGCGCGCCGCAAGGCGATCGATGCGGGCCGGCGTCAGCAGCGGGGCCACCCCTTGATCGAAGGGTTGGCAGCGGCGGCGGACGCACCCGAGATCCCGGACCGTCGTCTGGCGCTGATGTTCGCCTGCGCGCATC
>WNFL01080544.1_pt2 | contig 16761 bp, 17 predicted proteins | sample 5400361 | NCBI WGS metagenome assembly WNFL01 (sample SAMN13153351, study PRJNA577476) | soil metagenome | isolation source: 40 cm soil on Douglas fir-dominated hillslope | place: USA:California | collected 2013-09-17 | reverse complement strand
AACGTCTGCATGCCGTACTGCGCGGTGCCCGCCGCGATGACGCTCGGGATCTGCGGGGTCTTGTCCGCCTCGCGGATGCAGTCGCGGATGAGGCCGGTCGCGATCATGATCTCGACCGCGGGCACGCGGCCGCGGCCGTCGGCGCGCACCACGAGCCGCTGCGAAACGATGCCCTGGATGACCGCGGCGAGCTGCCCCCGGATCTGGTCCTCCTGGTGCGGCGGGAACATGGAGATCATCCGGTTGATGGTCTCTGCCGCGTTCAGGGTGTGGAGCGTGGAGAGCACGAGGTGACCGGTCTCCGCCGCGTGGAGGCCCACTTCCATGGTCTCCACGTCGCGGAGCTCGCCGACCAGCATGATGTCGGGATCTTCACGGAGGGCGGCGCGGAGAGCCTGGGCGAAGTTCACCGAATCGTGGCCGATCTCGCGCTGGCTCAGCACGCACTTCTTGTCCTGGTGCACGAACTCGATCGGGTCCTCGATGGTGACGATGTGGTCGTTCCGGCTCCGGTTCATGAAGTCGATCATGGACGCGAGGCTGGTGGACTTGCCGGAGCCGGTGATGCCGGTGACCAGGATCATCCCGCGGCGCTCCATCGAGAGCCGCTCGAGGACCTTGGGCAGGTGCAGCTCGTGGAAGGCCGGGATGCGCTCCGGCACGTGCCGGAAGACGCCGCGCACCTCGCCCATCGCGAGGAAGAGGTTGCAGCGGAAGCGGCCGACCCCGGGCAGCATGTAGCCCAGGTCCATCTCCCGGCCCTCCATCAGCATGTTGAGCCGGCGCTCACCGAGCAGGCTCTTGGCCATCAGGTCGATGAACTCACGGGTGATCTGCGGGAGATCGTCCTGGACCTCGAGGTGACCATGGATCCTGAGGATCGGCTTCGAACCCGGCTTCAGGTGCAGGTCCGACGCCTTGCGCTGCGCAGTTTCCGTCAGCAGCTGCTGCAGTTCCATGGGCTACCCGCTCCTACTTGGCCACCTTCTCCGGTGCCGGCTGCGACACCCCCCCAACCGGCTTGAGGCCAAGGGCATCGCGGACTCTGACTTCCAGGTCGGCCAAGATCTTGGGATTGTCCTTCAGGTACCGCTTGGCGTTCTCCCGCCCCTGCCCGATCCGCTCACTCTTATAGGTGTACCAAGTGCCGGATTTTTCGACAACATTGTGATCGGCGGCCAGGTCCAGGACGGACCCCTCCTTGGAGACCCCCTCGCCGTAGATGACGTCGAACTCGGCCTCCCGGAACGGCGGAGAAAGCTTGTTCTTCACCACTTTAACCTTGGTCCGGACCCCGATGGCCTCGGTGCCGTTCTTGATGGTGTCCTGCCGCCGGATGTCCAGCCGTATAGAGGAGTAGAACTTCAGCGCCCGCCCGCCGGTGGTCGTCTCGGGCGAGCCGAACATGACGCCAATCTTTTCGCGGATCTGGTTGATGAAGATGACCGCCCCGCCGGACCGGGAGATGGCGGCGGTGAGCTTCCGCAGGGCCTGGGACATGAGCCGCGCCTGCAGGCCCGGGAGCGAGTCGCCCATGTCGCCGTCCAGCTCCGCCCGGGGCACGAGCGCGGCCACCGAGTCGATCACGATCACGTCCACCGCGTTCGAGCGCACGAGGGCCTCCGCGATCTCGAGCGCCTGCTCGCCGGTATCCGGCTGGGAGATGAGCAGCTCGTCGGTGTTGACCCCGAGGTTCTTGGCGTACTTGGGATCGAGCGCGTGCTCGGCGTCGATGAAGGCGGCGGTGCCGCCCATGTGCTGCGCCTCCGCGATGATGTGGAGCGCGAGCGTGGTCTTGCCGGAGGACTCCGGCCCGTAGATCTCGGTCACCCGGCCGCGGGGAATGCCGCCGATGCCCAGCGCGACGTCGAGCTGGAGCGCTCCCGTTGGAATGACGGAGATCTCGTCGAAGATCCCACCCTGGCCCAGGCGCATGATGGCGCCCTTGCCGAACTGGCGGTCGATCGCGGTAATGGCCAGTTCCAGGGCCTGGCGGCGGTCGCTCTTGACGTCAGCCATGCGTGTCTCCTCGTGCTGGAGTGTCGAATCGGTGCGCTCAGGTGTCCCGAGCACTGTGGAACGCCGGCCCGACGCTGTCAAGCGGGACCGGTGAGAAACCCGAGAAAATCCGATACACCCGCGCCGGCGTCACGCCCCTGACAGCGGGGCGAGACGACGCACGTGATAGCGGGCGCCCGACGGCGAGAGATCGCTGCGCATCAGCGCCAGCTCCGTCACGCGCTGCGTGCCAAACGTGGTGGTGGCGACCTGCGCGAGCGCGCTGCGCAGCGGCGGTCCCGCCTCACGGCGCCAGCGACGCTCGTCGTGGACGCGCCCGATGGTGAGATGCGGATGCCACGCCCGCTCTTCTCGGGCGAACCCGCGCGCGGCGAGCGCGGCCGTCACCCGCGCCTGCAGGCGCCGCGCGTCGAGCGCGCCCTGGGCCAGGCCGACCCAGAGAATGCGCGGGCGCTCGAGCCCGGGAAACGCGCCGACGCCGTGGAAGGTGACGTCCAGCGGCGCGCTCCCGACCGCGGCGTCGGCCAGCGCGGCCTCGGCCTCGACGAGGCGCTCGTCGCTCTGCTCGCCGAGGAAGTGCAGCGTGACGTGGAGATTCCGTGCCGGCACCCACGCGACCGCCGGGCCCAGCGGGCGCAGTCGCTCGATGGTGGCCGCGATGCTCGCCCGCAGCGCTTCGTCCAGGAGCAGCGCGACGAAGGCGCGGGTCACGCCCGCGCGAGGAGGGCCCGGCGGAGCATGTCGAGCGCGGCCTGCGAGGACTGCCACTTCACCGCCTCCCGGCCGCCCGCGAAGCGGAACCGCCGCACCTCGATGCGCGGGCCGGCCGAGCCCGGCGCGGCCGCCGCGATGAACACGGTGCCGACCGGCTTGGCGGGCGTGCCGCCGTCGGGTCCGGCGATGCCGGTCACCGCGATCCCGCAGGCCGAGCCGGAGATGCGGCAGATCCCCGCCGCCATCGCCTCCGCCACCGGCGCGCTCACCGCGCCGTGCGCGCGCAGCAGGTCCTCCGGCACGCCCAGGAGCTGCTCCTTGGCCTGGTTGGAGTACACGACCACGCCCCGCTCGACGTAGCGGGAGGAGCCCGCGATGTTGGTCAGCCGGTGGCCGACCAGCCCACCGGTGCAGGACTCGGCCATGGACACGGTGAGCCGGCGGGCGAGCAGGAGCCGGCCCACCACGATTTCGAGGGTGTCCTCGTCCTTGCCCCAGCAGTCCGGCCCGAGGGCCTCCCGCACCTCTCTCTCCACGGGGTCCAGCGCCGCCTCCGCCGCGCCGCGGGAGGCCGCCCGCGCGCGGAGCTGCACCCACACGTCGCCGTCGACCGGCACGCAGGCGACGGTGACCGCGCCCTCGACGCCGAGCCAGCGGCCGAGGCGCTCCTCCGCGTCGGCGGGCGAGAGGCCGGTGGTGTGCAGCGTGCGGAGCACCGTGCTCTCGCCCGCGCCGAGCCGCTGGCGGGCGAGCGGGCGCAGGTGCGACTCCACGAGCGAGGCGAGCATCGCGGAGCCCGCGGGCAGCACCGCCACCGCCGCGCGCCCGGCCTCGAGCACCCACGCGGGTTCCCCCGCCGCGGGCCAGAGCAGGGCGCCCTGCGGCAGCAGCGCCAGGCGATCGAGCCGCCGCGGCATCGCCTGGCCGCGCCGGGCGAAATCCTCCTCCATCGCGGCCAGCAGCTTGTCGTTGAGTACCAGCCGCGCCCCGCCGAGACGCGAGAGCGCGCGCCGGACCACCTCGCCGCTCGAGCCCCCCGGCTGCGCGAGCACCACCACCAGCGAGGCCGCCTCGACCGCGCCGCGCAGGGCTTCCTCCACCGCGGTCTCGTCCTCGTCCACGACCTGGCGCGAGGCCACCGGCACGCCCTCGGCCAGGAGGGCGCGGGCCACCATCATGCCGGCCGGGTCGTCGGCCGCGCCGAGCTGCGCGGCGCCCACCGTCACGATCCAGGCTCCGCTCACCGCCGCCTCACGCGGGGACGCCGAAGAGGGCGCGCGCTCCCAGCACGAGCACCAGCGCGTAGAGGCCCGCGATGAGATCGTCCACCATCACGCCCACGCCGCCGGTGAGGACCTGGCTCTCGCGGGCCGGGAACGGCTTCCAGATGTCGAAGAGCCGGAACAGCAGGAAGGCGGTGACGAGCACGGGAATGGTCCGCGGCAGCAGGATCACCGAGAGCAGCATGCCCGCCACCTCGTCGATCACGATCACTCCGGGATCCTTGCGGCCCAGCACGCGCTCCACGCGCGAGCCGGCCCAGATGCCGATGAGGGTGACTACCACCAGCGCCACCGCGATGCGCAGCGGGGTGAGCGGCAGGAGCCAGATCGCCACCAGGGTGACGAAGCTGCCCACCGTGCCGGACGCCATCGGGGCGTAGCCCGCGCCGAAGACGCTGGCCAGCACGAAGGCCAGGCGATCGCCCGGCCCGAGTGGCTTATTCCCCGACGAGCTCGTAGCCCTCGACCTCGACGATGGAGACCTCGGCGAAGCGCCCCGGGGTGAGCGCGCGGTCGCGCAGCAGCACCACGCCGTCGATCTCGGGCGCCTGGCCGGCGGTCCGGCCCTCGAAGCGGAACGCGGAGTCCGCGCTCGGCCCGTCCACCAGCACGGTCTGGCGGGTGCCGAAGAGGGCCTTCTGGCGCGGCCAGGCCAGCCGGTCCTGGAGGTCCTGCACCTGCTGGGCGCGCTCGGCCATCACCTCCGCCGGGACCTGGTCGCCCATGTCGGCGGCCGGGGTGCCCTCCTCCACCGAGTAGGTGAAGACCCCGAGCCGATCGAAGCCCGCGTCCTCCACGAAGCCGAGCAGGTTCTGGAACGCGGCCTCGGTCTCGCCCGGGAAGCCCACCAGCACGGTGGTGCGGAGGGTGACGCCGGGAATCGCGTCGCGCAGGCGGGCCACGATGTCCTTCATGCGCTGGGCGGTGACGCCGCGGCGCATGGCGCGCAGGATCCCGTCGTCGCCGTGCTGGACCGGCATGTCGAGGTACGGCACCACGCGCGCGCGCTGCCACTTGGCGATGAGCCGCTCGGTGACGTGGGCGGGATGCAGGTACATCGGCCGGATCCACGGCATCGGCGTGCCGGAGAGCGCCAGCAGCAGGTCGCCGATGTCGCCGTTGCCGGCGAGATCGCGTCCGTACGCGAGCGTATCCTGCGAGACCAGGATCGCCTCCTGGATCCCGCGCCGCGCGAGCCCGTTGACCTCCGCCACGATGTCGGCGAGCGGCCGGCTCCGATGCTTGCCGCGGAACTGGGGGATCGCGCAGAACGTGCAACCCATATCGCAGCCCTCGGCGATCTTCACGTACGCGTAGGGCACCCGGCCGGTGAGCAGCCGCGGGGTCTGCGCGTCGTACAGATAGCCGGGGGGCGCCGCGCTCACCCAGGCCTGGCGCCCGTCGGCCTGGTTCACGAGATCCACGATGCGGTGCAGCTCCGAGGTCCCGAGGATGGCGTTGATCTCGGGAATCTCGGCTTGGATCTCGCCGCCGTACCGCTGGGTCAGACAGCCCGTCACGATGAGAGCCCGCGCCCGCCCCCGCTCCTTGAGCTGGGCCAGCTCGAGGATCGTGTTCACCGATTCCTCGCGGGCCCGGTCGATGAACGCGCAGGTATTGACCACCAGGCAGTCGGCGCCCTCGGGGGCCTCCACGATCTGATGCCCCGCCTGGGAGAGCATGCCCAGCATCAGCTCGGAGTCCACCTGGTTCTTGGGGCAGCCGAGGGTCGTGAAATGGACTTTCATGACGGGGGCTTATGATCCCACAGGGCCTCCGGCCCCGTCAACGAGCCGGCCCCCACCGTTTCACCCTCCTGGTGCGCCCACTCCTCCTTCACGAGTTCGGCGCGCAGGAGGTCGCGCACGAACTCGCTGTGATTGCCGTAGCGCCGCGCCCGGCCCTCGACGCTCCGGTTCCAGGCCCGGAACCTTCCTTGACGTCGCCGGGTTGAGTCGTTACCTTGTCGCGTATGCTGCCGGTTCGTCGCGTATCCTTGGCGCTCCTGGTGGTGCTGGCCGTCCTGGCCATCGCGGGCCCGGCGGCGGCTCACGCCCCCGCGCCGGTGCTTTCCGCAGCGACGCCGGCGGCGGCCCCGGCTCCCGCGATCGTCCCGATCCTGAGCGCCGCCCCCGCTCCGCCCGCGCTGCCCTGGTACCTGCCCGCCGCGCTGGCGCTCGTGGGGCTGACCGCCTGGCATCGGCCACGGCGGGCCCTGGTCGTGACGCTCGCCGTGCTCCTCTGCGTCTTCGCGTTCGAGAACGCGCTGCACTCGGTGCACCACGGATTCGATCCCAAGCAGCAGGAAGAGTGTACGCTCGCCGCGGCGTCCGCCCATCTGGCGGCCGTCCAGGTGGACGATCCCGGCGTCGCTTCGGTCATGCTCCCCGTCATCGGCCGGGCGGAGGCCGCGTCACCGACTTCCACGCCGACCCGCTTCCTCAGCCCCGACCAGGGGCGCGCGCCTCCCTCCGCGATCCTGTAGCTCCCGGCGGTTTCCCGCGGCCCGCGCGCTCCGTGCGTCGAGGCCGCGAGTGGGAAATCCCGGTCGGCGCGGTTCCAATTCTGGCTCCTGGGGAGGGAAGCGTTCGTGCTCAACGAGCTGTCGTGGTCGCGTGCGATGCCGATCGGCCTGTCCTGCCTGCTCCACGTGGGGCTGGTCACCGGTCTCATCCTGGGGCAGTCAGGGGTGACCAGCGTGGTGGCGCTGCAGCCGCCGGTGCTCCCCATCCAGCTCGTCACGCTCGACGCCGTCGAGCCCCCGAGAGATCCGGCGCCCGCCCCGACGCCCCGGCGTGAGCGCGCGGCCCCGATCCGGCGGCCGGAGCCCCCGCGGCCGCGGGAGGTCGCCGCCGCGAAGATCGAGGAGCCCGTCCCGCAGCCGGTCGCGCCGGCCCCGACGCCGGCGCCCGCGCCCGCGGAGACCGCGCCCGCCCCGGCCGCATTGGCTGCGACCCTGCCCGCGATCAGTGAGCCCGCGGCGGCCCCGGGCCCGTCGGCGCCCGCGGCAAGCGGCACCACGATCGCGCTTCCTCCCTCGGCTCCCGTCGTGGCCGCGAAGCCGCCCGCCACGGCGCCGGAGGGCGTCACCCGGACCGCGCGGCCACAGGGCGGCTACCAGGTACGCCCCGCCTACCCGTCCGCGCCGCGCCGTCTCGGCATCCAGGGCACCACGATGCTGCGCGTGCACGTCCTGGCGGACGGCCGCATCGGCGACCTGCTCGTGGAGCGCTCCGCCGGCCACCCCGATCTCGATCAGGCCGCGATGGAGGCGGTGCGGCGCTGGCGCTTCGAGCCGGCCCGCCGCGGCCACGACGCGGTGGCCATGTGGGTTCTGCTCCCCGTCGAATTCCGGCTCACCCAGTAAGGAGATCAATGCGTCCGATCGTCATGCCGGCCCTTGGGCTGGCTCTCGCCTTCGTGCTCACGCCGCTGGTCGCGACGGCCCAGCCCCGGCCCGAGACCACCCTGCCGCCGGTGGTCGTCGAGGGCAGCCGCTCGCCCGACGAGCGCACGCGGACCGAGACCGAAGCCCGCGAGGAGCTGCGCCGCGTGCCGGGCGGCACCGAGGTGGTCGGCCAGGAGAAGATCGAGCAGTCCCGCGGGGCCAATCTCAAGGACGCGCTCGACTTCGTGCCGGGCGTGTTCGTGCAGCCGCGCTTCGGCGCGGCCGACGAGAGCCAGATCTCGATCCGCGGCTCCGGCCTCCGCAGCAACTTCCACCTGCGCGGCCTCAACATCCTGATCGACGGCTTCCCGTACGGCAACGCCGACGGCTTCGGCGACTTCGAGTCGCTCGAGCTGCTCACGACCAAGCGGATCGAGGTCTACAAGGGCGCCAACGCCCTGCGCTTCGGCGGCTACACCCTGGGCGGGGCCATCAACCTCGTCACGAAGACCGGCTACGACACCCCGCTCATCGAGCTGCGGAGCGAGGCCGGCTCGTTCGGCTTTCTCAAGAACTACGTGGGGACCGGCCAGGTCTACGGGCCCTTCGACCTCTACGTCGGCCTGAGCGACACCGAGCTGAACGGCTACCGGCAGCACGGGGACCAGACCCGACGCCGCGCCTACGCGAGCCTCGGCTATCGCCTCGCCGGGGGCACCACGGTGCGCCTCGACCTCGGCTATGTCCGGAGCGAGGAGAACCTCCCCGGCGCCCTCACCCAGCCGGAGATGGACCGCAATCCCCGCCAGCGCAACCCGGCCAGCAGCGCGTTTCACGAGGAGCGCAACTACAACTACACCCGGGGAGCCCTGACCGTCCGCACCCCGCTCAGCGAGAACCAGGTGCTCGAGTGGTCCACCCAGCTCAACTACCAGGACATGGATCATCCGCTGTCGTTCGCGATCATCGACGACACGACCTACAGCTACGGCACCGAGCTGCGCTACGTGCTGACCGCGCCCTTCCTCGGCCTGGCCAGCCGGCTCACCGCGGGCTTCCAGTTCTTCGGCACCCGCCAGATCGACGTCAACTTCGCGAACAACCTGGGCAACCGCGGGGCCAAGAGCAAGGACCAGTTCAACATCGCCAACAACATCGCGGGCTACCTGGAGGAGCAGCTCGATCTCACCTCCACCTTCACCGCGGTGGCGGGCGGCCGGGCCAACTACGCGACCCGGGAGGTCCGCGATCGCTTCGGGGCGGACGGCAACCAGTCCGACGCGGTGGACTTCTTCTCCGCCTCGCCCCGGGCCGGCTTCGTCTGGAAGGCGGCCCCCAATATCCAGGTCTTCGGCAACGCCAGCCACGCCTACGAGCCGCCCGCGCTGCTCGAGCTGACCGCGCCGGGCCAGCTCGGCGGGAACCTGGGCCAGCTCGCGGCCCAGAAGTCGTGGCAGTTCGAGGTGGGCACCCGCGGCACCGTGGGCCAGCGGCTCGCCTGGGACGTCGCGGTCTACGACGCCGAGCTGTGGGACGAGATCCAGAACGTGAACGTCCAGCCCTTCCCGGGCGCCGCGTTCACAATCCCGCGCTACCGCAACATCGACCGCTCGCGCCACACCGGCGTCGAGGCGGGCGTGGACCTGCTCCTGGTCAAGGACATCCTGGCGCGGATGGGCCTCGGCCGCACCGGCGACACGCTGCGGGCGCGCGCCGGCTATACCTGGTCGCGCTTCGTGTTCGTGAACGACGTCAACTTCGGTGACAACGACCTGCCCGGCGCGCCGCGCCACTTCATCCAGACCGAGCTGCGCTATGATCACGGCTCCGGGTTCTGGATGGCGCCCGGCCTCGACATCGTGCCCAGGGCCTACTTCGTCAACAGCGAGAACGACGCGCGCAACGATTCCTACACGCTCGTGAACTTCAAGGCCGGCTTCGAGCACAAGCCGACCGGGATCGGCGTGTTCTTCGAGGCCCGCAACCTGGCCGACACCACCTACTCGGGGGCGGTGGCGACGGACGACGCGAACCGTCGCTTCTTCTTCCCCGGCGACGGCCGCTCGTTCTACGGCGGCGTCTCCTGGAGATGGCGATGAGCGCGAGACGGATCGGGCTGGCGGTCGCGCTCGTCCTGGCGGCCTCCACCACCACGCAGGCGGCCGAGCTGACCCTCGGGCCGCGCCTCGAGTACAAGCACGTGAGCCGGGGTCACGAGTTCAACCTCTCGGGCGCGGCGGTGGCGGCGGGCCCGGACGGCCGGCCGCTCCTGGCCTGGGCGGCCCAGGAAGGTCACGCCAACCAGCTCTACGTGCTCCAGCTGGGCGACACGCCGGTGCGGGTCAATCCCGAAGGGCTCGCGGTGGAGGCGCTCCACCATCCGCCGCGGCTGGTGGTGGCCCCGGGCGGGCCGGTCTACGTCTCCTGGTCGTCCGAGAAGGCCAAGCCGGAGGGCACACTCTTCGCCTCCGACCTGCAGCTCTCCCGCTCGCTCGACGGCGGCCGGCGCTTCGAGCCGCCCCTGCGCGTGAACGAGGACCGGCCCATCTCGCATTCGTTCGACGGCCTCGCGGTGGCCCCCGACGGCACCGTGCTGGTCACCTGGATCGACGGCCACGAGGGCCGCAAGGATCCCGCCACCTGGGTCGCGCGGGTGACCGAGCGGGGCACGCGGGTCGAGGGCATCCGCAAGGTGGGCGACGACACCTGCGTGTGCTGCCGAGTGGATGCGGCGACCGGCGCGGGCAACCTGGTCGCGCTCACCTGGCGGCGGGTGTTCCCGGGCGACGTCCGGGACATGGTGATGGCGGTCTCGCGAGACGGCGGGCGCACCTTCGGCGATGCCACGCTGGTGAGCGCCGATCACTGGAAGATCAACGCCTGCCCGCATCGCGGGGGCGCGGTGGGCCTGGACGCGAAGGGGCGCGTGTACATGAGCTGGTACACGGAGGGCAGCGACATCCGACCCGACCTGAAGTTCGCGGTCTCGACGGACGGCCAGCGCTTCGGGCCGCCGAAGCGGCTGCACACCTCGGCCACCTCGATCCCCGACCAGGCGCGCATGGCGGTCGATCCGGCGGGCCGCGCGGTGATCGTGTGGGAGGAGTCCACCGCGGTCCGCCGGCGCATCCTGCTGCGCTACACCCTCGACGGAGGGCGGACCCTGAGCCCGGTCCGCGTGCTGTCCAGCGCGATCAAGGCCTATTCGCCCGACATCGCCTTCGCGCCCGACGGCTCGTTCCTGGTGGCCTGGCACGAGGAGCAGTTCCCGTTCCTCAAGACGATCGTGCAGCCGGTCGTTCTCCCGAAGACCCGATGAAGCTCGCGATCCTGGTCGTCCTGGGTATGATCGGATCATGCCTCTGGGGGCTCCCCGACGCGGACGCGCACGCCATCATCCTCGAGTCCGCCCCGCGCCACGAGGAAACGCTGTCGACCCCGAAGCGAATCGTCCTGCGCTTCAACAGCCGTCTCGAGAAGCCCCTCTGCTCGGTCCATCTGGTGGGGCCGCGCCAGAAGACCATCGCGCTGCTTCGCCAGGACCCGGACACGCCGGCCGACACCCTCGCGTACGCCCTGCCGCCGCTCGATCCGGGCGCCTACCAGGCGCGCTGGAAGGTGATGGCCGCGGACGGCCACGTGACCGAGGGCACCGTGCTCTTCACGGTCACCGCGCCGGAGCCGGCCGGGAAGAAGTGAGGACCTCCGCCCCATGAGTCGCGCGCGGAGGTGGCGGCGCGCGACGCTGGCGGCGGCGCTCCTCGCGGGGCTCCTCGGCCCCGCTCCGCCGGCGGGGGCGCACGCCTCCCTGGTGCGGTCGACGCCGGCGCATCGTGCGGTGCTGGGCCAGATGCCGGAGCGTGTGCAGCTCTGGTTCAACGAGCGGCTCGAGCCGGCCTACAGTACGGTGTCGGTGTGGAATGAAACGGGCGCGCAGGTGGACGCGCGCGACGTGGCGGTGGGCCCGGACGACCCGCGGCACCTGTCGGTCACGGTGGAGACGCGGCAGTCCGGCCTCTACACGGTCAAGTACCGCGTCCTCTCGGTGGACGGCCACATCGTCGACAGCCGCTTCATGTTCACAGTGAAAGCGTCACGGTGAAAGGACCACGCACATGACACGACCTGATAGCCGGATCCGCACGTTCCTCGTGATGGCGGTCGCCGCCGCGGTGGTGGGCCTCGGAGCCGCCGCGGGCTGGGAGGCGGTGCGGGCCCAGAGCCACGCCCACATGCACGGGGCGATGGACCAGGGGGGCTGGTACAAGCGTCTGTCCCCCGATGCCCGCGCCGCCGCCATCGAGCGGCAGTTCGGCGGCTTCGCGACCGCCATGGCCGAGGTGTCCTATCGCTACACCGAGATGTACTTCGGCGCACTCGACGGCAACTGGGACTACGCCGGCCACATGGGCACCACGATGGCGACCGCGCTGGCCAACGGCCTCGAGCGGCGGCCGCCACTGCGGAAGAACGCGGACGCGCTGTTCCTCAAGGGGCCGTATCCGCAGGTCATGGACGCGATCCGCGCGAAGGATCTCGCGCTGTTCAAGCAGCGCATCGAGGCCATGCGCGCGGCGTGCACGGCCTGCCACGCGGCGGAGGCGCATCCGTTCATCAAGATCGGGGTGCCGACGGTGCGGCGGAATCCGGTGGTGAACGAGTAGGTCTCGCTCTCGAGGAACCACCCCTCACCCTGCCCTCTCCCGTGAGGGGAGAGGGAGGTGAGGAGCGCGCCGGGCGCGGTCTCAGAACTTGTCGGGGAACTGGGTGACGATGGCCTCGGCGAGCGGGTCCGCGATCATCTGCATGTGACCGGCGCCGGTGCGCAGGGCGGTGAAGGCCCGGCCCTGATCCTTGGCGGCCTGCGCGTCGATCACGTCCTTCAGCGTCACCACGTGGTGCTTGACCAGGTCGGCCACGACCGACTTGGGCAGGTTCGGATTGGCGGCGGCGAGGAACGCCCCGAAGTCCTGCGTGTAGCCGATCAGCTCGCTCACCGCCTTGTCCTGCTTCGCGCGGTCGCCCGAGGCCGCGCCCACCGTGTAGTCCACCACCATGCCGATGTGCTTGCGCCAGAGCGGCAGGAAGGCCGTCTCGGCGTCCGGCCCATACACCGAACCGATCGCCTTCGCGATCGCGATGGAGTTGGCGTCCAGCGCGCCGGCCGCGGCCTTGAACTCCGCGTCGCGCCCGCCCAGCGCGGCGCCGGTGGCGGCGGAGGCGAGGTAGACGTGCTCGCGCATGGCCAGGTTGAGCGCGGTCCGGAGCGACGCGGCCTGCGTATCGGTCGCGCCCGCGATCCGGCCCGGGAACTGCTTGACGATCGCGCCCGCGAGCGGGTCGGCGATCATCTGCATGTGGCCGGCGCCGGCGCGCAGGGCCGCGAACGCCTTGACGTCGTCCCGGGCGACCTGCGCGTCGATCACCGCCTTGAGGGTGAGCACGTGGTGCTTCACGAGATCGGCGACGACCGGCTTCGGCAGGTTCGGGTTGGCGCCGGCGAGGAACGCACCGAAGTCCTGCGTGTAGCCGACCAGGTCGTCGACCGCCTTGTCCTGCTTGGCGCGGTCGTTGGTGGCCGCGCCCGTCGTGTAGTCCACCACCATGCCGATGTGCTTGCGCCACAGCGGCAGGAACGCCTTCTCGGCGTCCGGCCCGTAGACCGAGCCGATCGCCCGGGCCACGTCCACCGAGTTGGCGTCGAGCGCGGCGGCGGCCGCCTGGAACTCGGGCTGCCGGCCGGCGAGGGCCGCGCGGGTGGCCGCGGCGGCCAGGTACACGTGCTCGCTCAGCAGCGCGTTGAGCCCGACGCGCAGGCCCGCGGCCGGCGTGGCGGACGTGGGCTGGTTGAGGCGCGCGGCCCAGACGTCGCCCACGCCCATCGCGGTGACCGCGAGCACGGCCAGACCTCCGATCAGTCGAACCATCGTGCGTTTCATGGCTGTCTCCTTTCCGGGGTCGAGAACGTTCACTTCACGCGAATCTCGCCGCGCATGGACTGGTGCCGGCGGCAAAAGTACGGGTAGACTCCGGGCGCTCCGAGCTCCACGGCGGCGGCGGCCCCCTTGCCCTCGAGCCGCACGTCGAAGCGCCCGTCCGGCTGCTCCGGCGTGCCCGAGGTGACGGTGTGGGCGATGTCGTCCTGGTTGGTGAAGGCCAGGCGCGTACCCGCCTTCACCTCGAGCTGGCCGGGCCTGAACTGGAAGAGCTGGACGCTCACGCCCGACTGCGCGCGCCCGCCCGCGGCCACGCCGAGCATCAGGCTTGCCACCACCAGCGCCATCGCGGTCTTGCCGATCCGGGGTGTGCTCATCGCGCCCTCCTGCTCACGTCTACGCGGCCGGCGGGCGTTTGGATTGCGCGGGCGCGCGCGGGGAAAAACGAACGGCGGCACGGGCGCTTGGCCCGTGCCGCCGGATGCGGCGGAGTGACGCGGAGCGTGCCTAGTTGGGGAGCACCACGCGATCGATCACGTGGATCACGCCGTTGGACTGGTAGACGTCGTACGTCGAGATGCTGGCCACCGCGCCCTTCTCGTCCTTGAGCACGATGTTGCGGTCACCGTTCATCATGGCCCACAGCATGCCGCCGCTGGCCGTCCGGAGCGTGGCGGTGCCGTTGCCGGCCTTGATGGCCTTCTGCAGCGCGGCCGCGTCCATCCGGCCGGGCACCACGTGATAGGTCAGTACCTTGGCGAGGCCCGCCTTGTTCTCCGGCTTGAGCAGGCTCTCGACCGTGCCCGCGGGCAGCGCCCCGAACGCGGCGTTGGTGGGGGCGAAGACGGTGAACGGGCCCTGCCCCTTGAGGGTGTCCACCAGACCGGCCGCCTTGACCGCGGCCACGAGCGTGGTGTGGTCCGCCGAGTTCACCGCGTTGTCCACGATGTCCTTGCTCGGGTACATCGCCTGTCCTCCAACCATCGGCTCGCTCTTGGCGAGCGCCACGACGGGGAGGACGGCAAGCAGGCCGAGCAGCGCGAATGCGATTGTCCGCTTCATATCGTCCCATCCTTTCCGGCTAGAGTTGCCCCGGGCGGAGGGGGCCGACGGGCGCCCCGCTCTCCGGGTTCACCCTGACTTACGGCCGGGGAACGGGGACGGATTTACGTGGAGCGGTAATTCGTGAACTGGAGCGCGATGCCCAGATCTTTGCCCTTGAGCAGGGCGATGACCGCCTGCAGGTCATCACGGTTTTTGCCCGCGACCCGCACCTGCTTCTCCTGGATGGAGGCCTGGACCCGGATCTTGGAGTCCTTGATCAGGCGCACGATCTCCTTGGCCTTCTCCATCGGCACGCCGTCCTGCAGCGTGATCTTCTGGCGCACCACGCCGCCGCCCGCCTGCACCGGATCGTTGATGGTGAGGGCCTTGAGATCGATGCCGCGGCGGTGGAGCTTGGACTCCAGGATGTCGAGCACCGCCTTGACCTTCATGTCGTCGGTGGAGGAGATCGTGATGTCCATCTTCTCGATCTCGATCTCGTTCTTGGCGCCCTTGAGGTCGTAGCGCGTCGCGATGTCGCGACGGGCCTGGTCGATGGCGTTGGTAACCTCCTGCATGTCGATCTTGCAGGCGACGTCGAAGCTGTTCTCGGCGGCCATGGCGAGGTCCTCGGCTAGCGCGGGTCGAGCGGCACCACCGCCGCGTCCTTCGGGGGCGTGAAGACGAAGAGCGTATCGCTGATCCCCGGATTGATGGCGACCCGGGTGAAGGTCATGGTGACCGTGTTCTGGAACTGGTCGTAGAGCACCGCCTGGCGCACGACGTAGTCCTTGGGATCCACCGTGATCACCAGACGCGTGAGGAGCGGAGTCGGCTGCTTGGGGGTGAGGTCGAGCACCGGCCGGCCGGTGCCGTCGCGCGGGCTCGCCGGATTGAGGAAGCGCACCGTGAACTCCTCGCGCAGCTTGCCGAGCCCGGAGAGGAAGCTGCCCGCCGGCCCCGCCAGGGCCTTGGGCGCGTTGCCCTTGTTCACCTGGTTGAGCTCGGGGGTGTACACCCAGAGCGAGGTGCCATCCGAGACGATCTGCTGCGGCGCGGGACTCTTGTAGTCCCAGCGCATCTTGCCGCCCTTCTTGAGCAGCACGGTGCCCTCGGCCTTGATGTCCTGGCCGAGGCTCTTGTTGCGCGCGGTCTGGGTGAACTCGGCGCGGAGATCCACGATCTTGCCGTAGGTCGCCTCGACCCCGTTGACCACCTCGTCGAGGGTCTGGGCCCCGGCCGGGACCGGCGCGAGCAAGAGGAGGACGAGCAGACAGAGGTTTGGGTGGATATTCTGGCGCGCTCCTCTCTTCATATTACTCGCCTCGCCTTCGGCTTCAGCTCGCACTGCGTCTCTTTTGCAGGTACTCGGGCCCGACCAGGATCTCGCGCGGCTTGGCGCCGTTGCCGGGGCCGATGACGCGGTCCTGCTCCATCATGTCGATGAAGCGCGCGGCCTTCGGATAGCCCAGGCCGAGCCGCCGCTGCAGGAACGAGATGGACGCGGCCCGCTGGGCGATCACCAGGTTCACCGCGTCCCAGTAGATGTCGTCGCGGTCCTCCCCCCCGCCGCCCGGGCCCGCCTCGTCGGCGGGCAGCTCCACGTGCTCGTACACCGCGGAGCCCTGGGTGCGCAGGAATTCACACATCGCCTTCACTTCCTTGTCGGAGACCCAGGCGCCGTGCACGCGCATCTGCCGGCTCGCGCCCGGCGGGACGAAGATCATGTCGCCGCGGCCCAGGAGCTGCTCGGCCCCGTTGCCGTCGAGCACGGTCCGCGAGTCCACCTTCGACGCCACCTGGAAGGCGATGCGCGTCGGGAAGTTGGCCTTGATCAGGCCGGTCACCACGTCCACCGACGGCCGCTGGGTCGCGATGATCAGGTGGATGCCGACCGCGCGGGCGATCTGGGCGAGGCGGATCAACGAGTTCTGCACCTCGCCGGCCGAGACCATCATGAGGTCGGCGAGCTCGTCCACCACCACCACCCAGTAGGGCAGCCGCTCGTCCGGCGGCACTTCCTTGTTGTAGCCCTCGATGTTGCGGACCGCCTTGGCCTGGAGCTGCTTGTAGCGGGCGTCCATCTTGCCCACGATCCACTTGAGCCGCGCCGAGGCTTCCTTCGCGTCGGTGACGACGGGCGCGAGCAGGTGCGGGATCTTCTCGTAGATGCCGAGCTCGAGGCGCTTCGGATCGATCAGGAGAAAGCGCACGTCGGCCGGCGTGGCCTTGTAGAGCAGCGAGCAGATCATGGTGTTGAGCCCGACCGACTTGCCGCTGCCGGTGGACCCCGCGATGAGCAGATGGGGCATCGCGGCCAGGTCCGCGACCACCGGGTTGCCGGTGGTGTCCTTGCCGAGGGCCAGCGGCAGCCGGC
>WNFL01032526.1_pt3 | contig 16766 bp, 16 predicted proteins | sample 5400361 | NCBI WGS metagenome assembly WNFL01 (sample SAMN13153351, study PRJNA577476) | soil metagenome | isolation source: 40 cm soil on Douglas fir-dominated hillslope | place: USA:California | collected 2013-09-17 | reverse complement strand
GCGGTGGCGGCGAAGTCTTCCTGGGCCTGGTCGATGGCGCTGCGGCGCGAGCCGACGACGCGGCTGACGTGCTCGGCGATCTGGGGCCGCGAGAGGAGGAGGCCCTGCACGGAGGCGCGGTCCAGGCGGTAGCACTCGACGTCGGTCTTCGCGACCACGGTCGCGTGCCTCACGTCGCCGGCGAATAGCGCCATCTCGCCGAAGAACTGGCCGGCGCGCAGCGAGCCGATCTGGCGCGCCGCGCCGCCCGGGGGCTCGTAGAGCACGTCGGCCTCGCCGAAGGCGATGATGTACAGCCAGTGCGCGGTGCCGCCCTGCTTGGTGATCACGTCGCCGCGCGCGAACGGGGCGTACTGCAGCCGCTCGGCGATCTCCTCCTTCTCGTCGTCGGAGAGCCCGCCGCGTCAGCTCGCGCTTGCGCACGGTCTCGGCGTGCGCCTCGTCGCGCGTGATGGCGTGCACGGTGCGCTGCGGCTCGGCGATGCGGATCCCGGCGCGCTGCAGCGACGCGAAGAGATGCACGCGCACCATCGAGTCGGTGAAATCGTCTTCCATCAGGTTGGTCAGGAAGTAGCGCAGCTGATAGCAGAGGTTTCCATCGTTGAACTGTATGAGGACGCAGCTCGGGGTCGGCCTGAGGGCGACGTTCGGGATGGCGACCTCGCGCATCTCCTCGTTCACCATGGCGATGACGCGCGCCGGCGGCACGCCCGGATCGACCATGAAATCGAGGATGCGGCGCCATTGCAGGGGCGAGCCGTCGCGGCGGCCGAGGATGGCGAAGCGCGACTTCATGAGCTGGCTGTTCGGGATCACCACCGTTTCCCAGTTGCGCGTCTCGATGAGCGTCGAGCGCCAGCGGATGTCGCGGACCCTGCCGACGAGCGTGTCGATCCGCACCCAGTCGCCGACCTGCACGGAGTTGTCCACCTGCAGCGCGAGCCCGCCCAGCAGGTTGCCGAGCGTGTCCTGCATCGCAAAGGCGATCACCGCCGTCAGGATTGCCGAGGTGGTGACGAGGCTTCCAAGGTCGACGCCGACGGCACGAAGCTGGATGAAGCCGTAGATGACGTAGACGACGACGATCGCCACGTCCTCCACGATCCGCGGCGGCGAGCGTCCCATGAACGGCAGCAGCATCCGGAACGCGGCGAAGCCGCAGATGCGGATGAGCGCGACGGCCGATACGATGCGGAACACCGAGCCCACCGTCGCGGCGATCTGCGGCACGTCGAAAGTCGACAGGAGCGCCGCCACGGCCTGGCCGGCGACGCCGAGGAGGAACAGCCAGAGCGTGTTGAGGTAGACGCCGCGCTCGGCCGGGGTGATCCTGAGGAGCGCCCACGTGAGGAACAGCGCGACGATCGTCAGGTACAGCGCTTCCGAATCCCAGAAGTGCGCGGGCACGGCGCTCTAGAGCCTGATCTTGCCGGTGAGGATGTCCTTCCACATCGCCCAGTCGCCCATGAAGCTGTACAGGGGATGGGAAAAGGTCGCCGGGCGGTTCTTCTCGAAGAAGAAATGGCCGACCCAGGCGAAGGCGTAGCCGGCCGCGAGGCCCGCGAGCAGCCACCAGAAGTTCAGCGTGGAGAAGGCGTGCAAGAAAGCGGCCAGCCCGAGCGTCGTGCCGGCGAAATGCAGCCGCCGGCAGGTGCGGTTCGAATGTTGCGAGAGGTAGAACGGGTAGAAGTCCACGAACCGGGCGAAACGTGACACGGACGGCGCAGAGCGTATTTCCACCGGCGCATTATGACGCAAGCGCGGGCTTCGCTACGTCCGGGCGGATGGGGGCGGAGTGCGAACTTCGTCACGCCCGTCCGGACGGCGGAGGAACATTCGGGCGCGGGGCCCGGTCCTAGCCCTGCGGGCCGGACTTGACGCCACGCAAATCGGGACATGGCCACAACAATCCTCATCGCAGACGACAATCGCGCCAACCGGGAAGCGCTGGGCTCGCTGCTCGAGGTCGCCGGCTACGAGGTCTCGTTGGCGGCCGACGGCTGGGAAGCGCTGATGAAGGCCCGCGAGGAGCGGCCGGTCCTGGTGATCTCGGATGTGCTGATGCCGAAGATGGACGGCTACGAGCTCGCGCGCCGGCTGCGCGAGGATCCGGCGCTGCAGGCGGTCGGTCTGATCTTCTACACCGCGTATTTCGGCGAGCAGGGCGCGAAGGACCTGGCGCAGGCGCACGGCGTAGGGCGCGTCCTCGTGAAGCCCTCCGACAACGATGTCATCCTGCGCGCCGTCAGCGAGGTCCTGGCTTCGCGACCAGTATCGCCGGCAGTGAGCGCGGAGCGGCTCGACCGAGACCATCTGCGCGTGATGGTCGACCAGCTCCTGCAGAAGACCGCGACGCTCGAGACCCAGCAGCGCAAGATCGAGCGCCTCAACCGGACGCTGTCGATGCTCAGCGCCGTCAACGCCCTCATCGTGCGCGCCCAGGACCGGCAGAGTCTCCTCGACGAGTCCTGCCGGATCGCGGTCGAGACCGGCGGCTTCGGCTTCGCCGCGGTGGGCCTGCCCGACAAGGCGTCGCAGGCGATCCAGCCGGCGGCGGCCTGCGGCGAGGGCAGCGCCGACCCGCGGATGGCGAAGTTCCCGGCGGAGCCGACGTTCATCGTGTGCAACGACATCGAGAGCGCCGGCATGGCCGCCGGCCGCGAGGGCGCGCTGCAGAGAGGCTTCATGTCCTATACGGTGCTGCCGCTGGTCGCGGGCGGCGAGCCGGTCGGCGCGCTGCTTCTCTACGCCAGGCAGCGCGGCTTCTTCGACGAGGACGAGATGCGCCTGCTGCACGAGCTCGCGGGCGACATCTCCTTCGCGCTGCACCACCTCGCGCAGAAGGCGCGGATGGACTATCTCGCGTACCACGATTCGCTCACCGGGCTGCCGAACCGCACGCTGTTCGCCGACCGCCTCTCGCAGGCGCTCAGCGCGGCGCGGCGCGACAAGCGCTTCGCCTCGGTGGTGTTTCTCGACGTGCAGCGCTTCCGCCTGGTCAACGAATCGTTCGGCCGCAAGACCGGCGACGAGCTGCTGCGCGTGATCGGGCTGCGCCTGAGCGAGACGGTGCGCGACGAGGACACGGTGGCGCGCGTCGGCGGCGACCATTTCGCGATCGTCGTCGCCGGCGTCGACAACCTGAACCAGGCCACGCGCGAGCTGGTCGAGAAAGTCACGGCGGCCTTTGCCCAGCCGCTCGCCGCGGACGGCGCGGAGGTGCGCGTCGCGCTGCGGGCCGGGATCGCGGTCTACCCCAGCGACGGCGCGACCGGCGAGACGCTGACGGCGAACGCCGAGACCGCGCTGAACACGGCGAAGCAGACCGGCCAGCGCTTTCTCTTCTACGAGCCGCACATGAACGAGCGCGTCGCCGGGTCGCTCGCGCTCGAGAACCGGCTGCGCCTCGCGCTCGAAGGCGGACGCCTCGCGCTGCACTACCAGCCGAAGATCGACATGCGCACGAGCCAGCTCGCCGGCCTCGAGGCGCTGATCCGCTGGAACGACCCGGAGCTCGGCTTCGTGCCGCCGTCGCAGTTCGTCGCGCTCATGGAAGAGACCGGGATGATCCTCGCCGCCGGGCGCTGGGCGCTCGGCCAGGCGGTGAAGGACATCCGGCGCTGGCAGGCGCTCGGGCTGATCGTGCCGCGCACCGCCGTGAACGTGTCGGCGCTCCAGCTCAAGCAGGGCGATTTCGTCGACTCGGTGCTGCAGGCCATCTCCGGCTTCGGCGCGGCGCCGCTGCTCGATCTCGAGATCACGGAGAGCGTGCTGCTCGACGACATCGACGACAGCACCCGCAAGCTGCAGATCCTGCGGCGCGCGGGCGTGGAGATCTCGGTGGACGATTTCGGCACCGGCTACTCGTCGCTGAACTACCTCGCGCGGCTGCCGGTGGACACCCTGAAGATCGACCGCAGCTTCGTGATGCGCATGCGCGGCGCCAACTATCCGCGCAATATCGTGGCTATGATCGTCTCGCTTGCGCACACGCTCGGGCTGAAGGTCATCGCCGAAGGCGTCGAGGAGGACGAGCAGATGCGCCTGCTGCGCGAGCTCGGCTGCGACCAGATCCAGGGCTACCTCATGAGCCGGCCGCTGCCGGCGGAGAAGATCGAGCCGATGCTGCGCGCCGCCAACGACCCGGCCGCGCCGGCGCGTCACATATTCGGGTAGTTCGGCCCGCCGCCGCCTTCAGGGGCGACCCAGACGATGTTCTGCGTCGGATCCTTGATGTCGCAGGTCTTGCAGTGCACGCAGTTCTGGGCGTTGATCTGCAGCCTGGGATTTGAATCGACGTCGACAAACTCGTAAACCCCCGCGGGACAGTAGCGCTGCTCCGGGCCGGCGTATTTTTCCAGGTTTACTTTTACCGGGACGGCGGCGTCCTTGAGCGTGAGGTGGGGCGGCTGATCTTCGTTGTGGTTGGTGTTCGAGAAGGAGAGATCGGTGAGGCGGTCGAAGGTCAGCACGCCGTCGGGCTTCGGATAGGCGATCGGTTTTTCGACATCTTTGGTTTTCAACGTCTCATTGTCGGCATGCGCGTGACGCAATGTCCACGGTGCCCTCCCTCTGAACAAAACCTGGTCCAGGCCGACCATAAGCGTTCCGAGGTACAAACCCTTTGACATCCAGGGTTTGAAATTCCGGGCTTTCCAAAGCTCTTCACGAAGCCAGCTCTGGCTGAACGCCTCGGGATACGCGGTCAATTCGTCGCGGGAGCGACCGGCTTTCAGCGCGGCGGAAGCCGCCTCGGCGGCGAGCATGCCGGACTTGATCGCGGCATGGCTGCCCTTGATGCGCGAGGCGTTCAGGAATCCGGCGTCGTCGCCGATCAGTGCGCCGCCGGGGAAGATGAGCTTGGGGAGCGACTGCAGACCGCCGGCAGTGATGGCGCGGGCGCCATAGGCGACGCGCTTGCCGCCCTCGAAGAAGCCGCGGATCGCCGGGTGGGTCTTGAAGCGCTGGAATTCCTCGTAAGGCGAGAGGTAAGGGTTCTGGTAGCCCAGGCCGACGACGTAGCCGACGGCGACCTGGTTGTTCTCCTGGTGATACAGGAACGAGCCGCCGTAGGTCTGCGCATCGAGCGGCCAGCCCGCGGTGTGGATGACGAGCCCGGCCTTGTGCTTCCCGGGCTGGATATCCCAGAGCTCCTTCAGCCCGATGCCGTACTGCTGCGGGTCGGCGTCCTTTCGCAGCGCGTATCGCTCCTCGAGCTGCCTGGCGAGCTGCCCGCGGCAGCCTTCGGCGAAGAAGGTGTACTTGCCGTGAAGCTCCATGCCCGGCTGGTAGGCCCCGGTTTTCTCGCCTTTCTTGCCGATACCGAGATCCCCGGTGGCGACTCCGATGACGGAGCTTTTTTCATACAGGACCTCGTTCGCGGCGAAGCCGGGGAAGATCTCGACGCCGAGGCTCTCCGCCTGGGCGGCCAGCCAGCGGCACAGGTTGCCGAGGCTGATGACGTAGTTGCCGTGGTTCCTGAAGCAGCCGGGCAGCAGGAACCCCGGGGTCTCGAACGCCGAAGTTTCTGTTAAAAACAGAAACCTATCCTCGGTCACGGGCGTGCTGAGCGGCGCGCCTTTCGCCTTCCAGTCGGGAAGGAGCTCGTCGAGCCCGCGCGGGTCCATTACCGCACCGGAGAGGATATGGGCGCCGATTTCGGAGCCCTTCTCGAGCACGCAGACCGAGGTGCCGGGCGAGAGCTGCTTGAGGCGGATGGCGGTGGCGAGCCCCGCCGGGCCGCCGCCGACGATCACGGCGTCGTATTGCATGGATTCGCGCGGCATGGCGCGAATTATAATCAGCCGCTCAATGGACAAAGGGCAGAATGAAGAGCAGACGCTCATGCACGTCGAGCGCATTCCGATCCGCTGGGGCGACATGGACGCGATGGGGCACGTCAACAACACGGTCTACTTCCGCTACATGGAGCAGGCGCGCATCGGCTGGTTCGACGCGCTGGTCCCGGACGACGAGGCCTGGAAGAGCACCGGCATCGTGATCGCCAACGCCTCGTGCAACTTCCGGCGCCCGATCAACTATCCCGGCACCGTCGAGGTGAAGATTTATGCCGGCAAGCCCAGCGGGTCGAGCGTCGGGACGTACTATGAGCTGCGCGTGGACGAAGAAGCCGAGCCGTACGCGGATGGCGCCGCGGTCGTGGTGTTCATCGACATGCAGAAGCAGAAGCCGATCCGCATCCCGGAGACGATCCGGGGCCTGCTGCAAGAAGGCATGAAAGAGAGCATCCGATGAAAAAGGTGTACCCGGACGCCGCGTCGGCCCTGAAGGGCCTCGTGCGCGACAACATCACCGTTGCCGCGGGCGGCTTCGGCCTGTGCGGCATCCCCGAGAATTTCATCCTCGCGTTGCGCGACAGCGGCGCGAAGGGCCTGACCATCGTCGGCAACAACGCCGGCGTCGACGACTTCGGCATGGGATTGCTGCTGAAGACGCGCCAGGTGAAGAAGGTCATCGCCTCCTACGTCGGCGAGAACAAGGAGTTCGAGCGCCAGGTGCTCGCCGGCGAGCTCGACCTGCAGCTCACGCCGCAGGGGACGCTCGCCGAGAAGCTGCGCGCGGGCGGCGCCGGCATTCCCGGCTTCTACACGCGCACCGCGGCCGGCACCAAGCTCGCCGAAGGCAAGGAGACCAAGACCTTCGACGGCAAGGAGTACGTGCTGGAGGAGGGCATCCGCGCGGACGTTTCGATGGTCAAGGCGTGGAAGGGCGACAAGTCCGGCAACCTGATCTACCGCAAGACCTCGCGCAACTTCAACCCGATGATCGCCACCTGCGGCAAGGTCACGGTCGCCGAGGTCGAGCAGCTGGTCGAGGTCGGCGAGCTCGATCCCGACCAGATCCATACGCCGGGCATCTATGTCGACCGCATCATCCAGGGTGCGCGCTTCGAGAAGCGCATCGAGTTCCGCACGCTGGCCGGCGCGACCGGCAAGAAGGACTCGCCGATCCGCGAGCTGATGGCGAAACGCGCCGCGCAGGAGCTGCGCGACGGCTACTATGTCAACCTCGGCATCGGCATCCCGACCCTCGTGGCCAACTACATCCCGGAAGGCATCAACGTCACGCTGCAGTCGGAGAACGGCCTGCTCGGCATCGGGCCGTTCCCGGACGAGGCGCGGGTCGATCCCGACCTCATCAACGCCGGCAAGCAGACCGTCACCACCATCCCGGGCTCGAGCTTCTTCTCCAGCGCCGACTCCTTCGCGATGATCCGCGGCGGGCACGTGGATCTGTCGATCCTCGGCGGCCTCGAGGTCGCGGAGAACGGCGACCTCGCCAACTGGATGGTGCCCGGGAAGATGGTGAAGGGCCCCGGCGGCGCGATGGACCTCGTCTCGGGCGTGAAGCGGGTAGTGGTGCTGATGGAGCACACGTCGAAGGACGGCGCGTCCAAGGTGCTGAAGAAATGCTCGCTGCCGATCACCGGGCGGGGCGTGGTCAACATGATCATTACCGACTTGTGCGTGTTCGAAGTTGCGCCCGGCAAGGGGCTGGTGCTGAAGGAGCTGCATCCCGGCGTGACGCTCGAGCAGGTCCGGGCCAAGACGGCCGCCGATTTTTCCGACGGTCTCAAGAGCTAGCGTGTCCGCCGAAGCCGCCCCCTTCGCGCACCTCGACGAGCAGGCCCTGCGCGGCGTCGTGCCCGGGGGCAGCGTGCGCTCGTACGCGAAGAGCGTGGTGATCGTGAGCGAGGGCGACATGACCGATTCGCTCTACGTGGTGCTCTCCGGCCGCGTGAAAGCCTTCGTGAGCGACGAGAACGGCCGCGAAGCGGTGGTCAACACCATCGGCATCGGCGATTATTTCGGCGAGCTGGTGCTCGACGGCGGACCGCGCTCCGCTTCCATCATGACCCTCGAGCCGTGCAAGCTGTATGTGATCCCGCAGGCCGACGTCGAGCGGCTTCTCGCCGGCAACCCGGCGTTCGCCCGCGACCTGCTGCGCAAGCTGATCGGCAAGGTCCGCTCGCTGACCGCGAGAGTGGCCGACCTGTCGCTGAAGGACGTGTACGCGCGGCTCGTCAAGTTCATCGACGAGAACGCGGTCGAGGCGGCGGGCCGCCGGGTCATCCCGGAGCGCCTCACGCAGAGCGAGATCGCCGCCCGCATCGGCGGCTCGCGCGAGATGGTCAGCCGCATCCTCAAGGACCTCGCCGCCGGCGGCTACGTCGCCATCGAGTCGAAGCAGATCGCCGTCCTGAAGAACCTGCCCGCGCACTGGTAGCGGCAGTAGCGCCCGCCGCGCCTGTGCGTTTGGCACAAACCGGCTGCGCCGCAAGGCGTGGAAGCGGCGCCTTCGGTCCTCTAGATTGCTCCCCAGAGAGGGAGCTGATGACCACCACCACACCGATTTCCGTCCCGGCCCTGCTGGCCCTGGCGCTGAAGGCCGCGCGCTCCGAAGGCGCGCTCGGCGAGGCGATGGCGGCGTACGACCGGGGCAGCTTCCTCGACGCCGAATCCATGCTTCTTGTCGCCGGCCATGCCGGGCACCCCAACGCGCAGGAGCTGCTGGGCTTCATGTACGCGATCGGGCCCGATCTCTATCCGGGAATCTGGCGCAGCCTGGCCGCCTCGAGGAGCTGGTTCCAGAGAGCCGCGCGCGCCGGCCGGCCCTCCGCGCAGTACATGCATGTCGCCTTCACGCGGCGCGGAACCCTCGAGGTGCGCGCCGAAATCATGGCCTGCTTCAATCCCATGGCCTCCGACATGGTGCCGGCCCTGTCCGGCGGCGACGTCACCACGCCCGAGCTCTGACCTCTCGTGTAGTTGCGGTTGGTTTCGGTTTTCCGCGCAGTTTCCAGTTTGAGAGCGCGGGTAAAAACGTGTAGACTCCTCCATCCCTACACGCCGTGGGTAAATGACGAAATATGTATTTGTAACCGGTGGTGTAGTTTCCTCTCTGGGGAAAGGCATCGCCGCCGCCTCCCTCGCCGCGATCCTCGAATCGCGCGGCATCCGCGTCACCAACATAAAGCTGGACCCTTACATCAACGTCGATCCGGGCACCATGAGCCCGTTTCAGCACGGTGAGGTGTTCGTCACGGAGGACGGCGCCGAGACCGACCTGGACCTGGGCCACTACGAGCGCTTCCAGAGCTCGAAGATGCGCCGCCACAATAACTTCACCACCGGCCAGATCTACGAATCGGTGATCAAGAAGGAGCGCCGCGGCGACTACCTCGGCGGTACCGTGCAGGTGATTCCGCACATCACCGACGAGATCAAGGCATATATCAAGCGCGGCGCCGGCGATGCCGACGTGGCGATCGTCGAGATCGGCGGCACGGTCGGCGACATCGAGTCGCTGCCCTTCCTCGAGGCGATCCGGCAGATGGGCCTCGACCTCGGCCGCAATAATGTCTGCTACATACACTTGACGCTGGTCCCTTATATCGCCTCCGCGGGCGAGATCAAGACCAAGCCGACCCAGCACTCCGTGAAGGAGCTGCGCGAGATCGGCATCCAGGCCGACGCGCTCCTTTGCCGCACCATCCAGCCGCTGCCCGAGGACGAGCGCCGCAAGATCGCGCTCTTCTGCAACGTGCAGAAGGAGGCGGTGATCTCGGCCTGGGACGTCGACGCGATCTACAAGATCCCGATGATGCTGCACCAGCAGATGCTCGACGAGATCGTCTGCCACAAGCTCAACATCCTGGCGCGCGCCGCCGACCTCACCGCGTGGACGAAGCTGGTCGACGCGCTGGAGCATCCGAAGCACGAGGTCGACATCGCGTTCGTCGGCAAGTACGTCGACCTGCAGGACTCGTACAAGTCGCTCAACGAGGCGCTGACGCACGCCGGCATCCACACGCATTCCAAGGTCCACATCCATTACCTCGACTCCGAGGAGATCGAGAAAAGCGGCACCGCGCCGCTCGAGAAGATGGACGCCGTCCTGGTTCCCGGCGGCTTCGGCAAGCGCGGCACCGAGGGCAAGATGCGCGCGATCAAGTACGCGCGCGAGAACGGCGTGCCTTACCTCGGCATCTGCCTGGGCATGCAGCTCGCCACGATCGAGTTCGCGCGCAACGTCGCCGGCCTCGCCGGCGCGAACAGCACCGAGTTCGACATCGAGACGCCGCATCCCGTGGTGGCGCTCATCACCGAGTGGCTCGACCGCACCGGCCAGATCGAGAAGCGCACCGACAAGTCGAACCTCGGCGGCACCATGCGCCTGGGCTCGCAGAAGGTCCCGGTCGAGGCCGATACCCTCGCGTTTTCCATCTATGGAAAAGAGGTCAACGAGAGGCACCGGCACCGCTACGAGGTCAACAACATCTACGTTCCCCAGCTCGAGGCGAAGGGCTACAGGGTGACGGCGCGCACGCCCAGCGAGAACCTGCCGGAAATGATGGAGCTTCCCGCGCATCCGTTCTTCGTCGGCGTACAGTTCCACCCCGAGTTCACCTCGACCCCCAGGACGGGGCATCCCCTGTTCAGCGCCTTCGTCGCGGCGGCCCTCAAGTACCGCGCGACCGTGAAGCGGCCCGGCGGAACACTCTCGGTCGTCGCAGCGTGAAGCTTTGCGGGTTCGAGGTCGGGCTGGACCGGCCCCTGTTTCTAATTGCGGGCCCCGACACGCTGGAAAGCACGCAGCTGTGCCTCGAAGTCGCCGGGCACATCAAGGAGCACACCAAGCGCCTCGGGATCCCGTACGTCTTCAAGGGCTCTTTCGACAAGGCGAACCGCAGCTCGGGCTCGAGCTACCGCGGCCCGGGCATGGAGGAGGGGCTGCGGATCCTCGAAGCGGTGCGCAAGCAGATCGGCGTGCCCGTCATCACGGATGTGCATGAGGACACGCCCCTCGCCGAAGTCGCCGCCGTGGTCGATGTCCTCCAGACGCCGGCCTTCCTCTGCCGCCAGACCAACTTCATCCGCAACGCCGCGAGCCAGGGCAAGCCGGTGAACATCAAGAAGGGCCAGTTTCTCTCGCCCTGGGAAATGAGCAACGTCGTGGAGAAGGCGAAGAGCACCGGCAACCAGCAGATCATGGTGTGCGAGCGCGGCTTCAGCTTCGGCTACAACAACCTGGTCACCGACATGCGCGGGCTTGCGATCATGCGCAATACCGGCTGCCCGGTCGTGATGGATGCCTCGCACTCGGTGCAGCTTCCGGGCGGCCTGGGCGGCGCGAGCGGCGGGCAGCGCGAATTCATCCCGGTGCTCGCGCGCGCGGCGGTCGCCGCCGGGGTCGCGGGGGTCTTCATGGAGACCCATCCGAGGCCGGACGAGGCGCTGTGCGACGGTCCGAACTCCTGGCCCCTCGCGCTCATGAAGGAGTTGCTCGAGACGCTGGTCGAGATCGACCGCGTCGTGAAGAAAAACGGATTCACCGAGATGAAAGTAAAAACGAAATGAGCTCGATCGTGGACGTGGTGGCAAGGGAAATTCTCGATTCGCGTGGCAACCCCACGGTCGAGGCGGACGTGCTGCTCGAATCCGGGGTGATGGGCCGGGCGGCGGTGCCCTCGGGCGCCTCGACCGGCGCCCGGGAGGCGATCGAGCTGCGCGACGGCGAGGCGCGCCGCTACGGCGGCAAGGGCGTGCTCAAGGCGGTCGAGAACGTCAACACCGAGATCTCGGAAGCCATCGTCGGCCTCGACGCGTCGGAGCAGACCTTCATCGACCGGACCCTGATCGACCTCGACGGCAGCGACAACAAGTCGCGCCTGGGCGCCAACGCGATGCTCGCAGTGTCCATGGCCGTGGCGAAGGCGGCCGCCGAAGAATCCGGCCTGCCGCTGTACCGCTACTTCGGCGGCTCCGGCGCGATGCGCATGCCGGTGCCGATGATGAACGTGGTGAACGGCGGCGCGCACGCCAACAACACCCTGGACATGCAGGAGTTCATGATCGTGCCCGTCGGGCAGCAGTCGTTCCGGGAGGCGTTGCGCTGCGGCGCAGAGATTTTTCAAAAATTAAAATCAATTATTGACGCCCGGGGAATGTCCACGGCCGTTGGCGACGAAGGCGGGTTCGCGCCCGACCTGCCGACGCACGCCGCCGCGCTCGACATGATCGTGGAGGCCATCGGCAAGGCGGGCTACAGCGCCGGCCAGGACGTGATGCTCGCGCTCGACTGCGCGGCCTCGGAGTTCTACAAGGATGGCGCCTACGTCCTCGAATCCGAGAACAAGAAGCTCTCCTCGGCCCAGTTCTGCGACTACCTGTCGGATCTTGCCGGGCGCTACCCGATCGTGTCGATCGAGGACGGCATGGCCGAGAACGACTGGGACGGCTGGAAAACCCTCACCAGCCGCCTCGGCCGCAAGCTGCAGCTGGTCGGCGACGACGTCTTCGTCACCAACCCGGCGATCCTGCGCGAGGGCATCCAGCAAGGCGTGGCGAACTCGATCCTCATCAAGGTGAACCAGATCGGCACGCTGACCGAGACGTTCGCGGCGATCGAGCTCGCCAAGCGCGCCGGCTACGGCACGGTGATCTCGCACCGCTCGGGCGAGACCGAGGACACCACCATCGCCGACATCGCGGTCGGCACCAACGCGCTGCAGATCAAGACCGGGTCGCTGTCGCGCTCCGACCGCGTCGCCAAATACAACCAGCTGCTGCGCATCGAGGAGGACCTGGGCGACTCGGTCGGTTATCCCGGCCGGAGCGCCTTTCCCTTCCTGAAATGAGAATCCTCGCCGGGATCCTGGGCGCGCTGATCATCCTGATCCAGTACCCGCTATGGCTCGGCAAGGGCGGCTGGCTGCGCGCCTGGCATGTCGAGAACGATCTTTCGGCGCAGAAGAGCAAGAACGACGGGCTCGAAGTGCGCAATGCGGCCCTAGCCGCCGAGGTGCGCGACCTGAAGCAGGGCACCGAGGCCATCGAGGAGCGCGCGCGCTACGAGCTCGGGATGATCCGCCAGGACGAGGTGTTCTTCCAGGTGGTCGAGGAAAATCAGGGACAGACCACGATTTCCGGTCAGTCGGCGACGTCGGGCTCGAAGAAGAGCCACTGAATCTCCGGGAATTCGGCGCGCATCGCCGCCTCGGCGCGGTTGATGTCGGCGACCAGCTCGTCGGCCATCCCGGCTTTCATTTTCGCCTTCACCGCGACCATCAGCGACGTGCCGAGCTGAAGCGTAATCAGGCGGAAGACGCTCTCGATCTCCGGCTGCTTGCGTAGAAACTCCAGCATCTGCGCCTCGACCACGGGGTCGGCGCTCTGGCCGATCAGCAGCGCCTTGATCTCGATTCCGATACCGATCGCGACGAGGACCAGCACGAGGCCGATCGCCACGGAGCCGAGCGCATCCCAGACGGGGTTTCCGGAAAATATCGCCAGCAAGATTGCGACCAGCGCCAGCGCGAGGCCGAGAAGCGCGGCGAGGTCCTCGCCGAGAATGACGACGAGCTCGCTCTGGCGGCTCTCGCGGAACCAGCGCCACAGCGTCCTTCCGCTCCTGACCTTGTTGACCTCCTTCAGGCAGGCCCGGAGCGAAACGCTCTCGGCGCACAGGCCGAAGACGAGGATGGCGACCGCGACCCACGGGTAAGTCAGGGGCCCGGGCTTCTGCAGCTTATGCCAGCCCTCGTAGAGCGAGAACATCCCGCCGAGGCTGAAAAGCACGAGGGCCACCACGAACGACCAGAAGAAGATCGCCTTGCCCCAGCCGAGCGGATAGTCCGGGCTCGGCGGCCGCTTCGCCTGCCGCATCCCCCAGAGCAGGAGCCCCTGGTTGCCGGCGTCGGCGAAGGAGTGGATCGCCTCGGCGAGCATCGCGCTGGACCCGGTGAATATCGCGGCGACCGTCTTCGCCACGGCGATGGCGAGATTCGCGCCGAGCGCGTAGAGGATGGTGCGGATCGAATCGGCTTTCACGGGCTTATACTATTCCGATGAAACTCTCCCAGGAACAGCTCGAGCGCTTCGACCGCGACGGATACCTTTTTTTCCCGGGCCTCTTCAAGCCCGCGGAGATCAAAGTCCTGACCGACGAGGTCCCCGCGCTCTACGCGCAGCGCCGGCCGGAGAACGTCCGCGAGAAGACCGGCGACGTGGTGCGCACCAATTTCGCGGCGCACATGTACAGCTATCCCTTCGCCAAGCTCGCGCGCCATCCGCGCATGGTCGAGCCCATCCGGCAGATGTACGGCGAAGACGTGTACATGCACCAGTTCAAGATCAACGGCAAGCAGGCCTTCGACGGCGACGTCTGGCAATGGCATCAGGACTACGGTACCTGGGTGAACGACGACCAGATGCCCGAGGCGCGCGCCATGAACGTGGCGATCTTCCTCGACGAGGTGAACGAGTTCAACGGCCCGCTGATGTTCATCCCGGGGAGCCACAAGCTCGGGGTGCTGGATGCGAAGCACGACACTTCCACCACCAGCTATCCGCTGTGGACCATCACCCACGAATCCATCGCCAGGCTCGTGGAGCGCGGCGGCATCGTCTCGCCGAAGGGACCGGCGGGCTCGATGATCCTGTTCCACGGCTGCCTGGTGCACGCGTCGAGCTCCAATCTCTCGCCCTGGAATCGCGTCAGCGTCTACCTCTCGCTCTGTGCGGTGTCGAATCACATCCGCCGCTTCAAGCGGCCGGGCTACATCGCCCACCGCGACTTCACGCCGATCCGCTGCCTGCCCGACGATTGCCTGATCAAGCACTACGACGTGCCGCTGCCGTGGAAAAACGGCACCCCGCCCGAGGAATTGCAGGGCGCGTTGAAGGCCGCCTGAAATCAAACGAAGATAATCAGGGACAGACCACGTTTTTTCGACATGCGGAATAACGTGGTCTGTCCCTGATTTTGGATGAGCTATGAATCTCTACGCCAAGCTCCAGCAGCGCAAAGACAATCCCCTCCGCATCGGCGTCATCGGCGCCGGCAAGTTCGGCGCCATGTACATCGCACAAGTGCCGAAGACGCCGGGCGTTCATCTCGTCGGCATCGCGGATCTTTCGCCGGATAACGCCAAAGAAAATCTGAAGAGAGTGGGATGGCCTGCGGCGGCCTATTCCGCCGGCTCGCTGGATGCGGCCTTGAAAGAAAAAAGAACCCACATCACGGAAGACTGGCAGGCGCTCGTCGCGCATCCCGGCATCGACATCATCATCGAGTCGACCGGAAATCCGCCGGCCGCCGTCGAGCACGCGCTCGCGGCGTTCGCGAACGGCAAGCACGTCGTCATGGTCACGGTCGAAGCCGATGCCTTCTGCGGTCCGCTGCTCGCGAGGAAAGCCGCCGAGGCCGGCGTGGTCTACAGCCTCGCCTACGGCGACCAGCCGGCGCTCATCTGCGATCTCGTCGACTGGGCGCGCGCCGCGGGCTTTCCCGTGGTCGCCGCCGGGCGCGGCCACAAGTGGCTGCCGCACTTCGCTCAATCGACGCCCGAAACGGTCTGGGGCTACTACGGCCTGACCCCGGAGCAGGCGCGCGTCGGCGGCCTGAATCCGAAGATGTTCAACTCCTTCCTCGACGGCTCGAAGCCGGCGATCGAGACCACCGCGGTCTGCAATGCCACCGGACTCACGCCCGCGCCCGAAGGGTTGTTGTATCCGCCGGGCTCCGTCGACGAGATTCCCTCGCTGATGCGCCCGCGCGGCGAAGGCGGAATGCTGCATCACAAGGGACAGGTCGAAGTCATCTCATCCCTGCAAGAGGACGGGACACCGATTCCCTACGACATCCGCTTCGGCGTATTCGTGGTGTTCGAAGGCGAGACCGACTACATCCGGCGCTGCTTCGCCGAATACGGCGTGAAGACCGATCCCGGCGGCCGCTACGCCTGCATGTACAAGCGCTGGCACCTGATCGGGCTCGAAGTCGGCATCTCGGTCGCTTCCGTCGGCCTGCGCGGCGAAGCCACCGGCTGCGCGACGGGCTGGCGCGCCGACGCCGTCGCCGTCGCCAAGAAAAACCTCTCGCCCGGCGAAATGCTGGACGGCGAGGGCGGCTACACCGTGGTCGGACGATTGATGCCGGCCGCCGATTCGCTCGCGCAGGACTGCTTGCCCCTCGGCCTCGCGCACGGCTGGAAAGTTCTGCGCCCCATCGCCGCCGGCCAGCCCGTCAGATGGAGCGACGTCGCCATCGATGCGAACTCCACTGCCGTACGCGTCCGGCGCGAGATGGAAAAGATGTTCGGCGAGCGCGCCCGCAACGCAGCTTAGGGATTCCACGCCCAAAAAGAAACGGCCCCGGATTCCCGAGGCCGTCGCCTGTGCGAGCTCAGTTGTGCCTGATCGCGCGGCTCAGTGTTCCGGTGCTGCCGTCGCCGCCGGTGCCGTCGGCAGCGGCGCGCCGCCCGGTCCGGCAGTGAACGTCAGCGGCGAGATCGCCGCCTGCTGGTCGACGCCCGGCAAGCTCCAGTCGCACACGCCGTCCGGGAAAGTGGCTTGCAGGCGCGCCAGTTGCGCGGACGAGAAGACCACGGGCGCATAGTCGGCGGAGTTGAGCGGCTTCAGCTGGCACTTCAGGATGTTCTCCGCCAGCGGTCCGCCCGCAACCTGTCGCGGCGAAGCGCGCTTCGCGAGCCGGCCCTTGCCGTCGGCCTGGAGCGTATCGGCATCGCACGTCGCCATATTGAAGATCGGCGTGGTGAATGCCGTATCCGCGAGCAGGAAGCAGAAGTCGACGGCAGCCGCGGGCTTGCCGGCGATCACCTGGGCCTGCGTGCGAACGGAATTGAGCGTCTCCTTCGGCGCGCTCGCGCTCAGATTGGACAGCCAGATGTCCATAGTCAGGAACGACTTCACTGTCACCGCCGCGATCTGCGCCGGCGTGCC
>WNFL01443841.1_pt1 | contig 16773 bp, 17 predicted proteins | sample 5400361 | NCBI WGS metagenome assembly WNFL01 (sample SAMN13153351, study PRJNA577476) | soil metagenome | isolation source: 40 cm soil on Douglas fir-dominated hillslope | place: USA:California | collected 2013-09-17 | reverse complement strand
CTCGACACAGAATTCGTGAAGCGCGGCTGGCCGATCCTCAACATCGGCGTGGGCCTGAACTGCGGCGACATGAGCGTGGGCGACATGGGCTCGAAATTCCGGCGTGCCTACACGGTGATGGGCGACGCGGTGAACCTCGGCTCGCGCCTGGAGGGCCTCACGAAGGAGTACGGCATCGGCATCCTCGTCTCCGAGAGCGTCGTGAAGACGGCTCAGGGCTTCGTGTACCGCGAGATCGACAAGGTGGTGGTGAAGGGACGCCAGGAAGGCGTCTCCATCTTCGAGCCGATCGGCCCGGTGGGCCAGGTGGGGGAGACCACGCTCACCGAGATCGATCGCTTCCACAAGGTGCTCGAGTACTACCGCAAGCAGCGCTGGGACGACGCCGAGCAGGTGCTGAAGAACCTCTCGGCCGCGAGCCCCGATACGAAGCTCTATCGGCTGTATCTCAAGCGCATCGACTACTTCCGCACCAACTCACCGGGACCCGCGTGGAACGGCCTTTGGGTCTTCACGACCAAATAACGCACCCGCACGACGAGCGTGTACCGCAGCCGGGCGAAGCGATCCCGGTCGCGCCCGGCATCTGTTGGATCCGCATGCCGCTGCCCTTCGCGCTCGACCACATCAACCTGTGGATCCTCGAGGACGGCGATGGCTTCACGCTCGTGGACACCGGCTTCGGAATCCAGGCGACGTTCGATCTCTGGGAGAAGCACTTCAACGGCGTGATGGCCGGGCGCTCCGTGAAGAACGTCGTCGTCACGCACTACCACCCCGATCACGTCGGCAGCGCAGGGTGGCTCGTCGAACGCACCGGCGCACCGTTCTGGATGACGGCCGCGGAGTATCTCTCGGCGCACGCCGCGCGAGACGATTTCGCCGGCTTCGATCGCGACAACACGCTGGAGCTCTACTTCACCCACGGCCTGCCGCGCGAGATCATTCCCGATGCGGCGCGCAAGGGCAAGGGCTATTCGCGCGGCGTGCCGTCGGTGCCCAAGCGCTATCGCCGCATGATGCACGGCGACAAGCTTTCGATCGGTGGCCACAATTGGGAAGTGATCACCGTATTCGGCCATGCGCCCGAGCACGCGGCCCTGTGGTGCGCGTCGAAGAACGTGCTCATCTCCGGCGACCAGGTGCTGCCGCGCATCACGTCGAACGTCGCGGTGTGGGGCAACCAGCCGGACGGCAATCCCCTCGAGGCCTTCCTCACTTCGCTCGGACGCTTCTCGCATCTTCCCGCCGATGCGCTGGTGCTTCCTTCGCACGAGCGCGTGTTTTTCGGATTGCACAAGCGCATCGCCGAGCTGCACGAGCATCACGAGCGACGCCTCGAGCGGTTACTCGAGGGTTGCGCAAGCCCGATCACGGCGTTCGAGGCGCTGCCGCTTCTCTTCAAGCGCAAGCTCGACGAGCACCAGATCGCCTTCGCCATGGGCGAGGCGATCGCGCACCTGCATTACCTCGAGCGGCAGGGCAAGGTGACGCGCCGCGTGGACGAAGGCGGGGTACGGCGCTTCATTCGTGCCTGACACAGCCGCCGAACTCGGCACAGCCGAGCCGGTCGAAAAGCGAATGGCACCGAAATCCTGGCCGGCAGTTGTGACTTCGCTACTTGTCGCGAGCTGCGGAGGCGGTGGGGGTGCTACTTCATCGCCTCCGGCAATGCCTCAGCCCGCGTCGCTCGAGCTGCTGGCAGGCGCAACTGGCGGAGTTGGCTACTTCGACGGGATCGGCCCCACCGCGAAGTTCTTCATACCGTACGGAATAGCGGTGGACGCGAGCGGCATGATCTACGTGGCCGACTCTGGCAATCTCGTCGTGCGCAAGGTCACGCCGCAGGGGACCGTCACGACTTTCGCTGGAAGTGCCGGCGAAGATGGTTTCGTCGACGGGATCGGCAGCGCGGCGCGATTCGGCCGGCAGACGAGCTTTCGCGGGCCTCTCGCGCTCGCGACCGACGCATCGGGGAACGTGTACGTCTCCGACACTTACAACTACAGCATTCGCAAGATCTCACCGGCCGGCGCGGTGACGACCTTCGCCGGCACGGGCCAGAGCGGGGCGCAGGACGGCCCCGCATCGAGCGCCGCTTTCCACGATCCCTTCGGCATCACCGTCGACACCGCCGGCAATGTATACGTTGGCGATCGCGGTGCCGTGCGCAGGATCTCGCCCGACCGCATGGTGACGACGATTGCGGGCCGCGTCACCGAAACCGGATACCAGGACGGGACGGCCAGCGAAGCGCGCTTCGGCTACATCGCGGGGCTCGCTTTGGACAATGCCGGCAATGTCTACATCGCGGATTTAGGCAACCATGTGATTCGCCGGCTCGCGCCCAACGGAGTCGTGACCACGATCGCCGGATCGCCGGGCATCGCGGGAAACGCCGATGGCGCGGGATCGGCGGCGCGCTTCAACAGCCCCTACGGCCTCACGATCGATCCAGCGGGCAACCTTTACGTCGCCGATTGGGGCAATCAAGTCATCCGGAAGATCTCGCCCTCGGGATCGGTGACCACCATCGTCGTGGGCAGCGCGGACTGCTCCGGAGGCTTGAGCACTTTTCCGTTCGTTATCGCCGTGGCGATGTCGCCTTCGGGAGTGCTGTACTTCGCGGACGATCGCAACGCGGTAATCGGCGCGGTTTCCACGTCGGGTGTTGTCACGATCTTGGCGGGCAGCATCAATTGTCTCGCGGCCGATGGCACCGGATCCCAAGCTCGTTTGGGCTCCCTGGGCGACATCGCAATGAACGCGGTCGGAAACATCCTCGTCGTCGACCGCAGCTCTCGCACGATCCGCACCGTCACGTTGCAAGGCCAGGTGACCTCTTTCGCATCCCAGGGCCTGCCGCTCAGCGACATCGCGGTCGCGCCGGGGGGCGAAGTCTTCGTCGCGCAGTGGGAGCATCCCCTGCTCTGTCGGCTGGGTCCCTGCCCTCCAGCGTCCGGTGCGATCAACCGCATGACATCCTCCGGGCAGATGTCGGTCGTCACGCCCGCGGGCAGCAGCGACGGTACGGGCATCCAGGTGAACTCCGTTGGAGGACTCGCGATCGGCCCGGGCGGGGATCTGTTCTGGACCGATCTCGAACTCAACGTCGTGCGCAAGATGAGCGCCGCAGGCGACATGACGACGGTCGCGGGCGTGCGCGCGGTCGCGGGAAGCGATGACGGCGCTGGTGCGATGGCACGCTTTCGGGCGCCGATGGGCATCGTCGCCGATGCCGTGGGCAACGTCTATGTCGCCGACAGTGGCAACCATTCGGTTCGCAAGGTCTCGCCGGCGGGGACCGTGACGACGATCGCGGGCGCTGCAGGAATGGCGGGCAGTACCGACGGCGTCGGCGCTGCCGCGCGTTTCAACCAACCGCAAGGGCTGGCGCTGGATGACGCGGGCAACCTCTATGTTGCGGAGCCATTCACCTGCCTCGTGCGCAAGGTCTCGGCGCAGGCGGTCGTCACGACGGTAGCCGGCACCTCGGGGCGTTGCGGGGTCGCGCTGGGCACGCTTCCGGGCAGCCTCGATTCACCGGGGCGCCTGATAGTGAAGGGAAGCGACCTGTACATCATGATGTCCCATGCGATCGTGGTGCTGCGCAACCGCCCTTGATTGCACCGCTGAACCCTCGGGAGGGAATCTAGTCCCACGCGAATGAAAACGCGTTCGTCGCTCCTGGCTGCCCTGTCCATCGTCGCCGCTTCCTGCAGCGGGGGTGGCGGGGATGCTGCGTCACCTCCATCGCAGCCTGCGCCGACGCCGGCATTGGTCCTGGTCGCCGGCGCTCCACCGAACGGCACCGACAGCAGCTTGACCCAGGGCTACGTCGACGGGCCCGCCCTCGCGGCGCGGTTCCGTGGCGTGCAGGATCTAGCCGTCGACGCAGCGGGGACGATCTACGTCGTCGACAGCGGCAACCGGAAGGTGCGCAAGATCTCCCCGGCGGGTGACGTCTCGACACTCGCATCCTTTGGCGACAGCCCTTCCACGTCCCTCGATGGGATCGCGCTGGACCCGGCGGGGAATGTCTTCGTCACGCGCGACGAGTATTGTCCGCCGTTGACAAATTGCGTTCCGCAGGGGCATATCGATCGCATCGATCCCGCGGGGAATGTCACGCCCGTCAACATCGCATCCAGCAGCGACGGGACCGGCATCGAGTTTGGCGAAGTCAATGCGATCGCCCGCGCACCAAACGGTGACCTGTATTTCAGCGAACACACCTTCCTGCACCTGAAAATCCCGAGCAGGATCCGCAAGCTCACTCCCTCCGGCGATGCCACGCGAGCTCCCATCGGCGATGGAGCGAGCGCGATGACGTTCGACGCTTCGGGCAACCTCTATCTGACCGGTGTGTCGGTCTACGAGATGCGGGCTGGAGGTGACATGGTTTTTCTCTCGGCCCCTTTTGCCCTCCCGCTGGGAGTCGCGGCCGACGACATGGGCAATGTCTACGTATCCGATGTCCGGGACCACATCATCCGAAAGATCATCGCCCCCGGCAACGCGCCGGTGATCGCGGGGGTGCAAGGTGTCGCCGGATACCTCGTGCCGACGCTACCCGGCCTGCTCAATGGCCCGGGGCGCATGGCCATCCATGGCCGCGATCTCTACTTCGCCATGGGTAGCGCGGTCATGGTGATCCGCAACGTTCCCTGATGCGCGCTACTCCATGTGGCCGGGCAGTCCCGTGGAGTCGTAGAACGCGATCGCGCCGTCCGCGAAATAGTGGCTCACGATCGAGCGGCGTGACAGCGTCGTGTCGCGACGCACGCTGCCGCCGTGCAGAAGGTTCTCGTGCCACACGAGCACCGTGCCGCGCTTGGGCCGGTAGGTGAGGCTTCGGAATCCGCCCTCGTCGAGCATGCGCCGATAGCGCTTCACGATCTTCTCGCCGAAGTCCGCCCAGTCGTCATCGGTCACCTTCTCGCAGCCGCTGCCGTGGATGTAGACGCGTGGAAGTCGATGCGTGCCGGGAAAGACCTCGAGCTCGCCTGAATCCGGCTTCACGTCCTCGAGCGCGACCCACACGCCGCACATGTAGCCCTGCGGAAACGGCGTGAGGTGAATCGTGTCCTGGTGAGCCTCCTGCTGGCTTCCGAAAACATAGGTGAGCGTCTGGCAGGGACGCGCGGGAACCTCGAATAGGAGCTGGAGGAGCCGCATCACGTTCGGGTGGCGCCACAGCGCCTTCACGCCGCCATAACGATGGTGCAGGTTGCGGATGCGCTGGCTGCTTCCGTATGCGTATCCCTGCACGCCCTCCTTGATGGCGTCATCGAGCTCGCCATTGATGCGGGCGAGGAGCGGCTCCTCGATCGCGCCGTCCATCACGAGGTAGCCTTCTTCCACGAACTGCCGCAGCGCCGCCTCCTCCCTCGCGTCGATCTTTCCCGCCCCGCGCAGCGACGCAATGTGCTTCATCGCGTCGGGCCGGTCGAACCACGGACGCAATCCCGGGTTGTCGATGTCGAAATCGGTGCTGTCCACCAGGTCGACGATCACGAGTGGCGCGTGGCGGCCGCGCAAGCTCTCGCGCACCGTGTCTGCGAGCGGTCCCGCGTTGGCGACGGTGAGGCCGAAATCCTCCCGCCACGCATCGGCGCCATCGATGCGCAGCCGCGCGGTGAGCGAAACGTAGCCATTCGGCAGGAGGTGCGTGTTGACCAGCAGCGCGAGCTTGCGTGTCCATCCGTCGATGCGCACGTCGCGCTCGAAGCGCGGCATGCGCGCATCGCTCGACTCGATGATGAGGCGGTAACTCGTGTCCGCCATCGCGGGGCCGCCGTCCGCCTCCAGCGAGAGAGCCACGAGCCCGGGGGTGGGCTTGCCGCCATCCGGAGCGGAGAAGATCACTTCGAGCGGACGAGCTCGGGGCAACCTCTGCGCCACCTGAGCCGGTGTGATCTCCGGACGCGCGAACCGTGCCGTCGAACCGCCCGGCAATCGAATGCGAAGCGCTCCGTCGGCCTCGAGTTTCACGGCGCCGGCTTCATCGATGACGTGACCCGTGGGCACGCGATGCGGTCCGCCCGCCACCTGCCCGCCTTCATAACGGCGCCATGCGCCCGCGAATTCGTCGTTCGACCCGCGCCGGGCTTCGAATAGCAGCCATTCGCCTTGCGCAAGCAACGCCGCGAAAATGCGACCGCCGAGCTGCTCGCAGATGAAGGTGCGGGAGTTCGCCATCCCGTCCTCGACGAACCAACCGGAAAGCGGCGCATCCCACGTGAGCGCGGCGTTCCTGAGAGCGGTGTGCTGATGCGCAAGATCGATACGCTCCCCGTGCCAGTCGAGGCGCGCGCGGTCGCGTCCCTTGAACACGAGGCGCAAATCGCCCTCGGCGATCTCGCTGCCGGATGCCGCAAGCGGGCCTACCGCCTCCCACACCGGCTTTGCGTCGTTTCCGTATCCGCAGTGCGCGATTCGCCAGGCGGCATTCGCGTACTCGATGAAGAAACCACGTCCCGGCGCCGCCGGGTCCCACCACCATCCGTTCATGCCAGGGATTTCATCGCTTTCTCGAGACCGGAGATCGTCACCGGGAACATGCGCGCGTCCATGATGCGCTGCACGTTCTGGATCGACGTGGTCCACCCCCAGTGCTCCTCGGGGACGGGGTTCAACCATGCGGCACGCGGCCACGAACGCAGGATGCGCTCCAGCCACTCGCGCCCCGGCTCGTCGTTCCAGTGCTCGACGCTTCCGCCCGCCTGCTCCAGCTCATACGGGCTCATCGACGCATCGCCCACCAGGATCAGTTTGTAGTCGTGGCCGTACTTGCGCATCACTTCCACCGTGGGCACGCGATCGTGGCGGCGGCGATTGTCCTTCCAAACGCTCTCGTAGACGCAGTTGTGGAAATAGAAATGCTCGAGGTTCTTGAATTCGCTCCTCGCGGCGGTGAAGAGCTCCTCGACGCCCTTGATGTGGTCGTCCATCGAGCCGCCTACGTCGAGGAAGAGCAGCACCTTCACGGCGTTGTGCAGTTCCGCGACCATCTTGAGATCGAGCCAGCCGGCGTTCTTCGCCGTGGAGCGGATGGTGCCGTCCATGTCGAGGATCTCGGGCGCGCCTTGGCGCGCGAAGCGGCGCAATCGCCTGAGCGCGAGCTTCACATTGCGCACGCCCAGCTCGCGGTCCGTGTCGTAGTCGCGAAATTCGCGCTTGTCCCACACCTTCACCGCGCGCCGGTTGCGGCCGCCTTCCTGCCCGATACGGATTCCTTCGGGGTTGTAGCCGTAGGCGCCGTAGGGTGACGTGCCCGCCGTGCCGATCCATTTGCTGCCGCCCTGGTGGCGGGCCCTCTGCTCCTCGAGGCGTTTCTTCAGCATCTCCATCAGCTTGTCCCAGCCGCCGAGCGCTTCGATGCTTGCCTTCTCGTCCTCGGTGAGCCACTTCTCGGCGAGCTTTTTCAACCACTCGGCCGGAATGTCGGTCACGATCGCGTCGGGAATCGATTCGACGCCCTTGAAGTAGGCCGCGAAGGCGAGGTCGAAGCGGTCGAAGTACGCCTCGTCCTTCACCATGCACAGGCGCGAGAGCGTGTAGAAATCGTCGACGCTGCCGTACACCACGCCCTTGTCGAGCGCTTCGAGGAGCGTCAGGTACTCCTTGACGCTCACGGGGACGCCGGCTTTGCGCACCGTAAAGAAAAAGTCGAACAGCATTTATCGCGCCGCTTGGGTCCCTGGATCCCTGCCTTCGCAGGGATGACGTTTACCTTCCACGTTTCTGGAGAAAGAGCAGCTGCTCGAAGAGGTGAACGTCCTGCTCGTTCTTCAGCAGCGCGCCGTAGAGCGGCGGGATGGCCTGCTGGTGGCCCTCGCTGCGCAGCGCCTCGGGCGGGATGTCCTCGGCGAGCAGGAGCTTCAGCCAATCGAGGAGCTCGGAGGTCGAGGGCTTCTTCTTGAGGCCGGGCATCTCGCGGATCTCGAAGAAAACCTCCATCGCGGCCTGCAGCAGGCGCTTCTTGATGCCCGGGTAGTGCACGTCGACGATCGCCTGCATCGTCTCCTTGTCGGGGAAACGGATGTAGTGGAAGAAGCAACGGCGCAGGAACGCGTCCGGCAGCTCCTTCTCGTTGTTGGACGTGATGAAGATCAGCGGGCGGTGGACCGCCTTCACCGTCTGGCGCGTCTCATAGACGTAGAACTCCATGCGGTCGAGCTCGCGCAGGAGATCGTTCGGGAACTCGATGTCCGCCTTGTCGATCTCGTCGACCAGCACCACGGCCTGTTGCGGCGACTCGAACGCCTGCCAGAGCACGCCCTTCAGGATGTAGTGCGCGATGTCGCCCACCCGGTTGTCGCCGAGCTGCGAGTCGCGAAGCCGCGAGACCGCGTCGTACTCGTAAAGCCCTTGCTGGGCCTTGGTGGTGGACTTGATGTGCCACTGGTAGAGCGGCATGTCGAGCGCGCGCGCCACTTCCTCGGCGAGCATGGTCTTGCCGGTCCCCGGCTCGCCCTTGATGAGGAGCGGTCTCTGCAGCGTGACGGCGGCGTTGACGGCGAGCTTGAGGTCGTCGTCGGCTACATACGTATCGGTGCCCTGGAATTTCATCGCTGAATTCTAACCCCTTGGCCCCGCCGTTTCGTTCAACCCTCCGTGCCCAACAACCGGAGGTCCCCATGAAGAAGCTTCGCCCCCTCGTCGCCGCCCTCGCGGCCGTCCTGCCCGCCGCCGCCCTGGCCGGTTCCGCCCTGACCATCTACTCCAGCGCCTCTCCCGGCTCCCTGGATCCCCAGACCTTCAAGAACGGCGGCGAGGGCTACCAGGTGCCCGGCTACGCCCTCGTGCGCGAAGAGCGCGAATTCACGCTCAAGTCCGGCCGCAACCAGCTGCGAGTGACCGACGTCCCCGGCCTCATCGATCCCACCACCGTGTCGTTCGCCTCGCTCACCGATCCGTCCGGCACGCGCGTCGTGGAGCAGAACTTCGAATTCGATCTCACGAGCAGCGCCAAACTCCTGTCGCGTTACCTCGATCGCGAGATCACGGTGGAAATCGCGCGCGGCACCACGGTCGACGCCGTGACCGGAACGCTCGTCGGCACGCAGGGCGGACTCACCCTCAAGCTGGCGGACGGCAGCGTGCGCATCCTGCCCTCGTATTCGTCGGTGCGCCTGCCCGGCCTTCCGGGTGGGCTCATCAGCAAGCCCACACTGGTGTGGGACATCGACGCCGCGAAGGCGGGTTCGCACAAGTCGCGCGTCACCTACCAGACAAAGGGCATGACCTGGTGGACCGACTACAACCTCACCTATTCGGAACCGAAACCGGGCTCGTGCAAGGTGGACGTGGGAGCGTGGGTGACGATCGTGAACCAGTCGGGAACCGCGTTCGCCGATGCGAAGCTGAAGCTCATCGCGGGTGACGTGCAGCGCGCGCAGCCGCGCGGACAGGTCTATCCCGCGGCGGCCGCGCAACGCATGATGAAGGCCTCCGAGGCGAAGGACGAAGGCTTCGCGGAGAAGGCGTTCTTCGAGTACCACCTCTACACCCTCGGACGCCCGGCCAACATCGCCAACAACTCCACCAAGCAGATCGAGCTTTTCCCGATGGCGCCCGGGGTCGGCTGCGAGAAGTCGCTCGTCTACCAGGGCCAGCTCGGCACGTACTACTACGGTGGGCTCGTGATCGATCGCGGCTACGGCACGACCTCGAACAAGAAGGTGGACATCTACCTGCGCCTGAAGAATTCGAAGGCCAACGGCCTGGGCGTGCCGCTGCCCGCGGGCAAGATCCGCGTCTCGAAGCTGGACGATGCCGACGGCGCGCTGGAGTTCGTGGGCGAGGACCTCATCGACCACACCGCGCGCGACGAGACGGTCCAGGTGAAGCTGGGCAGCGCCTTCGACGTCGTGGGCGAGCGCAAGCAGCTCGACTTTCGCATCGACACCTCGGCCAAATGGATCGAGGAGGACATCGAGATCAGGCTGCGCAACCAGAAGCCCGACGAGACGGTGACCGTGCTCGCGAAGGAGAACCTCTATCGATGGACCAACTGGTCGATCACCCGGCGCTCGCACGATTTCACAAAGGACGATTCGCGCACCGTGGTGTTCCCCGTGCGGCTCGCCCCGAAGGCCGAAGCGGTGGTTCGCTACACGGTTCGCTACACCTGGTGACCGGCGTGAAAACCCCCTCCCCAAAGTGCGGTGGAAGCTCGCGGCGCGCCACGCTAGACTGTTTTCACGGCAAGGGAGGGATTCATGCGACTGGCACGACATGTGAAGTTTCGCGAGGAAAAGTTCGGCGGGGTGCTCTTCGAGACCCGCTCCGAGAAGGTGTACACCCTGACACCGACGGCGGCGGCGGTGGTGCAGGAAGTGGCCGCGGGGCGCGCAGTCTCCGAGATCGGGCCCACGCTCGCGCAGCGGTTCAACGCGGGCGAAGGGACGGTCGAGCGTGAAGTGCAGGAGTTCATCGCCGAGCTTCGCGAGAAGGGGTTGGTGGAGGATTGAGCGCGACGGGCGCATCCGAGACGCTCGCCGCGCCGCTCTACGTCGCGTGGCAGATCACGAACGAGTGCAACCTCGCCTGCCTTCATTGCATCGAGGAGAGCGGGCCGGGCAAGGCGTTCAAGGATGAGCTTGACCGGGAGGGCGCGCTCGCGGTCGTGGACCAGCTCATGGACCACGAGGTGCCGTATCTCTCGTTTTCCGGCGGCGAACCGATGCTGCATCCCCACTTCTTCGAGATGGTGGAGCGCGTCACCTCGCGCGGCAGCCAGCTCAAGATCGAGACCAACGGCCACTACCTCACGCCGGAGAATTGCGCGCGGCTGAAGGCGCTGGAGGTGAAAGCCGTGCAGGTGAGCCTGGATGGCGCCACCAGCGCCACCTTCGGGCGCATGCGCGTGCGCGGCGAGTTCGATCGCACCGTCGAGGGCATCCGCAACCTGGTCGCCGCCGGCGTGGACGTCGAGGTGAATTTTTCGCCCGCGGCGTTCAACATCCACGAGGCGGCGCGCATCGTGGACCTCGCCTTCGAGCTGGGCGCCGTGAGCTTCTATTCGGGCCGCACCATGTTCACCGGCAACGCGGTGAAGGCGTGGCGCCATCTCGAGGTGACGGACGCCCAATACGACGATTACTTCCGCACGCTCGCCGCGAAGCGCGACGAGTATCGCGGCCGAATGCGCGTGAACTATCACGAGGCGGGACTGCTGGAAGAGCTGCGCTACCGCCTCGAGCATCCGGCCGCACTCCTCATCGTCCTTCCCAACGGCCTGGTGAAGCTTATCAACGCGCTGCCCTTCATCTGCGGCGACCTGCGCACCGATTCGCTCGCCACCGTGTGGTCGAATTTCCGCCGCGCATGGCACGACCCGAGGGTGGCGCGCTTCGTCGAGGAGCTGGCGGTCGATCCCGGCCGCACGCGCGCCCTGCACGAATGGGTGCGCGTGTGAGCCTCGCGATGCCGCGCGAGCATCCGCTGGTGCGCGTGGTCACGCTGGTCCGGTATCGATTCTTCCTCTATGCCGGATTGCTTCCCTACCTGCTGGGCGCCGCATGGGCCTACGCGGTGGCGCGCGAGTTCGATGCCGCCCTCTTCTGGAGCGGACTCGGCGGCGTGGTGCTGAGCGTCATCGGCGTGGAAGCGTTCAACGAGTACTTCGACGCGCGCATGGGAACCGATCGCGTGTTCAATCCCGAGGACATCCCGCCCATCGCGCAGGCGGTGTTCTGGATCGGCTGCGTCGCCTTCGCCGCTGCTCTCGCAATCGCAATTTTCCTCTCGGTGCGCATCGGCTGGCCGATCCTCGCCTTCGCGCTCCTGGGAGGCGCCGCGGCGATCTTCTACGAAGCGCCGCCGATCCGATGGTCCTATCGCGGCCTGGGGGAGCTCATGATCGCGCTCTCGTACGGCCCATGGATGGTGCTGGGCAGCCTCTACCTGCACACGCGCAGCCTTTCGTGGGGCGCCTTCGCCGCGTCGTGGGTGCCGGCGTGCTTCATCATGGCGCTCGCGGTGGTCAACGCCATTCCCGATTTCCACCAGGACCGGCTCGTCGGCAAGCGCAACCTCGTCGTGCGCGCCGGGCGCGAGAACGCGGTGTATCTCTATCTCGGCCTAGCTGGCGCGGGGCTGGCGGTGATCGTGATGGGCGTGATCGCGCGAGCGTTCACGCCCTGGGCGCTCGCCGCACTCGCCGCCATCGTGCCGGTTGTCGCGAGCGCGCGATGCGCGTTGCGCAATTTCTCCTCGCCGCGGCAGTTCCTGCCCGCCATGCGCTCGATGGTGATGGCGTACGTCGTCGTCACGGGGCTATTCACGGCGGCGATCTTCACGCAATCGTTCGGGTGAGCGCGCACCGCATCGACGACCTTTCGGCGCCGCTGCTCGTGACGTGGCAGCTCACGCGAGATTGCGACCTCGCGTGCCTGCATTGCTGCACGGATTCCGCGCCGGGCAAGCGCCTCGCCGACGAGCTCACGCGCGACGAGGCGCTGCGCCTGGCCGATGACCTCGTCGCAAGCCGCGTGCCTTACGTGATGCTCTGCGGCGGGGAGCCCATGGTCGTACCCCATTTCATGGAGATCGCCGAATCCCTCGGCTCACGCGGCGTGGATCTCAAGATCGAGACCAACGGCCAGCGCCTCGATGCCGCGACCGCGCGGCGGCTCGCGCGCCTGCCCGTGCGCTCGGTCCAGGTGAGCCTCGATGGCGACACGCAGGCCGTGTATGCGGGCCAGCGTCCCGGCGGGTCGCTCGAGAAGGCGCACGCGGCGTGCCGCGCGGTCCGCGAGGCAGACCTTGCGCTTGAAATCACCTTCGCGCCCACGCGCATCAACATCCACGAGGCCGAAGCCGTCATCGCGCGCGCGCGCGCCCTCGGCGCCTTCCGTTTCAACACCGGGCGCTTGATGCGCATCGGGACGGCCGCACGCCACTGGGCCCGGGTCGAGCCGTCCGAGGCGCAGTACGCGCAGTTTCGCGCCCTCCTCGCCCGCGAGGCGGCCAAGCCCGGCCTCGAGATCTGTCACGAGCCCTTCAGCATGCAGGATGGCCTGGCGCTTGCGGCCGAGGAGCCGCCGGCCACGCTGCTGGTGCTGCCCAACGGCTGGGTGAAGGTGGCCGCGGCGCTCCCGCACATCTGCGCCGACCTTCGTAAATCGTCCTTTGGGGCAGCGTGGGAGGCCTATAAAAGCGCGTGGAGCGGGGATACAATGGTCTCGGCAGTCCGTGATGCGATCCGAGATGAATCGCGCCACGGACAAGCGAATTCGTGGCGATTGTTGGCCGTCAACACCTGAACGAAGAAGGAGCCAGGACATGAGCGAGCAAGCGATCAAGAAGCCGAGCACCCCGAAGGAACCCGTGACGCGCAGCCCCGCCAGCGCCGAGAAACCCGCGTGGGAGAAGCCGAAGATGGAGGACGTCTCCGAAGAGGTGATGGCCCAGCCCTACATCCGCTTCACCTGATCCGCAAGAACACGTCTTCGCAGGGGCGCTCGGTCGAGGAGTACCGGGCGCCCCTTTTCATTGCCTGGCAGCTCACCAATCGCTGCCGCGCGCGCTGCCTCGCCTGCTGCGAGGAGTCCGGACCCGACAAGGCGTGGCGTGACGAGCTCACGCGCGACGAGGCGCTGGATGTCGCGCGCCAGGTCGTTTCCGCGGGAATTCCCTATGCCGCCTTCGGCGGGGGCGAGCCGCTCGGCGTGGCCCACGCGTGGGAGATCTTCGAGATCCTGGTACAGGGCGGCGTGGCGCTCAAGCTCGAGACCGAGGGCAGCTACATCGATGCCGCCGGCGCTGACCGGATCGCGGAGCTTCGAATGCAGTGCGTGCAAATCTCGGTGGATGGCGCAACGGCGGAAACGCACGAGCGCGTGCGCCCGGGCGCGAGCTTTGCCTCGGGCATCGCCGCCATCGAGCGCCTGGTCGCGCGCGGCCGGCGCCCTCAGATGGTGTTCGTTCCGACGCGGCTGAACGTGGGCGAGATCGGGGATGCGTTCGACCTCGCGGCGAGCCTCGGATGCGAGGCGTTCGTGACCGGGCCGCTCATGCGCCTGGGCCGCGCCGCGCTGGACTGGGAGCGCATCGCACCGTCGGAAGAGCAGTGGACGCGCGCTGTGGATGAGCTGCACGAACGCTCGGCCGCGAAGCGAACGCCTATCGCGCTCTCGATCTATCCGTGGGACATCTTGACGGAGCTGCGCACGCGGCTCGAAAGCCCTCAGGCCATGCTGCTGGTGGTGCCCAACGGGAAGGTGAAGCTGCTGAACGCGCTGCCGTTCGCGCCGGCGGACCTGCGGCACGATTCGCTCGATCACGCGTGGCGCGCATACCGCGCGGCGTGGCGAAGCCCCGCGGTGCGCACCTTCGTCGAAAGGTGCGCCGCGGATCCGTCCCTGCTACGTCACGCCAACGAGACCTGGAAGCTCGAGCTGCCGGCTACTGCGACAGCACCCACTTGACCAGCGTCTTGCGGTCGGCTTCGCTGGCCGCGGTCTTCGGGTGCTTCTTGCCCTCGCCCAGCGTGGTCACGAGCTTGGCCTCGGCATCGGCCTGGCCCTTGTATTTCGCCGCGACGTCCTTGAATGCGGGACCCGCCTTCTTCTTCGCCACGTCGTGGCAACCCATGCAGCCGTTCTTCTTGGCGAGGTCCTCCGAGGCCATGCCCAGTCCCGCCGCAGCGAAACCCAGCGCGGCACTGGCGACGATCACGATTGCCTTCCTCATGCTTTCTCCTTTTCGTGGCCGCGGCTCGGGCGCTTCATCACGCGGCCGGTGTGTGCGCGATGCCCTTGTGGCAGTCGATGCAGGTGGCCTGGCCATCGAGCACGCTCTGGTGCATCGGCCGCACGAATTCCTTCTGTTTCGCGAGCACGTCCTTGCTGAACTGGTGGCAATTGCGGCAGGACTGGGAATTGTTCTCCTTGTATTCGTCCCACACGTGCTGCGCCATCCGCGCGCGATCCTTCTTGAACAGTGCCTCGGTCGCGATCACGCCGCGCATCTCGCCGATGGTGTCCTTGAGCCCCGCCTTCGCCTTGTAGAAGAGCACGTACGGATAGTCCTTCGGGATGTGGCAGTCGTGGCAGCCCGCCTGCACGCCCGTGCGGTTCACGTGGTGTCCGCACGTGCACCATGACCTGCGTGCCGACGGTGGCGACGAGCCCCAGGACGATGCCCAGCACGAGCAGCGCGAGCACCGACCATTTCGTGCTGGGCTGCGTGAGGCCGCGCCATGTGCGCTTGATGATGCCGTCGCCAGAAGCCATTGGATTCCCGTCCGCCGCGTGGGCGCGATCGACTATCGCGAGATGCTAGGCAACGGGAAGTTGCCCGGATATGGCACCAAAGGGCACGCCCGCGGGCACGCCCTGTTCACTCACGTTTTCTTGATCACCGCGCAGGCGATGCGCGGTCCCGCATTGCCGGTGGGCTGCGTCTTGTAGTCGTCCGGGTCGCGATGGACGATGAGGCCCTTGCCGACGAGGTCGTGGGACCCGGATCCGAGCGAGACGCCCTTCAGCGTGAAGCTCACGCTCGCGTTGCCATAGTTGTCCGCCACCAGCGCCGGCATGTCGCCCGAGTGATGCGCGCCGTCCTGTGGGCCGTGCGGAGCGCCATCGGGATTGAAGTGCCCGCCCGTGCTCATTCCATCGCCCGAGCTGCAGTCGCCCTTCTCGTGCACGTGGAAGCCGTGCGGCGCTCCCGGCTTCAGGCCCGATACGTTCGCGTTCACGCGGACGATGTCGCCGTCCTGGGTGAACGTGACCTTGCCGCGCGCCTCGCTGCCCTTGGTGGGCTCGAGGTCGGCGACCGCCGTCGGGCCGCCGCCGATGCCCATCGACGCACAGCCTGCCACGGCGAAACCCACGCACGCTGCGAGAATGATGCGATTCATCGCGTCTCCGGAATCAGGACTTCTTCGCGTCGGACTTCTTGGGCTCTTCCTTCTTCTCTTCCGCTTTCGCCGGGGCGGCGCCGGGTTTCGCGGGCGCGGCAGCGGCGACAGGCACCGGCTTCGGAACCGGCTTGCCGGCCTTCTTCATGTTGCCCTGGAAATTCTTCACCGCCTTGTCTTCCGCGGCGGCCTGGTCGGCCTTCGCCTTCTCGGCGGCGGACGCGTCCTTCGCCTTCTTCTCCTCGGCGGCGGCCTTGCCCTTCTCGTCGAGCGGCGGCGGGGGTGGAATCTTGGCCCAGGCGGCACCGCATCCCACGGCAAGCGCGATCGCCAGAGTCGCTACTTTCACGTTCGTCCTCATCAGTCGTCTCCGGCAACGGGTTGCGCACCGGCGGGCACGACGCGCTCGGAGCGCTTGCCGGCCTTCACTTCGTCGTACCAGATCGCGTGGTGCTCCTTCGCCCAGGTCTCATCGACAAATCCGTCGCGCATGGCGCGATAGGCCCCCTGCATGCCGATGGTGCCGAGGTAGGCGTGACCCATGATCAGGCAAATGAACAAGACCGCGCCGATCGCATGGATCAGGTTCGCCTGCTGCATCAGCTCGCGCCCTTGGTTCCAGTTCGGGAAATCGAGGATGAGGCCGGTGATGCTCATGGCCGCCCCGAGCCCCAGCAGGCCCGCCCAGTAGACGACCTTCTCGCCGGCATTGAAGCGCCCAGAAGGCACCTCCTCGCCCGTCTTGCTGAACATGCCACCGAAGCGCTTCATCCAGTCGATGTCGTAGGAGCGGGGCAGGTTGTCCTTCAGGAACAGCAGCGCCATCACCGCGACCGCGAAGATGAAAAGCGGCCCGATGAAGTTGTGCAGGTTCTTCGCGACGATCGTGAGCCACGAAT
>WNFL01052578.1_pt1 | contig 16774 bp, 21 predicted proteins | sample 5400361 | NCBI WGS metagenome assembly WNFL01 (sample SAMN13153351, study PRJNA577476) | soil metagenome | isolation source: 40 cm soil on Douglas fir-dominated hillslope | place: USA:California | collected 2013-09-17 | reverse complement strand
ATGCCCACATGTCTGACAGTCCAGCTAATCATGTCAAGTCGTATGGAACCTGGAGGTGACGAAAGAAACAAGAGGAACCTGAACGACAAGTTCATGGGTCTGGAACCTAAACCGGTGAGCAAGGCCATTAGCTGTACAAAATAAAAGGTAAGGTAAGAAATGGGACAAACCTGCAATGAGGCCACAAGTCCAAGGCCTAGACGTCAAGCTCTTTGGTTACAAGTCTGAGAAGAAGAGACATAAAAGGAGAGAAACCTAAGCAGCATCCACCAGTCAAAGCACTAGCAACCAACCCATAGATGACGGAGTGTGGAGAAAGGAGAGGAAGCGACTGATCATCCGACCCCTGGGCACGGTATATCCGAGGGCGGCTGTATGGGCTCGGAAGGAGGATCCGGCGCCGATGCCGTTCAGCGACAGGTTTTTGATTCCTCAGTGGGGGGCGCATTTGAGAGCGACGAGTTTGTATGGGAGGTGGAAAGGACTGACGAGAAGTAAAGTATAAAAGTGGCTAATTTCGTCGGACCGGGCTTCTGAGGCTGCTGATCGTGGTAAGCCTCGGTTAAATCCTTTCCTGCTTCGTTATCGAAGGCAGTGGCGAGTATCCAATCTGAAGAGTTGTTGGATATAGGGTATCCAACCCGCTTGACGTGGTAGGAAAGTTGGCAATGCCGTCAGGTGCGGTTGTACTTTGAATCGATGATCCCTTCGAACAAATATTCGGGCTGGCCATCGACGATGAGTGGTGGCGGTGGAGGTTGCTCTCGGTCTTGGAAGGTGTTGGGGTCCTCAGGTTCCAGCTGAGAGACATGGAAAAGAGGGTGGATGCGAATGGTAGCGGGAGGCGAAGGGTGAAAAAGTCCCCCTGTTTCTTGGTCAAGCTCCGCAAAGCCGATACCGACGTCCAGGTGGTCGTCAAGTTCATCTTCAAGTACAGTGGGACATACGGGAAAGCCACGCATGAATCCCTCCACGGTCTCGGGCTAGCCCACGGCAGTGGACTTGCATCGTGGGCTCGTTATGGTGGTCATGGGAGTACCTCGCTTTTCAGGAAGGTATCGGTGGCTGAGTAGAGTTGGGCGCGTTTGAGAAGAGGCTGGGAAACCCGTGCTCGTCGTGCGTTACGTCTGTCTCCAGGTTATGAGCCCGGATGCGAATATTGTCACTGAACGAGTATAAGAGAGGGTCAATAGTCAGGATAGTAAAACAACTAACTCGCTGGTTAAGAGGCAGAGGCTGAGAGTAGGTTAAGTTGGTGAAGGTAAAGAAAAGGTCGGAACAAAGGACAGACGATTGAGGGGCTGTCACATGCGGGGGAAAGTCTAGTCCCCTGTTCCTAGAACTAGAACGCTCTGTGAAGGATCATGAGCGTTCTAGTTCTAGTTCTAGGAACAGGGACGGTAAGTTTCCCTCAGCCTTTCCCCAGCCTCGATTGAGACGACCCAGCTTAGACCCCTCCGTTTCTACAACTCTCACCCTTTGACTTCTCGGGGTCTTCCAGAGGTCCTAATGAGCACCTCAGCACCATTCAGCTCGCCACTCTTCACGGATTTCCCTGAGTTGGCCCATCTCTCGTACGTCTTCGTGGGTCCTGTCTCAGGACGCTTGTGACGCAAAATCCCCCAAGTCGACAAGACCTCGATGACTTACTCAATCAACCGGAGTACTTCCAAGCCACCTTCTATTCGCTTCCACGAGTCAAGCAGATTCTCCAGGCTCAAGTCGAATTGGGTCGTGCTAATGAAGCAATAGCCAGTAAGTTCCATACATTCATAGCCATTTGTCATATTCTAAAGAGCCTTTGTAGAGAAAACGCTCGCTTCCCAAGACCGCGTCTATAAGCTGCGAGCGGAGACGCAGCAGGCTTTTGATGAGGCCAAGGCTTTGGAAGTGAAAGCGAAGCAGCTTGAACGAAAGCAGCACGAGTTGCACCAGGTAGGCACATTTTCCTGTTTCTTCATCCCGTTCCGTGGTATCATCCTCCATTCCCAGGCGTTGCAAACTCATACATTTGGCAGCGATATACTCCTTCTTTCCTTCTTCTCCGACTGAAGCACGCCACAACTGCGCAAGACGAGCTGTCTGAAGCGACTGCGACGGCTTTCGTCCACACTGATTCGGAAGAAGGCGAGAAAGTTGGCACAAAAGAAGTCGATGATTTCATCAAGACGTTCAAAGAACAAAGGATCACGTATCATAAACGGACAATATGGAGTGAACACTGGTCCAACGGGGAAGTTACCTGGCCAGATGATTGAAGTCCGTTTGCGGAGATTGGGTTGATATGACAGTGAGTAACTCGATTGAGAGGTTCTCAGGTGAGGAGGATGCAAGAGTCTTCGTTTGGTCCTCGTCGCGCTTGGCTCGTTGCACTTGCTTGATAGTTCTCAAGTTTTAAGGGTATGTAAGCAGTTATGCGGTGTAATTTAGGGAAAGGAATGAATATCGATCCTCCTTGTCTAAGACCAACACCCATATACTTCTTCTGGCACCACCACAGCACTAAGGAGGACGTAGAAGAAGAGTGCTTATCGAGTGGGAATATAGAAAAGTCGCGCAGAATGAGAGGAGCCAAAACAGTTCGTCCAATCTGAGTGGTAAAGTAAAGAAAGCAGTGTTCACGCTCACCGTTGTGGCCACGACCCTCGGGGTAAACTAATTTGACTTGTGCTCGGCCCTTTTCCTCCCGGGCACATCTCGCCCGGTCGTTGTGTGTATTTGCCCCAGCTTGCAAGCTTGAACTGCAACCAACACTCCACTCTCTACATCCAAAACCTAGGGATAGCTAGAAGACAATGAAAACACACCTGAGCGAGGTTATAGCTCCCCAGAAAACCTCTCGAGACAGATCCACCTCGACCTTGGTTGTGCTCGAACACAACCTGACCCGATCGCCGATTCCATTGCTAAGAACGCTATTGGGCGCGGCTCTAAAGGGAAAAAAGGATGAATTTCGTGCTCTTCTAATATGTTTGCTTCACGCTCCCTCGGCCCTGATTGCCGATCCCCCCCAAGATGGTTGCTTGCGAGTGCTCGACCTCACCAGTCACGTCTCCAATTTTGGGGCCGAATCCAGTGAAGCTGCAAGGGCTAGTAATGAGGTACTTACGGCCATTCAAGAAGGTTAGAGGACTACTTTTTTCCCCTTGCACTAACCTGAGCACGAGGTTTCTAGTCCCGAAGGAGTCTCTGGTATCTGTATACATTGACTCAATTGATGTCCTAGCGAAAGCTTGGGGTTCGCCTTCCCAAGCTGCCCAATTCCTCAAAAGGGTGCAACACGCTGTGTCATCCCATACGTGTAAGTGAAGGGGAACATTGTCAAGTCTAATGGACAAATTTTAAGACTTTACTCGGGCAGCACCCTCTCGTTTGATCCTATCGGTCTCCTCCCGTTGTCCTGTCCTGCCCCATCTCCTGATAACAGCCTTCTGTCCCAACCTGCACCACATAACACTACACCCACCTCTGCTTCTTCGACATGTATCGACAGTTTTCCTCCTCGATCCACCTCCCCTCACTCTCCCACCAAAGTGGTGGTCGATCTTTGGCCCATTTTCAGCACGAGAACGGGGGGAGGCGGAGCGCCTGTACTTCTCCGCGCAGTATTCAACTGACGTTGCCGCTACGGAAGGCGAGGTCGTAGTAGAAATCCTCTCACGATTGAGTGGTGCCAAAGGAGTAGTGCGGGTATTGGAGGGATGGAGCGCAAGTAAGGGACCATGTAAACTGGAGGAACTCGAAGAGCTTAGGCCTGTATTTGCGAATAAGAAAGTGTCTGTTCCAGTGCGTACATCCCTATCTCATTTTCTGAAAGGATATCGGCTGACAGTGAACAGACTCAGGTGGACCCGACAGAAAATTTGGCATTCAACCTATCGCTAACGGCACCACAAGAAATTGCGCGGTCTCAAGTCGTGCTGCCGTATGTGCATGCAGGTGAGTGGATGATGATGGGAGTTGGGAACGTGTGGAATAAGGCTTGAATAGGTCAACCGGGAGCAGCTCACGCTGCACCAGCGATCTACTACGACCCAGATTCTGCGGACGACCTCGACGACGATGACCTGGATGACCTATGAGTGACGGGGACAAGCGTTTATGTCCACGTAGACTGTGTTTGGATGTTTGTTTGTTTGCCACTTTCTCTTTTCTCCCAATTAGAAGTATCATGACGCGGCTACGACAGCGGTTGCTGGCGTGGACGCTGGTATCTGCATTATCCCTTTTCACGACGACGACGACAGCGTCTGTGCTCGCCATCGACTATGGCACAGACTTTATCAAAGCGTCTCTTATGAAACCCGGCGTCGCGTTCGACGTCCTCCTCAACCGAGACTCGAAGCGGAAGATAGCAGCTTCGATAGCATGGAAGGGCGACGAGCGATTATTCGGCACAGACGCCGTTAATATTGTCAGAATATCTTTTACCACCCGCATGCAGCGTGGGCTGACAGAACACAGGCAGCACGCTTCCCATCAGACTCATTTAGTGGTCTCAAGCTCCTACAGGGTGTATCATTCGGTTCTCCCCAAGCTGAGCACCATGCCACCCTCTACCCCCAGCTCGACGTGGCAGAGTCGGATAGAAATACTCTCAATTTCAAGCGCAAAGATGGTTCGATATGGTCAAACGAAGAACTGATAGCAATGCAACTCGCAAATGTGAAGCACCTCGCAGAGGCCGTAGCAGCAGAGAATGTCCGCGATGCTATCATTACCGTAAGTATACCTCAGCAAGCGTGACCATTGCCTTCCTCCACCTATAAAGCTAATCTGCTTCATATTGTGATAGGTCCCCGCCTACTATTCGCAATTCGAGCGACAAGCTGTGCTTGACTCCCTTGAGCTCGCGGGTCTTCGTGGGATATCCCTCGTGAACGATGGAACAGCAAGTAAGGACAACAGTTACCCCTTGCAAGACATCCACTAACCTCGGATACAGTCGCTGTCAACTTCGCCATGTCCCGCTCCTTCCCAGAGAAAGAATACCACATCATTTACGACGCAGGCTCGAGCGGTATCCGTGCCACCCTCGCTTCCTTCCACACTGTTCCTGGTGATTCTGCCCTCAGTGTCCTCAAGTCGAAAACTGGCGATCCCACCCACGTCAAAATCAAAGGCTTTGGCTATGACCGACAGGCGAGTGGCGCGGAGATGGACTACAGGTTGCGAAATATACTCAAGGAGGCATTTGAGACCAAGCACGCTCGCGGGAAGGCCATTAATAAGGAGATGCGAGCTATTGCCAAGTTGAACAAGGAGGCGAACCGAGCTAAGACCATTCTCAGCGCCAACGTTGAAAGCAATGTGATGGTAGGGGAACAATCTTACTTCTCATCCGGTGGCTGATAGTCGATAGATTGAGAGCTTCGTTTGGGATATCGACTTCCGGACCAAAGTCACTCGAAGCGACTTTGAGGATGCATGTGCTGATATGAAACCGCGTTTCGTTCGACCTATCCTCGATGCACTCACTCAAGCCGGATTGACGATGGTACGCCACCAACTCCCATTACTAGCACCGCATCAATTAATTGAACCGCTCTGGGCAGAGCGATGTGACTTCAGTCATTCTCGCAGGAGGCGTCTCTCGCGTACCGATGGTACAAAATGCCGTCAAAGCACTCGTTGGCGAGTGGGTGAGCTTCTTACCAGGTGACCTGAACAACACTGACCCCTGCCTCCATTCTTCCAGGAGTAAAGTTGCATTCAACGTCAATGCTGATGAAGCAGCTGTCCTTGGTGCCGCTTTCTACGGTGCCTCGTTGAGTCGACAATTCCGAACAAAGGAAATCAAGGTCGAGGACCTTTTGGCTCACGACATTCAGGTTTCGTATGCGGCAGAGTCGAAGGTTACCACCAGGGTTATCAATACGTCCATCTTTCCGACTGGGAGCAAGCATGGCGCCAAGAAGACGCTCACATTCAAGCGCAAAGATGACTTCAATGTCACGTTGGTGTACAAGAACGCAGAGACTAAGTGAGCAAATACATCCCTACCCTCTATTTCTGTTTATTTATTTATTCGTTCCTCCCGATGCGATTTTTCAGGGGCACCCCATTGAAGATCGTCGAAGCGGAACTCGTCGGGGTCCAAGAGGCGATTACAAACCTCACAGAAGCTGGCGCGAAAGAACCAGTCGTTAAACTCACCGTCGGAATCTCAGACTCTGGCTTTGCCACTCTCGAGGATGCCATCGCCTTCGGCGACATCAAGGATGATTCGATCGCTGGTGCGTGAAAACCACGTCATCCACCCTTTTGCACTCAAAACTTTCGCATCAGGAAAGCTAAAGAATCTCTTTGGAGCAGGGTCGTCCTCGTCCAGCGAGTCAGAAGGTTCTGACACGACGACAAGCTCAGCTGCAGACGCAACCGCCACGGCTAAACCGCCCTCCATAAAGGATACAATCCCGCTCACTCTCCGTACTCACTATCTCACTCTCGTACCTCTTTCGGGGCCCGAAAAGGCTGTTGCGCGGCACCGCCTCATTGCGCTAGACAGCAACGAGGCTACCCGCCGGCGGAAAGAGGAGGCATATAATATGCTCGAGGGGTACCTGTACCGATTACGTGACTATCTCGATGGTGAGCCGACCACCCCGTTCAAACTCTACTCCAAAGCAGAGGAGCGGAAGAGTCTAGAGCGCAAGTTGGAGGAGGCACTTGCTTGGCTCAACGAGCATGGAGAGGATGCAGAAACAGGGGAACTCTGGGCTCAACGAGAGGCGCTTGAGTGAGTGTCTCAACGACCTTATCTGGTGGACCAAGACTAACCTTGGGTGATCGCAGAGCGCTTGAGAAGCCTATTCAGTTCCGCTACAAGGAAAACGAAGATGCACCACGAGAACTCGATTCCCTTCAGCAGGCACTTACAGCGGGTGACTTCTTCCTCAAGTCGGCGCGAGAGAACCGCACACTCGAGGCGGCCGCGGACCTACCACACAAATACACCCTCGAGGAGCTCGATGCCGTGGAGAAGCGACTGAACGGGACGGTTGAGTGGCTCAAGGCTGGGATGGAGGCGCAGAAGAAGTTGAAGAAGCACGATGATCCGGTGCTTATCTCTGCGGAGATGAAGGCGAGGGGTGTGACGCTTCAAAATCAAGTGATGAAACTTTTGAAGAGGAAAAACCCCAAACCAGTGAAGAAAACCACTACCTCCTCGACCACTGCGACCGAGGCTGAGGCGACCGGAAGTGCTACAGCAGAGGAGACAAGGACACCGGCCCATCCGGAACTGTAGAAACCTCTTAGGTGGAGTGGTAATTATTATATATTCAGATCAATCCATCCCCACCTCTGAAGAGTCCTTTGATGAATCAGGCTAAGGTGCGATATTAAATGCGATATTAAATTAGGGATCCGTGAGATATTTAATACTACAATGAGAGGGTTGAATAAGGGGCTAGTTGGGAAATCAACTTTAAAAAGAGGAATCAGGTGTAGTACAAGGAAAGCGCTTTGGTACTAAATAACGAACACAATGTTGAGCTCGCCGATAAAGGTATGAGCAGGCGAACTGAGATGGTGGAACAGGAGCATCAAGAAATTCAGAGATGTAAGGTGGTCGATTTGATTTTGATGAGACTGTAGGCAGGGTTGGACCACAACGCAATAACCGATTCTGGAAGTAATATTATGCGAATGTACCTCTCCGTGGATATACGTCAGGTCTTAGACCAGAGCACGAGCTCCCCGCGCTTGCAAAGCTGGAAGCTCAGGCTGGAGGAGCCATGGGTCCATAGGCCAGTTCACAGATATATAGGACTCGTACGCTCAATATGATATCTTTACGTGGTTATAGTGGGCCCTAATATATATCCAAACCAAACTGAGGCATAGCTTGGACAGGCTCCAAATGTACCGTATTTGATCTGCACAGAAGATCCCACAAGACGAATACTGAGGTCGCTCGCGCTGGTGCTCACCATGTGTGACGTGAATGTCTCAGTCGAGAGCCATGGGATTTGTTGAACTACAAGATCCGATTTGGAATTCAAACTGGACCTTTCGTGAGTAGTTGTAAGCCGGTTCAGAATGATTGTGGTTAAGTTTGCAAGCATGCTGCCACAACAAATCCGAGTTGCCTGCTTCCTCATTCGCCGGAGGGGTCAAGCGCCTAAAGGGATCTAGCACCTATCGGCCTGGAGCCTTTCTGTGATCAATAAGAGCGTCTCCTAATGTGCTTTGAGCCATCAGACCTCTCGGACGCGTCTCGGGAACAAGAAGAACAAGAAGAAGATGGTATACAAGGGCACTACAATATTAGGCCACACAACATTCGTCTATACCTGCGTGCAAAGTAGCAAAGCGTCACTGTACGTGCTGATGGACGGAGTCGTGCACAGTCCAAGGGGGAAGAAACGTGATAGAAGACGTCGGGAGCATCTTAAAGAAAGTAAAGTCGGTGTGTCCTCCTTCATGCACCACGAATGATTGTAGCAATCTCAGGATGCCCTCGCTCCTCGGCCCATTCGGCAGGGGTTTTGCCATCCGCATCTTTTGGTGTCCGGTTCGCTCCATTAGACAATACTGTTCGTTAGCGGTGAGTATTTAACTTCGCCTAGTGACTGTGCTCTGTATAGGAAGAACAAGATACTTATGCACTCACAGAACATGACCCATTCCATGTCTCCTTCCAGTACGGCCAAATGGAGTCCTGACCGCTTCCTTGACCACCCCACCCTGCGCTGGCCACCCTCGCCTATTTCACCTTTGCCCTCCACCTCTACTTTAGTCTCATCGACCAGAAAATCGACGATCTCACGGTGGTCGCGATCCTCCTCTTCCCTCAGCTCGCTGATCAGTTCCAACGCCGCTTTCCACTCGTGTTTCTGACATAGAACTGCGAGCCTGGCTCCCATCCCTGCACTATGGTCTATGCCTGCCTCTTCAGCGGTCCTTTTTTCTGCTTCAGCAGCCAAAAAGGACTCATACGCGGCGCCGTTTTCTTCTTGCTGCTGCCATACAAGGTCTTCGTCCAAAGCTTCCCCGAGGTCGTATTCAATCGTGGTGCCGCCTTCATTACGCACTGTCACGAGCAGTCGTAGCTTGCTCGAGTTAGGCTCTGGCGTAAGGGTGGAGCGAGTGCAAACTGGGCACATGGTACGATGTTGTGCAGAAGTTACAGAATAGTCGACGAAACTGCAATTGAAGGGGGTGCGTTTAGGACTTGGCCCGTGCCAATGGTGAACATTACCCACCAAGCCCAATGATAATGATGTCCACATTTCAGTTCTACGTCATCTGGAAGATAACTAGCGAAACCATTCAGTACCTCTTCTCCGCCAATGAACTAATTGGTCAAGTACCTCACTTCCCCAGTGTCGTCATCCTCAACTCCGATCACGAGTTGCTCGAAGCAAATCCCGCATTCATCATCCCCGACCGCCTGGCTCAGACTCACAATGCTGAAGCTGCGGTCACGACCAGCCGCCTTCCCTCTGTTCGATGGAGTCGGTGGTCCAACCACCGTGCTCCGGCTGGCCACGGCGTTTGAAGGTGGTTCAAAGGTCGTCCTTTTCTTCTCTTCATCGTCGCTCCCATCTAGAGGAGTTGGGGGAACAAGTTCTATAGGCGGTTCCACTCCGAGGGCCTGGATAGGTGAGACCGGAACCTTGTCCGCACTTCCAGGCGCGATTGTAGCACTGCTACTGGAGCGCAAAAAAGGGTCAAATATTTTGCCCTTCATCGTTGACGGGTCCAAATGACGAATTGATATCGCCCTCCCGCTCGCTCTTGCGCGCGCCGCCGATGCGGCCTCAGAGTCGCTCGATGGGTCCGATCCGAATGATCTCGACATATTGTGCAATATGGGGCGTGTGCAAGTTGGGGACAAGGGCGAGGTCCAAGATCGATCGTTCGCCGACTCGGATTTGTATAGTCCACGCGCCGTGACTATAAAGAACGCGCCTCGCTCGTCCTTCGCGTTTGACATACAGGAACCCACACGTGTGCGGGGATATTTGAGATTCGGATGAGTTGATGGATACCTGGATAGGCTTTGGAGATCGGATAAGGCTTAGTCCGAGGCAGTGGATCCGGTGGGCTGAAGAGCCGTGGTCGCGTGTCAAACCCGGCTTGGACCGTTCGTTCATTGAGAAGCCAGACTCATCGATATGAGGAGTCTTCTCACCTGTCTCCGATTGGAAGGCGCCCAACTTGGAACACCTGAGGCTTCGTTATAGAGAACCTGCTCACGTGACAGTACCGGGAATCTGGTCGTTGATTGGCTTCCGTCGTTGTGGCCGAAAGCCATCACAGGCACAGCAGTTGAACTGGCCATAACCCCGGCACAATGAAACAAGCAAAGCAACGGCGAGTTAACCATAACAGCACCACATACAACTTGAAGTGAAGGATCAGGAATCGCTGCCATATTTGCGCTGTGAGGTGTACTATGCACAAATCAAATCCCTAGTGGAGATCACACGTGTATTCCTCACTGCCCCCTTCACTCTCTTCTCACTCTCTTCTGGAGTACCCATCTGTCAATCGCTAAATGGTGGAATACGCCAGGAAACTTCACCACCACATTCCAGTAGGCACGCATCTCTGCTACATACTTTCTAAAAATATTCCGTACACTCGCTGAATAGGGTTCTCAGTTGTCCCTGTGGATTTCATATTCAACTCTTTTTTCGACCACTTCTCAGACCAGGATCACCTCGATCACCTCCCGCAACAGGCAGAATCATAGCGCAATCCACAATTATCTGTCTGCTCCACTTTCTGCCCCACCCGAAGCTACGACCACGTATCTTGCGCACGCGCCTTGATTCGACTCGCATCATTCCGCTAAAAGAAGGCCTCCAACATATATTACCCAATCATACCTTCTGTCTTCGTACCAACGGCACCGTTGACACCTTCACACCCGGCCAATTAAGCAATTACCAGCCTCGAGGTGACCTCGCGTGTTGAAGCCACTATTGCACGCTTCTTTACCTTCTGGAATGCACAGATTCGGTGAATGGCTCTTCTTCACGCCGTGGAGGTTTCAGTAGTCAGCGGGCTTCAAACTGCTCGGATCCAGAACAGGTCCTTCCAGTCTCGTTCCCGTCTTGGAAATATCACAAGATCTACATGCCATCGCTACCATAATGGTGATTATGTTATAGTGTATTGTGCCAGTGGGACGATCAACGAACGAGCTTCCCGTCCGGCTTACCGGTTCCCAAACAACCGATCCTGGTCACCATCGACACAGGTTCCACCAGCCATCACCACAAACCACGTAGTGAGGTCCCCCTCTAGAATTAGACAAGGACAGCCTGTTTCGGACGATTACTGACTTACATAGAGCCCCCCTTAGCCGTGACAGATAGTGGGACTCGAGAGAGATGACCTCCAGGTCGGCAATTACTCTCCAAGTAATATAATGAACGCATGTAGGTCCCCTTGGTTTGACTGGTGCGGTGGTATCCGATCATGAAAGCAACTATGTTCGGTGTACTCCGCAATCAGATTGACCTACTTACGTGCTTCGTCGTGGAAAACTGGCTCGTTTTGCGACCATTTGTTTGTTTCCCGGGGAACGATTATGGACATCACGACTGCCGCGTTCCCCCAGAGGACAAAAGAAATACCTTGGGGATCCCCTTTTCACCGGTGTTCTACGGGGCAGGACACCAAATCCTGATAGTGCCAGATATACCGGTAGAAACCTATCGAAATCGCCGTCTCACCCATTCCCCTGTACCCAATGTCACTGTGCAATCCGTTGAAAAGATTCAACCCGAAACATCTCGAGTAACAATTGCTGTTGCTGTTTCGATCTACACCAGCGGGACCACCTTAAGCTTCATAAAAGCCTTCCTGGCTAGCCATTGGCCTTACATCAACTCGCCTTCACGACTGTTCTTAGTTGGAATGCCTGTAACTAAGCTACCTCGACGGCATTCCGGGTCACCACAGAATTTGATGATGAATAAATCGCGTCATTTCACTCGCGCTGCAGCTGGAAAACAAATATACTACTATATAGTGAAATTATATGTTATTCCCAAATTATATTACATCGATTTGACCAGGAGCTTACCAATAAGCTCGTGGTCACTCTCGATGCCGCAAAGCACGGTCGGTGGTCTATTTAGCAGGAGGCGTGACAGCGTGCTTGAGAGCCTGTTCCTCCTCAGCCTTCTTTGCCGTCCTTGGTACGTCAGATTTCTGTAAGTTTTCGGTCAGCGCAGCAGTCAAGCGGATGGCGGCCATGCAAAAGGCATGCAAGGACCAGACAAAAGGCTTGCAAGGACAGACAAAAGGTGGTAGGGCAGTATGGATTTATGATGAGAAACCAAGGGACATACAAGTTCGTGCTCGATGGTCGAAATCAGTTCCTCATGGGAAATCTCATTCATGGGGCTTTCTTCTTGAGCCTGCGTTAACGCTTTTGGAGAGTCTGCCTCCTTGAAAGTGAACCAGAATCAGTGTTGCATTCGTCGAGTTGTACAGTGGCAGAATTTGGAGCGCAACTAAGGGGGATGAGGTCAATCGGGGAGGAATGAAAACGCACGGTATATGTATTCACACTCTCGACCCCGTCCACTTTTTGCCTGTTCTGAGGCCAAGGTGCGGGGTTCTGCACAATTAACGGGCGACCCATCAGCATTTCGGTCCCGCGCAGACGTTCCAGATGAGAAGAAACGCACAGGAGCGTCCGCTTCGAGTTTTTCGAGTGTATTCCTCGACGTGTCGGCCTGGTGGGCAATATTCTCGCCATGTTTGCGTGCAGTTTTACTAACGACGTAGTAAGCCTGGATGACGAGACGCACAGTATGACCATTAGCGTAACGGGGTATTTATATTCGAGTGCATCTGCATCGACTGGAGTGACACGAAACTTACGATGGGGACGAAAACAACAGCAGATCCGAACTACATGGGGCAAATGCTCATCAACGTGGAGCTCGGTGCAAACGGTAGAGCGTACAATCCATGGCCAGTCCTTATTTCCAGCCCTACTACCCTCTGCGCTCGATGTTGCATGATAGTCTCTTCTTGGAGTAGAGCGGAGAAGCGGACGTGCGACCGCAGCGGTCCTTATAGTCATACAAGCCAATCTGGATGCCATCGTAGGGTGTGGTGGCGTAAGTAGGAGCCGGAGTTGGAGTTTAAGAAGATGGATTTCGAATGCACGACGTCATGACGGAGTCTTTGAGCCCACCCCAGCCTCATTAGAAGTTCATGCCCATCCTCGGGGACACCCAGAGACGTGAAACCTCGACGTTGGAGAACCAGAAGCGAGGCTCAAGCGCATCGATCAAAAATAAAATGATCATTCATTCACTCAGGCTGGAGAGACAACACAGGTACAGGTCCGGAGACAAGGCACATCCGAAGCCGAAGAGGCGGAATATCGATTGAGTGGCAACTTGGAAACCGGGCGAGAAAACATGCAATTTAACGACGCATGATTTTCTCCTTCACTGTGAACCAAAGAAAACAAAGTCAATTCTGAAACTAAGTGCAGAGTAAAAGAATAGCAACGCACCGGCATCTAATAAGACTTCAGAAAGTTCAGTCCCTTGGACATCCGTGAGGAAACCTGGAAGGCTCTGGCGGAGAACCAATTTGGAGGACGCGTACAGCATCTTTTCCTTAACTTTAGCAGTGTCGGGGGTCCTGATATTGTTCCATGAGCACCCCGCACCTGCAAGCGATTTGGTACGCACCACTGGTAAAAGACGCGCCTGCTTCTCTTGCCTTCACCCGACTCGTACTCAAAGTCGTATACAGCCCACCTGCAATTGTTCTCGGGGAGCTCTTTAAGGAACGCATCGTAGTCGTCCACAGGTGACTGTTTGAGGACCCCGATTTCTTGATCGCGGTTGACGAGCCCGAAGATGATGTATTTCCACGTATTGCCTTGTTTGTACTTTGTCAATACGTCGCTGGTGAGAGTTACGCCGGAAGCCTGCAAGTTGTGCCGGCCGAGGCCGGGGAATTGTCGATGCAAAGTGTGAAAGACGTTTCAGATAAGGTGGCGTGTAGAAGGCAGAGGATACGGCGACCAGGATGTGAGCGGCGACCGAAGCGATCAGCACGCGATTGCAGCAAAGATCGTTATGAGGAAGAGTGAATCCTACGTACCATTTGATCGTAAAGAGTCTAAGCGAAACGACGAGAATGAAGAGCGTCAATATGGGGAGTTGTGGCCGGCGTCAAGTTAGATCTGGACTTGCCCGGTTTGGCGAACAGCAAATCGATCGAGGGCTGGGCCCCAATTATACCCCAAGGATTTATGTGGGACTACGGGTACAGTCATTGCGTGCGCAGAGCTTCCAACGAACCCGCAGAAGGTCGCTGCGTCGCGAAACTTTGGGAAATCTGGCGCAGCAAGATGTCCATCAAATAAGTAACACTCCTACGAGTGTTGTACGGCGATTTATATGCTATGGCACTGGTACTCGAAGGCGCCGATCAAGCCCGTTGCCACCAAGCGCAAACTTCAAAGAAAGCTGAGCGGTTCAGGCGATAGAAAAAAGGATATATTACAGTTATCCTATTCTAACTACTTGTCACCTTAGGGAGCTTGCCCACCGTAGGCATTCGGCCCGATCGGGATAATTTCCAGGAAATTCTCTCCACTTGCGCAAAGTGCTCACATCACAGTTTCCCGAGACACTATGATACTGTAACCACGTCATGAATAAACACTCTGAGTGTCCGAACTGAACAGGATCACGATATTGACCTTTTGGAAGCGACATCAGGGAAAACCGCGCTTCTACGTATGTAGTTGAAGTCATAGTTGTATGTGTATAGGTGAGTGTTTCGACTATGCAGGTCGCTGAAGGTCAGACTGCAGGGTATAGGATGTAAACTTTCTCCGTGGCATGTGCTGCAGCGATAGCTCCGTTTGCCGGCTCCGTTTGCCGACTGGATTTATTTATTCTTCCCGAATCACTCGGAATACTCTGATACTCATTGCTCTGAGGAGGCCATACGCCCCATCGTATGCAGGACACGTGCTCCCAATCTATACAGGGCCGTCAATTTCTGGATCTCTTCGAATGCTCCCATACAATGTTTCATCTGTGCCTTTTCCTTTTTGGGCGACCCAACCTTGTACTTATCGCCAAAACCGGGTTAATATTCGTCCTGAGTACTAGGATTGGCAGTTGCAATCCATGTTAACGATTTGTAATGATGGAGCTTGGTAACAGATACTATCGTATCGAGGCTGACATGAAAGGGTAGAGACAATTTACGTGGCCCCTGAGCATACGGCGACCGCTATTCCAGACTGCCTAGGCCGACTCGTGGTTGAGGATTTCGATACAAACACGCTCACGGATATAATATACTTGAATCCATGTTTCAGATTGAGTTCAACACATGCCCGAGGAAGCTGGTGGACGTAGAACTGCCATAACAGCTGTTATCAGGTCTCCCCAGGTGTAATAGTTAGATATAAGTCCATAACCTGTCGTTTACCTTGGAATTTGTACCGTGGTCGACTGTCCGAAGTTGTGCTCATCACCCCACGGCAGCAACGCGTGCAATTAATTACGGATTGGGTCGTGGGTATTTCATTATAGAATGGAGCAAGGGCCATCAAGCAAACATCCTTCTCCCATTGTGGCTTCCCTGTTCTTGGAATGCCCTTAACCAAGCTACGCCGGTCACTGCAGAATTCAATTACATATCAATAATCCCGTCATTTCACTCGCGCTGCAGCTGGAAAGCAAATATACTACTGCAGACTGAAATTATATGTTGACCCCGAATTCTATTACACCGATTTGACCAGGAGCTTACCAATAAGCTCGTGATCACTCCCAATGCCCGCAGTGCATGGTTGGTGGTCTATTTAGCAGGAGGGATGACACCGTGCTTGAGAGTGTGTTCCTCCTCAGCCTTCCTTGCCGTCTTTGGTGCGTCAGCTTTCTGTAGATTTTTGTCAAGCGGAGCAGTCGAGCGGATGGCGGCCATGCAAAGGCTTGCAAGGACCAGACAAAAGGTGGCAGGGCAGTACGGATCTATGATAAGAAGCTGAGGAATATACAAGCTCGCATTCGATGGTCGAAATCAGTTCTTCATGGGGAATCTCATTCATTGGGCTTTCTACTTTAATCTGCGTTAAAGGTTTTGGAGAGTCTACCTCCTTGAAAGTGAACCAGACTCAGTGCTGCATTCATCTAGTTGTACGGCGGCGAAATTTGGAGCGCAACTAAGGGGAATGAGGTAAAGCGGGAAGAAATGAGGACGCACGGTGTGTATTCACACCCTCGGCCTTGTCCACTTTGCCTGTCCTCAGACCAAGGTGCGGGGTTCTACGCAGACGTTCCAGATGAGAAGAAACGCACAGGAGCGTTCGCTTCGTATTTTTCAAGTCCATCCCTCGAAGTGTCGGCCTGGTGGGCAAATATTTGCGTGCAGTTTTACTAACAGAACAGTAAGCCTGGATAACGAGACGCACAGTATGACCATTAGCGTAACGGTATATTTATATTTGAGTGCATCTGCATCGACTGGAGTGACACGAGATTTACGATGGGGATGGCAACAGCGGATCCGAGGGCAAATACTCATCAACGTGGGGCTTGGTGCAAACAGGGGGTAGAACATACGATCCATATCCAGTCCTTATTTCCAGCCCTATCCCCCTCTACGCTCGACGTTGCATGGTGATCTCTTCTCAAAGCAGCACGGAGAGGCGGCCGTGCGGCCGCAGCGGTCCTTATAGTCATACAAGCCAATCTGGATGCCATCGTAGGTTTTGGTGGCGTGGGTAGGATGGAGAAGAAGATGGGTTTCGAATGAC
>WNFL01356970.1_pt1 | contig 16780 bp, 16 predicted proteins | sample 5400361 | NCBI WGS metagenome assembly WNFL01 (sample SAMN13153351, study PRJNA577476) | soil metagenome | isolation source: 40 cm soil on Douglas fir-dominated hillslope | place: USA:California | collected 2013-09-17 | reverse complement strand
ACGGGCTCCATCTCATTCGCGCTCGCGATGTCAACCTGCCGCCGCCTACAGAGGTGCAATACCCCGTCTACGATGCTGCCGGCGTCAACCTCCTGGGCTATGGGCAGGTGGATACGTTCTCCCGGTGGCAGCTTACGCAGAGCTTTACCTGTCCCTACCCTCCCTGCATCAATCCGTTGGCACGGCCCATTCCGCAACTGGCTGCGATCAATCAATTTGAAACCGAGGCCTCCAGCCAGTACAACGGGCTGACCGTGTCGTTACAGAGGCGCCTGAGCGACGGTTTTTACTTCCGGCTGGGATATACCTGGGCTCACGCCGTCGATAATGGCCCCGACGCCCTGGTGGCAGGCCAGCCCGGTAACGTCCAGAATTCGTACGGAACCAGCGCGGAGAAGGCTTCCAGCGTCACCGACCAGCGCCACCGCTTCGTTTTCTCTATGGTCGCCGAACCCAACCCGATGCCACCCAACCAACCAATACTGAGCGAGATCTTCAACCACTGGAAGCTGGCGGGCGTGGTCACCGTGGGCAGCGGGCGCCCCTATGACGCGAAAGTAGCAGGCGACCCGAATCAGGACGGCAACAGCCTGAACGACCGCCTGCCGGGCTTGGGGCGCAACGCTTTGGTTGGACCAGCTTACAGTACTACCGACACCCGCTTCAGCCGCAATTTTCGCGTAACCAACAACATTCACCTATCTCTGCTCGTCGAGTCCTTTAACTTATTCAATCACTTGAATCGGCGCCTGGTCGTCGATTCCAGCGGCTTTCTGGTGAATTCCGCCCAATTTGTTCCGTTTTCCCAACGCACCGGCGCAACCTATTATCCGGCTCAATACCGCCGCAGCGCGTCCAGGAGTGGAACGCTGGATGCGTATGCACCAAGGCAGGTGCAAATTGCGATGCGGCTAATCTTCTAGTGGTAGCTCGGTGTGCTAGTAGCTCGTAGTAGCTCGTAGTAGCTCGGCGTGCCGATATTTCGGCAGTTGTGAGCAAATCTGACCACTTTTTGTGCAAAGCTCCCATTTTTTCTTGACTTGCAACAGCCCACTTGCAATATGATGAGAGTGTCCAATCAGGCAGGTTTGGGGGTGTATTCAATTTTGGCGGATGTGAGATTGCAGGAAGGTGAGTCTCTGGAGAATGCCTTGCGCAGATTCAAGCGCAAAGTACAGCAAGAGGACATCATCAAGGAAGTAAAAAGACACTCCTATTACCTGAAACCCGGCGAGAAAAAGCGCGTGAAAGAAGCGCTGGCTCGAAAGCGTAGCCGGAAGAAAGCACGCAAGGAGCAAGACTAACTAAAAGGGCTGCCGCCCTCGACTGCGGCAGCCCTTTCGCACGTGCAGCTGGGTTTCGATTTGTTTCGTTGTCGACTTCGCATTTGCTTTCATACCGGATTGATTCCATGCCGCGATTCAGCGGGTTGGCGGGCCGAACCTAGGGTAATTCCAGTTTAGCGAGGGGGGATGACGGGGCGACATCCACCCACGAACCAAGAGGAAGACCTGTGCTTGGTCGTGGAAGGAGCAGATCCCGTCGAAAGGAGTATTCTCTCGATGGAATTCCAGGACAAAGCGTTGATCTGCATCGATTGTGGGAATGATTTTGTGTTCACGGCCGGTGAACAGCTCTTTTTCCACGACAAGCAGTTCAAGAACGAGCCCAAGCGCTGCAAATTCTGCAAGGCTAAGCGGGCAGCCCTGTTTGGGGCCAACGGCCAGGCCACCACGCCCGTCTACAATAAAGTCGAGACCCGCACCATCTGTTCTGCCTGCAACAAGGAGACCACCGTGCCTTTCCGCCCGACTCAGGGGAGGCCTGTCCTCTGCCGGGAGTGCTTCCAGCAAGGAAGGATGGTGGCGGCGGTGTAGCGCTTTGCTGGCGCGGGCACCCTACCCTCCCCCATTTCAGCTACCATTAGGTCACGGTGCCCAGCTTTTACATTGAGAATTTTGGCTGTCGTGCGTCGCAAGCCGACGGGGCTTCGATTTCGCGCCGATTTGCTGATCGCGGCCTCGAATCGGGCTCCGCCGACACGGCGCATCTCGTTGTGCTCAACACCTGCACGGTGACCGCCGACGCGGATCGGGCCGCCCGCGCCGCTGTCCGGCGCATTCACTCCCGCAACCCTCGCGCCAGCATCCTCGTCACGGGTTGCTACGCTCAGCGATCTTCAGCGGAAGTCGCAGCGCTTCCTGGCGTGACATGGGTCGTCGGCAATTCCCACAAGCACGCCATCGCTGACATCGTGTTTCCGGCCGCCTCGCCCTTTGTGCCCGTGCGCGCCCTTCTTGAACCCCAACCAGCCGCCGTGCACGTAGGAGATATTTTCGCGCACACCGAACTGCTGGCGGCCCCGGTCTTTGGCTCTATGGACGTCGGCGCCGGAGATTCCCGCACCCGCCCCAATCTGAAAGTACAAGACGGGTGCAACAACCGCTGTTCGTTCTGCGTCATACCCTCGGTCCGCGGGCAAAGCCGCTCCCGCGCGCTTGCACAGGTCCTGGAGGACATCAACGCCCTCGTCGCTACCGGCTCCCGCGAAGTCGTAATTTCCGGAATCAACCTCGGCCGCTGGGGCCGCGATCTCACACCCGCGTTGCGCTTCGAAACCCTGGTCGAGGCGATCTTGCAGCAAACCCCGCTGGAAAAACTACGCCTCAGCTCTGTCGAGCCTATGGACTGGAGCGACGATCTCATCGCCCTCGTCCGTTCGTCCGCTCGCATCGCCAAGCACGCGCACGTGCCCATGCAGTCCGGCAGTGACTCTGTCTTGCGTCACATGCACCGCAAGTACCGTCCCTGGCATTACCGCGAAAAGATCGTCAAAATCCGGGAAGCCATGCCCACAGCGGCGATTGGCGCAGATGTCATGACCGGCTTCCCCGGCGAAACCGACGCCGAGTTCGAGGAAACGCGCCGCATGGTGGATGATCTACCTCTCACCTACCTGCACATCTTTCCCTACTCGCCCCGCCCCGGGACCCCTGCCGCCGCGCTTCCCGGCCAAGTTCCGGTACATGTCGCCCGCCAGCGCCATGGTGTCCTGCGCGGCCTGATCTCCGGGAAAAAGCAGGATTTTGCCCGTTCGTTCGTCGGCCGCACTCTGCCTGCGATCACCCTCCTGTCCACGAACTCCAGATCGACCAACGCCCTAACCGACAACTACCTCGAACTACGTTTGCCGGCCCCGCACGAGCCCAACCGCTGGGTGCAAGCCCACATCACGGGCAGCGACGACGGCACACTGACCGGGATCCTGGCCTAACCAGCGCACATGCTATACTTTAAGAGATTTTCAGAAGTACCCGGAGGCTCGTATCGATAAGCGTTTTATCCGCACGAATGACCGCATCCGCGTGCGTGAAGTCCGCGTGATTGACGACGAAGGCAACCAGTTGGGCATCATGACGCCCTTTGACGCCATTAAAAAGGCGAAGGAAAAGAACCTGGACCTGGTCGAAGTTTCGCCCTCTGCCGTACCCCCCGTCTGCCGCATCATGGATTTTGGCAAGTACATTTATCAGACGGAAAAGCGCGAGCGCGAAGCGAAGAAGAATCAGAAAGTGATCGTAGTCAAGGAAGTAAAGTTCCGCATCAATGTGGACGACCACGACTACGACACGAAAAAGAACCACGTTTTGCGGTTTCTGGAAGAAGGCGACAAGGTCAAGGCCACCATCTTCTTTCGCGGCCGCGAAATGACGCGGCAAATGCTGGGCGTTAAAATTTTGGAACGGTTGATCGCGGATGTGGGCGATCACGGAATTGTGGAATTCCGGCCCCGGCAGGAAGGTAACACGCTGCACCTGATTCTGGCCCCCAAGAAAGTGGTCACGCAGGAAAAGAAACCGAAGGCGCCAAAGCCGGTGCAGCCGCAACAGGCCAAACCGCCACAGCAGCAACAGGCGGCCCAGCCCGCAGCCGCTGCGAATCCAGCCAGCCAGGGTTAGCTTCAAAGTTTTTAATTAAGGATTGTCATTCGTCATCAATTCCTTAATAAAGATTGTCATCCCGACCAACGGGAGGGATCTGCAGTTCAGATTTAGATTCTCGCAGAGGACTCATGCCAAAGCTGAAAACACACAAAGGCGCCGCCAAGCGCTTCAAGAAAACCGGGACCGGGAAAGTGAAGCGGGCTAGTTCGTTCCTGCGCCACATTCTCACCTCGAAAGACAAGAAGCGGAAGCGGCATTTGCGCGGCACTTCGCTCGTAAGCGATGCCGACACACCCAAAATCAAGCGGATGATTCCCTACTAGTCGCTTTCAGGCTAGTAAGAATTTCCGCGATATGGCCAGGCGTTCCGGCTGTATCCAGAGCGCCGCAAAGTCCATCTTGCAGCGCCCGGCGTGTGAAGAGGCTTTCCGTCCCGCCCCAACATAGGGGATAGACCGGATCCTTACCTCCAGCCGCCGTAAACCAGCCAGCTTTGCTGGCTTTCTAAAAGGAGAAGTGCAATGCCTCGCGTAAAACGTGGCACGAAACGACGTGCCAGACGTAAAAAGATTCTAGAACGGGCCAGTGGGTATTTCCTCACCAAGTCCAAGCTGTACCGCGCCGCACAGCAAGCCGTCGAGCGCGGTCTCATGTTCGCCTACTCCGGACGCAAGCAGAAGAAGCGCCAGTTCCGCTCCCTCTGGATCGTCCGCATCGGCGCAGCCACCCGCCCGCATGGCCTCAGCTACAGCCAATTTATCAGCGGCCTCAAACTGGCCGGCATGGACCTCGATCGCAAGATCCTCGCGGATCTCGCAGTAAAAGATTCCGCGGGCTTCGCCCACTTGGTCGAGCAAGCCAAAGCAGCCAACGCCACCAAGAAAGCGGCAACCAAGAAGCAACCGGCAACCGCAAAGTCCGCACCTCCGAAGACCGCTTAGAAACTCAGCAAAGAATGGGTGCCCCGTCCTTGTCGCGTTCTTCAGCGACAGGGCGGGGCTTTTAAGAAAAGCGTGCCCTACACCCTCCCCAAACTCACCGACTTCTCCCCGGCCTCTCTCGACCGCGCCGTTCAAGACGTCCTGTCCGCCCTGGAATCCGAATCCCAAACCGTCTCGACCGAGAACGCCGCGAAAGAATTCCGCGACCGCTGGATGGCCCGCAAAAACGGCATCCTCACTCAAGCAAATGACGGGCTCAAGGCCGCCCCCGCCGACGCCAAACGCAACGTTGGCCAGCGCGTCAACGAAATCAAAGCTAGCGTCGAAGCCGCGGTCGAAGCAGCGCAGCAAAGAATTCAAGGCGGATCCGCGGCCGCAGCGCTGGAATCCGAACGCGTCGACGTCACTCTCCCCGGCATCCGCCGCCCGCTCGGCGCCGAGCATCCGGTCATTCGCACCCTGAATGAAACCGGGCTACTCCGTCGCCGAAGGCCCCGAAGTTGAAACCGATTACTACAACTTCGAGTCGCTCAACTTCCCCCCGAACCACCCCGCGCGCGACACGCAGGACACGCTCGTCATCGCCGATCAAGAAAAGAAGCCCCTCCGCGAACGCCTCCTGCTGCGCACCCACACGTCGCCTGTCCAAATTCGTACGATGGAACAGATGAAGCCCCCAGTCCGCATCATCTGCCCCGGCAAAGTCCATCGCCGCGACGCCACCGACGCCAGCCATTCGCCGGTCTTCCACCAGGTCGAAGGCTTAGCTGTTGATACCAACATCACCTTCAGCGATCTCAAAGGCACGCTCGACCACGCCATGAAGGCCCTCTTCGGCTCCAGCGTGAAGACGCGATTCTTCCCGTCGTTCTTCCCCTTCACCGAACCCAGCGCGGATGTGGCCATCAGTTGCATCATCTGCGGCGGCAAAGGCTGCCGCACTTGCAAGCAAACCGGCTGGGTTGAACTCATGGGCTGCGGCATGGTCGATCCCAACGTCTTCGGCTTCGTCAAGGACCACGGCTACGATCCAGCGAAGATTTCTGGTTTCGCTTTTGGAATGGGCGTCGAGCGCCTGGCCATGATGAAGTACGGCATCGACGACATCCAAACGCTCTTCCAGGGCGACGTTCGCTTTTTGGAGCAGTTTGCATAACCATACTGGATTTGTCATCCCGACCAACGGGAGGGATCTGCAGTTGGTTCGGGCATTAGCTTTTGGGTGGAGCAGCACTTCAGTGCTGCAATAAAGATCCAGAAAAAAGCGGCTTTAGCCGCTGAGGTAAAGTTCAAGCAAACAAACATGAAACTCTCTCCACAATGGCTCCGAGACTTTGTTGATATCAAAGCGGACAACGCGCGCCTGGCCGACGACCTCACATTGGCCGGCATCGCAGTAGAAAAAGTCGAAGGCTCGGTTTTCGAGATGGACATCACCACCAACCGTCCCGACGCCATGAACCACTACGGCGCCGCCCGCGAAGCCTCCGCCATCTACGATCTCCCGCTCAAGCCCCTAACCCCGAAGCTGCCAGCCGCAAAAGCCGCAGCCCAGTTCCCCATCGAAATCCAAGAACCCGACCTCTGCCCGCGCTTCACCGCCCGCGTCATCCGGGGCGTCACAGTCAGGCCCTCTCCTGCTCCAATCGCAGAACGCCTGGCATTACTCGACCAGCGTCCTATCAACAACATCGTCGATGCCTCCAACTACGTCCTCTGGGAAATCGGAAAGCCCACGCACGCGTTTGACCTCGATCTCCTCGAAGGCGGAAAGATCATCGTCCGCAAAGGCCGCGCCGGAGAGACGCTCAAAACCCTCGACGGCCAAGTCCGTCAAATCAACGCGGAAGATCTAGTCATCGCCGCCGCCCGCAAACCCGTCGGCCTCGCGGGGGTCATGGGCGGCTTCGACACCATGATCACCGAAAAGACCCGCAACATCCTCATCGAGTCCGCATGGTTCGATCCGGCCGTCGTCCGGCGAATGTCCCGCCGCCACGGGCTTCACACCGACGCCTCGCACCGCTTCGAACGCGGCGCAGATTATGAATCGACAGTCGTCTCCTGCGACCGCGTAGCCGAGTTGATCCTCGCCTCCGGCGGCGGCGAACTCGAAGGCAACGCCGTCGACGTTATCGCCCGCCCCATGCCACGCCCGATCGTGACGCTCTATCTCTCCGAGATCCAGCACCATCTCGGCAAAACGCTCCCCCGCGAAGAAGTAACCCGCATTCTTCAGCGCTTAGGCTTCACTCTCGACTCCGCCGACGCCTCCAACGAAGANGTAACCCGCGAAATCGACCTCATCGAAGAAATCGCCCGCCAGCACGGCTACAACAAATTCGCCAATACCCTCCCGGCCTTCTCCGGCGCAGTCATCGAACTCCCCGACGCCGCCAAAGACGCCCGTCTCCGCACCAGCCTCCTCGCGCTCGGCTACAACGAGGCTCTGTCCCTCACTTTCATCTCGCCCGACCAATCGAAACAATTTTCAACCACGGAACCTCTTCTGCTAGCCAACCCGCTCAGCGACGAAGCCTCCGCTATGCGTACCTCGCTCCTCCCCGGCATGCTCGACATGCTCGGCTGGAACCTCAATCGCGGCGCAGCCAGCGTCCGCCTCTTCGAGGCCGGACGCATCTTTTTCAAGAGTCCGGGGAAAACCGCCGCCGGACACGACGAAAAAAAGCACATCTGCCTGGGCGCAACCGGCAACGCCTCCGCCCCCAGCGTCCACGACAAGCCCCGCCCCTACTCGTTCTTCGATCTCAAGGGCGACCTGGAAACGCTGTTCTCCGCCTTCGCCGGCACCGTCGTCTACGACACCCAAACCCCCTCGTACCTTCACCCCGGCCGCTCCGCCCGCGCCCAACTCAACGGCGTCACCATCGCCCAGTTCGGCCAAATCCATCCCGATCTCGCCGCCGCACGCAAATTCCGCCAGGAAGTTTTCGTCTCCGAGATTTATCTCGACGTTCTATACCAACAACAACTCCGCCAGTCCACCTACACCGCCCCGCCCAAATTCCCCGCCGTCGACCGCGACTTCTCCTTCGTCTTCGCCGACGCCTCCAGGTTCGACCAGATCCGCGCCGCCGTCGCGGCCCTCGACATCCCAGACCTGCGCGCCTTCACCCCCGCCGAAACCTTCCGCGGCGGCAACGTCCCCGCCGGAAAGTATTCCCTGCTCCTCCGCGCTGTCTTCCAGTCGGCAGACCACACCCTCCGCGAAGAAGAAGTAGCCGAATGGTCCGCGAAAATCGTCTCCGCCCTGCAAAAGCTCGGCGGCACCCAGCGGGCGTAGCCCCATGTGGCTCGGACACTCCTGTCCGAGTGGTCTTAAAGCCTGGGCCCGAAGTCTTGAACTGGGTGCCCCATCCTTCTTTCGCGCACTTTGCGAAAGAGGGCGGGGCTTTCCCAGACTAAAATTAACCAGACCATGACCCCACCCAAATCCTTCCTCAGCGAAAAGGTCTCCCACTTCTCCGAATCCGTAATCCGCGAAATGTCCCGCGAGGCCGTGAAATACCAGGCCGTCAATCTGGCCCAGGGCTTTCCCGACTTTCCCGCCCCGGAAGAAATCAAACGCGCCGCCCAGGAAGCCGTCGGCAAAGACATCAACCAGTACGCCATCACCTGGGGCTCCCGCCACCTCCGCGCCGCCATCGCCCGCCAAATGCAGCTCTGGCAAAACGTCGCCATTGATCCAGAAACAGAAATCACCGTTTGCTGCGGCTCCACCGAAGCCATGATGGCCTCATTGCTCGCCACCACCAATCCCGGCGACGAAGTCATCATCTTCGAGCCCTACTACGAAAACTACGGTCCCGACACCATCCTCAGCGGCGCCAAACCCCGCTTCGTCAAACTCCGCCCACCCGCAACTCCGCAAGACGAATGGACTTTCGACGAACAAGAACTCCGCGCCGCCTTCCACCGCCACACCAAAGCCATCATCGTCAACACGCCCAACAATCCCACCGGCAAAGTTTTTTCAAGAACAGAACTCGAACTCATCCGCGACCTCTGCCTCCAGCACAACGTCCTGGCCATCACCGATGAAATCTACGAACACATCATTTTCGACAACACCAAGCACATTTCGATGATCGAACTCGACGGCATGCGCGAGCGCACCATCGTCATTAATGGCATGTCCAAAACCTACAGTGTCACCGGTTGGCGCGTTGGATGGGCCATCGCCTCCCCGCCCATCAGCAATGCCATCCGCAAGGTCCACGACTTCCTCACCGTAGGCGCACCCGCCCCGCTCCAGGAAGCCGGAGCCGCCGCCCTCAGCCTCCCTCCCGCCTACTACGCAGACCTGGCCGCCCGCTACCTCGCCCGCCGCGACCACCTTATGCCAATCTTGGAACACGCCGGATTCCGCTGCTACCGCCCCCGCGGCGCCTACTATGTCATGACCGATATCGCGGCCTTCGGCTTCCCTAACGACCGCGCCTTCGCCCAGCACCTGGTCCAGGAAATCGGCGTCGCCTGTGTCCCCGGCTCCAGCTTCTACAACGACCCTCGCGACGGCGCTACCCAAGTCCGCTTCGCTTTCTGCAAGCGCGAACAAACCATCAACGCCGCCGCCGACCGCCTCAGCAAACTCCGCAAGAATTAGCAGGAGTCTTCCGGCAACCACCAGGCCTATTGAGCTGCCCTTTTCTGCCTCTGGCCCTTTCAGCCTCTTTTTTCCACCCCGTTCTGCGATATACTCCAAACGAACAGCAGCGAAATTTTCCTCAGGATCACAAAATGTCGGCTAAACCGGAAGCTCTCGAGTTTGAAGTTCCAGCGGATGATTTCCAGGCGCTCGAAGAAAAGGTCTACCGCACCGTCGAGCTGCTGAAAACGGCACGCGAGGGCAAGGCCGCGGCCGAGCGCGACAGCCTCCGCCTTCGCGAACAACTGGACGCGCGCCAGGAGGAAGTCGAAACCCTCAAGCGCGAGTTGCTCAAGCTGCGCAAGGATCGCGAGGAAGTCCGTTCCAGAGTCGAAAGAATGATGCGCCAAATCGAGGATGTAGCCGCCGCCAGCTGATTCGCCTGCAGGGGAGACAGTTTCATCACAAATCGAGCCCCAGAGGATAAAAACATGGCGTCGATCCCGCCGCAATCCACCGAAGCCGCCCCCAGCGTCCGCGTCGAGATCTTCGACCAGGTCTACAACCTGCGCGGCACCGACCCCGCCTACATCACACAGCTAGCCGAATACGTCGACGCCAAAATGCGCGCCGTCGCCGCGCAAACCAGCACCGTCGATACCATCCGCCTCGCCGTCCTCGCTGCCCTCAACATCGCCGACGAGCACCACCTGCTCTTGCAGAAAACCCACGGCTCCCCTGTCGACTACACCAAGCGCGCCAAAACCCTGGCCCGCGTCCTCGATGAAGTCCTCGATTCCGCACGCCGCGCCGGATAATCCGCGCTCGCTAATCCCGCCGGATAATCCTGGTAAAAGCGTCCGCCCTACACACCCACGGGCTGCTTCGCGTCCACCCCAACTGCCACTGGTGTCAGCCACCCGAACCGGTCTTTCACCTCGCCATGCACAATCCCGAGAAACGCCTTCTGCAGCGTCTTCGAGACCGGTCCCATCTTCCCATTTCCCACGTTAATCCGGTCCACCGAAAGTATGGGCGTAATCTCCGCCGCCGTTCCAGTAAAGAAAACCTCATCCGCAATGTACAGCATTTCCCGCGGAATCGGCTGCTCCGACACCGGGATCCCTGCCTCGCGCGCCAGGGTCAGCACCGAGTCCCGCGTTATCCCCGGAAGCACCGAACTCCCCAGTGGCGCCGTCACCATCTGTCCGTTCCGTACCACAAACAGGTTTGCCCCGGAAGCCTCGCTCACATACCCGTTCGCGTCCAGCGCAATCCCCTCGGCGTACCCGTTGATCACCGCTTCCATCTTTATCAGTTGCGAATTCATGTAATTCGCCCCCGACTTCGCCATCGCCGGCAAGGTGTTTGGCGCCAACCGTGTCCACGACGACACGCACGCAGCCACGCCCTCATCCCCATCCGCTCCCAAATATTTCCCCCACGGGTAGTTCGCCATATACACTTCGGTCGGCGACCCAAACGGATTCACTCCCGCCTCGCCATACCCGCGCAGCACAATCGGACGGATGTAGCACGGCCACGCCTTATTCGCCGCAATCAACTGCGACATCCCCGCAATCAACTGGTCGCGCGTATAGTCCACGTCAATCCGGTAAATCCGCGCCGAATCCAGCAGCCGCTGCATGTGTTCTTTCGCCCGGAAAATCGCCGGCCCGCTTGGCGGCGCGTAGCACCGAATCCCTTCAAACACCGACGAACCATAGTTCACCACGTGCGACATCACGTGCACGTTCGCACTGTCCCAAGGGATCAGTTTCCCGTTATGCCAGATGTTTTCAGTCTTTTGAATCGCCACAATAGACCTCCGGTGCTGCTGGGAAAATTATAACTGAGCAGCCAGGGTGCGCCAGTCTCTTGATCTCGCTCACCCCACCCAGACTAAGGGGTGTGTCCCGTCCTTCGCGCACTCTGCGAAGGGCGGAAACCGCAATGTTTGCATAACGAAACAAACAAATTCTCCCAGCCGCACTGATCAACTTCCTCGCTAAAGAATCTTGGATTCGTCCCATTCCACCCGCAAAGCAACGAATCGCCCTCCCCGTTTCTGCAATTCCTGTGCGGACGCTGTGGAAATCCCCGCTTCCGTCCCACCCAAAATCTCTTCGCCTCTCCAACCCACGTGACGAAACCCGCACCTGCTGCGAGGTTCCTGCTGCTCTCGCACTCACACTCGCGCCGCCAAACTACCGTCACCCCCACTCGCAACTTTTCCCGCCACTGCACCAATCTTATGGAATTGACCCCGCGGCTCCGCCTGCGTACCTTCTCCTACACGAGTAAAAAAATAAGCGCCGCTTGCGCCCTTCCGGTGAATCGACTGTGCCCAAGAACGAAAAGAAAATTTCCCCAACCCGCAACGACGTCCGCGGCGAACTCAACGACTGGCAAACCTACCGCACCCGCTTCACTATCCGCGCTCGCACGCTCAGCGCGCCTCTCAGTTTCGTCGACGCTCTGGGCCGTGAGCAAAACGGCAAATCCGGCGACTACCTCGTCGAGTCCAACGGCATGGTCACCATCACCCCACGCCACATTTTCGAGGACGTCTACGTCGCCTTGGATACCACCGCAGCCGATGGCCAACCGCCCCCAGCCGACAATCCTCCCCGTAAGTCCCCAATTTCCACAACAAAACGCGCCTTCTTTCCGGCCTCCCGCCGCCGCTCCGTGTAACCGGACTGTAACAATCCCCATGGAAAGAATGACTTAGCCGAGGGTACCTGAGGGGGCACTTTGCGAACACAATATCTTGCGATACCTACTTGACAGGCACCATATACAGGCGTAGCTTCACAACTCCAGAGCAATCTCAACTGCGCTCTTTCGAGCTAAGTGAGACCGCTTAGGACACGAATTCAGACCAGATTTTGGCACGCGATTTAGGGCAGGTTTCAAGCATGTACATGACAGGTTCAGGCACGTGCATTTAGGACGACATTAGGGACGAAACGGCACAGTAGGGAATGGCTTCAGCCATGCCATTAGAGCGTCAAACTCGATGGGCTTTAGGGTCAAGCTTCATCGAGCTTTCATAAGGGGCTTTAGCCCCCGAAGTCCGGCTTTATAGCTAGACGAGCATGGCTTAAGCCATGCCATAGAAGTGGCAGAGCAGTGGGAGCGTTCCCCGGCAGCCCCTCAAAAGGCTTCCCCTCGGGGCACGAATGCCTTGAAAACTTTTACGCCGTACACCGGCCTCACCGTCGGCACTATGGAGGAGCCCATGGAAGGACTAGTTCGCCTCGTCGCTGAGTCGCTCGAACGCCACGGCCTGACCGTGCCGCCCCCGCGCATCGACTGGTCCGCCCGGACCCCTCTCGACTCCAACCTTTGCCTCACCGCGCCCTGCCGTCCCGGACTCTTCGTCATCGCCGAGTGCATGTTGCCGCACATGGTTCCGCGCATGGTTCCGCACACCGTTGCCGCAAACCCCTCCACCCAGCTTGTCATCTCACAGTTGGCCATCTTGAAGATTGGCCAGACCAAAGATCTTGGCGTCGAAATGGCTCGTCTCTGCTGCTACAGTTCTCTGCCCGACCGCATCCATGACCGCATCAAGGCCGGGCGCTGCCTCGTTCGCCTTGCCGCTGTCGACGATGACGTCCAGCGCGCCTCCTCCTGCGCCGCCTTGCAGCAATGGTTCACTCATTCTCTTGAAACCTCCACCGACAGCCGGTTCCCCGTCGATCTGGCCGCCCAGCAAATTCCTCTCGGCCAAAATTTCCATGCCCAACCCGTACTCGCCAATGCGGTTGACCAGCCAGCACCTAATCACCCAGCGCACCTGCCATCCGGCTTCCAGACAGCATAAAGAGAGCCTAGAATGACAGGTAGACGACAAGAAAAACCGATCCCCCAGCAACCGATCACACAGAATCGGAGGAAGCGACACGATGTCCGAAGTTAAGATTGAAACTAAGAGTGAAGCCAAGAACGTGACCACCGCGCCGTCCACGCCAACGGCCGCTGCCACCGCCGCCACCAACAAGAAGAAGGCCCCCGGGCTCCAGTTCCGCCGCCACTTCACCAAACCGGGCGTTTCCCCCTATGACGAAATCGAGTGGGAACTCCGCCTCGCCCAGATCACCGACTCCCAGGGCAACGTGATTTTCGAACAAAAGGACGTTGAGACTCCCAAGGACTGGTCCGTCACCGCGACCAACATTGTGGCCAGCAAGTATCTGCACGGCCACGTTGGCACGCCCGAGCGCGAGACCGGCGTCCGCCAGTTAGTGACCCGCGTCGCTGAGACCATCCGCGATTGGGGCACGGCCGATGGCTACTTCCGCTCCGCTGAAGATGCCGCCACCTTCCACGACGAGCTGGCTCATCTGCTCCTGCGCCAGTACGCGGCCTTCAACTCGCCCGTGTGGTTCAACGTCGGCTGCGACCGCATCGAGCCCAATTCCGACGCCCAGAACTGGCACTGGAACCAGACCACTAGCACCGTCGAATTCGGCGCCGTCGGCTATACCAAGCCCCAGTGTTCCGCCTGCTTCATCAATTCGGTGAAAGACTCGCTCGATTCCATCCTGACCTTGGCGAAGACCGAAGGCATGTTGTTCAAGTGGGGATCCGGCACCGGCTCGAACCTTTCCCCGCTGCGCTCTTCCACCGAGGGCCTCAGCGGCGGCGGCACAGCCAGCGGTCCGCTCAGCTTCATGCGCGGCTTCGATGCCTTCGCCGGCGTCATCAAGTCGGGCGGCAAGACCCGTCGCGCCGCCAAGATGGTCATCTTGAACATGGACCATCCCGACATCGAAGAATTCATCGAGTGCAAATCCAAAGAAGAAGCCAAGGCCTGGGCCCTGATCGACGCCGGCTACGACGGGTCTTCTCCCGATTCGGATGCCTACTCCTCTATCTTCTTCCAGAATGCAAACAACTCCGTCCGAGTCACCGACGATTTCATGTACGCCGTCGTCCGCGACACCGACTTCTCGACGCGTTCCGTCCGCACCGGCGATGTAGTGAAGACCTACAAAGCCCGTGACCTGATGACCAAGCTTTCCGATGCCACGTGGCGCTGCGGAGATCCCGGCATGCAGTACGACACCACAACAAATCGCTGGCACACCAGCAAGAACACGGACCGCATCAACGCCTCCAACCCGTGCTCCGAATACATGTTCCTCGACGATTCCGCCTGCAACCTGGCCAGCATGAACCTGCTGAAGTTCGCGCCCAACGGCACGTTCGATGTCGCCGCCTATCGCCACGCCGTCGATATCCTGATCACCGCCCAGGAAATTCTTGTCGACAACGCGGGATACCCGACCGAAAGCATCGGCAAGAATTCCCACGACTACCGCCCGCTAGGCCTCGGCTACGCCAACCTAGGCGCTCTGCTGATGGCAAGCGGACTACCCTACGACAGCGACGCCGGACGCGACTACGCCGCCTGCGTTACTGCCATCATGTGCGGCGAAGCCTACCTCCAATCCTCGCGCATCGCCGAACAAGGCCCCGCACTCCACCCGGCCAGCGACATCATCCAACAACGCCTGGGCCTAACCAATCAAGACACCATGCCCGGCGCAGCCTGTCCCGGCTGGTATATCAACCGCGAACCGTTTCTCGACGTAATCCGCATGCACCGGGCTTCTGTAAATAACATCAACAAAGGAAACGTCCCCACCGCCCTTTACGAAGGCAGCAAAGCCTGCTGGGACGAAGCCCTATCCCACGGCGAAAAGCACGGCTACCGCAACGCACAAGTAACGGTCCTGGCCCCCACCGGCACAATCGGGTTCATGATGGACTGCGACACAACTGGCATCGAACCGGATCATCGAGCCGGATCTCGCGCTGGTGAAGTACAAGAAGCTGGTCGGCGGCGGGATGATTAAGATCGTCAACCAGACCGTCCCGTCGTCGCTCTTCAAGCTGGGGTACACGCATGATCAGGCGGATGCGATTGTTTCTTACATTGACGCCACCGGCACCATCGAGGGCGCGCCGAATGTGAAGGATGAGCATCTGCCTGTGTTTGATTGCTCATTCAAGCCGTCCAAGGGCACGCGCTTCATCCACTACAACGGGCACATCAAGATGATGGCGGCGGCGCAGCCGTTTATCTCCGGGGCGATCTCGAAGACGGTGAATTTGCCGGAGTCGGCTTCGGTTGATGAAATTACTCAGGTTTACATTGAGTCCTGGAAGCTGGGACTGAAGGCTGTGGCCGTCTATCGCGATGGCTGCAAGAAGAGTCAGCCTCTCTCGGCGGCTGGGACGAAGACTGCGCTCTCAAAGAAGGGCGATGCGGCGGACGCCGTGGCTGCGGCTGCGATTCTCGACGACAACCCAAACGGGCCGCCGCGCGCCGTGCGGCATCGTCTTCAGGAGGAGCGCGCCTCCATCACCCACAAGTTCAATGTGGGCGGCCACGAGGGCTACATCACTGTGGGCCTCTATCCGGATGGGATGCCGGGAGAGCTCTTCATCACCATGGCCAAGGAAGGCTCGACGGTTAGCGGGTTGATGGATAGCTTTGCTTGCGCCACCAGTCTGGCCTTGCAGCACGGGGTGCCGCTGAAGCTGTTCTGCGAGAAGTTTGCGCACACGCGATTTGAGCCCAGTGGATGGAGTTCCAATCCTGAAATCGGATTTGCCAAGTCGATTATGGATTACATCTTCCGCTGGCTGCATCTGCGATTTCTGACGGGCCAGCAGGGGAACCTGTTCGATGGCCTGCGGCTGCGTGCGATCGCGCCGGCGGCGAGTTCCGAAGGGAGCGAAGCTCGTACGCCAACTTCCGATAAGCGGCAGCCGGGTGTGGGCTCGATTCCGCCGGGTTCCGTTCACGCCGCCGATCAACTGGCCGGAATCATCGACCTCGGAGACGCTCCAAGCTGCTCGTTCTGCGGCAGCATCATGACCCGGAACGGAAGCTGCTACCGCTGCGGAAGCTGCGGGAGCACGAGCGGGTGCTCGTAAGAGGCCGCGTTATCGAAAACCCGAGGGCGCACTCTCGGCAGCGTTCATGGAGAGCGGACACTCCTGTCCGCTGCAGCTGACCTTGATGTTGATCAGGCCATGCGCGCAGCCGCAAACGACCCCAACGGCGGCGGACGGGAGTGTCCGCCCTACATTTGCGGAGCCATGGAATCTTGGACGACCGCCGAGGATGGAGTCTTCGCGATGAACCAAGCTCAAGCGGTAGCGGCGTACATCGGGCGCATCCGGAGTTTGTGATGGTCACGCCGTGGCTAAAGCCCCGCGCTTAAGGGGCGCGGCGCTGAGCGCCGCTCTACCTTGACGGGTTG
>WNFL01244055.1_pt2 | contig 16790 bp, 17 predicted proteins | sample 5400361 | NCBI WGS metagenome assembly WNFL01 (sample SAMN13153351, study PRJNA577476) | soil metagenome | isolation source: 40 cm soil on Douglas fir-dominated hillslope | place: USA:California | collected 2013-09-17 | reverse complement strand
GCGCGACCGCGGTTGCCGCGATCTCGTGTTCATGATCGGCGGTCCGGACGGCCTTGCGGCCGGTCTCAAAGACTCGGCGCAAGAACGTCTCGCTTTTGGGCCCCAGACTTGGCCGCATCTGATGGCGCGCGCCATGCTGGCCGAGCAGATCTATCGCGCCTTGGCGATCCTGTCCGGGCATCCCTATCACCGGGGCCGAAGCGCTTAGGAAACAGTCCTTAGGAATTTATTAAGCGTAACGCGAGAGGGTGCGCGATCCGGATATGTGATCCGGGCGAGGGCCTCGTGTTTTGGAAATCAATCCCACCCGCAGAGTCGAATCCTCTTCGGTCAAGCGCACGGGTCGCGCCGCGGCCTTGACCGGAAGCGGCCCCATCGCCGCGGTCGATACGATCCTGGCGCTTCAAGGGATTGAGGACTCTCCCGACAGCCGAACCCGAGGCGTTAATCATGGCGAGCAGCTTTTGACCCTGCTCGACGAACTCCGGGACGGCCTATTGGCCGGGGGGATTCCACGCGCCACGCTCAACCGCCTGGCGCTCGCCATCGCCAAGCGCCGGGAGAGCTTCGCCGAGCCGAAACTCCAGACCGTGCTGGACGAGATCGATCTGCGCGCCCGCGTCGAGCTGGCAAAGCTCGAGCAAGCCGAGCGGCCGCGGGTTTAAGTCACTAATCCGCAACACTTTCTTTCTATTTGCTCGCAAACCGGGCCGCCGCTATAACCGCGCCGCCTACGGGGGCACGCGCGTTCACAAGGAGTATGCATGGCGACCGACCTGCCGCACGGCTACCGGCCGTTGGACGAAGAGCCCTTCATGAACGAGCGGCAGCGCGAATATTTTCGCCGCAAGCTTGTGGCTTGGAAAGAAGACATCCTGCGCGAGAGTCGCGAGACGATCCAGAATCTCCAATCCGAACCGACACCGAATGCCGATCTTGCCGATCGCGCCACCACGGAAGCGGAACGTCAGCTCGAGCTGCGCACGCGCGACCGCCAGCGCAAGCTGATCTCGAAGATCGATTCGGCGCTGCGCCGCCTGGAAGATGGTTCCTACGGCTTCTGCGAGGAAACCGGCGAGCCGATCTCGCTGAAGCGACTGGACGCGCGTCCCATTGCGACGCTCTCGCTCGAGGCGCAGGAGCGCCACGAGCGCCGCGAGCGCGTCTATCGCGACGATTGAGCGCCCGCCGTTTCAGAACGGCCAGATGATATCGAAGAATTGCTGGCCGTAGCGCGGCTGCTGCACGTCCGTAAGCTGCCCGCGGCCGCCATAGGAAATCCGCGCTTCGGCGATTTGCGTGTGCCGGATCGTGTTGGTGTTGGAGATATCTTCCGGCCGCACGACGCCCGAGACTTGAAGCTCGCGCACCTCGTTGTTGACGCGAACCTCCTGCTGACCCTGGATCACCAGATTGCCGTTGGGAAGCACCTGCGTCACGACCGCGGCCACGGTCAAATTGATCGATTCGGAGCGGTCCACCGTACCGGTGCCGGTATTGTTGGAATCGGAACCGAGATTCACCAGGTTGGTCGGATCCACAGCGTCGGGCAGGATGCCTTTCAGCCGGCTCTCAAGACCCAAAAGATTGGCGGCGTTGGCTTTTTCGGATGCGGTCGAGGTCCGCGTCGTGGTGTTGGCGATTTTCGCCGTATCGCCGATGGCGATCTGCACCGTGATGAGATCGCCGATCTTCTGGGCCCTCGGGTCGCGGAAGAAGCTGCGCGAGCCCGCGCGCCAGAGCGAGTTCGCCTGGGGCGCCTGGACATCCGGATAGGGCTGCGGCAACAGCACCGGCGCGCCGCTGACAATTCCCGGTGACACGGCAATCGGGCTAAGCGCGGGAGGCTCGCCGATATGATTGATCTTGTCGACAGTGCCAGCGCAGGCGGCCAATGCGAAACCGATTGCGAACAGGACGCAATGAGCGGTGAAACGGCGGGCGAAACGAGTCATGAAAGATCCTTTATCTCATTGCCGCGCGGCGGCCACTGCCTTTGAAGATTTTGAGCTCAGCGTCGCCGGCATCGCCGCCGGGCCGACGCGCACGGTGCCTGGCCCAGTCACCACCGCCACGATCTGGCGGTAAGAGGTGGGGTTGAGCACCGGGATGGATTCCCCTTCGCCGCCTTCGGCAAGCGCGCGGCCGATGGCGGTCAGGTGGATGCCCGGTGTTTCGAACACCATTGTCACCGTGGCGCCTTTGGCGACCAGAGTCGGGCGCTTGAGATCGCTGCTGCGCAGGAATTCGCCGGCGCGCAGAGCCCGCTTGGCTTCCTTGCCGGCTGCGTCGGACAGGTTGCGGACGATGCCGTCGTTGAGCCGCGTCACGGCGATGGTCTTGGTGGTCAGATCGTCGTCGCCAAGCAACGCGCCGCGCGCGACGTCGTGAGCTGGAACCACGACATCGATCTGATCGGCCGGGTCTTGCGCGAAGGCGCTGAACGCGACGACGCAGAAGGCGACGGCAAGCATGAAGCGTATGCTCATGGGGTCAGCTCATCTTTGAGGTGATTTGCAGCATCTGATCCGCCGCCGAGATGACTTTGGAGTTCATTTCATAGGCGCGCTGTGCGGTGATGAGATCGGTGATTTCCTGCACCGCATTCACATTGGAGGTTTCGAGATAACCCTGCTGCAGCGTGCCGAAACCGGGAGAACCGGGGAGCCCAGTCAACACCGCGCCCGACGCGGCCGTCTCGGTGAACAGATTGTCGCCCATCGCCTGCAAGCCGCCCTCATTGGGAAACCGTGCGAGCTCGAGCTGTCCCAAAGTCTGCGGTGCGCTTTGTCCGGCGACCATCACTTGCACTTGGCCGACGGCATTCACCGTAACGGAGAGTGCGTCCTGCGGAATGGAAATGCCGGGCGACACCACATAACCCTTGCTGGTGACAAGCTGGCCGTCGGGAGAAAGCGTAAAGGCGCCCGCGCGGGTGTAAGCGTCGGTCCCGTCCGGCATCTGAATGTGGAAGTAACCCTTGCCGTTGACCGCGAGATCGTATGGGTTGCCGGTCGTCGCGATATTACCTTGGCCGGTGATCCGGTAGGTCGCCGCAGCGCGCACGCCGACACCAATCTGGATCCCAGCGGGCAGCACCGCGCCCGTGTCGGCCGAGGCCGAGCCGGGCCGCTCGATGGCCCGCTGCATCTTGTAGGCGGTGGTGTTCATGTTCGCGAGGTTGTTCGCGATCACTTCGACATTCATCTGTTGCGCCAACATGCCGGTCGCCGCAATGCTCATAGCCCGCATGATTCAAACTCCCTTAAGCGTTCGGCACGGCGCCGAGTTTTTCGATCGCCTGTTTCAGCAAGTCTTCGCCGGATTTCGTGAGATCGGAGCTCATCTGATAAGCGCGCAGGACCTCGACCATGTGGGCGATCTCGATCACCGGTTCGACGTTGGATCGCTCCACCATGCCTTGGCGCACGCGCGCGGTAGCGGGCGCCTGAGGAGGCTGCGCTCCCGCGTCGTAGAGGCTGGCGCCGACTTTTCTCAGACCGCGCTCATCGGCAAAGCCGACGACACGCAGCTTTCCCAGAAGCTGGAGGTTGGTGCTGAGCGTGCCGTCAGGTGCAACCTGAAGCTCGCCGTCCTGCGGCTGAAGCGTGATGGCGCCGCTGTCGCTCTGCACTTGGTAGCCGTCTTCGGTGACCACATTGCCCTGATCGTCGAGCTTGAAATGGCCGTTGCGCGTATAGCGTTCGCCGTTTGGCGTTTGCACCACGAAATAGCCGGGCCCGGTGATGGCGAGATCGAGCGCGCCGCCCGTCTGGTCCATGCGGCCATCGGACAGATCGCGCGTCACTCCGTGATCGAGCACGAAGGAGACATTGACGGTGTCGCCGCCTTCGGCCTCGGTCGCCGGCACGGGCACCATGAATTGCTGAAACTCGATCGCCTCGCGTTTGAACGCGGGCGTGGAGAGATTCGCGAGATTGTTCGCGATCACTTCCATGGCGCGGTTGGTCGCCATCTGCTGGGATAGACCGACGAGAAAACTGTTTTCCACGTAACATCGCCCCTTCTGAGGCGCCCTTCTGATCCTTCGCCCGAAAATGAGTGCATGCGCCATGCCATAGCGAAACACAGGGATTTGTCGGCTTTTTCCGTCTTGCCGGAGACAGGCTCGGCAAGGCTCACCCGGCACAAGACCGACGGAAGGCGGCAATTTTTTCCTAAGGCGGAACCAGTCCTTAACCAACAGATCCTAAGTTCGCCCTTGGGTTTTCTTGACGGCGTTACCCGAGGCATCCATGGCGAAGAAAGAAAAGGCGGCGGCTCCGTCCGAAGAGGACGAGGAGGCTCGCGATGGCGAGGCCGCACCGGCACCGCCAAAAAAGAAGAGCGGGCTCGTAGGCCGCATTCTTGGCCCGGTCATGATGATCGTCGGCTTCGCCAACCCGCTGAAAATTCTCAAGCTTCCGCGCAAGCTCCAGATGATTGTCGGCGCGGGCCTATTGGTGGTTCTGGGAGGCGGCGGCGCGGCCTATTATTTTCTCGCGCCGGCGCCCAAATCCGCCGATGAAGCCGCTCTGGCGAGCGTGCAGACCGAGGCGGCAAATCTGCCCCCGGCCACGGCCGCCTTCTTCGATATTCCCGACATCATCGTGAACATTCAGACGCCGGATTCCGCGCCCGCCTTTCTCAAGCTCTCCGTCTCGCTCGAACTCGACAAAGCGGAAGCCAAGGCAACCATCGAGCCGGTGCTGCCTCGTATCATCGATCAGTTTCAAACCTACTTACGCGAGTTGCGCGTCGAGGACATTCGCGGCTCGGCCGGCGTCATGCGGCTCAAGGAAGAACTTTTGCGACGCGTGAACCTCGCCGTCGCGCCGACACCGGTGCACGACGTGCTCCTCAAGGAAATGATCATACAGTGAAGAGAGCAAACTGACATGGCCGATCCCGAGGATCCGAACGCAACTGCTCAGGGCGAGCCCGCGCAAGAACCCGCGAGCGGCGCGGCAGGCGCAGATTGGGAGGCGATGGGCGCCGGCGCCGATGGCGCGGATGGTGCCAAAGCCGCGGCGACGGAACGCATCCTCAATCAGGATGAGATCGATTCCCTTTTGGGCTTCGACGTCGGCGAGAACGAGACCCAAGACAAGTCGGGCATTCGCGCGATCATCAACTCGGCGTTGGTGTCCTATGAACGTCTTCCGATGCTCGAGATCGTCTTCGACCGGCTGGTCCGGTTGATGACGACGTCGCTGCGCAATTTCACCTCGGAAATTCGATTCCGCTGCCCGCCATCCTCGCGGTCTTCCGCGCCGAGGAACTGGACAATTACGGGCTCTTCACCGTGGATTCCAATCTCATCTATTCCATCGTCGACGTGCTCTTGGGCGGACGGCGCGGCACCGCGGCCATGCGCATCGAGGGCCGGCCCTACACCACGATCGAGCGCACCTTGGTGCAGCGCATGATCGAGGTCATCATGGCGGACATGTGCCAGGCCTTCGAGCCTTTGGCCCCTGTCAGCTTCACGCTGGACCGCTTGGAGACCAACCCACGCTTTGCGGCGATCGCGCGCCCGGCAAACGCCGCCATCCTGGTCAAGCTTCGCATCGATATGGAAGACCGCGGCGGCCGCATCGAGCTGATGCTGCCCTATGCCACGCTCGAACCCATCCGCAAGCTGCTGCTGCAGCAATTCATGGGTGAGAAATTCGGCCGCGATTCCATCTGGGAAAGCCATCTGGCGACCGAGCTGTGGTCCACGCGCGTCGAGATCGACGCCATCCTCGACGAGCAGCTTCTGCCGCTCAATCGCATCATGAAGCTGGAAGTCGGGCAGACCATCATGCTGAACGCGGGCCCGGAGTCGCCGATCGAGCTTCGTTGCGGCGGCGTGCCGTTGCTCAAAGGCCGCATGGGACGCATGGGCTCGTCGGTTGCGGTGCGCATCGAAGGCGCGATCAAACGCGTCGAAACCACCAACATTTTCTGAGAACCAACATGATGGCTATGTTCCCGGTTTCGCTCATTGTCGAAGTCACGCTCGCGGGGCTGCTTGCCGCGACTCTGATCTGCTGCGTCAGGCTCGACCGCCGCTTGCGGCTTCTGCGCAGCGATCAGGAGAGCCTTTCGGACACCGTGCGCGCGCTCAATGCCGCGGTGGCCGCGGCACAGACGAGCCTTTCGGGATTGCGCGCCGCCGCCCACGACGCCGACGAGTCGCTGGGACGCAAGGTTTCGTCCGCGCGCGGGCTCGCCGACGAATTGTCGCTTCTGACGTCGGCGGGTGAGCGCATCGCTGCCCGCATCGAAAGCGCCCGGGCCAACAACGCCCATGCCGTACCCCGAACACAACCCGCTTTCGCCGAGACGTTCCGCGCCGTGCGCTGAAAGGACCGTGATGAAGATTCCCCGCAAATCGACGCGCGCGAAGAGTGCCGATGTGGGCCTGCTTCGCGCCGTGATCGGAACCGGCGCCATTCTGTTCGCACTGAAAGCGGGCGGCATCGCCTTGACCGCCAACGCGGCGACGAATGTGCCTGCGACACCGGCTGCGACGCCCCCCGCCGCGACAGCCCCGGCAAAGCCGGCCGCGGCTGCGACTGCGCCCGCGGCCAAGCCCGGCGCGCTTCCCGATCCCCTTGCCGCGATCAATGCGGCGCTGCCGCGACCCGTGAAGCCCGCCGCCCCGGCCGACGCGGCCAAGCCGGCGGACGAATTGACCTCCGACCTCGTCGCCAATGTCAGCTCGGCGGAAATGGATGTGCTGACCAGCCTTGCCGACCGGCGCGATGCGTTGGAACAGCGCAAGCGCGAGCTCGATCTGCGCGCCAACATCATCGCCGCCACGGAAAAGCGGGTCGACGACAAGATCGGACAATTGAAAGTGCTGCAGAGCCGTATCGAGGCGATGCTCGGACAGCGCGACGCCAAGGAGATCGAGCAGCTCGATGGCCTGGTGAAGATCTATACCGCAATGAAGCCGAAGGATGCGGCGCGCATCTTTGCCGCGCTCGACGATAGAGTCCGCATCGGCGTCGCGGCCCGGATGAAGGCCGACATCATGGCCGGCATCCTGGCGGCGCTGCCTTCGGATGTGGCGCAGAAACTGACAGTCGAGCTGGCCAACCGGTTCAAAGCTCCCACCGATGCGGCTGCTCTCTCAGCTCCCGCAGCTTCAGCACCGGGCGACATGGCAGCGGCCCAGCCCGCGGCTCCGCCCGCCGCGGCACAACCGGCCCCGGCACCTGCACCGGCGCCAACGGGTGCTGCGGCGCCTGGCAAGCCGGCAGCCGCCCCGCCGCCGAAAGGCTAAATCGTGATGCGGGCAGGCTCGCACCTGGCTTTCGCCTTCGCCTTCGTGCTTGCCGCGGCGCCCCTGCATGCGCAAACCGCTCCCGTGCCGGCAGCCGCTCCCGCAGGTCCCAAAACCGACAGCGTGAGCGTCGACACGGCGCAAGGCTATGCACGCCTTCTCTTCAATTTCGCGACGCCGGCACCGGTCTCGGCCACCATCGCGGACGGCGTCGTGATCATTCGTCTCGGCCGCCCGATCACCACCAATATCGACGCCTTCACCGAGAGTCTCGGGGCCTATGTCAGCGGTGGGCGGCGCGACCCGGATGGCCTCACCTATCGCTTCGCGCTGCGAAAGCCTGTGTCGCTGCACAATTCCACGCAAGTGAACCAGTCCGTCGTCGACCTCGTCCCCGAAAGTTTCAAAGGCGTGCCGCCGGACCTGCCGCCACCCCCGCCGCCGGTGGTGAAGGGAAAGGAATTGCCGGACCTGACCAAATTGCCAATCATCCGGTTGCGGGTCGGCGAATATTCCAATTTCACCCGGCTGGTCTTCGATTGGCCGACGACTGTCGCCTACACCGCTTATCCCGGCCAGGGCCGCATCCAGCTGCGCTTCGAGACCCCGGCCAAACCCGATTTCTCGGTCATGGAAACGCGCAAGCCCGCCTGGGTGAAGAGCGCCGGGTGGCATCTCGACGGCAACGCGACCGTGGTGGAATTCGAGACCGATGCGGAATCCTCGTTCCATGATTTCCGCGATGGCTCCAAGATTGCCATCGACGTGCTGGCGCCCAAGACGGACGCCGCCGCCTATGCCCCGCCGGGCGGAGGCGCGGTCAAGCCGGCCGTCACGCCGCTCACGCCCGTACCCAACCCGCCGCCCAAAGGCTCGGATGCCGCGGCTGCGCTGAAATCGGCAGCGCCCCCTGCCGCTAGCGCAACGCCGGCGGAGAAGGCACCCACGCCGCCGCCGATTCTCGCGGAGACTCCAAACCCCAGTGCGGAACTCACCCGCGATGGCGCGGCGCTGCATTTTCCCGCGGCGCGCGGCCGTCCTGTCGCCATCTTCATGCGCGGCGAAACCTTGTGGATCGTGCTGGAAGGCCATCCCGCGCTCGATGCCGCCAGTTTGCTGGCGCCCTTGACCAATCTGATCCGCAAGGCCGAGGCCGACCAATCCTTCGGTGCAACGGTGCTGAAGATCGCGCTCAAGACGCCGCTGCTCGCTTTCGCAGCCGAGAGCGAAACGGCCATGAACGTCACTCTCACGGCCGCGGGGACCACGCCGCCTGATGCGATCGCCTTCACCCGTCAGGGCGCCGATGGCCAGACCACGCTGACGACGCCCTTGCCGGGCGCCATTCACGTCCTGCAATTCGCCGATGCCGACGCCGGCGATCATCTTTTCGTGGTGCCGGCGCATCCCGGAAAAGCCGTCCTGACGCCCAAGCGTTTTGTCGAGATGGAAGCGCTTGCCACGTCGGCCGGCGTGGTGATTGTTCCGTTTACGGATGACCTTGGCGTGCAGGCCCAGAGCGAAATCGTGACCGTGTCGCGGCCCAAGGGCCTGGCATTGTCGTCGGCCTCGGGCGCCAGCACCGAGCCGGTGGTGCAATTGCTGACGAGCAAAGAGGGGCCCGCCTTCATAGACTTCGCGCGATGGAGCCAAGCCGACAACACCGATGTCATCGTCGCCGTCCGCAATTTGCGGGGCGCGGTGGCGCGGATCGCCGAAAGCGAAGGCAACAAGGCGCGGCTCAGGCTCGCGCGCTATCTGCTCGCACAAGGCCTTGCCCCCGAAGCCCTCGGCGAAATACAGCTGATCCAGGCCGCCGACGCCAAGCTTGCCGGCGATCCGGGCCTCTCGGCCATGAAAGGCGCAGCGCAATATATGATGGGGCGCTACGCCGATACGCGGACCTCGCTCTCCGAAGGCAAGCTGTCATCCGATCCGCACGCGGCGCTGTGGCGCGGCATGGCGGAGGCGAAGCTCGGCGATTTTGCCAACGCCCGTCACGATCTTGCGGTGTCGCAAAGCGTGTTGCGGCTCTATCCCGAAAAGTGGCAGACCCAGGCACGCCTCGCCCGCGCCGAAACCGGCCTGGCGCAGGGCGACCTTGCCAGCGCCAACGACGCGCTGGACCAGCTCACGCCGCAACTGACCCCACGCGAAAGTGTGGAGGCGCGTCTTTACGAGGCCGAGCTTCTCGCGGCGCAATCCCACGTGAATGAAGCGATCTCGCGGCTGCGCACCCTCGAGCGCACCGACTATGCGCCGGTTGCGGTCAGGGCGATCTATGCGCGGGTGGAGATCGAGCTGGCCGCCAAGAAGATCAAGCCCGACGAGGCGATCAAGACATATGAGCAATTGCGCTACCGCTGGCGCGGCGATGATCTGGAACTGAAGATCTTGCGCAAATTGGGCAGCCTCTATTTCGCGCAAGGCAATTGGCGCGGCGGCTTCACCGTGCTCACCGTCGCCTCGCTCAATTTTCCCAAATCCGATCTGGCACGCAGCGCGCAGGACGACATGCGCCGCGCCTTCACCGATCTGTTCCTCGGCGACAAGGCCGATGCCATGCGCCCCGTCGATGCCCTGGCGCTGTTCTATGATTTCCTCGATCTCACGCCGATCGGCCGCGACGGCGACGAGATGATCCGCCGCTTGACCGACCGGCTGGTCGCCATCGATCTGCTGGCGCCCGCCGAACAGCTGCTGGACCATCAGGTCAAGGAGCGCCTGGAGGGCGTGGCCCGCGCCTCGGTCGCGACCAAGCTCGCGATGATCTATCTGCTCGACCATAAGCCCAAGGAAGCGCTCGCCACCATCAACGATACGCGCCAGACCCGGCTTCCCGACGACCTCAACGAACAGCGCCGGCTGATGGAAGCGCGCGCGCTCTCCGGCCTGAAGCAATTCGACGCCGCCATCGACCTGATCGCCGATGACGATACGCCCGACGCCAAGCGCTTGCGCGCCGACATGGCGTGGGATGCGGGCAATTGGATCGGCGCCGGAAATCGGGCGGAAGAGGTGGTGGGCGACCGCTGGAACGCGAGCGGGCCGCTGGGCGACGAGGAACGCGCCCAGATCATGCGCGCCGCCGTGGCCTATTCGCTGGGCAATGATCAGGGTGCGCTCGACCGGCTGCGCGACCATTACATGGCGAAGATGAGTGCCAGCCCCGACGCCAAGGCGTTCGCCGTCGTGACCGAGCGCATCGACCGGCAAGGGGTCGAATTCCGCGACCTCGTCAAACAGATCGCCGCCGTCGATACGCTGCAGGCCTTCATGGCCGATTTCAAGAAACAGGGCGCTGCGTCGGCCACCAAAACCGCGCAAAAATAGCGCCCAATTCGTTCCTTACACAGATTAATGGCTGGACATTCCGGAAACCCACATCATCAAGGTCCCCCCGCCGACGGGCCTTACGGATAGTTCATAAGAACAAAGCGTGAAAGCGTGCGCGCGCGTCCGATCTCGTTCAACCAGCGTTCATCTTGGCCTCTGCAGATTCCACCATCGGCTCTTGATGGAATTGCGCGTAAAGCAACGCGGAGGTTTCGATGTCGCTCGAAGGCGCCCTTGCGGCGAACCGGTTTGGATTGGGCGCCAAGCCCGGCGAGATCGAAGAAGCGAGCACCGACCCCAAAGCCTGGCTGCGCAATCAACTCGCGCGCGCTGACGACACGACGCGCTTTGCCGATCTTTCTCCGACCAAGGACCTCCTCGCTGAGCTCGTGAAGCGGGACGAGGCGCGCAAGGCGCAGGACAATCAAGCCGTCAAGGAATTGATGATGCTGGGCCGTCAAACCTATTTGCGCGAGATGGCGGCGCGGCTTCTGGTCGGCTTCGAAACAGACGCGCCTCTGCACGAAAGGCTGGTGCGGTTCTGGAGCAATCATTTCGTCGTCTCGACGCAGAAGCCGCAATGCGCGCTGTTCGTGGGCGCCTTCGAACGCGAAGCCATCCGCCCGCATGTCACCGGGCGCTTCGCCGACATGGTGCTTGCCGCCGAGCGCCATCCGGCGATGCAGCTTTATCTCGACAACGCCCAATCGATCGGCCCCGATTCGTTCGTGGGACAGCGCGCCCGCAAGGGCCGCAACGAAAATCTGGGACGTGAAATCCTGGAGCTGCATACACTGGGCGTCGAGGGCGGCTACACCCAGGACGATGTCATTGCGCTGGCCAATATCCTCACCGGCTGGAGCGTCGATCGGCGGCCCGGCCCCGCGGCGCGGATGATCAACGCGGCCATGGGCGGCGAGGCCGAGAACGGCTTCCGCTTCTTTCCGCCGCGCCATGAGCCCGGCGAGAAGACGCTGCTCGGGCGCCGCTATGAGGAGGGCTATCGCGGCGGGGTGCAGGCGCTGACCGATCTGGCGCATCATCCCGCGACCGCGCGCCATATCGCCGTCAAGCTCGCCACCCATTTCATCGCCGACAATCCACCCGAGGCTTCCGTCAAGCGGATCGAGACCGCGTTCCGCGATTCCGGCGGCGAGCTGATGAAGGTTTACGAGGTCATCATCGATGATCCGGCGGCGTGGCAGCCGGGCTTCGCGAAATTCCGCTCGCCGGTCGAATATGTCACCGCCGCGATGCGCATCGCCGGCGGCGATACGCTCGCCGCGCTCGACGAGAAAACCGTCGGACCCTTCATGCAATCGGCGCGCGCCATGGGCGAGATGCCGTTCGCGGCGCCCAGCCCGCAGGGCTGGCCCGACAATGCGGAGTCCTGGACCGGTTCGGACGCGGTGCTGCAGCGCGTGGAATGGGCGAACGCCGTGGCGCAGAGGCTCGGCGGCCAATCCGATCCGGTGGCGCTCGCCGAAGCCGCTCTGGGCCCGCTGCTCGACGCCGACACACGGACCGCCATCACGCGCGCCGCCAGTCCGGCGCAGGGCCTCGCGCTGCTTTTCGCCAGCCCCGAATTCCAGCGGAGGTAGACACCATGCTGACCCGCCGAACCTTCCTCAACGCCGGCATGGCCTGCGGCGCGCTGGCGTTTTCCGGCGCGCATGCGCGGCTCGCCTTCGCGGCGCTGCCCGACGACAAGCGCTTCATCGTTGTCATCCTGCGCGGCGGGCTCGACGGCCTTGCCGCCGTGCCGACCCATGGCGATCCGGATTATGCGGGGCTGCGCGGTTCGCTCGCGCTGCCGCAAAGCGGCCCCGGCGCGCCCATCGATCTGGACGGTCTCTTCGGCCTCAATCCCTCGCTGCACAATCTTGGCGAGATGTGGCGCGACAAGGAGCTGGCGATTTTCCACAACGTCGCCACGCCCTATCGCGACCGTTCGCATTTCGATGCGCAGAATGTGTTGGAGACCGGCGGCACCGCGCCTCATCGCATCCATGATGGCTGGCTCAATCGCGCGCTTCAGCCCCTCGCGCTCGACATGGGCACTGGCGCGCTGGCGGTTTCGTCCTCGCCGCCGCTGCTGCTCGACGGGCCGTCGCGCGTCACGAGCTGGATGCCGTCGCGCATGCCCGCCCCCGACGAGGACCTTCTGGCGCGCGTTGGCGTGCTCTATGCGAAGGACCCGGTCTTGGGCGCAGCGCTGAAGCAAGCGCTGACGACGCGGGCCACCGCCAATGCGGCGATGCATGATGCGGCAAATCCGATGCAGAAACCGAATGGCGCGGGGCAAGGCTATGGCCCGATCGCGCCCTTGATGGAAGGGGCGGGGAGGATTCTCGCCGCCGAGAATGGCCCGCGGATCGGCGTCTTCGATGTCGGCGGTTGGGACTCGCATTCCAATCAGGGCGCGGGCGATGGCCAGCTCGCGCGCCGTTTGCAAGCGCTGGACGAATCCTTCGCGGCGCTGAAGACCGCGCTCGGCCCGGCATGGAAAAAGACCGTCGTCGTGGCGGCGAGCGAATTCGGCCGCACCGTCGCCGTCAACGGCACCGGCGGGACCGACCACGGCACGGCGGGCATCGCCTTCCTGTTCGGCGGCGCGGTGGCGGGCGGCTCCGTCCATACGGAGTGGTCGGGGTTGAAGCCGTCGGCACTGAAGGATGGCCGCGACCTGCCGGCCCGCACCGATACGCGCGCCATCTTCAAGGCTGCGCTGTCCGATCATTTGAGGATCGCCAAGCAAACGCTGGATGGACAGGTCTTCCCGGACAGCGGCGCCATCCTCGCGCCGAAGGATCTGATCCGCGCTTAATCGTTCGCCGGCGAGAATTTTTCGAGCGCGCTGCGGACCTGCGGCATCAGATTGATCCAGTCGGCGAATTTCTCGCAAGCGAAAACCTGCGTGCTGCGGTACCAGGGATAATGATCGGTGCCAAGCTGCGGCCAGCCGCGGCCCGATACCAGGAACCAGGTCTCGCGTCCCAGCGCGCCGGCCATGGCCGCCACAGCGGTCGGCGCGGAGATCACGAGGTCGCAGGCCGCGGTGAGCGCGGCGGCGCGGTCGAGATCGTCCCTGAGATTGAGCTCGTCGAAATTGTGAATGGTGACGCCGAATTTGTCCTGCGCCAGCGCCAGCTCGGAAGCGACATCGCCATATTGCAGATTGACGAAGGTGATTCCGGGCGTGGTCAGCACCGGCCCCCAGACATCGATCGGGCTGTAATATTTTCCGCGTTTGGCGCCCATCATCATCGAGCGCCAGCAAATCCCGACATAGGGTCCGGGGCCCAGTGCCTCGAGCCGGGCGCGGAATGCAGCTGTCTTCTCCGTATCGGCTTTCAGGAAGGGCTGACGCGGGAAATCGGCGAGATCTTTGCGCAAGATATAGAGCGGTGTGGCCATGGGGGCGTAGAAATCCGGGTCGCCCTTTTCCCGCGCCCAGTGAAAGATGCGCACGGCGCGCCCTTCCAGCTTGCCGTCGTCATAGACACCGATTTCGGCCTTGGGGAACGAACGCTGGAACAGCGTGACCAACCGCGGATCCACGGCGATCTGCAGCTTGCCGTCATCGCCGACAGCGCGCGCGATATCGGGCAGGATGTTGGCGAACATCAGCTCGTCGCCGACGCCCTGCTCGGCGACGATGAGGATGCGCTTGCCTTTCAGATCTTCGCCGGCCCATAGCGGCGCTTTGGTATAATGCAGCAGGCGCGCGCGGAATTCCGGGTCGTGGCGGATTTCATATTCCTTGAAACCTTCGGCGAGGCGGCCCAAGCCAATCAGGCAGACGCTGCGCGAATGCAGGCTCTCTCGCCTTTCATTCGCGTCGGGCGCGAGCTCCAGCGCGGCGTCATAGGCCTCGAGCGCTTTGTCCAATTGGCCCAGATGCGTGTAGGCGTAACCGAGATTGTGCCGGACGCGGGCGAATTTGGGATCGAGCCGCCGCGCCTCCTCATAGAAGATGAGGCTCTCTTCGCCGCGGCCTTCTTCGGCAAGCACGGTGGCGAGCGAATTCCACAGCATGGGCTGATCGGGCATGCGATAGATGGCGCCGCGCAGCGTGTCGATGGCGCCCGTCAGATCGCGTCTGTCGCGCTGCACGCTGCCCAGATTGTTGTAGCCGGCCGGATGATCGGGCCGCTTCTGGATGAAGAGGCGAAACATGCGCTCGGCGCCTTCGAGAAGATCGAGATTCCACGCCGTCAGCCCGAGATTGAGCACCAGATCGGTGTCGTCCGGGTCCAGCGCGAAAGCGCGCTCATAGGTCACCAACGCCTGATGCAAATGGCCCATGCGGTCGAGTGCGATGGCGAGAAGATGAAAGGCCAGCGCGTTTGAATCATCGGCATCGGTGGCTTCGAGCGAAAGCTTGGCGGTCTTGATGGTGTCGCCGCGCTTCCACGCACTGAGCGCGCGCCGCAGAATCTTGTTCGAGCGGATGCGTCCTTCGATGCTGGAAATGGCGACCGTCGCCGCCTCGACGTGAGCAAGAGCCTCATCCATGGCCCCCACAACGGTATGAGAATCATAATCTTGCGGGATGAGCCGCGCGGGCTCGGTCATGGCGGGGTCTCCAGAAGGACGCCATGAAAGCCGCAATACGGCTAATTTTTCGTGAATATTAAAAATCGAACGGACGGGGATAGCGGCAGGACATTTTTAACCAGTCGCGTCTTAAGGTCCTGAACATCGGCACAAATTCGCGCATGCACGTGCCACTGCGAGGGAAAGACAATGCCCCTGAAGCTGACGCTCAGACCAGGCGAGAAGTTCGTCCTGAACGGCGCGGTTCTCGCCAATGGCGACAAGCGTGCCAGCCTCCTCATCCAGAACAAGGCCTGCGTTCTTCGCGAGAAGGACATCATGCAGGCCGAGGACGCGAAGACGCCGGCCCGCCGGATCTATTTTCCGATCATGATGATGTATCTCGATGCCGATGAAGCCGATGTCTATTACAGTCATTTCGCGCTTCGCATGACCGAGTTCATGGATGCGATCCGCGAGCGCAAGGCCCTGGCGACCTGCGTCGAAATCAGCCGCGATGTGATGAGCGGCGCCTATTACAAGGCGCTGGTGAAGTGCAGAACTCTATTCGATTTTGAACAGGAACGGCTTGCCTATGGCAGTGAAGGCGTATCAAAAAGCGCAGCTCGCGGCTGAGAATCCCCGCAATACGGAATACCGCCTGTTCGGGCAGGTGACGGGAGCGCTGATCGAGGCCCAGACCGCGAACGCCAAAGGCGTCGTGCTGATGGAAGCCATCGATTGGAACCGTCGGCTGTGGAGCACGCTGGCCGTCGATTGCATGGACGACGGCAATCAGCTGTCCAGGCCCTTGCGGGCGCAGATCGTGTCGCTGTCGCTGTGGGTCACCAAATATTCGAGTCAGGTGATGCAGAACGGCGCGTCCTTGGAGCCGCTGATCGACATCAACCGCACCATCATGCAGGGCCTCCAGCCCGCTTAGCAGCGCCCGCGAATTTTCTGCAAGAAAAAGGGCCGCGATCGAAAGACCGCGGCCCTTGGATTTCCGTCGAAGATTCGCCTTTTCGGCGAGCCAAGCGCAGCTAGATTGGCAAGGAAGATTGCCGCACCGAAAACCGAGCAGTTCTGCTAGCGCTGGGCGGTCACGGGCGCGAATTCACCGAGCACACAATCATTGCCCGTCAGGTTCACGTGGATGAACTGCTGATTGGAGCAGACCAGGTCGCCATTGTGCAGCACCTGGGTGTAGGGGCTCACCTTCAACATGGGGCAAACCGACTTCAGCCGGTTGCTCCACACTTTGCCGTCCCGCATGTGAAAGATGATGGTCTGATCGTCGGGCGTTTCGGTGCGTTGTATGTCGCGCACATTCAGGCAGACATTGGCCGGTCGCGATGCCGGAGCTTGGGCAAAAGCGGGCGCGGAAGAGGTGGCGAGAAGCGCCATGACGGCAAAGACTGTGGTGCGGTTCATGACCAGCCCCTCGGTGCGCAGTCGGCGTCCGACCGCGATTTTCAGTCTTCCTTCTTATACAACGTTCCGGGCGGCAAGAGATTACGGGTGGCCGGGCGATTTTTCGACCAATTCGAGGATGTGATCCCTCAGAGCGGCCAGCGATTGATCGTATAGGCGGGATCAAAATCGATAATGCTGCCGGAGATGGATTGCGCGCCGCCTT
>WNFL01353355.1_pt1 | contig 16793 bp, 14 predicted proteins | sample 5400361 | NCBI WGS metagenome assembly WNFL01 (sample SAMN13153351, study PRJNA577476) | soil metagenome | isolation source: 40 cm soil on Douglas fir-dominated hillslope | place: USA:California | collected 2013-09-17 | reverse complement strand
CTTCGTTCTTGGCGGCGCATTCGCCTGCGGTCATTTGCTGGATGAGTTACCCTGCGAGGCCGTCGGGGAACAGGAACGGATTGTTTCGCTTTGGATCGGGCACCCAGGCGAGCTCAAGAACGGATAATTCAAGCTGCGGCCTGGGACTTCGACGTAAGCGTAAGGGACATTCGATCGGCGTTCCGCAGCGACGGGAGCCTTGGCTTTGTCTTTGCTTGGCGCAGCCGGCGCGGCGCGGAAACCGTGCAACCGCGCCCCGGCCGGGAAGCCGCCGCGAGCGTTTGCGATTCCCGGCGCCTGTCCAACGGCAAGCATGCTGCCAGTGCAAGCTTTCGCATTACGCCCAATCCTCTATTCCGCAGGCCCTCTCACAGGTTCGCCGAACGATGGACCGCCGGCATCGCTCATTCTCCTCCCGGGCCTGCGATTCCAAACCGAAAACGCCAGCGGCATGATCAGCAGAACGAGCGGCATTTGCACGATCAGCCCGGAGATGATGGCGATCGCGAGCGGCTGCTGCATCGTCGAGCCCTGGCCGAGCCCGATCGCCAACGGCATCAGTGCGAGAATCGCGGCAATCGTCGTCATCGCTATCGGCCGAAAGCGGTTGGCACCCGCCTCGACGATCGCCTCGTCATGAGATTTGCCCTGCCTGATGAGCAGCTCATATTCGGAGAAATAAAAGATCGCGATCTCCGTGACGATGCCCACCACCATGGTCATTCCCATCATGGCCGAGATGTTGAGCTCGATTCCGGTGATCCAGAGCCCCATGAACACCGCGGCCATGGCGCCGAGCGGCATCAAGATGATGAAGACCGCCTGCATGACGCGCTCATAGAGATAAAGCAGCAGGAAGAAGACGAGCGCGAAGGCGGCGACCAGCACGCCGATAAGACCGCGGAACGCGATCTGCTGCTGGGCATAAAGCCCGCCGAGCTCGAAATAGGTGCCCTGCGTGAACAGACCCGACTTGTCGAGCACCGCTTTGACCTCCGCCGCGGTGCTTCCGAGATCGCGTCCTTCGATCCGCGCGGTCACCGCGGTCATCGGCTTCAGATTGTCACGCTTGATCTCTGGCTGGCCGGTAAGAAGCGTGATTGCGGCCACGCGGCCGAGCGGAACTTTGTGGCCGTCGGGCGCGGTCAGGCGGAACTCGCGGATGTCATTGGGCGTCGCGCGCTCCGTGGGCGGAACCCAAACGCGAACGTCGATCGTGCGGTCGATGTTCCGCACTTGCGTCGCGACGGTACCTGAAAGATAGACGTTGACCTGTTGCGAGATGAGGTCGGGATTCAAGCCCTCGAGCCCCGCCTTCAACGGGTCCACGTGGATATCGAACGCGTCTCCGGCGATGATCACGCCGTCCCTGATTTCCGTCACGCCGGGCACCGCCATGATGGCGTTCGCAACCTTGGGCGCAATCTCGTTCAGGACCGCAGGGTCGTCGCCGTAGATCTTGACCTCGATCGGCTCCGGCACCGCGGTGAGATCGCCGATCAGATCTTCCATCAATTGCAGCGTCTCGATGTCCAATCCGGGAATGGTTTTTTGGGCCTGCACGCGGACGTCGGTCATGACCGCTTCGATCGGGCGCCGCGGAGGCGGTTTCAGCCGCACGAAGATGTCGCCGGTGTTGGTCTCGGTGAGGCCGCCGCCGAGTTGCAGGCCGGTACGCCGCGAATAGGTCAGCACCTCGGGCGTCGCGCGCAGAATCTTCTCGACCTGCTGCAGCATCTTATCGGTGTCTTCCAGCGAGTTGCCGGGCGGCGAGATGTAATCGAAGACGAAGCCGCCCTCGTCCATGCTGGGCATGAAGCCCGTGCCCACTTGGGTATAGGCGAAATATCCCGACGCCAAAAACGCGACGACCACCGGCAATGCCAGGATGGGAAATGCCAGCAGCCCTTTGAAGATCCAGCGATAGCCATGGAGCACGCGCTTGAAAATCGGCCCCGAATGTTCCTGGTGTTTGACCTCCTTGGCGGTGATGAAATAGTCCGCCATCAGCGGAATGACGAATAAGGCCGCGAGGAACGAGACGATAAGCGCGGCGGCCAAGGTCAGCGACAGCGCCTTGAAGAAAGCTCCGGTCACGCCGGTGAGAAATGCCAGCGGCAGGAAGATGATGATGGTGGCCGCCGAGGAGCCGGCGAGCGGCTGGAGGAACTCCTCGCTCGATCTGTTCGATGATCACAATGGCATCGTCGATGATCAGACCGATAGCTGCCGCCATCCCGCCCAGCGTCATGATGTTGAAGCTCATGCCGAGCACGGCAAGAAGAAGCACGGTCGCGGCCAGAACCGCGGGCACCACGATCAACGTAATGATCGTGATCTTGAAATCGCGCAGGAACGCGAGCAGCACGACCGCGGCAAGCGCAATTCCGATCAGCACCGCTTCGAGCACGCTCGTGGCCGAGCCGAGGATGAGCTCGCTCTGATCGTACCAATTGCTGATGTGGAAATCGGGCGGCAGCTTCGGGGCATAGGTGGCGAGCGCGGCTTTGACGTCAGTGACGATTTGAACCGTGTTTCCGTCCTGCTGCTGCTTGATCTGAAGGATGATCGAGGGCTTCCCGTCCGCGGTCACGATCGTCCAGCTCGGCGCCGCCGCTTCGAAGACCCGGGCAACGTCCGTCAGATAGACCGCGCCGGTCGGTCCACCGCGCACGATCGTCTGGCGAATTTCATCGGGCGTTTTGAGCTGATTGTCGGAAAGCGTGAGAAGCAGCTTGTGCCGGTCCTGGACGCGGCCCACGGCCGACAGAACGTTCGCGGCCGTCAATGCCTTGGAGACGTCGTCCATCGTGAGGCCGTAACTTGCCAGCCGTGCGGGATCGGCGTCGACGCGGATTTCCCTCGCCGCTCCGCCAAGGACCTCAACGCGCTGTACGCCCTTGATCGAGGACAGCAGAGGCAGGAGCTCGAACTGCGCGATTTCCCTGATCTTCACCAGGTCGAGTTTGTCGGAGGTCAGACTGTAGGCGGCGACGGGAAAGACGTTGGTGTTCATGCGCCGGATGTCGAACGTCGCGCCGGCCGGCAATGACGGCAGGATGCGGCTGATCTCAGCCTGGACCTGAAGGGTCGCGACCGCCATGTCGACGCTCCAATCGAAATTGAGCGAGAGCTCCGCGGTGCCGCGGCTGGTGGTCGAACGAATGTCGAGCAGGCCGGGCACGCTTTTGACCGCCTGTTCGACCGGCCGCGTCACCTGAATGACCATCTGCGCCGCCGGCTGATCGCCGGCGTCGATGGTGATCGCTATGCGGGGAAAATTCACTTCCGGAAAAAGCGCGACCGGCAGGCCGAAAGCACCAAACGCGCCGGCGATCGCCGCCACCAACAAGAGGAACAGGATTGATCGGCGATGCCGAGCAGCCCAAAGGGCTAAATTCATGGCTTCGCCTCCTCCACCGGCGTGTCGTCGTCAAGCTCGGAATTGCCCGAGACGACGACATTGGTGCCTAATGCCGGATCGAGACCTTCGATGAGCGCCATGTCATCGGTCTCGACCAGAATCTTGATGTCCTGGCGCTTGGCTTCTCCATCCAAGACGGTGAACACGAACGGCCCCATGGCGTCTTCGAGCAGCGCCGTTCTGGGAATCAAGATGCCTTGAAGGGCGGGAAGATCGATATGCGCGACCAATGTCGTGCCCAGCGCCAAATGACCGGCGGCCGCCGCGGGAACGTCGACGAACGCCTTCACCAGATGGGTTGTCGCGTCGATGTTGCCGCCGATGGAGGTGATCTTGCCGCTGATTTCCATGGAACCCTGAAACGTGGCGACGAGCTTCACCAGCGCACCCGGCGCCAGTTTGGCGGCGACCTCGGGTTCGAGGTTGAGCTGGACGATCAGGTCGGCGCGGCTTGCAATCGTCGCGATCGTGACATTGGCCTGCACCTTGTCGCCGGGCACGGCCATGAGACCCGTGACCACGCCGTCGAAGGGCGCACGCAACACCTCCTCGGTCTGGTCCGCGCCGATCTTGCGCTGCTGATCCACATTGACCTGTGCATCGGCGATGGCCTTGCGCGCCGTCGCAAGCTGGTCGTTGGTTGCAAGCTTGCTTGCGAACATGCGCTCGACCCGGACAAGATCCTGGGTGGCGAAATCGAGCGCCGATTTCGCTTGCGCATAGGCTGCCGTGTTCGCCGGGGCCGTCGTGACCGTGACAAGCGGGGCGCCCGCGCGCACGGATTCTCCGTCACGCACGTTCACGCTCTTGAAGATGCCGTCACGCTGCACGGCAATCACGAACGTACGCTGCGGCGATGATGCCACCATGCCATAGGCGAGAGCGACGGGTGACAGCGATCCCGCGGTCGGCGTTGCCGTGACCACGGTCGCGGTCCCCTTGACTTCCTCCGGCTCGGTGGCCGCAGGCGCATCGCCGGCTCCGAACAATCCCGAAAACACTACGACGGCGATCACGCCGAAGGTCGCGGACAGCGCGCCCACGATCGTAGTCCATCTGACAAGAGACTGCCTCATGGCATGGGTTCCTTCACTTCAACATCAGGTTGGATCTGTGTCCCAATGACGCTGCTGAGCGCTATCGCGTCGCTCCACAGCGATTGCTTCAGATCCGAAACTTCCGATTGGCGATTGAGAACGGCGCTTTGCAGCGTCACATACGTCAGAGCCGGCAAATCGCCATTGAGATACGCCCTCTCCGCATTTTCGGCCGCGACCTGGAGGTCCGGCAATCGGGCTTCGATATCGGCAATCGCGCTGTTCAGCTGCTGCATCTCGGTCCATATCCGCCAGGCGTCGCCTGTCGCCTGATCGAGACGCGCCTGATATTCGGTGCGGAGCTGCTCGCGCGTGGCGCCCTGGATCGCGATCTCGCCTTGATTGCGGTTGAACAGCGGCAGATTGAGCGTCGCCCCGAGGCTGATCGTGTGAACATTCGTCGTATCGTTCGCCGCTCCGATGCCGAGCGAAAGACTCGGAAACTGCGCCAGCACCGCTTTGCGAAGATTTTGCTCCTGGCTCTGATAGCCGAATTGCAGCGCGCGCAAATCCGGGCGCAATTGCGCGACCCTGGCGAGCGCGGCGTCTATCGCCGCCCGGTCGGGAATCGGGGGAGGCATGAGAGGCTGTAGCGGCACTTCGACTTGCGGCGCGACTCCGAGCAAGGTACGCAGCGAGTAGTCGGCTTGCGAGGTGCCGCGTTCGGCCGTGCTGAGCTGACTGCGGACGTCGAGGAGTGCTGCGAGATCGATGCCCGCCGTGTCGAAGGTGACGTCGCCCATCTGAAGCGCCCGCCCCGAGCGCTCTGCCTGAGTTGCGTATCGTGTTTCGAGCGCGGCGTACAATTCGCGCTTCTCGGACGCATTGATCCGCTGGACATAGAGGTTGCGCGCTTGCGCGACGGTTTGCCATTCCTGCCATAGGAGATCGAGCCGCGCCTGGTCTCGCGCGGCATTGGCGGCCGCGATGTTCGCAGGTTGGACGATCAGCGCCTGGATATCGTAGGCGATACCGAGACCATATCCCGCGACCAAACTGCCTCCCCCGATCGGCGGGTCAAAATTGGCGGTGAGCTCCGGATTGGGCAGTATGCCCGCGGCGAAAGCCTGCGCTTGAGCGATCCGCGCTTTCGCGCGCGCGGCTCTCAAATCGGGATTGTTGAGAACCGCAACGGTCGCCACCGCAGTCATATCGAGCGGCTGTACAGCCTGCGCCGGAAGCCGCTCCGTAAGGTCGGTTTTGTCAGGCAAAGGAGCCGGCGCATAGCTCTGGCAGCCGGCGACCGCCAGCACGAGGGAGAGTGCAATAACCGGGCGATGAAGGGACATGTCTGCAATGAGTCCGGGCGATGCCTCAAAAAGTCGCTTTGCGCTATTTTACCGCTGTTACATTTCCGGCACTTAGCCGGAGCTATGGCTTTTTGTCACGTGATGCTCGAGAGGTGTCCCGTTCAACCGGGCACTGGAGTGCGGCCGTCAGCGCATCGAGGCTCTAACCGGCCGGCGGCGCCAGGCCCTTTCGGCATCATCATGCCGGTGCATTTTGGCCCTGCCCGCGAATTCCCTGCAAAGACGGAGGCCCGCACTGTGGCGGACCGAATATTATGGCCCCATTGCCGAAATGTTGGGATTTCGTAACTTTGCAGACGTGGCCCGCGCGACGCCAGCGCGGCTGTTATTATGCCCTGCAGGAGAAACGAAGTTGTATTATGCCCTGCAGGAGAAACGAAGTTGCGAATTCTCGTGGTCGAGGACGATGCCGAGACCGCCGCCTATCTGGTTGGCGGGCTTGAGGAAGAAGGCTATGCCGTCAGCCGGTCCGGGAACGGCCGGGACGGCTTGTTTCTCGCCACCACGGAGAACTTTGACCTGCTGGTTGTCGACCGGATGCTGCCCGAACTGGACGGTCTCACCCTGGTAAAAACTTTGCGAGCGGGCCGCATCGACACCCCCGTGCTGTTTCTCACCACCATGTCGGGCATCGACGACCGCGTGATCGGCCTCAACGCCGGCGGCGACGATTATTTGGTTAAGCCGTTCTCGTTTGCCGAGCTTCTCGCACGGGTCAAAGCTCTGAGCCGGCGTCCTCGCGGCACTTCGGCGGAAACCCATTTCAAGGTCGCCGATCTCGAGCTCGATCTCTTGAAACGGGTCGTCAAGCGCGGCGGCCGCGAGATCGCGCTGCAACCGCGCGAATTCCGCCTTCTCGAATATTTGATGCGCCACGCCGGAGAAGTGGTGACGCGAACCATGCTTCTCGACAATGTTTGGAACTATCATTTCGATCCGAGAACCAATGTCGTGGAATCCCATTTGAGCCGTTTGCGGACCAAGATCGACAAAGGCTACTCGCCCGAGCTGATCCAGACGGTTCGCGGTGCGGGATATTGCCTGCGTGCGCGCGACTAACCTCTTCCACGCCTCGAGCTTCAGGCTGACGCTGGCTTATGCCGGCCTGTTCGTGATTTGCGTGCTGGTGCTGTTCGGCGTGACCTATTGGTTCGTCACGGATTATGCGACGCAGGACGAAACCGCCGAGATCGCCGTCGAATTCGCCGACATACAAAACGAGGTGCAGCTCGCCGGAGAAGAGCGACTCCCCGCGATCATCGACAGTCATTTGCGTCTGCGCCAGGACGTGCGCGCCGTCTATCTCTTGTTGGATCGGGACGGACGCAAGATCACCGGCAACATCGACAGCCTGCCGCCCGTGTTCGGGCCGAGAATGATGGATCTGATGGTCGACGGCAAGATTCGCGACGTGCGGGTCGACGGCTTTCGTCTCGACAACGGCGATTTCCTGCTCATCGGGCAGGATACCGATACGCTCAACGACATGACGGCCCTGATTGCGCGCTCTTTCGGTGTCGGTCTCGTCGTAACGTTGATGCTGGCATTTCTCGGCGGCGCGCTGATCAGCACGAGCGTGCTGAAGCGCATCGAGACGGTCAGCCACACGGCGCGGGCGATCGTGGGCGGAGATTTGACGCAACGCGTTCCCGTGCGCGGCACGGCGGACGAATTCGACGATCTCGCCGCCAGCGTGAATGCCATGCTCGACCGCATCGAGGATCTGATGCGCAGCATGCGGCAGGTGTCGAACGACATTGCGCATGATCTGAGGACGCCGTTGACGCGGCTGCGCCAAAGGCTGGAGCACGCGCACCGCCGCGCCCACAATGTGCAGGAGATGCACGACGCCTTGGGCGGTTCCATCGCGCAAGTGGATTCGATTCTGGAGACATTCGGCGCGCTCTTGCGCATCGCGCAGATCGAAGCCGGGGGGAGCGCCTCGCCGCCGGTGGCCGTCGACGTTTCCAGGCTGCTCGCCGGCATCGTCGAAGACTTCTCGCCCGCCGCCGAAGATCACGGCCAACGGCTGATCGCGGACATCGAGCCCGGCCTGATGCTCAACGCGGATCGGGAATTGCTGACCCAGATGATCGTCAATCTGGTCGACAATGCGATTCGCCATTCGCCGTCCGGCACCGAGATCTGCGTGCAGGGAAAACTGCTGCAGGAAAATTTTGAGCTGGCGGTCGCCGACAGAGGGCCCGGTATTCCGCCCCATGAGCGGGAAAACGTGCTCCGGCCTTTCTATCGTCTCGAATCAAGCCGCACGACCGCGGGCAGCGGACTCGGCCTGAGCCTGGTGGCGGCGATCGCCAAACGGCACGATGCCAAGCTGAGCCTCGCCGATAATGCGCCAGGCCTTCGCGTGGCGGTGCTGTTTCCCCTCGCTGCATGAGTGTCGAGAAGGTTGTCAAATCCCAATCTTGAGGCAATGAAACGATCATATTCTCCGGTACACATTGCTCGAGAAATTTCGCATTCTCGAATTTCTCAAGGAGACATCGATGAAGAACGCCGTATTCGCGGGGCTTGTCATCTCGGCAGCGCTGACCGCTTCGGCGTTTGCCGCAACCCCGGCTTATAAGATCGTCGACCGCATCAAGGTCCCCGACGGCGGCTTCGATTACGCGACCTTCGACCCGGCCACGGGACGCGTCTACATGCCGCGCGGCGTTTACACCACCATCATCGACGTCAAGACCGGAAAACCGTCGCAGCTCATGAGCGGTGCTTCCGACCATATTGCGCTCGTGGTGCCGGGCACGACGCTGGTCGTACTGACGCAGCGTGCAGGCAAGATTCGCATCGCCGACACGGCGACGGACAAGGTGGTGGCGGAGTTCCAGGGCGAAAAAAACCCCAACTCGGCCGCCTATGATGCGGTGACCAAGCAGGTCATCGTGCTCAACAAGGAAAGCGGCACGGCCACCGTCCTTGACCCCTTCCACTTCAAGGTGGTCGGGACCATTCCGATCTCTCCCAACACGCTCGAGTTCCCCGTGGCCGACGGCGCTGGGCGGATTTTCGACAATATCGAAACCACCGCGGAGATCGCGGTGATCGACACCAAGACGCGCAAAGTGACCACTCGCTATAAGCTCGCGGGCTGCGAGGAGCCCACCGGCCTCGCTTATGTATCGGACGCGAAGCTGCTGATCTCGTCCTGCGGCAATGGCGTGGCAAAGTTCACGAACGCCGACACCGGGAAGGACGTCGCCTCGGTCCCCATCGGCCGCGGCCCCGACGCCGTGATCTACGATGCGACGCGCAAGCTCGCCTTCATCCCTTGTGGACGCGACGGCGTGCTCGAAGTGATATCGCTGGCCGATCTCGGGCACATCGCTCTCGTTCAGCATGTGCAGACTCAACAAGGCTCGCGCACGGGAACGCTCGATCCCGCGACCGGACGCGTCTATCTGATGGCGTCCAAGCCCGATCCCGCCGCGGTGCCGCCGCCTGGTGGCCGCGGCGCTCCACGGCTCGCCGGCTCGTGGGAGGTCCTGGTGGTCGGACCATGATTTTTTTTTACAAACGACGCGAAACGGGAGTGCCTCGATGAGAAAATGGATTTGGGCTTCGCTTATTCTCTGTCTTCCGGCGGTCGCCGGCGCGGCCGATGCGCCGCCCGATTGGGCTTATCCAGCGACGCCTCAGGGCTATAAGCCGCCGGTGGACAACGGCCAGGCGAAGCATGTCTCGGGCAGCACCAAGGCCTATACCAAGAAAGACATCGACGACTTCTTCAATCCGCCGGATTGGTTTCCCAACGAACATCCGGCCATGCCGAACCTCGTCCAGCACGGCAAGCAGCCCATCGTGCATGCCTGCGATCAATGCCATCTGAGCACCGGCGTCGGGCACCCGGAATCGGGAAATCTTGCGGGGTTGCCTGCCGCGTACATCGTCGAGCAATTGGGCGAGTTCCGGAACGGCAACAGAGTGAGCTCCGTCGCCGGCCGCTCGGCCAACATGATCGCGTTCTCCAAGGCGCTGAGCGACGACGAGGTCAAAGAAGCGGCCGAATATTTCGCCTCCATCAAGCCGTACGCCTGGACCAGGGTGGTCGAAACCACGACCGTGCCTGCGACCTTTGTCGGCGAGGGCAATATGCGCTTCGCCTCTGCCGGAAACGCCAAGGAGCCGATCGGGCGGCGCATCGTCGAAATCCCCGAGGACGCCGAAGGCGCCGAAGTGCGCGACCCGCATTCGGGCTTCGTTGCTTATGTGCCGATGGGCAGCATCAAGGCCGGCGAGACGCTCACCACCATCGGCGGGAACGGCAAGACCTACCAATGCTCGATCTGTCACGGCGCGGATTACAAGGGGATCGGAAACGTGCCGCGCCTTGCGGGCCGTTCGGCCATCTACATCTTCCGCCAGCTCTATGACATCCAGCACGGCATGCGCAAAGGCAACGCGGTGGCGCTGATGCAGCCGGTGGTCGCGAAGCTGAGCCAGGACGACATGCTGGCCCTTGCCGCCTACATGGCTTCGCGCATGCCCTGATTTAAGGCGCGGCGGGCAGCATCCGCTGCAGCACGCGGTCGCGCGCGACGAAGTAATGATACAGCGCGCCGCCGATGTGCAGCACGATGAAACCGAGCAGCACGTAGAGCAGGATGTCGTGAATATCGCCCGCGGTGTGGCCCCACGCCGCCCCTTTGGCCGCGATTGCGGGCAGCGGCACGATGCCGAACAGCGTCATCGCGATGATCAGGACGTAGAGCGTGATATGCGTGAAATGCGCGAGATGCTGCTGCCACACGGGTATTGTCGTCAGCAGCGGAACCGGATGAGACGCCCGCCAGGCGAGTCTCAAGACGACGAAGAAGAGGATCGCGGAGCCGATCGACATGTGCCAGGCGATGAGGCCTTCGTCGGGCGTGTCCTTCCGGATGTGAGGCATCGCCGAGCCGACGATGTACTGCGCGGCGAGCAACCCGAACAGCACCCAATGCAGCGATCTCGCAGTGAACCCGTACTCGCTCGATCGGCTAGCGTCACTCTGCATGTCATCCTCCTGGCCGCGTATTTTTCGACATTACCGGCTCGTCGATGGGCGCAAACTTAAATTCGCTTAATTTGGCGACCATGCCCGGCTATGGTCTGCCGCCGGCTGCGGCCGTGTTAGAGTGCCCAATCCGATCTCAAAGGGGCTTGTCATGGGACGTCGCATGAATCTCAGTCTTACGAGCGGCACGATATTGGCGATGCTTCTGCTCGCGGGCGGACCCGTGCACGCGCAAGGCGCCTGGTCGGTGAGCGGACAGCTGACGGCCGAACGGAGCGAATCCGCGGCCGCCGTCATCAACGGCAAAATCTATGTGCTGGGCGGCACCGCGCTCGGCCGGGAGGATTCGCCGATCAATCAGGAATTCGATCCGGCGAGCAAGAACTGGCGCGATTTGGCCCCGATGCCGCGCGGCGCCTCGCATGTCGGCGTCGCCGCGATGAACGGCAAGGTCTATGTCGCGGGCGGCTTCACCGCCAATGTGCATAAGAATCCCATCGATCAATTTGCCGAATACGACGTCGCCTCCAACAGCTGGCGCGTACTCGCCCCGATTTCCAGCCCGAGGGGATCGGTCGGTCTGGCCGCGGCCGGCGGCAAGCTGCACGTCATCGGCGGCCGCGGGCCCGATGCGAAGACCGTCGGAACCCATGAGGTCTACGATCCCGCGACGGGCAAATGGAGCATGGCGGCGCCGCTTCCGGTCGCGCGCGATCATCTCGGCATCGTCGCCATGGGCGGCAAGATCTACATCGTCGGCGGACGCACCGACGCCACCGTCGACAACACCGCGCTCACCGACGTTTATGATCCGACTACGGACAAATGGCAGTCGCTCGCGCCGATGCCGACGAAGAGGAGCAGCGGCGGCATCGCGGTGGCCCGCGGGCAGATCGTCTATTTCGGCGGCGAATGCAAGAACCCGCAGACACGCGCCACCTTCGACGAAAACGAAGCCTACGATCCCAAGGCCGATCGCTGGTCGAGCCTGGCGAAACCGGCCACGGGCCTGCACGCGCAAGGGTCGGCCGCCATCGGCGACACCGTCTATTTCTTCGGCGGCACCAGCGGCTGCGGCGGCGACGGCCCCTCCAAAGCCGTCTACGCCTTCCGCCTACCGTAAGTCCGTCCGCAGACGCTCGATCTTTCCTCCCCCGCGCGCGGGGGAGGTACTGAGCGAAGCGAAGCGGAGGGGGGCCTCAAGGCGCGATGGTGAACTTGACAGGGAAGCGCGCGCTGCTCTTGGATTGCAACGGCGACTCGCCGGACTCCAGCCGGCGCTGTTCGCCCGGCGGCAAATTGGCGGTCTCCTGCTGCGTCAGCGCCGGATCGAGGAGAACTTCCAGCTCGAAGAATTCGTCGACGAGAGCGCCGCCGCGCCCCTTCAAGACGGCCGCCTGATACTCGCTCTTCAGATCGTCCATCGCGATGGTCAGCATCGCGTCGTCGTCTCCGCGCCGAACTTGAATCGAGCGCTCCGCCTCGAAAAGCGGCTCCTTCGCGCTCGACGGAACGACGCGCCAGCTTAAGCGATAGAGGCCGTCCCGCTCTCCCGTCATGCGAACCGTCGCGCGGATCACGCCGTCCGTCCCCGCCATGATGTCGACCCCGACGAGCTTGTGATTGGAGCCGACCAAATCCGCAAACGCCCTCTCGCGCGTCGCGGCTATGTTCATCCCCGCTTCGTAATCGCGCGCTTGCAGCAACAGCTCCCCGCCGATGAGCAGCATCAAGAGAAGCGGCGCGAGCAGCAGCGCCAGCGCCTTGCGCCGTTCGGTCCTGGAATTTGCGGCAGGCGAAGCGGCTCGCCGGCCGGCATATCGGAACCCGAGCCAAACGACGGCGATCGCAGTGATCAGTCCCGCAGCCAATCCGAGGACAAGCAGAATCCCCTCCGCCGCCGCCGGCCACGGCTCGTCGCCGAAAAGATAGAGCCAGGCGAAACCGGCGCTGACGCCGAACACCGCGAGCGCCGCCGCCGCGCCGAGCACCAGCGCCCACAAAACACTCGCAATCAGATACATCCTGCGCAAATTTCAGATTCCCCCTAATTGGGGTCAGAGTCCATTTTCGCGATTCCGCGCGCCCGCGCGAGTCACGGCGCAACGCTCAGCGCCCGACTTCCTGCAACAGCGGAATCGTGGCGGGATTGGGCGTCGCTGGCTTGGACCGCAAATAGGCGTAGATATCGGCGAGGTCCTGCTCGGGCAGTATCTGGGGCGTGAAGGTCGGCATCTCGCCCGGCGATGTGCGCACGAAATTGGCGAACGCCGGATACGCCAGCGGATTGGGCGCCAATTTCTTCCCCGGCACGCCTTGGCCTTCGTAGCCGTGGCAGGTGTAACAGCCCACGCGCAGGAACGCAGCCTTGCCGCGCGCAACATCGCCCTGCGGCGCGGGAGCAGGAGCGGCCGCAGCGGCGCCCGCCGAGAGCGCCGCCGCGAACAGTGCCGGCAAAACAATCCCGATCTTCATGGCCTCACCTCACCGCGGCTGCATCACGACGTCGATGATGACGGGCTCGCCCTTCTTGACGATGTCGACGCCGCGCTTCAGCGCCGCGCCGAGGTCGGCCGGCGACTCGATCGGGCCGATGCCGGCCACGCCCATCGCGTCGGCGAGCTTGGCAAAGCTGACATAGGGCTCGCGGATCGTGGTCGCGATATGCCAGCGGTCCATCTTGCGCTGGCGCCACGTGGCCATGCGCTGCAGGTGCATGACCTCCTGATGATAGGCGCGGTTGTTGTTCATGATGGTGAGCATCGGGATCTTGTGATGCGCCGACGTCCAGATCGCGCCCGGCGCATACATGCAGTCGCCGTCGGGCTGAATATTGACGGCGAACCGTCCGTGCTCCTTGTGCGCCAGCGCCGCACCGACGGCCGAGGGCAGATTGTAGCCGACGCCGGCGCCGCCGGAACCGCCGATATGCTGATAGTGCTTGTCGAAATTCCACATCCGTTGCGGCCAGCCGCCGAGCGCGCGCCCGACCAGCGCCCAATCCTCGGTGCGGATGAGCGGCCAGAGCTCGGCGACAAGCCGCGCGCTCGACACCGGACTCGCATCCCACGCCGCCGCGGCCGCATCGGCGCGCATGCGGTCTTTCGCCTGCGCGTAGGCCGCCTGCGCCGCCTGGCCGCGTTTCTCGATCACCGCCTTGCGCGCCGGCGTGATTTCCTTTCTCACCGCTTCGACGAGCGAGGGCAGCGTCGCTTGCGCGTCGGCCGCGATCGCGATGTCTACCGCCTGGTAGCGCTGGAAGTCCTGGTAATTCGAGTGGATGAAGACGTCGCCGCTGCCGATGCTGACGAGCTTCGTGCCGGCTTTGATGCGCGAGCTCTGCTCCGCTTCGGTGTTGTCGATGAATTCGTTGACGGTGCCGAAAAAGTCGGTGAGCTCGAGTCCCAAGATGACATCGGCCCGCGAAACCGCCGCGGAGCCGCGCGCGTAAAGCGGGTGCATGTTGGGGAAGTTCATGCGCCCGCCCTGGTCGATGACGGTGGCGTTCACGGCTTCCGCCAGCTCAACGAGCGATTTCACGCCGGCCTGGCTTCTCGCCACGCGGTCGGCGACGATCACGGGATTGTCGGCGGCAACAAGCAGCCGTGCGACTTCGCGCACGGCATTCGTCTCGCCCATCGGCGGCGCCGGGACGGAGGATTTCGGAATGCGAAGCGCGGCGGGGTTCTTGATCCCCTGCTCCTGCAAATCCGTGTCGAGCACGATCAGCACGGGCTCGTGCGGCGGCGTCATCGCGATGCGATAGGCGCGCACCAGGGATTCGGCGAAGTGCTGCAGCGAAGCCGGCTGGTCGTCCCATTTCAAGATGTCGCGCACCATCGCGGCGGGATCCTGCACCGAGTGCGTCGTGGGCACGCCGGGACGGCGCGTGGCCGAGTCGCCGCTGTTGCCGGTCATCAGGATCACGGGCGCGCGATCGCACCACGCATTGTAGATGCCCATCGTGGCGTGCTGCAGACCGACGGTGCCGTGGCACAGCGCGATCGCAGGCTTGCCGGCGACCTTGAAGTAGCCATGCGCCATCGCGGTCGCGGATTCTTCGTGCATGCATGTCATCAGCTCGGGCTTCTTGTTGTCGCCATAGGTGATGATGGAATCGTGCAGGCCGCGGCAGCTCGAGGCGGGATTCGTGAACACGTAATCGATGTCGAGACTCTTGATGACATCGAGCATGAAGTCCGAGCCCGGACGTCCCTTGGTGAGATTGGGATTGCCGTCCGCGGGCGATGGTACCGACGGCGTCGACACTTCGGCCTGAGCGAGCACGGTCGAGGGACGGCGTGCCGCAGGCGCGCGCGCGGTGTCCTTGCCGCCCGGCAGGATCGCCGCTTTGGCCTCACCGGTGACGGCCGCGGCTCCGGCTACTGCAACACCCGCGAGAAATTTCCGCCGGTCGACTTTGTTCGTTGAGCTCTTCTTCATGGTGGTCTCCTCCCGCTGTGCCGTCGCAGGTCGTGGGCCGCCGCAAAGGGCGTAGCAGCCAAGACCGCTAGTATACGATGACCAAAATCACTGGCGAAGACCGTACCAGCGCTTCGCGCCCCCGGCCACTCCAATCCACCGCACCGCCCTCCCCGCCCGTCCGCCTCGGAAGCCCAAGCTGCCGCCGAACCCGCCGCACTGCCTTGCGGGCAAACAAACAAAACTCGCCTCCCACTTGTGGGGAGGTCGAACCGCCGCAGCGAAGCGGAGGCGGTTCGGGTGGGGGGATTTTGTTTTTCTAGATTAGACTGTCCTATAGCGCGCGCAATTCCGTTTGAACCCTTCGACGGAGAACCCGCCCATGCTTGTCGGACATTATGGGCCTGCCTTTGCGCTCAAGGGCGCGGAGAAGACCATCCCCCTCTGGGTTCTTTTCGTCGCCGTGCAGTGGATGGATGTGCTCTGGGCCTGCTTCGTCGCGCTCGGGATCGAGAAATTTCGCATCGTCCCGGGCTTCACCGCAACGAACGCGCTCGATCTCTATGACATGCCGATCACGCATTCGCTTCCGGGCTCGCTTGCTCTTTCCGTGCTCCTGGGAGCAATCGTCGCCGCATTCTATCGCGTCAACCGCGCCCGCGTGCTCGCCGTGGTCGCGTTCGCCGTGTTCTCGCACTGGATCCTCGATCTCATCGTGCACGTTCCCGATCTCGCTCTCTGGGACGACAACTACAAGGTCGGCTTCGGCCTGTGGAACAATTTCCCGGCAGCCCTGACGCTCGAGTTCGCCGTTCTGATCGCCGGGGCGCTTTATTACGCACGCGCCGTCCCCAGCGCGAGGCCGCGCGGCGACATCGCGCTCGCGCTGTTCGTCGCGTTTCTGATGCTGGCGCACGTACTCACCCTCATGATCCCGGCCGAGCCCGGCTCCGAGCTCGCCTTCGCGGGGGAAGCATTCGCCATCTACGGCGTATTTGCGCTCTTGGCCGCCGGCGTCGAGCGCCTGCGCCGGTGATGCCTCAAAATTCTTGCTCGCTTGGTGATCTGACATACGAGAAGATGTTCGGGCATCGTGATTCGTTTCGGCTGGAGGGATGAATATGCGCGCGTTACCACTGGCGGTTCTTGCTTTGGTGGGCTGTGTCTGTGCATCTGCGACCGAAGCGCGAACCGCATTGCTTCAGTACAAGATCGCCGAAGTTCTGCAGAGCTCGGAGTTCAAGGAAAAGGTCGGCGACGACGTGGCCTTTTACTTCGGCAATCAGCGCACCCCGCCCGTCGCGGAAAAATTCGGCGATTATCGTTCCGAAAAAACCACCAACGCTGTCGGCAAGTCGGACGACGTGTCGTGCCGGAGGGCCGTGCTCTCCGCCCTCATCCAGTTCCATGACCGCGCCATACAGCTTGGCGGGAACGCGGTGATCAATATGACGGGCTTCAGCAACATCAAAGACAATGACGGCGAGTACGAGTGCCGCGCCGGCGGCTTCGTCGCCCGGGTGCTT
>WNFL01154797.1_pt1 | contig 16793 bp, 13 predicted proteins | sample 5400361 | NCBI WGS metagenome assembly WNFL01 (sample SAMN13153351, study PRJNA577476) | soil metagenome | isolation source: 40 cm soil on Douglas fir-dominated hillslope | place: USA:California | collected 2013-09-17 | reverse complement strand
GAGCACGTACAGTTCTCATTTGCGCAACATGGCCCACTTCATCGAACATGCATCGGAGTCTACGTTGATCTTGCTGGATGAACTTGGGTCGGGCACGGATCCTAATTTCGGCGGAGGCATAGCACAAGCCGTACTGGCCACGCTTCTTGAGAAGAAAGTCTGGGGCGTAGCCACTACACATTATTACAATTTGAAACTCTATGCGGAAAACCGATCCGGCATCCGCAACGGTGCCATGTTGTATGACATCAGAAAACTGGAGCCCTTATTCCAGTTGGAAATCGGGCGGCCGGGAAGTTCGTTCGCGCTGGAAATCGCCCGCAAAACTGGACTACCCTCCGAGACCATCGAATCGGCAGAAGCCATTATCGGCAAAGAACTAACCGGGCTGGACGGGCTGATGAAATCGGTCGTGGAGGAAAAACAATTGTTGGTGAGAAAAGAAGTGGAACTAAAGGAAAAGGAAAACGACCTTGCACAAGAGTTGACCAAATACAGGAAACTTTCTTCAGAATTAGAATTAGAGGCGCGTAAAAAAGAAATTATCAACTCGGCCAAGACGGAAGCATCCTATTTATTGAAGGAAACCAACCGTGAAATTGAGAAAACCATCCGCCATATCCGGGAAAACAAGGCCGATAAAAAGGAAACCAGGAAAGCAAGACAGAGTCTGAAAGCGCTTACTGAAAAAGTGCTTCCAACGGAAGTTCAATCCGCTGTTCTCAACGAATCTTTCAATGCCGGGGACAAGGTGAGGATCATTGGTCAAGAGGTGACGGGAACAGTCATTTCAGTCAGCGGCCGCAAAGCGGTCGTTCAGTTTGGCGATTTGCGCACTACCCTTCGAATGGAGGAATTGGTGAGGAGTGATCAGGTTGGTCCTTCTCCTTCTTCTGGCAAAGCGAGGTCGTATGGTCTGGACATGTATAAAAAACAAGCCCAGTTTGTGAGCACCCTGGATATTCGGGGCAAAAGGGTAGATGAAGTGTTGCCGCTGCTGGACCGTTTTTTGGACGACGCTGTTTTATTGGGCCAGGCTGAATTAAGAATTCTACACGGAAAGGGCGAAGGTGTGCTGCGAAAGGTGGTGAGGGAGCGCTTGAAATCAGTCCGGCAGGTGGCCTCCTTACGTGACGAGCATGTTGAGCGCGGGGGAGATGGGATAACCGTTGTAGTATTAAAATAAAAATGCCCCTGAGCTTCCTAGGGGCATTTTTTCATGAAATACATCTTATCACTGACTAAAAGTAAAGTTCCAAACACCCTTCACGTTTCCGACCCGCGCAGTGTAGCCATTCCCGCTAAAAGTAAAACTCATGATGAGTTGCGTGGCGGTCGCACTATACGTCACGGCTACGGGCGGAGTGTCGTTGCGGGATAAGGTTGTTGAAGGATTCGTGTCGTCAAAAGTAAAATTGCCACTTGCCGGCCAAGGGCTCAGCGTAGGCCTGCCTGCCGTCGTAAAATTGAATGTAGTCTGTCCTTTGGTACCCGACATCGTCAATGTAAAATTGGCGTAATCTGCCTTCTTATCAACGCCATCCAGGGTTACTGCAGTCACCTTCCAGGGTCCCGTGGACAATAAACCCAATTGCTTATCCGGGATCGGTTCTGGTTCTGTATGGTGTTTCTTGCACCCTGAATACATCATCAGAGAACCTACAATTCCTAACGCAAAGACGATTTTACCTGCAAATTTCATGTTCAATGTTTTTAAAACTTCCTAAACTTAGCAAAATCAACGTTCTAAAAAAACCCGTACAGGGCGCTGTTGCCATCCCATCGACTTCAGGTTTAATCGGGGACTTTGGCGATTTGTAACCTCACTTGTATGCTGAAATATCAATTTTTTGCGCTGTAGCGGGATATTCGACCTCTTGATTAGAGGCAATAAAAATCATTAACCCAGGCGGAAGTTGGGACAACTGATCCCAGTACCATTGGATGGATTTTTTGTCCAGATTCGTGGTCGGCTCATCAAAAAAAACGATGGGAGACTCAAACAAGAACGACAACCCGAGTTTGAGTCGTTGGCGCATCCCCGACGAAAAGTTCGAAATCAATTTTTTGGTGGCGTGGGTGAGTTCCATTTTTTCGATAATTTCCTGAATGGACCCTCCTCTTGGTTTTTTGAAATGGAGGTGAAAACGAACCATTTCTTCCAGCGTAAATTCTTCAATCAACTCTTGATAAGGGGCGGCAATGGACAAATAGCTAAAAATTTCCTCTACAGGAATGATACGGTGGTCCTGTGTATAGCGAAGGGACCCAAGGCTGGGCGGTAGTTGGCCCCAAAGGATTTGCAGTAAGGTCGATTTTCCCGATCCATTCGGACCAACGATCGCATACGTGTGGCCCGATTCAAAAGTATGGCTTACATTTTTAAAAATCCATTCCCGGTTAAACCGTTTTCCCAGATTTTCCGCAATGATCTTCATTCAAACGATGAAGTACTGGTGGAAAAGCCTTTCATGATCCCTCTTTCCGATCCTCGGATGAAAGTCACGATGTACTCTTTCTCTTTACTGGTAGGCAACTCCTTTTCAACCAGGTCAATGGCTTTCGAATTGTTGAGTCCTTTGAGGAAAATGTATCGGTAGATCTCCTGGATCTCGCTGATCTTATCCGCATCAAAGCCCCTGCGCCGTAAACCGATAGAATTGATTCCACAGTACGTGAGAGGCTCCCGGGCGGCCTTGGTATAGGGTGGGATATCTTTTCGGACAAGGGACCCGCCGGAAACCATGACGTGCGCGCCGACTTTCACGAATTGATGCACGGCACTCGAGCCGCCGATAATTGCCCAATCATCAATTTGAACATGGCCTGCTAACTGCACCGCATTGGCCAAAATGCAATTATTGCCAACGATGCAGTCGTGTGCGATGTGTACGTACGCCATCAGAAGGCAATTGCTAAGGCAATTGCTACCGACCACCGTTTTGTATTTGTCGGAGGTCCCGCGGCTGATCGTAACGAACTCACGGATCACGGTATTGTCTCCAATAAAGGTCTCCGTTTCTTCCCCTGCGAATTTCAGGTCCTGCGGAACAGCCGATATGGAAGCGCCGGGAAATATCTTAACATTTTTTCCCAGCCGCGCACCTTCCCAGACAACGACATTAGCGCCGATCCAACTTCCCTCTCCGATGGTTACATTTTTTTGGACGGTAGCGAAAGGCTCAATCGTAACATTGCTGTCAATTTTTGCTTCGGGATGAACGTTTGACAGGGGATAACTCATGAATCTTTTCGAACAATTCCTGCCGTCATGGTCCCTTCGCATACCAACGTGCTGCCCACATAACCGCGACCATTCATTTTGGCGATGCCACGCTTCATGGGGGCCAATAAGTCACATTGGATTACGAGAGTATCCCCGGGGAGGACCATTTTTCTAAAGCGAAACTCTTCAATCCCAAGAAAATAAGGCCAATAGTTTTCGGGATCCGGGACAGTATTCAATACCAGAATCCCCCCAATCTGTGCCATCGCCTCTACCTGGAGAACCCCCGGCATGACAGGATTTCCCGGGAAGTGGCCCTGGAAGAAGGGCTCGTTCATTGTCACATTTTTTACCCCTGCGACGCTTTCCTTGTCGAGGTAAATAATTTTGTCAATCAACAGAAATGGATACCGGTGAGGCAGCGTACCCATAATCTGGTTAATGTCCATGACGGGAGGGAGACTCGGATTATAGCGCGGTATTCCCTTTTTGTCGGCCAGGGCCATTGCTTTTTTCAATTTCTTGGCAAATGCGACGTTGGCTGCGTGGCCCGGACGGGCGGCGAGGATCTGTGCTTTGAGCGGGCGGCCAGCCAGTGCCAGATCGCCGATGATATCGAGGAGTTTATGTCGTGCAGGCTCGTTGTTATAGCGCAGCTCTACGTTGTTGAGGATGCCTTCTTTCTTTACTTCCACCTTTGGTTTGTTCAACATCTTGGCGATGTTATCCAATTCATGGGGTTCTACTACCCGGTCTACAATGACGATCGCATTGTTGAGATCGCCACCGCGGATCAGATTATTCTTATACAGCATTTCCAGTTCGTGGAGGAAACAGAACGTACGGCAGGAGGCGATCTCTTTTTCAAACTGCCGGATGTTGGTGATGGAAGCGTGCTGACTTCCCAGCACCGGGGAATTATAGTCAATCATGACCGTCACCCGGTAATCGTCCAGTGGCAAGGCCGCGATTTCTACATTGCGGGAAGCATCGCGGTAAAAGATACTATCCTGAACTTCAAAAAAGTCGCGCAGTGCGTTTTGTTCCTCGGTCTCCGCTTCTTTCAGAATGTTGACGAACTGGATGGAACTTCCGTCCATGATAGGTGCTTCCGGCCCATCGAGTTGAATCAGCACGTTGTCAATTTCAAGACCAACGCAAGCGGCCAGCGTGTGTTCAATAGTGCTGACTCGCGCCCCGTTTTGTTCGATGGTAGTCCCGCGGGATACATCGACCACACGGTCGCAATCCGCATCGATGATGGGGGAACCTGGCAGATCGGTCCGCTGAAATTTGATCCCGTGGTTAGCCTTTGCAGGCAGGAAGGTCATGTTGGTTTGAACTCCTGTGTGCAAACCCACGCCTGACAGGGTCACGGACTTCTTGATGGTCTGCTGCTTGTAATTTAGCATCATGGTGTTAAAAAGATGGCAAATTTAAGCCCGATTAGGTCGATAATCCAAAAAGTTAGGAATTTGACTCTAATTAGTCTAATTAAACACCAAAATATCGATTGCAAAAAAGACGGGGACCCGTTTACCTTTCGTCCGCACCGTTGTCCAGAGGCTTTTCTACAAATGCCTCCGTCTGATAAACTTTCTTTTCCAGGTCCCGAAGCCGTTCGAGCAGATTGGGTAGGCGTTTGAATACGGCATAGGATCTGAAGTATTCCTTGATGTCAAAGGCCGGCGAGCCAAGAATCCTTTGACCTTCGTCTTTCACGGATTTCCCTATCCCGGCTTGAGCCCCGATGCTGGTGTTATTGGTAATGACCAAATGCCCTGCAATGCCAACCTGTCCGGCCAACATACAGTTTTCGCCAACTTTGGTCGAACCGGATATCCCCGCTTGCGCTGCAATGACCGTGTTCTTTCCAATCTCCACATTGTGTGCAATCTGAATGAGGTTGTCCAGTTTTACTCCCTGACGGATAATAGTAGAATCACCAAACAGCGTGGCGCAGTCAATGACGGTATTCGCCCCAATGGCCACATTGTCTTCGATCACGACGTTGCCGAGTTGGGGGACCGTTTTATAACTTCCATCGTCCTGCGGAGCAAATCCAAAGCCATCGCTGCCGATGACCGTACCGGAATGGATTTCGCAGTGGTTCCCGATTTGGGTGCCCGCGTACAGCTTTACATTCGGGTGAAGGATCGTATGGTTGCCGATAACAACGTCGTCGCCTACGAATACATGCGGGTAGATTTTCACGTTGTCGCCCACCTTCACGTTGTTGCCGATGTAAGAGAATGCACCGCGGTAAATATCTTTACCCACGACTGTGTTCTCACCGACAAAACTCGGTTGTTCCACTCCTGTCTTTTGAAAACTGATGAGCTTGTGGTATTCCTCCAGAAGGATGGTAAAGCCCGAATACGGATCATCCACCAAAAGGAGGGTCGTGCTAAATTCCTTTTTAGGCTGAAAGTCTTTTTTCACCAGCACCGCGCTAGCTTGTGTCGTGTAAAGATATTGTTCGTACTTCGGATTGGAGAGAAAGGCGATCTGACCTTTTTTGGCATCCTGGATTTTGGCCAGCATGGTGATCTTTTGCGTTCCTTCCCCCTGCACTTCCCCGCCCAACATGACGGCTATCTGGTGAATGGTAAACTCCATGGGTAAGGAATTAGTCGGGTCATCGGCCGTTGATCATTAACGGGTAACAGATGGGCAGGCCCCTAATGAATGCAAAGACCTTTCTGACAGTTTACAAAGATACATTTTTAGGCCAGCATAAATAATTTTTTTTAACGATTTTGCTGATCGCCTTGATGCTGGGTAAATCGGAAGCGTGTGCTATGTCAACCACGTTTCCGCTTTTGGTGAGCACATTGATCGTTTGACCTTCCGCAACGTAGCCTTCGTTGGATACGACACCGTGGGAAAACAAATACGACGCATCGCCTCGAAGAACGTGAAAGGTTTTGGCAACGCCGGACCTTACTTTTTCGATATGAGTTTTTTTGATGGGCTCGGTCTTGAGTTGGATCTGAAATAAATTGCGAGCCAGGAGCATTTCACAAAGCCGGGACAAGATGGGATCGCTGTGGCTCCGCCATGATTTGATGCCGCCCCAAATGTCATTGTCATCCAATTGCCCGAAGACTTTGATCAAGGAAGGTTTGTCCCGGAAATCGTCGATGGTGTAGTTGTTCTTCAAAAACGTTTTGAGCGGATCGCTGCAGGGCAGTTTTTCTCCCGATAAAAACAAATACTGTGCGCGCTTGATGATATTCACGATCATCCGCTCGGCGCTGACCGAAGTTTTGTGAAGATATACCTGCCAATACATCAACCGGCGTGCGTGTAAAAAACTTTCGATGCTGTAAATACCCTTTTCGTCAACGACCAATTGATCATCGACCACTCGAAGCAGGGTGATGATCCGGTCCACGCCGATCGAGCCCTCTGTAACACCGGTGAAAAAGCTATCGCGTTTCAGGTAGTCCAGACGGTCTATGTCCAGTTGGCTGTTGATAAGTTGGTGGAAGAACGTGCGGGGGTATGTGTTTTGGAAGATACGGAGCGCAAGGTCAAGTGCACCATCGTATTCCGTGTTCAACTGCTTCATGAAAAGGTAGGACAAACTCTCGTGTTTCATGCCGGGAAGAAGCGTCTGTTCCAGGGCATGTGAAAAAGGTCCGTGGCCTACGTCGTGGAGAAGCACCGCTACCTGAGCCGCTTCTGCTTCTTCGGGGCTGATCGCCACGGATTTGGTTCGTAGATCGTCCAGGACTCTTCCCATCAAATGCATTGCCCCCAACGCATGCTGAAAACGGGTATGCAGCGCCCCGGGATAGACCAAATCGGTTAAGCCGAGTTGTTTGATGTACCGGAGCCGCTGAAAATAAGGGTGCTCAATAAGGTCGGAAAGAAGTCCGGGGTTGAGCGTGATGAATCCGTATAAAGGATCATTGATAATTTTCTTTTTACTCATTTTAGATCACGGCAACCAGCAAAAATAATTCTTTAGGCCTTCGTGCCCTGGCAATCCTGACAAAGGCCCGACGGCACCGGAAACAGCTGGATATTTCTTAAATTGCGGGAAATTTGAGATATGCAAAGATACACTATTTTGTGGGCCGATGATGAGATTGATTTACTCAAACCGCATATCCTTTTCCTCCAGCAACGCGGATATGATATTACTCCGGTCAACAATGGTTCGGAAGCCGTTGAGCAATGTGAAGCCAGGCATTTCGACGTCGTTTTTCTGGACGAGCACATGCCCGGGATGTCGGGTTTAGAGGCCCTTTCGCTGATCAAGAATAACAAGCCCAACCTGCCGGTGGTGATGATCACCAAGAACGAAGAGGAGGCAATCATGGAAGATGCTATCGGGGCCAAGATCGACGACTATTTGATCAAGCCCCTCAACCCCAGCCAGATCTTGCTTTCGGTGAAAAAGATCCTGGACAACAAACGACTGGTGATTGAAAAAACCAACCAAGGGTACCAGCAGGAATTCCAAAAGATCAGCATGGCATTTGTCGACAACCTCAACCACGAGGGTTGGGTCGATATTTATAAAAAACTGGCATTTTGGGAATTGCAAATGGACCAGGCCGACAACCAGGACATGGCCGAAGTACTGGAGATGCAAAAGGTGGAAGCCAATTCCAATTTTTGCCGGTTCATCAGACGCAACTACGAAAGCTGGCTGAATGACCCGAAGGCAGATAAACCCCTGCTTTCGCATCAATTGATCAAACGCAAGGTTTTTCCGGAGGTTAAAGAAGGACGCCCTACGTTCATGATCCTGATCGATAACCTTCGGTTCGATCAATGGAAAACGATCGAGCCCATCGTGTCGGAATATTTTAATGTGGATTCGGAAGAAACCTACTATTCGATCCTGCCGACCACAACAGCCTATGCGCGAAACGCCATCTTCTCTGGCATGATGCCTTCTGAAATGGCCAAGATGCATCCCGAGTTGTGGGTGGGAGAAGACGATGACGAAGGAAAGAATAACTTCGAAGACGAATTTCTCTCGAGACAAATCCGGAGGAACAATTTGAAAATGAAGTTTTCGTATCATAAGATCAAGAAACTGGAGGAGGGAAGGGACCTGGCCGACTCGGTTAATAATCTTTTTTCCAATGACCTCAACGTGATCGTCTATAATTTTGTGGACATGCTCTCGCACGCGCGCACCGACATGGCCATGATCCGTGAACTGGCTCCGGACGAAGCAGCGTATCGCTCGATTACCAAATCGTGGTTCATCCATTCGCCCCTGCTGGACATCTTGAAAGAAATCTCAAAAAAAAATGCGCGGATCATCATCACAACCGATCACGGCACGATTCGCGTGAAGCGACCCTTTAAGATCATTGGCGACAAAGCCGTGAATTCGAATTTGCGGTATAAGCAAGGAAAGAACCTGGGATACGAAGGAGACAAAGTAATGGAAGCCCACAAACCCGAACGCTTTTATTTACCGAAGCAAAACGTTTCCACATCCTATGTTTTTGCCATTGAGGACCAGTTCTTTGCTTACCCGAACAACTATAACTATTATGTCAATTTCTATAAGGACACCTTCCAGCACGGCGGCGTAAGCCTGGAGGAGATGATCATTCCTTTAATTTTCTTAACTTCGAAGAATGCCTGAAGCGTGGGAGAGCATAGGGAGCGGCCAGGCTCTTTCGCTGAGCGACATGAAGGAGGCCGCCGCCCAGTTGATAAAGACATGCGGCCGCGTTAAAGTTTGGCTTTTTTCCGGTGAAATGGGGGCTGGCAAAACAACGCTGATCAAAGCCGTGTGCGAACAGCTCGGGATAAAGGAGGGAATGAGCAGCCCTACATTTTCCATCGTCAATGAATACGATAGACCAAAGGGCGGAAAAATTTATCATTTTGACTTCTATCGGCTGAAAAACGAACAGGAAGCCTTCGACCTTGGAGCGGAAGAGTATTTTGAATCGGGAAACTTTTGTTTTATAGAATGGCCGGAAAAAATACCTTCCTTGATTCCACAGCAACATGCCAACATCAAAATACGACCGAGTGATCCCATGCATCGAATAATCGAGTACACGTGCTATGATTGAAAAAACTAAAACAGGATTTGAAGCCCTTGCCAAAAGCAGTCTTTACCCGCAGGAAGAAATGCTGAAGGTAAAAAAGGCGAAACATACTTTCTTTATTGGTCTGCCGAAAGAAATATCCCGTCAGGAAAACCGGATCAGCCTTACCCCCGATGCGGTCGCTATCCTGGCCTCGCATGGACATGAAATCTGGGTGGAGACAAAGGCCGGAGAAGGATCCAAGTTCAGCGACAAACAATACAGCGAGGCCGGCGCCAAGATTATTTATTCTCCCCAGGAAGTATACAAAGCCGAAGTCATCCTTAAAATTGAACCTCCCACACTGGAGGAGCTCGAGTACTTCAAGCCGGGACAAGCGCTGATATCCGCACTGCAATTGGGCCACCTTGACCAAGCCAACATTGAGGTGCTGATGCGGAAAAAAGTAACGGCCCTGGCTTATGAATTCATTGAAGACAAGGTCGGCGGCATGCCCATCATCCGTGCCATGAGCGAGATTGCCGGCAGTACGGTGATGCTGATTGCGGCGGAATATTTAAGTACGGTCAACAAAGGGAAGGGTGTGATCTTGGGTGGAATCACCGGCGTTCCCCCTACCAAAGTGGTGATTGTCGGAGCGGGAACCGTGGCCGAATATGCTGCACGAGCTGCTCTGAGCCTGGGAGCAGAGATTCAGGTTTTTGACAATGCCCTATACAAACTCCGGAGAATCAAGCACACCCTGGGCCAGCAGTTTTACACGTCAACCATCGATACGGTAACCCTGAGCGAGAGTCTAAAGAAAGCCGACGTCGTGATTGGAGCACTCCGGGCCGAGAAAGGGAGGGCGCGGCATGTTATCTCGGAAGAAATGGTGAGCCAGATGAAACCGGATTCCCTCATCATCGACTTGAGCATCGACCAGGGCGGCTGCGTGGCCACTTCGGAGATTACGACCCACGACAAACCGGTCTTCCGGAAATACGATGTGATCCATTATTGCGTGCCCAACGTGGCCTCGCGCGTGGCCCATACCGCCACTACGGCCTTGAGTAACATTTTCACTCCGACCATTCTCCGCGCGGCGGAAGAGGGCGGTGTGGAAGAAATGATTTTTGGTCACAAGTGGTTTATGAAAGGGGTCTACACCTACAAGGGAGCGCTCACCAATGAATCCATTGCCCGGAAGTTTGTCATGAAGTTCAAAAATATTGAGTTGCTGATGGCGGCGAGGGTGTAAATCGGTTACAGGCCTGCCCTCCGAAGGGAGAACCTGTGGAGTTACCCTAAATCCATCAAACTCTTCTTCAGCGCCCGGATCTTCATTTCTGCATCCGCCCTCTTCTTCTTCTCTAATTCAATTACCTGAGGAGGTGCGCCCGCAACAAATTTTTCATTGGATAATTTCTTGTCGATTGAAACAAGGAAGCCCTTGATGTAATCCAATTCTTTCTGAACAGCCAACCGTTCGGTCGCCTTGTCAATTTTTAAAGGAATGAAGAATTCGGTTGACCCCACAACGAACGAGGCACCGGTACCGGATTTCTCCGTACTCCTTTCTATCCGGCTCAGGTTCGCCATCTTTTTTATTATGGATGCAAACTCGCCGGGCGGAGTGGCATCGGCCGAGAGAACGATTAGTTCCAAAGGTTCTTTTGGAGAGAGGCCCTTCGCATTCCTTGCGTTCCTTATTTGTGCGACAACTTCAAACGCGGTGGAGGCGCCGGCAATGAGGGCGATGTCGTGTTTGCCGCCCGATGGCCAATCGGCCACCACAATGCACTCTCTTTCACCGCGGTCGCCCAATTCGTGCCATAGCTCCTCGGTGATAAAAGGCATAAACGGATGAAGGAGTTTAAGTATCGTTTCAAAGAAAGTTATCGTTTTAGTATGCGTAGACGTGTCAATCGCTTTCCCGAACTCCGGCTTGATGATCTCTAAATACCAGGCGCAGAAATCGTCCCAGGTCAATTTGTAAACTGTTAGCAGCGCATCCGATATCCGGAACTTGCTGAAATGATCGTTGAGTTCGCCAATCGCTTCATTCAACCGTGATTCAAACCAGGCGACTCCAACTTGATTTTCCACCGGTTGAGGCATCGGTTCTGCAGACCATCCTTTTACCAGCCGGAAAGCATTCCAGATTTTGTTAGCAAAGTTTCTTCCTTGCTCGACCAGTTTCTCATCGTAAGGCAAATCGTTGCCGGCAGGAGAGCTGAACAACATACCGGTGCGAACACCGTCAGCGCCAAAGTTGGCAATGAGATCCAACGGCTCCGGGGAGTTGCCCAGAGACTTCGACATCTTTCTTCCCAGTTTATCGCGCACAATGCCGGTGAGATAAACATCGCCAAAGGGTTTCTTGTCCATGTACTCATAACCGGCAATGATCATCCGCGCTACCCAGAAGAAAAGAATCTCTGGCGCTGTCACCAGTACTTGCGTGGGATAATAATAATTCAGATCAGCATTTTTCGCGACAAGGATCTTTCCAGTCTTTCTATCAAAGTATTCGTCTTTGAAGCCGTCAAATACAGCCATGGGCCACAGCCAGGACGACGCCCAGGTGTCCAACACATCCGAATCCTGGCGCAAGTCTTTCCCGGTAATAGTCTTTCCTGATTTTTGTGAAGCCAGGTGAATAGCTTCTTCCTGGCTTTCAGCCACAACAAAATCGATTTCACCCGCACCATAATAATAAGCCGGGATCCGGTGGCCCCACCACAACTGGCGCGAAATGCACCAATCGCGCACATTGTCCATCCAATGACGGTATGTATTTTTGAACTTAGCCGGATGCAGCTTGATCTCGTCCTGATCGACGGCAGTCGCAGCCCGCCGGGAGATCTCCTTCATCTTAACAAACCACTGAAGGGAAAGTTTCGGCTCCACGACGCTGTTGGTTCGCTCCGAGCGCCCGATGCGGGTGATGAATTCTTCTTCCTTTACCAGGTGACCGGCTGCCTTTAAGTCTTTAACAATTTCCTTGCGAACGGCAAACCGGTCTTTTCCAACAAATTTTGGTAATTCACATTTGCCGTTAAGTGTCCCGTCGTCGTTGATCGTATCGATCACCGGCAGGAGATGGCGCAATCCGATTTCATAGTCATTGACGTCATGGGCCGGCGTTACTTTCAGGCAACCGGTTCCAAATGCCTTGTCAACATAGCTGTCGACAATAATGGGGATTTCGCGGTTGATGAATGGTACCAACACTTTTTTACCCACAAGGTTCTTATAGCGTTCGTCGGTGGGATTGACGGCAATAGCAACATCGCCCAAAATCGTTTCGGGTCGCTGAGTGGCGATCACCACCCAGTCGTCGGCCGTGTCTTTGATCTTGTACCGCACCGAATAGAGAGTGGACTTTTCCCCGTCTTCCTTATACAACACTTCCTCATTGGACAATGCTGTCCTGGCTTCCACATCCCAGTTGATCATTCGCAGGCCGCGGTAGACATAGCCTTTGTTGTAGAGGTCTACAAAAACGCGGATCACGGCCTTATAATAGTCAGGCTCCATGGTGAACCGGGTGCGATCCCAATCGCACGATGCACCTAATTTTTTAAGCTGTTCTAAAATGATGCCTCCGTACTTTTCCTTCCACTCCCGGGCATACGACAAGAACTCGTCGCGTGTGAGGTCCGATTTTTTGATCCCTTTTTCACGAAGCATAGCCACGACCCTGGCTTCCGTAGCAATGGAGGCATGGTCGGTCCCGGGCACCCAGCAGGCTTCTTTTCCTTCCATGCGTGCTTTGCGGATCAATACATCCTGAATGGTATTGTTGAGCATGTGGCCAATGTGAAGCACCCCGGTCACGTTGGGAGGGGGAATTACAATGCAGTATGGCTCTTTCGTCGGATGGGGTGTCGAATGAAAAAAGCCCTTGTCCACCCAATAGCGATACCATTTATCTTCTACTTCAGCAGGATTGTATTTGGTGGATAAGGACATTGGGGTCTTCGAAAGACGGCAAAAATAAGAAAATTCAAAAACACATAGCACATAGAAACATAGGTAATATTGGATTTATGCCATCGAAGTATCCTTTGTGCCTATGTATCTATGTGTCTTATGTGTCTATTACTTCATCTCTCGGGTCACAAATACCGGATTCTCCAGGCACTTGGATAAAGATTGTTGATGCGGGTGCCCAATAAATTGACCCACCCGAGGGGCAAGTCTTCATAAACCGCCAAAGCAAATCCGCGTTTTCCTTCATCGATGCCCAGGTTCTCTTTTCTGAGGTAAGCAAGGGCTTGTTCCTTGTTCAGTTCCAGGGTGGCAATATTGTTCCTGTTCACTTGCGTTGATAAAGCAAGAGCCTGTTCCGGGACCAGTTTTTCATGCTTTTGGCATGCCACCGCGGTTCCTTTGCTTAAGACTTTTAGTTTGCCGGAGAGCCACTCCATATCGGGTTGAGTGCCGGAAGGGATCAGTAAGATCAACTCGCCGTGTAGTATAAATTGGAAAGAAGAAGGAGACCGGATCCATTCCTTGAGGGAATCCGCTATTTTTCTCGCGGGCGAAGTGAATGGAGTTTTGGATTTTATTTTTATCCCGGTCTCTGCACCCCTTTTCCGGACAACGGCAATAAAGAACCCCTCACCTTGCAGGAGGTGAGGATAAAACCTGTACCCCGTTATGTTTCCTTTCTTCATTGTCTGAATACCCCAGGAGGGATCGCATTCCAGTTCGACCGATTCAAGTCCTTTTTGCTGGTGCAGCCAGATCAGATTCTCTTCGTTTTCTTTTTCGTTGTAGGTGCAGGTGCAGTAAACCAAGATGCCGTTCTGTTTGAGGGAGGGCCAGATGTCGTGAAGGATTCGTCGCTGACGTTGAGAGCAGCGCTCTACTGCCTCGGGTGACCATTCGTCCATGGCTTCCGGATCTTTTCGAAAGAGTCCCTCGCCGGAACAGGGAGCGTCGACCACGATCGCATCGAAGTAACCGGGCAGCCTTTGAAAATCTTCGGGATCATTGTTCGTAACCACTACATTGCCGTGACCCCATTTTTGAATATTTTCCGATAGGACGGTTGCCCGCGATCCAATCACTTCGTTGGCGACCAGTAAGGCATCCGCATTCATCAGGCTGAGAAGATGCGTGGATTTTCCACCGGGTGCGGCACACAAATCGAGCACGCGAAGAGATTGGGAAAGATCAAGGGATTGTTTTACCGCCTGTTCAATAAACATGGAGCTGGCATCCTGAACATAATAGGCTCCTGCATGAAAGGAGGGGTCCAGGGTAAAAGAGGGTCGCGTATCGAGGTAGTAGCCGCCCTCCGTCCACGGTATTCGTGAAGCATGAACTTCTTTTGATTTTTTTGGATTCAGCCGGATGCTGACCGGGGGGCTGATTTGATGTGAGGCTAAAAACGCTTCCCAATCTTTTGTTAACTGATGACGCATTTTCTCTTCAAATAATTCATAATGGATAAATCAGGAAAAGATTATGCCGACGCGAATATAAATCAAGTTGTCAATAATTGCCTTGATTCGAGATCGTGACAAAATGAAAAATATTGTTAACTCATGTTTTGGTAAGAAGCGCGCGATCGTTATGGGTTATGATCTTGTTGAGTATCTCTGTTGCCCGGTTAAATGCATCGACTCCCACCAGGGCCTGGTACTCGGCAGTCAGGTCTTTTACACAAGCCCGTGATTCGATAACCAGTTTTTTGCCTCGGTCAGTCAAAGTAAAAATGGTACTGCGCTTATCCGCGGAGTCGGTCCTTGATTTGATGTAACCCCGCTTTTGAAGCTCTTTCGCCACCTTGCTCATCCCCTGCTTGGTTACCCGGCAAAGATTTGCCAATTCATTGTTGTTGGTACCCTCCGGAGTAAGATTCATCAGAATAGGCATGTATACCATCTTGAAATCCCCATATCCGCCCCGGATCAACCGGGCTGTGGCCCATTCGCTAAACTGGTGTTTCATTATGGATACCAGTCTCATCCAATTCTGATGCCTGATGTATTCCGTTTCGACGAGTTTCTTGTCCAGCGCTTTCATTTGGTCTTGGTCTGCGGCAAAATTAACAAAAAAATAATAGTCAACAAAGTTGACTTTAATAGTCAACCTGGTTTACTTTTGGCCAATAATTCATTTACTCATGGAAACACTCTCTCCCAAACGCAAAAGCCCTCTTATCTTCGTTCTGAGCGCGGTGATTCTTGCCTTGGCCTATGTTGGCGTTCGCGCCCTTCTTCACCGCATGAAATACGAAAGCACAGACAATGCACAAGTTGAATCACGGTCGACACCGGTTATTTCGCGCGTGGCCGGATACATCGATTCCCTGGGCATCGATGATTTTGGAAAAGTAACCGTCGGACAAAGACTCGTGCGAATCGATGATATCGAATACAAGCTGGCCGTCGGCCAGGCACAAGCCGATGTGATGAATGCGAACGCCGACATGGCGAACGCTGAAGCGGCTCATCGCAACAGCGTGGCGAGTAAAAAACTCGCGTCTTCCAATGCCGACGTTCAGCAAACACGATTGTCCAAAGCAAAAACGGATTGGACCCGCGACGAGGCCCTCTTCAAAGAAGGTGCTATCACACAAAAGCAATTGGAAGACAGCCGCTCGAATTACGACATTTCCAGTAAGCAATACACCTCCAGTGTGGACCAGGTCAGCGTTGCCACGACGCAGGTGGCGATCGCGGAAGCCCAGGTTCAGAAGATCAAAGCCTTGATCGAAACGCGCAAAGCTTCTCTCGATCAGGCGCGGCTTCGGCTCTCGTATTGTCATCTCGATGCCCCCTCGAATGGTCGCATCGGTAAACTCAGTCTGGAAGTAGGACAGTACGTGCAGGCCGGACAACCCCTCTTTACCGTGGTGAACGACGATAAGTTTTGGATTGTGGCCAATTTCAAAGAAACACAATTGGAAAAAATGAAAGAAGGCCAGGAGGTAGAAGTAAGATTGGACGGGTATCCGGATCTCCATATTCGCGGGAAGGTTTCTTCTTTCAGTTTGGCCACCGGGGCTAAGTTTTCGCTGCTTCCCCCAGATAACTCCACCGGCAACTTTGTAAAAGTAACTCAGCGCGTGCCGGTAAAAATTGAATTGATCGACGAAGCCGGCTATAAAAATGCCTTGAAAGCCGGGTTGAGTGTCGATGTAGAAGTTAAGATAAATTAATATGTCCGGGCCGGTACACGGTTTTGCAAGGGCCATCATTGTCATCACGACAGTTTCCGCTGCCATCATGGAGTTGATCGACACCTCTATTGTCAACGTGGCCTTGGCCCAGATCAGTGGAAACCTGGGGGCAACCATTGAAGACACATCCTGGGTCATCACCTCCTATGCCATCGCCAATGTGATCATCATCCCGCTGACCGGTTTTCTTGCAAAACTTTTTGGGCGAAAGCGATACTATATTGCTTCCATTATCGTTTTCACAATCGCTTCGTATATGTGCGGGCAAGCGGGAAGCCTGTTGACATTAATCCTGTGGCGATTTATCCAGGGGATTGGCGGGGGCGCGCTTCTCTCTACATCACAAGGAATA
>WNFL01086783.1_pt3 | contig 16799 bp, 15 predicted proteins | sample 5400361 | NCBI WGS metagenome assembly WNFL01 (sample SAMN13153351, study PRJNA577476) | soil metagenome | isolation source: 40 cm soil on Douglas fir-dominated hillslope | place: USA:California | collected 2013-09-17 | reverse complement strand
GTCGCCGGCGTGGCGACGACCGCGGGCCGCCGGACGTCGCCGGTCATCTTCGCGCGGAGCGCCTTGAGCGTCAGCTTCGAGATCGCCTTGAGCGTCTCGAAGACGCCGACGCTGTTCGTCGCGGACGCCTCGTACCACTCGATCGCGCGCTCGGCGTTGATCGCCTCGTTCAGCTCGTCGATCGAGAGGACGTTCGAGAGGTCGCGCTTGTTGTACTGGAAGACGCGCGGCACGTCCTCGAGCTTCAGGCCGATCTCGAGGAGGTTCTCGCGCAGGTTCTTCAGGCTCTCGCGGTTCGAGTCGAGCATCGGGCGCTGCGAGTCCGCCACGAAGACGATGCCGTCGACGCCCTTCAGCACGAGCTTTCGCGTGGTGTTGTAGAAGACCTGTCCCGGAACGGTGTAGAGCTGGAGACGCGTCTTGAAGCCGCCGATCACGCCGACGTCCAGCGGCAGGAGGTCGAAGAAGAGCGTGCGGTCGGTCTCGGTCTCCAGCGACACCATCTCGCCGCGCGAGTTCGGCGCCGTGCGGCTGTAGATGACGTGCAGGTTCGTGGTCTTGCCGCACAGGCCGGGACCGTAATAGACGATCTTCGCGGCCATCTGCATCGTGGCGTAGTTGAAGAAAACCATCGTCTTTGCGGGAACCGCCTTCCTACGGACCGGGGCCCGAAATCATAGCACTGGCGCCAGGGACAGGATCGCCTACGAGTCGCCGTTCCGCGCGACCAGGCGGCGCTGCTCGGCGACGAGCGCCTCGTAGAGAGCGCGCCGCGCCGGGTCCCACGCGTCGAGCGCGCCGCGGTGCGCGGCGAGCGTCTCTTCGTCGCCGCGCGCGACGGGTCCGGAGAGCGCCGCCGCAGGGCCTCTCAGAAGCGCGCCTTCGAGCGACCGCCGCGCGAGCGGGGCGAGCGCGTCGAGCGCCTGGCGTTCGGTCAGTCCGGCGCCGCGCATCGCGTCGACCGCCGCGCCGACGAGCGCCACCGCGCCGTTTCCCGCGAGGACGGCGGCGAGATGCCAGAGCGTCTTCTTCCCCGGCGCGACGATGACGCTCCGCGCGCCGAGACGCCTCACCAGCGCCTCGGCCGCCTCGACCGCCCGCGCGTCTCCCTCGACGCCGAACGTGACGTCCTGGAACGCCTCGGGAGAGGACTCCGCGTCCGGGAACGTCTGGAGCGGGTGGCACGAGCCGGCGGCGCATCCGGCGGCGCGCAGCGGTGAGAGCACGGAGGAGTCGAGCGCGCCGGCCAGGTGGAGGGCGACCGGCGCCGCGCCTCGGAGCGAGCCCGCGATCCTCGCCGCGACCGCGCGGAGGGCGTCGTCTGACACCGCGAGAACGAGAAGACGGACCGGCGGGACGCGCCCCTCCTCGCGGCCACGTAAGAGCGTGACCTCGGCGCCGCGCGCGCCCAGAGCGCGCGCCAGAGCGCGTCCGAGACGCCCCGCGCCGAGGATCGCGACCGGAGAGTCAAGCGATGTCTCTGCTATCATTTCGAGGTATCGACGAGGGAATTTTCGCCCTCGCGGCGGCGGGGAGGCTACATTCGCATGGGCGCGGAGTTCAAGGCACTCGACGAGAGGTCGCGCGATGTCCTCGCGTCCGTCGTCAGCGCCTACATCCGGAGCGCCGCGCCGGTCTCCTCACGCCACCTGAGCAAGACGGGGACGTTCGCGCTCTCTTCCGCGTCGCTGCGCAATGCGATGGCGGACCTCGAGGAGCTGGGCTTCCTGACGCATCCGCACGTGTCCGCCGGGCGCGTGCCGACCGACCTCGGGTACCGCACGTTCGTGCGCGACCTGATGCTCCCCGCGGCGCCGAGCGCCCAGGAGCGCGCGCGGATGACCGCGGAGCTCGGGGCCGAAAGCTTCGAGATGGACCGCTTCCTCCACGCGGCGTCGCGCCTCCTCTCGAGCCTCACGGGCGAGGTCGCGGTCGTCGCCGCGCCCGACGCGGGCCGTTTCATCCTCGAGGCGGTTCACTTCACGCGGGTCGCCGAGCGGAAGGTCCTGGTCGTGCAGGTGTCGGAGGCCGGCCTGGTCGACAGCCGCCTGATCGAGACGAGCGAGGAGTACCCGCAGGCCGAGCTCGACGCGATCTCGCGGCGCATCACCGTCGACTTCGCGGGCCGCTCGCTCATCGAGATCAGCCGTCTCCTCCTCTCGGCTCTCGAGGAGGAGAAAGTAAGGTTCGACGCGGCCCTCTCTCGCGCGCTCGACCTGGCGCGGCTCGCCTTTCCGGATTCGGCCGGCGGCTCGGGGGAGGTCTACGTCGAGGGGACGGAGCGGATCCTCGAGAAGCCCGATTACCGGGACCTCGAGATGCTGCGCCGCCTCTTTCACGCATTCGACGAGAAGGCGCGGCTCGTGAAGCTGCTGGCCGCGAGCTGACGGAGGAGACGCAGAGCGCGGTCGTCACCGCCTCCTACGGCCGGGGCGACCGGATCCTCGGCGTCGTGGGCGTCATCGGCCCGAAGCGGATGCCATACTCCCGCATCATCCCGATGGTCCAGGAGCTCGGGCGTTACGTGACGCGGAGGCTGACGGAGGGGATGTCGTGACCGAGAGGCCGGACGACAACGACGACGACGTCGTCTATCTCGAGGGCGACGGGCGCGACGACGTCGCTCGCGCGCTGGAGGAGGCGGAGCGCGCCGTCTCCGCCGTCGAGGAGCGCCACAAGAAGCACGAGGAGCCGGTCCGCGACGAGAAGGGCTTCCGCGTGGACGAGCGGCCGTCCGGCGAGAAGCTCACCGAGCTCGTCCTCCAGCTCGAGGAGGAGCGCGAGCGCGCGCTGAAGGCCGAGGAGGAGGCGGGGCGCATGCGCGAGGCGCTCCTGAGGAAGAGCGCCGACTTCGAGAACCTGAAGCGCCGCACCGAGCGCGAGAAGACCGACTTCTTCAAGTTCGCCCTCGCGGAGGTGATCCGCGACCTCCTCGCCGTCCTCGACAACTTCGACCGCGCGATGGAGCACAGGGAGACGTCCAGCGAAGAGGACTTCCGCCAGGGGATCACGATGATCGCCAGGCAGCTCGGCGAGACGCTGCGCAAGTACGGGCTGACGGAGATCCCCGCCGAGGGGCTGCCGTTCGACCCGAACGTCCACGAGGCGATCGCGCGCGAGGAGAGCGAGGCCGCCTCGCCCGGCACCGTGCTGTCCGTCCTGCAGAAGGGCTACGCCCTGAACGACCGCCTGCTCCGGCCCGCCCGCGTCAAGGTCGCGGGGCCGCCGGCCCGTACGGGCGAGTAGCGGCCCGATGGCGAAAGTTCTCGGCATCGACCTCGGCACCACGAACTCCTGCGCCTCCGTGATCGAGGTGGACTCTCCGCAGGTCGTCCCGAACCGGGAGGGAGCGCGCACCACCCCCTCGATCGTGGCGTTCACCGAGGACGGAGAGCGCCTCGTCGGCCAGATCGCGAAGCGCCAGGCGATCACCAACCCGACGCAGACGATCTACGCGGTGAAGCGCCTCATAGGCCGGAAGTGGGACGACGCGCAGGTGAAGGTCGCGAAGGACCATCTCTCGTATCCGATCGTCCCTGCGCCGAACGGCGACGTGAAGATCCGCGTGCGCGACCGCGACTACGCGCCCGAGGAGATCTCCGCCTTCGTCCTCCGTGAGATCAAGGAGTTCTGCGAGGAGGCGGTCGGCGAGGAGATCCGCGAGGCGATCATCACGGTCCCGGCGTACTTCGACGACTCGCAGCGCCAGGCCACGCGTGACGCCGGCCGGATCGCCGGCCTCGAGGTCCTTCGAATCATCAACGAACCGACGGCGGCGTCGCTGGCCTACGGGCTCGAGAAGAACAAGCAGAACGAGACGATCGCCGTCTACGACCTCGGCGGGGGCACGTTCGACATCTCGATCCTCCGGATCGAAAACGGGATGTTCGAGGTCCTCTCCACGTCCGGCGACACGTTCCTCGGCGGCGAGGATTTCGACCGGAACATCATGGATTGGCTCCTGTCGGATGTCGGACTTCCTGAACCTGACCGGGATCGACCTGCGCCAGGACCGCCTCGCTCTCCAGCGTCTGAAGGAGGCCGCGGAGAAGGCGAAGTGCGAGCTTTCGAGCGCGCTCGAGACGACGATCGCGCTGCCGTTCATCGCGTCCGACGTGTCGGGGCCGAAGCACATCAACAAGCTCCTGACGCGCGACACGTTCGAGATGCTCGTGGACGAGCTGATCCAGCGCACCGCCGGTCCTTGCCAGAACGCCCTCGACGCCGCGAAGCTGCGGCCGGACCAGGTCGACACGATCGTGCTCGTCGGCGGGCAGACGCGCACGCCCAAGGTGCAGCAGATGGTCGAGCAGCTCTTCGGCAAGCCGCCGAACCGCTCGATCAACCCCGACGAGGTGGTCGCGGTCGGCGCGGCGATCCAGGCGGGCGTCCTGCGCGGGGACATCAAGGACGTCGTCCTGCTCGACGTCACGCCGCTCTCGCTCGGCATCGAGACCCTGGGCGGCATCTTCGNNNCACGCAGGTCTTCACGACGGTCACCGACAACCAGGGGATCGTCGAGATCCACGTCCTCCAGGGCGAGCGCGAGATCGCGAAGGAGAACAAGTCGCTCGGCAAGTTCCAGCTCGTCGGCATCCCGCCCGCGGCGCGCGGCGTCCCGCAGATCGAGGTGACGTTCGCGATCGACTCCTCCGGCATCGTGAACGTCTCCGCGCGCGACATGGCGACCGGCAAGGCCCAGGGGATGCAGATCAACCCCGCGGGCGGCCTCTCGCAGGACGAGATCGACCGGATCGTCGAGGAGGCGGAGCGGAACAAGGGTCTCGACCAGAAGCGGAAAGAGATCCGCTACCTGAAGAACAAGCTCGAGGGGCTGATCGCGGGGAACGAGCGCGTCTTCCGCGAGTTCGGCACCCTCCTGCAGCCCGACGAGAGGGACCGCGTCGGGCGCACGCTCCAGCACGCGAAGGAAGTCCTGACGGAGGACGAGCGCGGCGAGATCGACAACGCCCTTCTCGACATGCAGGGTGTCTCGGTCCGAAGCCTAGACGGGTTATCTTCTCTTCGCGATGAGCTCCCGCGACTACTACGAGGTGCTCGGCGTGCCGCGCGACGCGGACGCCGCCGCCGTCAAGTCCGCCTACCGGCGGGCGGCGTTGACGTACCACCCGGACAAGAACCCGGGCGACCCCCAGGCGGAGGCACGCTTCAAGGAAGCCGCCGCGGCCTATTCCATCCTGTCCGACCCCGAGAAGCGTGCCCGATACGATCGCTTCGGGCCCGACGGCGTCGACTTCGGCGGCGCGTCCGGCTTCGACCCGGTCATCTTCTCGGACTTCGCCGACATCCTCGGCGACTTCTTCGGCTTCGGCGGCGGCGCTCCGACGCGCGGCCGGCGGCGGCCGGGCGAGGACCTGAAGGCCACCGTCGAGCTGACGTTCGAGGAGGCCGCGTTCGGGGGCGAGCGGGCGATCCCTATCCGCCGCCACGAGCGGTGCTCCGCGTGCGGCGGCCGGGGCGGCAAGGGCGGCGCGGCACCCGCCGCGTGCCCGACGTGCCGCGGGCAGGGGCGCGTGCAGTACCGGCAGGGCTTCTTCGCGATCGCGCGCCCGTGCCCCGACTGCGGCGGCAGCGGCGAGAAGGTGAAGGACCCGTGCTCCGAATGCCGCGGCGAGGGGCGCGCGATCGCGGAGCGCACGCTGACCGTCGCGATCCCCGCGGGCGTCGACGACGGCTCGCGTCTCCGGCTCTCGGGCGAGGGGAGCGCGGGGCGCGGCGGCGGCCCGGCGGGGGACCTGTACGTCGTCGTCTCCGTCCTGCCGCACGAGTTCTTCCGCCGCGAGGGCTACGACGTCGTCCTGACGTGGGCCATCCCGTTCACGCTCGCCGCGCTCGGCGGCCCGACGAGCGTGCCGACGCTCCACGGCCCGGCGACGCTCGACGTCGCGGCGGGAACGCAGGTCGGACGCGTCTTCACGCTGAAGGGAAAGGGCATCCCGCGCGTCGACGGGCGCGGGCGCGGCGACCAGCACGTCGTCCTGACGGTGCAGGTCCCGAAGAAGCCGAACACGGCTCAGAAGGACGCCCTGAAGAAGCTCGCGGCCGTTCTGGAAAGCGAAGGGAGCGCGCCTCCGAAGGACGACGAAAGTTTTTTCGGTAAGCTCCGCGGCATCCTGAACGGGTAGGGAGCTTTGAGCGCGCTCCGGCTCTCGATCTCGGGCGCGGGAGCGGACCTGGAGGACCTCCTGTTCGACGTGCTGGCCGGAATCCCGTCGTCGTGGACCCGCGCCGGAGACGGGCTCGTCGTCTGGGTGGAGGAGAGCGACGCCGACGAAGCGCGCCGCGCGCTCCTCGGGAGCGGCCTGGAGTTCGACGCCTCGAAGGAGCCGGAGCGCGACTGGGTCGCCCAGGCGGCCGCGCTCCAGCGTCCCGTCGAGGTCGGACGCTACCTTCTCGACCCTCACGACGGAGTCGGCGCGGCCGACGCCGGGGGACGGACGCGCCTCTTCGTGCCGGCGACGCGCGCGTTCGGGACAGGCTCGCACGAGTCGACGCGCCTCGCGCTGCGTCTTCTCCTCGAGGAGAGGGTCGCCGGGCGGAGCGTCCTCGACGTCGGGACCGGCGTCGGCACGCTCGCGCTCGTCGCCTCGAGAGAGGGCGCGCGCCGCGTCGTCGCGCTCGACGTCGACCCCGACGCGGCGTTCGCGGCGCGGGACCTCGCGCGCGTGAACGCGGCGCCGGGAATCGCGGCGTTCGCGGGACCTCTCGAGGCTCTTCGCCCCGCGGCCCGCTTCGACGTCGCCGTCGCGAACCTGATCCACGAGGAGCTCGCGCCGCTCCTCGCGATGCTGCGCGGCCTCCTCGCTCCGGCGGGCGTCCTCCTCACCGCGGGCCAGCTCGCCGCGCGGCGCGGCGAATGGCACGGCGTGCTCGAGGCGAACGGCTTCTCGCCGGACGGCGAGACCGTGGAGAACGACTGGATCGGCACGCGCGCGAGGCTCCGGTGAGCGTCCCGAGGTTCTTCTGCGACGGCGCCTCTCTCGCCGCGGGCGAGACGGCGTTCCTCGCGCGGGAGGAATGGCGCCACGTGCGAGCGCGGCGCCTCTCTGACGGCGAGGCCGTCGTGCTCCTCGACGGGAGCGGCCTCGAGGCCGAGGCCGTCCTGACCGCGGGAGGCACCGCGGCGCGCGTCGGCCTCGTGCGGAGCGGTGCCGCCGAGCCGCGCCTCCACGTCACCGTCCTCCTCGCCGCTGCGGAGCCGTCGCGCGTCGAGTGGGCGGTCGAGAAGGGCACGGAGTGCGGCGCGCTGGCGTTCGTCCTCCTCGCCGCCGAGCGCTCGCAGGAGGCGCACGTCCGCGCGCTCGCCGCCAAGGATGACCGCCTCGTTCGCATCGCCCGAGAGGCCGTGAAGCAGTGCGGCCGCTCGCGCGTCCCGTCGGTCTACGGCCCGGTCGAGCTCGCGGACGCGCTCGCCGTCGTCTCGCGACCCATTCTCGTCGCGTCGAAGGGTGCACCCCTCGCCGAGAGCGCGGCCCCGGACGTGCGTTCCCTCTCGATCGCGATCGGCCCGGAGGGCGGCTTCTCGCAGCCCGAGGACGAGCGCTTCGCCGAGGCCGGAGCGCAGTTCGTCGGCCTCGGCCCCCGCACGCTGCGCCTCGAGACCGCGCTCGTCGCCCTCCTCTCGCGGCTCGCGATCGGCTGATACCATCCGCCCGCGAAAAATCCGGAACGTCGCGGGGGATCGTCATGAGCTTCGAGAACGTCAAGAAGGTCTGGATGAACGGCGATCTGGTGGATCTCGCTGACGCCAAGATCTCCGTCTTCACGCACGCGCTGCACTACGGTTCCGGCGTCTTCGAGGGAGCGCGCTGCTACAAGACGACGCGAGGGTCCGAGGTCTTCCGCCTCGACGACCACCTCGACCGCCTCCTCTGGTCCGCGAAGATCTACCGGATGGAGATCCCGTACTCGATAGAGCAGCTCAAGGAGGCGACGCTCGCGACGATCCGCGCGAACGGCTTCTCCGCCTGCTACATCCGGCCGCTCGTCTACCGCGGCTACGGCTCGCTCGGAGTCAACCCGTTCCCGAACCCGGTCGACGTCGTCATCGGCTGCTACGAGTGGGGGAAGTACCTGGGGCCCGAGGCGATCGAGCAGGGCGTCGACGTCTGCTGCTCGTCGTGGATGCGGATCGCGCCGAACACGATGCCCGCGATGGCGAAGGCGACCGCGAACTACGCGAACAGCCAGCTCATCAAGATGGAAGCGATCGTGAACGGGTACCACGAGGGGATCGCGCTCGACCACAACGGGCGCATCTCGGAGGGCTCGGGCGAGAACCTCTTCCTCGTCTGGAAGGGCTGCCTCATCACGCCGCCGCTCTCGGCCTCGACGCTCCCCGGCATCACGCGGGCGACGGTGCTCCGGCTCGCGAAGGAGCTCGGCATCGAGATCGAGGAGAAGACGGTCCCGCGCGAGATGATGTACGCGGCAGAGGAGATGTTCTTCACGGGGACCGCGGCCGAGATCACGCCGGTGCGCTCGGTCGACAGGATCCCGGTCGGGAAGGGGAGGCGCGGGCCCATCACGGAGCGCGTCCAGAAGGCGTTCTTCGAGATCGTCGAGGGCGCCGTTCCGGACCGCCACGGCTGGCTGACGCCGGTGGGCGTCCCCGTCGCGGCGCGCTGAGGGCGCCGTACAATCGCCGTCTTTGGGAGGCCGTCGATGAAGAAGACCCTGCTGATCCTCGCGGCGCTCGGGCTCTCGGGCCTGGCGGCCGCGCTCCTGACCGCGGACTCGAAGACGCCCGCGACCCGCTCGTTCCAGGCGATCTACGTCGGCACCATCGCTTCGATGCCGGCCGGCGCGAAGCACGCGGACGTCTGGATCCCCCTCCCGTCCGACGGTCCCTACCAGACGATCACGGACCTCTCGGTCGCGGCGCCCGCGGCCTACACGATCGGGAAGGACTCGGCCGGCAACCGCGTCGCGCACATCGCGCTCGACGGACCCGCTCTCGGGAAGGAGATCGAGATCCGGGCCGCCTACAAGGTGACTCGGCGCGAGGCCGTGGCTCCCTCGAAGGAGCCGGAGCGCTTCGACGACGAGCTGAAGGAGAACCGGCTCGTCAAGCTCACGCCGCGTGTGAAGGAGCTGGCGAAGGAGCTGTCCGCGGGGAAGACGGATCCGGTCGCGAAGGCGCACGCGTTCTATGACTACCTCGTCGACAACGGCACGTACGACAAGACGACGCCCGGCTGGGGCCGCGGCGACTCCGAGCGCTTCTGCGACGTGAAGAAGGGCAACTGCACGGACTTCCACTCCGCCTTCATGGCGCTCGCGCGGGCGGAGAAGATCCCGGTCCGGTTCGTCATCGGCTTCCCGGTGAAGGCGGAGAAGGAAGGCACCGTGCCGGGGTACCACTGCTGGGCGTTCTTCCACGCGTCGGCGGGGTGGATTCCCGTCGACGCCTCCGACGCCGCGAAGCTGAAGGACCCCGCGAAGAAGGCCTATCTCTTCGGCAACCTCGACGCGGACCGCTTCGACGTCTCGAGCGGGCGCGACCTGACGCTCGCTCCGCCGCAGAAGGACGGGCCGGTCAACTTCCTCATCTCCCCTTACGTCGAGGTGGACGGGAAGGCGTTCGCCGAGACGAGGATGCGGCTCGAGTACAAGGATCTGTGAGGCGCCGCTTCGCGATGAGCTCCGCGACGATCGCCACGGCGATTTCTTCGGGAGACCTGGCGCCGATCTTCAGGCCGATCGGGCTCGAGATGCGGGCGAGGTCGTCCGCGGTCCAGCCTTCTTTCTTCAGCTCGCCGTAGAGCGCCTTCCTCTTCGCGTCGCTCCCGATCATGCCGAGGTACGCGACCGGGACGCCCCGCAGGCGCCGGAGCGCGAGCCCGTCGGTGACGTGGCCGCGCGAGACGAGCGCGCGCCGTCCGGGAACCGGGATGGCTCGAGCTCCTCGGGCCGCTCGTCGGCCACGGTCACTTCGTAGCCGGTGAAAGCCGCGGCGCGCGCGAGCGCCCGGCCGCAGTGCCCGCCCCCGACGACGAGGAGGCGCGGAGCGTTCTCGACGACTTCCACGAGCACCGTCGCCCGCCCGCCGCAGACCGCGCCGAAGGAGTCCTTCCCCTCGGGCACGAACGCGTATTCGCGCGTGAACGGGCGCCCGCCGTCCGCGAGGAGCCGCCGAGCGTCCGCGACGACGAGCGATTCGAATTTGCCGCCCCCGATCGTGAAGCGCGTGGAGCCGTCGGGGAGGACGAGCATCCGCGCCGTCGCCTCGCGCGGCGTCGAGCCGATCGCGCCGACCACCGTCGCCATCGCGACGCGGCCGTGCGCCCGGACGACCTCGGCCAGGGTCTCGAAGAAGCGGGCGCTCACGGACGTGCGAGGAGGTCCGACGGCACGTCGGCGTCGCGCGCGACGCCCGGGCCGCACTCCACGGAAATGGTCGTCAGGTCCGGCTCGGCGAAGAGGTCCGAGAGCCGCCGCTTATCGGGCCACGTGCCGAGGCGTTCCGCCACGAGACGGTGAAAGACGAGCGGATGCCCGCGCCGCTCGCCGTGCGCGGCGACCACGAGCGACAGAGGCGGCGCGCCGTCCGCCGCCGCGAGCGTGCGCGCGACGTCCTCGGCCGTCAGGAACGGCAGGTCCGCTGGAGAGACCGCGAACAGCTCGGCGCCGGGCCCGAGCGCTTCGAGCCCCGCGAGGACGGACGAGAACATGCCGCGCTCCCATGCGCGGTTCACGGCGGTCTTCAACGGCAGCCCCCCGAGCGCGCGGGCGACGTCCGGCGCGCCGGCACCGAGCACGGCGACGAGCTCGCGCACGCCGCCGTCGAGGAGCGCCGAGGCCGTGCGCCGGACGAGCGGCATCCCATCCACCTCCGCGAGCATCTTCGGCCGCCCGAAGCGCGTCGAGCCGCCCGCGGCGAGGAGGATCGCGGAGACGTCCGTCATCGCGGCTATTGTCGCCTCCTACAATCCCGCTCGCCGATGACCGCGTCCGACGAAGCCCTTCTCGCGCGACTGCGGCGTCCGTTTCCGCTCCTCCGAGTCGGCGGGGGGTCCCTCACGACTGCGACATCACCGCCGGCCTGAAAGATTTCCTTCGCTTTTTCGCATTCCCTATCGAGGCGGGACGGCCACCCGACCGGACCAGGGGGACGCCATGAAGACGAGATACGGTGCGCGCGGATTGCTCCTCGCTGCCCTCCTGGCGGTGTCTCTCCCGGCCCGAGCGGGCTGGACGATCCCGGGAGCGGTCAACGCCTCCGGCCTGAACGACACGCGCTTCGTGTCCGACGTGACCGTCACGAACCCCGGCGCGGCCGTCGCCCAGGTCGCGATCTCCTTCCTGCCGGGCGGCGGCGCGCCCCGCACGCTCTCCCTCCGCCCGGGCGAGACGGCCGTCTATCGCAACGTCGTCGAGACGCTGTTCGGGCTGTCGGGGACCGCCGGTGCGCTCTCGATCTCGTCCGATCAGCCGCTGCTGCTCCGCGCGCGCACGTACAACACCGCCGCGAGCGGCACGTTCGGGCTCGCGCTGCCGGTCTACGAGAACGAGCGGCTGCTGGCGGAAGGAGACGTCGGCGACAGCCTCTGGGTGAGCCAGAGCGCATCGGGCGACTCCGGCTTCCGCACGAACGTGGCCGTCGCGTTTCCCGACGCGACCGGCGGCGCCGCGTCGGTGACGCTCTACGACGCGGACGGGCACGTGGTCGGCCGGAAGGACTATGCGCTCGATGCCGCCGGGCTCCAGCAGTTCTCGGTCGGCTCGTTCGCGGGGACCGTGCCGGTCGGACGCGCGCGGATCCTCGTCACGCGCGGCCGCGCGGCGGCGTACGCCGTCGTCGTCGACAACGTCACAGGCGACGGATCGCTCTTCGCGTTCGAGGACCTCCCTGCGGGCCGGCAGGACGTCGTCGTCAACGGCGTGGCGCGCGCGAACGGGCGCAACGGGACGTTCTTCCGGACGGACGGACGCTTCTACAACCCGACGAGCGGAGACGCCCTCGTGAGCGTGTCGTTCCACGCGGCCGGGAACGCGAACCCGTCGCCGGCGACGGCGTCGTTCACGCTGGCGGCCGGGAAGATCCGCGAGGTCATCGACGTCCTCGGCGGCCTGCTCGCGCTCCCCGTCGGATCCGCGGGAGCGCTGCGGTTCCAGTCGGACGCGCCGGTCGCGATCCTCTGCCGCACGAGCAACGTCGATCCGTCGGGCGCGCGCCCCGGCACGTTCGGCGCGCAGCAGAGGCCGGTACCAGTCCTGTCGTTCCTCTCGTCGGCGGACGCCGGCGCGGCGGTCACCGGCATCCGGCAGGACGCGGGCTACCGCACGAACGTCGGCTTCGCGGCGGGTCCCGACGGCGCGCGCTACGCCCTGACGCTGAAGACGCGCGACGGCGCGACCGCAGCCACGGCCTCGGCCTCGCTCGGTGCGTGGGGATGGGCGCAGCCGAGCGTGCAGGACCTCTTCCCGGGCGTCGCGATCCCCGCCGACGCGACGTTGACGGTGAAGGCCACGGAGGGGAGCGTCGACGTCTTCGACTCCTCGATCGACAACCTCTCGGGCGACCCCGTCGTCACGGCGATCGCGCCGCTGCCGGTCGCAATCCCCGCGTCCGCCACGATCGGACCGCAGGGCGGATCGGTGCGTTCCGCGAACGGGCGCTTCACCGTGCGGATCCCGGCCGGCGCGCTCTCCGGGAGCATCGCCGTCTCGGTGGAGGTGGAGACGAGCTCCGCGAACGACGCGCCGCAGGGGATCGGCGCGAGCTATCTCCTCTCGCCGGGCGGCCTCGCGCTCGCGAAGCCGGCGCGGCTCGTCCTCCGCTACGACACCGCCGACACGAACGGCAGCTCCGCCGGAGAGCTCGGCCTCGCGTCCAGGAGTGGGAGCACCTGGTACGTCGCGCCCGGCGGCAGCGTGGACACGGCGTCGCACACGCTCACGGTTCCGATCGCCTCGACGTCGCCTCACGGCTCGAGAGCCGGCGCCAAGGCGCGGCTCGCCCCCGCGGCCGACGCGCAGAGCTGGGCGCCATACCTCGCGGGCGGCATCACGCCGCGGAACACGGCGGTGCCGACGCTGGGGAAGCGGAGCTTCTCCATCATCGTCGTCGGGCCCTCGTCTTCCGAGATCAGCGGGTCCGCACCGGCCGCCCGCCGGTCACGTTCGGCTGGTACGTGAACGAGAACATCGGAGGGAACGGCATCGAAGGCATCGTCAACGACAGCGGCACCACCGCGCAGTACACGGCGCCGACGTGCGTGCCGCCCGGGAATCCGGTCCGCGTCTCCGTGGATATCAGGTGGGGCACCCAGAGGCTCCTGCTCTCGGCGAAGGTCCGCATCCTGCCGCGCGACTGGGAGTTCAAGGCGACGCTCGTGCACGACAATAAGTGCCCCGCGACCGTCGCGGACTATGCGGTCTACAAGGCAGGCTTCACGTTCAGCCTCGACGACGACCTGAAGATCGTCGACGAGTTCCCCTCGCTGCCGACCCCGCCGGAGTACGGCGGCGTTTCGGCGTGCCCGCCGTACACGGCGGCGAAGCGGACGAGCAATGACAACCTCTCGGTCGATTTCCTCGGCGGCTCGTACGATCCGGAGGCGCAGCTCTTCAATGCGCAGTTCACGGCGGTGTTCCCGGTCGTGATCGGCTACACGCTGACGAATCCTGATAAGAGCACCACGACCGCGAAATCGGTCGCGATCAACTTTCCCCCGATGGAGCTGCAGTTCAAGGAGGGGACGATCCAGAGCTTCGGCGGCGGCGGACCCGTTTCGTTCGGCTTGACGTACTCGCTCTCGCCGCTCAAGGCCGGTGGCTGCCACTAGGGGAGCCCGTCCGAGCGATCGCGGACCTACGAATCCCGGGCGCGGCGCGCCTGCGCGTCGACGCGGCGCATCAGCTCGTCGAAGCGGCGGTCGCGCCGCAGCCTCTCGAGGAGCGGATGGACGCGCAGGATCGCCATGTTGTCCGACCGTTCCTCGTACGCGCGCTCGAGCAGCGCGAGCGCGCGGTCGTCCTCGGCGAGGCCGGTGTGGACGAGCGCTAGCGGGAACGCCGAGATGTAGCGGCTCTTCGAGAGCGCGACGAGCCGCTCCTGGATCGCGCGCGCCTCGGCTCTCCGGCCCGCGACCGCGTAGGCGTATCCGAGCACGCCGAGCATGCGCGGCGAGTCGTCGAGGCGCGCCGCCTGCTCGAGCTCGGCGATCGCGTCCGCGAGACGTCCCGCCTTCAGGTGGACCATCCCGAGCATGTTGTGGGCGATCGCGAAGTTCGGCTCCATGTCGAGAGCGCCTCGAAGGTGGCTCGCCGCCTCCTCGTACCGGCCCGCCCAGAGATGGATCTCGCCGACGTCGGTGGCGATGCTGACCGAGAGAGGATCCAGCTCCAGGGCGCGCCGGATCTGGACGATCGACTCGTCGAAGCGCCCGCGCGAGGCGAGGTCGTACGCGTACCACTGGCGGGCGGTCGCGTAGCTCGGCGCGAGGACGATCGCGCGGCGGAACGCCTGCTCGGCGCCTTCCCAGTCCCAGTCGTAGATCCACCGCACGAGCGCCGCGGAGGCGTACGCCTCGCCCGGAGCGTCGGGCTCGGAGACGGCGCGCTGCGCCGCGACGCGGGCCGCTTCGAGCGTCTCGCGCGGCGGCCCCGCGCCCCATATGCTGAGCAGGCTGTAGCAGTCCGCGAGGCCGGAGTGCGCGAGCGCGTAGTGCGGATCGGCCGCGATCGCCTGCGTGAAGTGGACGATCGCCTTCCGGAAGTCCGCTTCCGTCCGCCGGTTCCAGAAGTAGCGTCCCTTCAGGTACGCGTTGTAGGCGGAGAGGTCCTCGGTGCCGCGCCTGACGAGCTGGGCCCGTTCGCGCGCGCCGAGGCGTGGGATCAGCGCCTCCGCGACGCGCCGCGTGATCGCGTCCTCCACCGCGAAGATGTCCGTGCGGACGCCGTCGAAGGCCTGTCCCCAGATCGCGTGCCCGTCGCGGACGTCGATCAGCCGCACCGAGACGCGGAGCCGCTCGCCGACGCTCTGAAAGCTGCCGTCCACGACCGCGTCGACGCGCAGCGCGCGCCCGACCTCGCGCGCGTCCGCGCCTCCGGAGGCCTGCCGTCGGACGGCGCTGAGCGGGCGCAGCGCGATGCCGGGCATCGCGCTCAGCCGGGTGATGAGCGTGTCCGCCATGCCGAGCTCCAGCACGGCGTCGCGCTCCGCGGAGAGCGAACGGAAAGGGAGCACCGCGAGAGCCCTCGGCGCGCCGGCGGGCGGACGCTCGTCGCGCGTCCGACCCAAGACGCCGCCGAGCGCGATCGCCAGCGAGAGCGCGGCCACCGCCGCGGCGGCCGCTCCCGCCCGATGGCGCTTCAGGAAAGTCCTCGTGCGGTACCAGGCGGTGCTCGGGCGCGCGCGCACCGGCCGGCCGTCGAGGAAGCGCTCGATGTCGTCGGCGAGCTCGCCGGCCGAGGAGTAGCGCGCCCACGGCTCCTTGCGCATCGCCTTCTTCACGATCCGCTCGAGATCGGCCGGCAGACCCTCGATCCGCGCGGGCTCCTGCTCGCAGACCGCCTTCGCGAGATCGTCGTAGGCGCCGCTGTCGACTCGATACGGCCGGCGGCCGCTCAGGAGGCGATAGAGCAGAACTCCGAGCGAATAGACGTCGCTCGCGGTGCTGATCGTCTCGTCCCTGATCTGCTCCGGGCTCGCGTAGGCGGGCGTCAGCATCCGGATGTGCGCGGCTGTCGTCTCCCCGGCTCCGCCCGCCTCGCCGACGCTCACCTGGCCCAGCAGCTTGGCGAGCCCGAAGTCGAGGAGCTTCGGGATGCCGTCGCTCGTCACGAGCATGTTCGAGGGCTTCAGGTCGCGGTGGACGATGAGCCGCGCGTGCGCCGTCTGCACCGCGCCGCAGACCGTGCGGAGCAGCCGCAGACGCTCGGCCGACGGCAGCTTCCGCTCGTCGCAGTACTGGTCGATCGGCACGCCCTCGACGTGCTCCATCACGAAGTACGGCAGGCCGTCCTCGGTGGTGCCGCCGTCCAGGAGCATCGCGATGTTCGGGTGAGTCAGCGACGCCAGGATCTGGCGCTCGTCGCGGAAGCGCTTCAGGAAGTACTCGCTGTCGAGCCCCGCGCTCAGGACCTTCACCGCGACGTCCTTGCGGAACGCTTCGTCGGCGCGACGGCCGAGGTAGACCCGGCCCATGCCTCCACGCCCGATCTCGCGCACCAGCTCGTAGGCGCCGACGCGCGTCCCCGAGGCGATCTCCGCAGCGTCCGCGGAGGCCAGCTCGACCACGGCCTCACGGACCTCCTCGGTGAGGGGCCCCGCGCTCGGCTCACCGAGCAGCGCTTCCACCTCCTCCCGGAGCGAGTGGTCGTCGCGGCAGGCGCTCGCGAGATAGGCGTCCCGCTCTTCCGCGGGGAGCTCGGAGACCTCGTCGAAGATCTCGCGCGTCCGGCGAAAGAGCTCGGGCGTCACGCCGGGCTCCGCATCTCCCGCCTGAGCCACGCCTCGGCGTGGCGGTAGTCGCGGCTCACCGTCGCCGGCGAGCAGTCGAGCAGCTTCGCGGTCTCGTCCGTCGTCAGGCCCGCGAAGACGCGCAGCTCCACCAGGCGCGCTTGCCGCTCGTCGAACGCGGCGAGCCGGTGGAGCGCCTGGTCGAGCGCGAGGAGGTCGAAGACCCGCGGCGCGACCGTCGGCTCCGCGCGCGCGATCGGCACCTCGACACCGCTCCGCTTGCGCGCGCCCTTCCGGCGGGCGTAGTCGATCAGCACCTCCCGCATCGCACGCGCCGCCACGCCGAAGAAGTGGCCGCGGTCCTTCCAGC
>WNFL01150022.1_pt2 | contig 16801 bp, 18 predicted proteins | sample 5400361 | NCBI WGS metagenome assembly WNFL01 (sample SAMN13153351, study PRJNA577476) | soil metagenome | isolation source: 40 cm soil on Douglas fir-dominated hillslope | place: USA:California | collected 2013-09-17 | reverse complement strand
GGGTAGCAGATAGAAAACTGGCAAAGAGTTCTGGCCGGGTTGAACACACCTTTCAAAACCCCTGCAAGTACCGGAGACTACGAGAAGAATTTCCCGTCTCGGCTTTAAATATCGTAAGTTATTCTGGCCCCTACAGCTGCCGCTTTAAACTCCCCCCCCCCAAAAAAAAAAAGTAAGACTACCATGGGGGAGGAGTCGGGCGTCCGATTCAGGGAGACTTGTTCCTTTCTACTTCGTCGTGGCCGGCGACGACAGTAGTATCCGCGACAGTACCGAGTGAGGTTGAGGGTTGTTGGGTAGCGGTTTGGAGTGAAGAGCGTGGTTCGGCGCAAGCTGCGTTTGGGACTGGCAAGAACTCACTAGTGTGTCTCAGCCCTGTCCACGCTTCTTGAACCCAAGACACCGCGCTTTCGTCTGTGAGAAGACATTCATCGGTCAGGAGTGAGAATAGCTAATGGAAAGGCCGTCAGTTGTGATCGAAAATCTCAAATATTCTACAAAAAAAGTGGGTTGGTAACGAATGGTCTACAAGTGTCCTATTGCTAAGTTTAATGATATATGTCGGCAATTTGTGAGCAATGCTGTGACTAAGAATCAGTGCGGTCGTTCTTGGACCAGGTGAACAGTGAACATCCATTACACCACCTACTGAATACGTACAGTGTTTGACGTACTCTCGCCGATGTTGCAATGTGCAAATATGCATGAGTATGAAGAACAAAGCATTGGCTGTGGCTCCAGTACAACAACTGGCCGCTTACATTTCATCTCCACCAGCCACTGTAGCTTATTTTGAACTTGGTTCACACGGCATGGAGATAGATAATAGAGACTCTATTAAAGACACACAAGGAGACGTGAATGTGAACATGAGAAGAGAGGTAAGAAGATCGTAAAGCATGGCTGGAGACACAAATCGAGAAGGAATACACCAGTGCCTGAGGAGGACCAGGCACTGCATAGTAGGAACTAGGTCGTTCACTCCTCGTCTGTGAATACCTCCTCGCCACGCTTTCGGCGCGCCATACGGTCTTTCTTGGCTTTGCGAGCTTCACTGGCAGTGAGCTTCTTCTTCAGCTTCGACTTCTCAATCTTGTTGCCCATCGCGTCATACTGGTCCTCCTCTTCGCCCTTACCCTTGTCGATTCTGGCGCCAGCGCCCTGGCCTTCGACCCAATTATGGCCAGAGGCTTCGAGGTGACCATCACGCATAGCCCAGACTTCAGAGCAGATCGACTCGGAGAAGTCGCGCGAGTGGGTAATGATCAAGACACCACCGCCAAAGCTTTTGAGAGCGGCGATCAAGGCTGCAAGCGACTCGCGATCGAGGTAGTTGGTAGGCTCGTCCAGAGCCAGGATGTGCGGACGGCGCCAGGTGGCAGCACCGAGCACAATCTTGACCTTCTGACCACCGGACAAGCCGCGCATGGTGTTGTGGCTGACAAATTCGGCCTCGAGACCAAAGTCAGCGAAGTGCTTCTCAACCTCCCTGCGGACAAGGGGGCGGAGGAGACCGAGGCGCTGAGCTTCACGGGTGTCGATCTCGACAACCTTCTTCTCGAATCCACGTTTGACGAGCTCATCACGGGGAAGCCAGATGTTCTCGGTAGATGAGAGATTCTTGAAGGACACCTCGTACTCGTACGACTGCTTCAACTTCTTGCGGTTGAGGATCTCTTCAATCACGCGTTTCTGCCCTTCGACGACAATGTTGGCACCCTCCTTCATTTTAGCATGCTCCTCAGCGGAGATCTGGCGATTAGCCTTCATCATCTCCTCAAGATCCTCGCCAGTCTGATAGCGCCAGAGCATGTACTCAAGGGGGGTCTTGTCGAGATGCTGCTCGATATGATGGAAAGCGTGCTGAGCGACGTAACCGATGACCAAGTTAGGGTGCTTCCAGATCTCACCGCCCTTGTTGGCTTCGAGGTCACCGATCAAGAGCTTGACAAGGGTGGACTTGCCAGAGCCGTTGGGACCGAGAATGGCGACACGAGACGAGAGGGAAACTTGGAGAGTGATATCATAGAGCTGCTGGACGCTTTGTGAGGGGTACTGGTAGCCGACTTTGCGCATCTTGAGCAGTGAAGGTATAGTCATCGGTGGCCTCAAGAGTGTAGTACGACTTGGCTTCAGGAACGGCCTTAACGAAAGCCTCAAGGTTGCCACGGTAGCGCTTGATCTTGAAGCGGTTCAGGTGCAAGACGTCAGTGATGGTGTTGTTCAAGAACGACGAGTCGTGCGAGACAATGACTGTGGAACCATTAGGTATAGTAACAGAGGGATAACATTGACGCTACTCACTCGAAGTGCAGTGGGTGAGGCCAGTGAGGTAGTTCTCGAGCCAAGCAATGTTGACGACATCCAAGTGGTTAGTAGGCTCATCGAGGAGCAAGATGTCAGCCTTGAAAAGCATCGCACGAGCGAGGGCGAGCTTCATCTTCCAACCCCCGGACAAGCTGCCAATGGAAGTCTTCTGCCTCTCATCGGAGAAGCCGACAGAGGCGAGAGTCTCGACAATCTCCTCCTTGTCGGCGAGGATCCGCTTGTCCGAGACGATAAATTCGAGGATTGAGGTCGATTCCTCACTGCCGTCAATGTCGTGCTCGACATAGAAGGTGCGGACTTCGTCAGGAGACGGGAAGCCCTCGACCTGGCCGTTGGTGATGGCACGCATGAGGGTCGACTTGCCGGAACCATTGCGACCACACAGACCGTAGCGGTGGCCACGCTTGAGACGGAGATTAGCGGTATTAAGCAGGATCTTGGCACCGTAGGCGAGTGAGAACTGGCAGTTGCAAAGGTCCTCACCCTCCTCTTCGTCGTCGTTCTCATCGGCGTTCTCGTCTTCGTCGCTGGCGCTCTTGAGGAGCAGCTCCTTGGCGACTTCGACGGGCTCAGGAGAATGCGAAATGAAGCCAACGTATTCGGGAAGGGTGGCGATCCACTCGGCACTGTCAAAATTGCGAGCAGTGACCATGTTTGCGGCGAGCTTGGTGACATAGACGGCCTCGACGGTGGTGAGATCAGGGACGGTGGCGGCACCGGCCTTCTTGAACGAGGCGGATAGTAACTTGGCGATGTGAGTGGGTTCGACGGTCTTGGCCGGCGGGAGGACGCTGCCATCGCCCTCGGGGACTTTGGCAATACCGCGAAGGGTGGTGATCGCGCGAGGGGTAACACCACGGGCCTCGGGATCGGCAATGACCTCTTCGTTCTTAAGGAGGCCGGGGAGGAGCTTGGGAACGAAAGGACGGACGGTGTGCTCGTTGTCGACGAGCTTGGACATGTTGTCGATAATAACGGCGCACTTGCGCTTAGTGGCTGTAGGACGTTCTTGGAGACCACGAGATAACAAGGGGACCATAAGAGAGAGCGTGGGGGCATCCACCTCGGAGACGAAAGTGGTAGCCGAGAGAAGCTGGATAGTCTTTGGGACTTCCTCTACTGGGTTGATGAGTGCATTAATCAAGGCTGGAATAAAGTTGACGATATCCCTGGGAGCAAATCAGAACCGGGTTACGAAAAAGGGAATAATGGGATGCTTACTTATTTGACACAAGTGCTGTTGTCTTCTGAAGAGTATCACGGGCAGCCTTCTTGACGTCGGCCTTGGTGTCCCAGATAGCATCGGAGAGTACGGGGATGATATCTGGGGTGAGGGCGGCAGTCTGGGCGGGAGCTGACTTGACGAGCTCGTTGAGGACGAGGAGGCAGCCAGTCTTGACTTGCCATTTGCCAGCAGACTTTATTTGTGTCAAGACAGGGGGGAGGATCTGGGCGGTGGCCCAAGGGCTGGCACCGCGAACGAGTTCAAGGACAGCATCAACGGCAAGGGCACGGACGGCGGGGGTCTTGTCGGCAAATGCGTCGAGGAGAGCAGGGAAAAGGCCGGTAGTGGCATCTCCGAAGATGTAGGGCTCAAGGTGCTTAGTTGCGCCTTTGCTGGCGAGGAGGTGGATGGCACTGACGGCGGCCTCTCGGTTGAGAGGATTTTTTTTGTCACCGATGGCAACGAGGAGACCTTGGGGAAGGCCAATTGAGTTGAAGACGGTGGGGCCGTCGTTTTGGATGCGGGACATGATTGCTTCGACTGCGGATACGCGGGCAGCCTTGTCGAGAGCAATCAGAGCCCGGGTATCAACTTCACCAGCCTTGACGGCAGTGTGGACGGGGACGGCGGCGGCGGTGAGGGCGGGCATATCTATTATCTAACTAGGTACTAGCCTGTCGAGCAAGTCAGCGACGGAGCTCGAAAAAACGCGGGAGACAGGCTTCGGGAGATGGGGCGCGCCGTGTACGGGGGCCAAAAAAAGGGGGGAAAACTGACCGACTATGTTGTGGATTTTGTAATCTAAGTCTATGTCTATATGGGTCTCAAGAACGTCCAACGGAGCGACTGAAGCGCTTAGAGGATGGAGGGGATATGGGGAAGGGAGAACGGGATACGGGCTCGGTCTAAGGTTTTTGTTTTGCTGGGTGGTTTGTTTGGCCAGTTATATTTAAAAACACAAACACGAGAGGCGCCCGGAGAAGTGGATTAATTTGGTGATCCATTCACCCATCACAGCCTGCCTCCGGAGCGCCACCCTCGCACCGCACCGCCTCGATACGATACCCGCAAAGTGTCGCGATGCAGGGAAAATACAAATCAAATAATTCAATATTCGATTCACGCTGCTACCAACAAACAGCGCTCCGGTTGAAACGACTTCCCGAGGATCTGCAGTTGCTTAGGGTAGCTTAGGGCAGCTTAGGGTAGCTTAGGATAGGTTAAGATAGCATAGTGGGGCCAAAGAAGCACCTCATTCACTCGTGGGCACGCGGTGCATCCGCTCTCAAAAATTTCCATGCCTCACCTTCCGCTGCCTTTGCTCGCTTTGGACAGACAGACAGACAGACGAGACTGGCAATCTCCTAAACCCCCTACCCACCCGAATGTCCATCTTCTCATGTTGCTTCTTGTCAATAGCGCCCGCACCCAACTCGCAATCCGACACCAACGCTGCTACCCCCCTTTTCATACCAATCTTTAGAAGGTTATCATAAAATGTACCTAAATCTCAGGGCATATTTTATCAAATTTCGCTTGTCCGCAGGCACCGCTGCAACGCTGTACAATCGCTTCTTTCGCGTACGCCCAAACACAACGAAAACTCGTCCCCTTGCCACTCTGGGCAGCTTTCCTTCCGCCTTACGAAACCGCCCCGAAACCACGACCCAACTCACAACCACCACGTGCAAACTTCAATGCCCAAAGCTGTACCACGCGAGACACGACGAAACTCTACCCGACCGCCCAATAGTTCCCCTGGCAAATCCTTGATCGGCCGCAAACGACAGCGAAGCGACAGCACAGAGTCCGAGGACATTGGTGAGGACCCTCCTGGTCGGAAACATCTCAAGACCGCGGATGGCGCCCGTCGTGCCATTTCCGCTAGCCCCCTTCCCTCTACACGTGGCAAGGCTAAAGCTCTCAATGGAAATTCTGTCTTGCACGCTATACAAGAAGGTTAGTATTATTTCGTTCGTCCCAAATTGCAGCATGGCGCGTCTGCAATTTTACTATTACGCTCATTTTCAAACATACGGCGAAAGGGAATACCCTCGAATATCATATGAGGACATCCTTGTATCTCGTTATGTGATTTGAGGGCCTAAAGGGTCCATCTTTCGCACCTTTGAGAGAGCTTGTGTTTTAGCTCCTTTGCTTCTCAGAGCTCTCTCTTTAATAACGAATCTTCCTTTCGCTGTGTGCATTGTGCCAATAAATAAATTCAAAACTAACCCGTCTTGCAGCTCTAGGACGCCCGATCGTTCCTCTCAAAGGGGAGATCAACGCGGTTCCTCATCCTCCAGCTCGCGTTCGCCCCTCTCGAACACTTTGGTTGTTCGGCAATGGGGATATGGGTCAGTTTGGCCTAGGGACCGCGGGCTTAGGCGAGGTCTCTCGGCCCCAGATCCACGGTTGGTTCGAACAAACTCGCCAGACTCACGCACTCGGACTAAGCGAAGGAGCCGGAATCGAAAAGCTCGCCGTTGGAGGGATGCATAACCTCGCTATTGATGAGATTGGCAAGGTTAGTTCTGCAGCATGAGATGTCCAAACAGTACTAATTCCTGATGTAGGTTTGGACTTGGGGAATCAACGACAACTACGCACTTGGCAGAAAAACCGACAAAGTTGTCGATCCCAACAACCCTGGCCAGTACATTCCTGTGGAAGAGTTGGAGACCACGCCTGTGGTCCTTCAAGATCTTGCAGACCAAGGCTTCCGTGCAGTCGATATAGCGGCTGGTGCCAGCCACAGTATCGCAATCGGCCACGATGGTACCTTGCGAACCTGGGGCACTTTCAGCGTATGTATTCGATCCCTCCTTTCTCTATTCACATCCAAATAGTGGTCCTATTTTCAGTCTGCAGGTGGCATCCTCGGCTTTGACGAAAACGCAACTCCAGAAAACCCGAACAAACAGCTCCATCCCACCGTCCTCAAATCCCTCGCGCGCCACCGCTTCTCCCAGGTAGTCTGCGGACACGACCACATCGTTGCTCTTACGACCATGGGCAAGGTCTTCGCCTGGGGCAACGGGCAGCAGGCCCAGCTGGGCCGGCGCATCGTCGAACGGCACAAGCACGCCGCACTCAAGCCAGCGGTGATGGCCAAGCTGCGGAACATTGTCCGCGTATGCAGCGGGCACTACCACTCCTTCGCGATCGACAAGAGTGGCAAAGTCTATGCATGGGGGCTGAACAACTACGGCCAAACCGGGGTCATGCCGAGCGACTTTGAAAAGGGCGAGCAGCAGGAGGAGGACATGTCATGCATCTGGACTCCAACACTCGTCTCCGCGCTTGGCCCTTCGGCGTTTGGCGGGCGGCGACGCGTAGTCGACATCGCAGGCGGGGAGCACCATTCGCTGTTCCTCCTCTCGGACGGGAGCGTGTGGGCGTGTGGGCGCGCCGACGGGTTCGAGCTCGGCATCGGGAAGGACCACCCCGAGTGGAGAAGGCTGCAGGAACGGATCGCCGAGGCCAAAGCCGAGATCCTCGAGGAACAACGTGCGGCGCGACGTAAATCGCGACATGAGAAGCCCGGCGTGGACGTAATGGACGAAGACGACGAGGGTGGCATCGATTCGGGCAATGCTGAAGGAGGAAAGAAGAAAGTCGTCGTTGACGAGTATATCCCTTACCCTGTTCCGCTCCTCTTCCCTCCCCCACCAAACCCAAATGACGACGACCCACCTCTAGAGGCGTACACGCCACTGGCAAGCCAGTCGGCGGTGGCGCAGGGGATTAAACAAGTCGCGTGCGGGTTGCATTTCAGTCTCGCACTTGGTGAAGGTGGGCATGTCTATTCGTGGGGGTATGGACCGAGCTGCGAACTTGGACGTGGCGACGATAGGCCTAGCGCTGTCCCTGGACGCGTGTGGAGCGAGGAACTCGATGCGAGGGAGGTAGTGCTTGACGATGGAAGCGTTGAACGTGGCAAGTGGAATGTTGAAGGTGTGCACGCTGGTGGGCAGCACTGTCTACTCGTCGTGCGCTGGGAACCGGAGGGTTAAAAAATCGTGCTCGCTCAGTACGGATGGACTAAACGACTACTTGCGTGCACGCGTAATCATTAGAGGATAAGTCGTGTTTCACTACTGTTACATACTGTCTATGGGTTTTTACTGGTACTAGTCGTGTACCTGGGTATTTCCTCGATTCCTCGAGGTTGAGTGGGGTGGAGTAAGCGTCCATCGATCTAAGCACGCCTTCAATTGTCCGAAGCAAGATCCAGCAAACCGAGACCATGGGCCAAGTGTAAGTCACTTATACATCCCCTCGCTGTACCCTCTCCGCCCAGTCCTTCCTTGCCTCATCGAAGGTGTGAATCACATCGTGTGCGACGGAAGTCTTGCCAAAGGCCTCGATAAAGTTGCCTGCTGGATCCATGAGGTAGAAAAAGATCGAGTGGTCAACGAGGTAGTCGTCCCCTAAACCCAAGCGTCTCGTAAGCAATAAGGTCAAAAAGAGCATACAGCAGGTACGTGCCAGGTTTGGTGTTAGGCGGAGTGGAGAAGTACACTCGATAAGCTTTGCAGGCTCCTTTCACGGCATCATAGGAGCCGGTCAAGCCTACCATACGCGGGTGGAAATCTAGGGGAATGGTAATTAATTGGCTTTGTGATAAGTACCCAGGTCCACTACCCACCTGCGAGGTACTTTCGGAGTGCCTCGTCCGTATCGCGTGCAGGGTCGCAGCTAATGAAGATCGGCTGGACCTTGTCTCCATAATTTTTTTCTGACGAACGAAACGTTTCGTGTTCTTCAAACTGTTTCGGAAATGCAAAAAAAAGGGGCAAGAACACACCAATCTCGTTCACGACCACTGTCATTTTGTCCAGCTCCTCGGGGCACACATCTGGGCAATTTGTGAAGCCAAAATAAACGAGATTCCATTGCCCGACGAGGTTATCTTGTGTGAACGGCTTGCCGGACTTTGCCTCTATGAGTGAAAAGGGTCCACCGACAAATGCCTTGCCATACTTGCGTTCTTTGACCTCCTTCCCTGTGCGGGACGGTTCTGTGAGACAAGAGAGATAATAATGTATAAGATAGCGACAGACGTTTGCGCTCCTGCACCTGTGCCCTTTCGTGTTCAAAGTAGAAGTAGAGGCCGATGCCAGTTGCAATAAAAATGGCGGCGGCTCGCCAGTCAAAAGTCTAAAAAAGAAAGGTGTACGTGCTGTCCATGAGTCTGAAAAAGAGGATCTATCTGGGACGGGACGGGCGTACGCCAATTGCTGCGCGGTCTTTTGCAGATTTGAGCTGTGCCTCTGGACCAGTGGAATTAGGGCTCGAGGAGGCATATGTGCGATTTGAGATGCGCATGGAGCGCCGGGGGAGAAGTAGTACGGGGTACAGCCGTGGAATGCGGGGGAGGCTGACCGGGGCGAAGACCGAAGAGCTGGTAAGGACGCGCATGGCTGAATACCAGCCAGGAGAGGGGCGTGGAGAAAGACGAGGGGAGACTGGAGACAGGTGTATAAGAGATAAGAGGCAAGTCAGCAAGCGAGCAAGTTAGCTGCTGACTGCTACCGGTGTGGTGGCAGACCCTAGTCAGTTCAAAGTCCGAGAGACCAAACACAAAAACAGCGATGCCGCTTCGACGTCGCCATTCGGTCGCCCAGGACGATAGACCCACAAAGGCCATTCGTCGCACAACCTCTGCAGACGACTTCCGACGGCAGCCTCTGTTTACCCACAACAACAAGCCCCGTGACGGTCAGGAGGACGACACCGACACTGACAATAACAACGTGAAAACGCAAGTCAATCAGGAAATTCCACCAGAAAAAATTCCACCAGAAGATCGTATCACTCGTCCTCTTCCCTCAAGGGCAATGTCTGTCGCTAATCGAGCAGCTACTGGCCCTTCCATGGTTCCAGTCCAGCCGACAGTCCCAAAGACGCCCACTGCGAAGGCAAACTCTCGCAGGCTCATCGTGGTGCTCGAGCAAGCATGTCTCGAGGCCTACAAGGTCTCTGGTGGTCTTACGAACAACGTGCGGAACCCAAATGGACGGGGTCCGGCAAAAGAGGTCAAGTACACCCTCCTCAACTGTGACGATCACCAGGGAATCCTTGCAAAAACTGGCAGAGACATCGCAGACGCTAGACCAGACATAACCCACCAAGTTCGCTTCTCCCCCACTTCCCCGATCACACTTCCCTGCTAATGGGCGTACAGTGTCTGCTCACACTGCTAGATTCACCTCTGAACAAGGCAGGCCTCCTCCAGGTCTACATACACACCGTCAAGGGCGTCCTCATCGAGGTTCACCCGGGGGTGCGCATTCCTCGGACTTTCAAGCGTTTTTCCGGCCTCATGGGTAAGCATACCCGCGTCCTTTCGGGCGTACTCACCCTACAACCACTCACAGTGCAACTACTCCACAAGTTATCCATTCGCGGCATTAACGGACCAGAGAAGCTTCTTCAGGTCATTAAAGCAAGTAGTTCCGTCTCATAGCAAAACCGTACCATCAACACTAAATTGCATTCAGAACCCAATCACGGACCATCTCCCGCCGAACACGTATAAAATCAGTGAGCTACCCAAACTTGCGTGATTCACTTTAAATTTCATTCGCTCAATCGTGCCCCTTGTAGCCCTGTCCGCAGACGCGAGGACCGTTCGTTTGTCTGACCACCTGAGTACCGTCCCTGAGACGCATTCAATTGCTGTTTTCGTTGGAGCGATGGCGCGTGGCCGGGACGACTTTGCTGATGGCATCGTTGACGAGAAAATCTCTATCAGCAATTATTCGCTCTCCGCGTCTGTTGCATGCGGAAAGGTACGGCTCCTCTCTGTGTCTGTGTCATCCATGGCGCTTGGGATTCGCTTGGCTCACTCCTATCACTTTTGCAGTTCTGCTGTGCACTTGAGGACCTGTGGGACATTGTATAAATTTGGATTCTTTCAGGCTAACGCTCTCCACCACCCGTACCCTTCTTGTTCCTAGTCGTTCGTTCGACGCCTGCCGCTCCAACGCGAAGCGTGCGTCTCGTGCTTCCGTCTCTCTAATCTCGTGTTCAACCATCCACATGTATTCCAACATACATCCATCGTACCCTCATCACCATTTTTATTTTTGGACCTACTCGATCCTCTCTCACAACCCCCGACCCTTGCTCTCCATACGTACACTTACTATAAGTAACATACGTTGTATCACCACCTCGTACTTTTCCAAAAAATATAGGAAACAACGGCTTTCAACAGTCAAATTGTGGAGTAAACGTCGTCAAGATATTGGAAATCTGCGTGATAGTACCTGACACTACAAATGTGCTATCAAACTATACAATGCAGGGGTGCAGCGCTCAAGAAATGTCCATTGTAAAGGTTCAATCTATACAAGGAACCCACAGAGGAGTTCCTTCAACTGCTCATCCGTACTCACGCTGCTGCTTCCAGCGATCGTGCCTTGTTGGGTCAGCCCAAGAAGGTCGTCCATATCCAAGGCGCCGAGCCCACCATCCGTTCCGGAGCTAGTGTCCCACCCAGCACTCCCACCACTTGCGGCAGCACTCTCCCCTCCACACCATTTGAGCAGCTCATCGTAATCCAAGTCGAGATCAGTCAACGCACCACCCTCACTCGCCGGAGTGCTCATCTCACCCACTTGGAAATTCGGATCATCAAATCCAAAGTTCGACCCTTCGCTCTCGCTACCATTGCTCCCAGCTAATGTATTTCCAATCAATGTACCATCCGACCAAAAACCCGCAAAGAAGTCATCGAGAGACTGGTCGTGTAACTGCCCTAATGGATAGTCATCTTCTTCGGTGTCGGTTCCAGGGTACGACTTGGACTTGAACTTAGGCGCTCTGGGTGTCTCCACGTCGCCGAAAATCTTTAATATGACCTTGGTAGGTGAGGACTCAATGGTGTCATATTGTTCCAAATTGCCCAAAATCCTCGCTACGACTTTGGTAGGTGAGGACTCGATGGTGTCGCGTTCTGTATGTGCATCATCCTCTTCGGGAAGCGGACGACATGTTTCAGTAGCGCTGGGGGACGAGGGAGGCGGCGGCGAGCTAGGTGGTAGGTCTTTGCTCCAGTGGTTCCGTCCTCCAGTGGGTGTTTGGGACAAGTCGAACGCACTTGAATAGGGCTGGTTTGGCGGTAGACATCTTCGCTAGGAAGGGCAGCGTCCTCGTGTCCTTGCCGATGTCTGGTAGAAGGCGGCTTAAAGGGCGAAAAGGGGCCGCGTTTGGCAGGCGAACCGGCTTCGGAGAAGAGAGAATCATCACCTGGCTCTTTAGGGCAAGGCAATGGAGAGGTAGGTTTGAGCGCCGCACATGGTGTACTGAAGACATTGGCAAGATGAACTGTCGCAGGTTGAGGCGTTTTAAATGTCAAACCAGATTTGTAAAGCTTGTTAGGAGGTGGCGTTCGAGGCCGACTTTTGGTCGGTGGCCGCTTCGGGGAGGACGACAGTGCAACACCCAAGATATCGGCACTGCTTGTTGGGAATTCAAAGGGTGCTGAACCATCGAGAGGCACAATCTTCTGTGGAACCGACGTATTTGCGACTCTTGATACCACCTTTCCAAAGCCATGATCGTCGCTTGAGGTTGAAGGTCTGGAAGACCCGTTGTTAAGCTTCTTCTTCTTCACTTGACCATGAGTCGCGGACACTGCGTCAATGGCCTCCAAAGCTCTCTTCTTTCCTCCACCGCCAATCGCGCCTCCATTGGTACCGCTGACAACTCTAGTCTTGCCTTTTATTGGTGTCCTTCCATCGTCCTTGCCGTTCGTACTGGAGGTGAGTGTTGGTTTGCGGTTTCCGATCGCTCCTGTCTTCAAAGGTTGTACATTCTCTTTCTGCCGCTCCACCCTGGCCTTCTGTTTTCCAACGGCACGAGTACTGGGTGCCACTGATCCGGATGGAGCAGAAGATGACGCATGGGACGCCAAGGATCCGGCAGTGGTATTGAGAGTCAAGCGGAGCTTCCGGACAGTGGTAGGTGCTGGTTTTGGCGGCGGAGGTGCTGGTAGTTCCTCGATATCTGATGAAGAGTCCTGAGCCTCGTCGTCACTAGTGGCACTCGGCTGAGAGCTCGGCGGTAAAGGGCTGGGAGCGGATAGAGTCCCTTGAACAGAGGATCTGAGCAAGGCGACGAGCTTGTCGAATGCTTTCCCCTCCTCGCTCTCCGGATCCGGAACTTCCCTTCCTTCGACACTCGCCAGCCGTTTCAACAGACTCGTCAGTTGCACCTGTCCAACGGCTTCCAGCGCCATCGAAGGGGTCGACGTTTGCGTTTCGGCTTTTTGCGATGGATGATAGTAGTATAGATGATTGGGTGTCTGGGTATGGCTTCGAACAAGGGGTTGATTAGTGAAGGCGCGACCATAACGTTCATTTGGATCAAAGGGAGCTGGGGGTCCCTTGCAGCTCGATCGATCGATCTTGGTCGTACGACTTGAGGATGGCTCCACACTGCTTTTCCGACTGCTATTTGACCTGCTGGAAGATGTAGCGGGTGAAGGTGCAGAGAGTGTTCGCGGTCCTAAACGTGATGCCGAGGCAATCATCTTAGGTTGTTGTCCATATGGGTATATAGCCATTTGAGCTTGTGCTTGCGCGTAACTCGCCCATGCCGCGTAATGGGGATGACCAGGTATCGGCATGTGGAGTTGAGGCATTACCATAGTCTAGAAAGTGCGTTTTATTCAGTACTATATCTACCAGACGCAACCGTATTCTTCACAAACCTCCTGCAATCGCAATACAACCTCCAGCGATTCGTTCCCGTTGTCTTCGATGATCTTGCCTGTCACACTCAACGGGTTATTAATCCCATCCGCCTCGGCGAATGCATGCGATATGAGTCCCATTCCTGTCATGACACCACGCTGAGTGGGTTCAGAGGAACTCGAGGGAACCGAGTGCGTCGGCATTGGGATCTCTTCCAGCGGATCTAACGCGTATACCGACCAGTCACGTGTCCGGTCATATGCCAATTCGGGGCTGATGCGTGGGAGTATGTTATGTTAGCGCGGAGCGCGCGTCGAACGGCCTCAAAGTGGTACCCTTACCTGGCCGCCCAGATCGCGTTTGCGCACGATTTGAGAGCTACATGTCCATATAGTTGCTTAGGTGTCTCTTCCACTTCCTCGTTGGATGATTGGGACTTGTCCAGCTCGCGCAACGCGGGGTCGATGTTGGTCCAATCAATGTTGGTTGAACTTCCGCTGGCTCTGTCATCCGAGCTTTGGTTTCCCGTCACGTGAGAACTCGAGGATGCTTGTTTGGAGTCCCGGGAGTCGCGTTTAGGATCACGGTTTGCCTTGCCAGCCTGCTTATAAGGAGTGACGATTTTAACGGCTACCGGCATATGACGCGCGAGGCAGTAGTGGGTCGCTTGGTTGATGGTATAGAGGACTTTAACTATCAAAAACACGAATCAGGTGGTCAACGGAACCTGCGACGCGTCTGTCGAGAGCGAACGACGAACTAGGTACCACGCGAATATCGGAATTTCGCGTCGCATTTCGCGTTACTGCTGAAGTCTTTGATCCAGCAACCCGCGAAATGTCGCTACGCGCCATGAAGGGTGATGGAAGGGGAGGAGTTGTGGTTTGTTTGGTTACAAACACGTGATATCTGACATCCAAAGCTGACATCCAAAGTAAACAAACTTAGGAAAATTCATTATTATTCCTATTGCCTGTTGTAATCATGGAACGCCCTACAATTACGAATCGGGGACAGGATCAGAAGAGAGAAACGATACCCATCAAAGCTTTGGTTTGTCGGCTCCACCGTCAGCTGGTATACCAGCAGGAAGTGGCTGAACATCAGAAATAGGATGTTTCTGGCTCGACGACCCAGCTTGATTGGGCGTATCAATACGCTTGAGCGTCCACTCAATCGCCTTCATGATCAATCCATCCTTGAACTCCGGCTCGTTATGTAGTTCGTGAAATCCGCCCTGTAAAGTGACGACGCAAGTGAGTTTGACCCTTGAAGACGGCGGAATCGCCCACCTCATAGAGCTCCCATGTCTTGTCTTCGGCCTTCAGCGCTTTGAACACCTTGTCCGAAGACTTGAACGACGTAACCTATGCAAAACACTGTCTCATCGAATTCAAGCAACATGGCATGAGAAGAGCATACCTCATCCGCATCCCCATGAATGAGCCATAGCTAAAATTTTGTTCATTTAAACCCTGATGGGATCGAGAATATCAATACTCACGGGCAGGGATTGCGGCCATAGTCTATAGTGATTATCTTCGAGATCCTCGCCCTGTGGTTGGTCTTAATCGCCTTTATGCATATTCACAAATCTTTTCTTACACCACCCAACATTGTGTCAAGCGCCATCAGGCTCGACTTTTCAATCACGAGGGGATCTTCCTTGTACGCTTTGTTGCAAACGGGGTCGTGAGAGAGTACCTGCTCACCGCAATAAGTTCTCAAACCCGTAATCGTAAGGTTGACTCACGTCAAACGATACAGGCGCTGGTACAAGCACCCAAGGTGTCAATTTGGATGCCACCCCTCCCAAAAATCTCATCCATGAAGCCGGGGGATGTGCAGTACGAATAAGAGGGGACGTGGACAACACTCCTTTCAAAGATGATTTAATTCCCGTCTTGTTTGGTCCTATGCACGGATAAGATATGACCAAAGCGCCTCCCTATGCAGGCTCGTGAGTGCACGTGAACCTCGATATGAAGCGCCCCGCGTACCATGGAGTGTCCATAAAGGAAGAGCTTGTCTGTGCCAAATCTTTTCTTGGCCTCATTCAAAAAGAATTCAATGTCTGCCAACTGTTGCGGCCTGGAGGTCTTTCCGTAGGAGCTAGACCGGCTCCGGTTGTTGGCGTCAAGAGCAGTACGACCATATCTGGTTATAATAGAAAGTAAGGGTGATGATGCTCAGCGTCAGGCCTGACGTTTAATTTCCAAGTTCCGCGAACGACCGGGGCGGGACTTACCCGCGTTGATCATAACCTAGAGCGGAAATGCCTGCCTCCGCAAACCTGGAAATAACATGGTCATAGCTATAAAACTTGTTCAGAGTGTTGCTCTACAATTGGAAGTAGCAAAGAATTGCACCGGCCGATGTGCTCGATGAAACCGTGCACGAAGACGACAGCGGCTTTGGGGTTTGGAACCGAGTAGATGCGAGTATAGAACTTTGTGTTGCCGTTGGTTACCCACTCTTCAGTGTACTTTGCCATGATGGAGTGAGAAGCAAGGCGGGGCCCAGCCTCAAGCATTGAACATTGAACATTGAACATTGAACATGAACACGCTCCCTGTGACTTACTATCAAAAATCGGAATATATCGAGACTGTAGTATACCTATAATTACCTTGAACAAATAACTCAATTTAGGCTCTAGGACACGGGAAATAAGGTCTCAAGGCGAGCTACAATTGCTGGGCCACAAAATATCATCCTCGGTGGCAAGACTGTCATCGCAAGTGGCGCTATTATTCGAGGAGACTTGCGAAGGACAGGTCCGGGCCATGCTGTAGTCATCTCAGTTGGCCGTTATTGTCTCATTGGCGAGGGCTGCATAATGAGGTGCGCCCGCTCTCGATGACCCTGTACTAGACGATTAATCAAGAAAGGTAGACCTCCCTACAAGACATACCGCGGAAACTTCAACTATTACCCGATGAAGATAGGCGACCATGTTCATATCGGGGCAGGTTCAGTGGTCGAGGCAGCCACGATTGGGAACCACGTAGAGATAGGGAAGAACTGTGTGATCGTGTGTTTCATGCCCCAACCTAATCCGACATCGTCGGTTTCTCACCCTGACTTTAGGGCAAGTTCACCATCATCAAGGACTGCGCCAATATCGCCGACAATACCATTATACCGCCTAACACAGTAGTTCCTGCCCTATCGTTGTTCTCTGGCTCGCCAGGTACGTGCCCTCCTTCCCCTTGATCAGGACGCTCACAGATTTCGCAGGACAATTTGTAGACGACCTACCAGAGAATACCCAAGAAATGGTAGAAGCATTTACCAAAATGTATTATAACCGGTTCCTCCCTACCGAGAGCTGATCGACCATCGGGAGCATTCGGCGGTCTGTCTGAATTCACACCATATGCCGTATTCATCCTTTGCGCGACTATATCATGATTGAGTAGGGATACAAAAGACTCCACAACACCTCAACCGAACAACTAGTTCTGAATAAGATACCGCATCCCTTCCCATGTTTCTGTCTTAGCTCATATGCCGACAGCTTTCAACTGGTCTCCCATTA
>WNFL01350612.1_pt3 | contig 16802 bp, 18 predicted proteins | sample 5400361 | NCBI WGS metagenome assembly WNFL01 (sample SAMN13153351, study PRJNA577476) | soil metagenome | isolation source: 40 cm soil on Douglas fir-dominated hillslope | place: USA:California | collected 2013-09-17 | reverse complement strand
GTCGGCACCGAGGCACGCCTGCTGCTGATCGGCATTCCCGTGTTCATCTGGACCATGCTGCCGATCTATCACATGTTCCTGTTCGCGATCTCGCCGAAGGAAGACGCTTTCGCGGGAAAATTCTGGCCCGATCATCCGACGTTGCACAATTTCGGAATCGTGTTTCGCCAGCAGCACTATTTCCTGAGGGATTTCTGGATCCAGTTCTGGAATTCGACGGTGATCGCGGTTGCCGTCGGCGCGCTGACGCTTTTCATTGCGACCGCGGCGGCGTTTTCGATCTCGCGGCTGCGCGTCCCCGGCGGCCGCTGGGTGATGAACCTCGCGCTGTTCACCTACTTCATCCCGGCGGCGTTCCTTGCCGTGCCGATGTATCGCACCATGGGCACCTATGGGCTCCTCAACAATCACTGGTCGCTGATCCTGGCGATGGTGACGATTGCGTCGCCTTACGCGATCTGGGTACTGAAGCAGGCCTCCGACAAGCTGCCAGTCGAGCTCGACGAGGCCGCGATCATGGATGGCGCCACCACCTTGCAACTGTTCCGGCTGGTCTATGTGCCGCTGATGATGCCCTCGCTGGTGGCGATCGGCACCTACGCGCTTTTGCTCGCCTGGAATGAATATCTCTACGCGTTCCTGCTGCTCTCAAAGGACACCGACATCACCCTCCCCGTCGCGCTCGGCAACTTCCTCGCCGCCGACGACTCGCCCTGGGAATTGCTGATGACCACCGGCTTCATTTACGCGCTGCCGCCCGCCGCGATCTACTACGCATTCAAGCGTTACATGGTCGGCGGCCTGACTGCCGGTGCGGTGAAATCGTGACAGATCCGCTATTGGCGCAGCGGGAGTTCTGATGCCGGTCGGGTTTCGACGGGGCCGCGTTGAAGACGCCACGCGACCAAACTGGGATGGCAACGGGCCGCGCCCGCTGCTTTGGGCTGCCTGGTATCCGGCGTCGGACGATTCAATCGAACGGGAGTTGTTCCCGGATCGCCAATCGGAAACTTGGTTTGCGATCGGCCCGGCCGCGCGGGACGCGCCGATCAATCCGGCTCGCCGCCGCTATCCCATCGTGATGCTGTCGCACGGTACCGGCGGCGCAGCCTTGCACCTTGAATGGCTGGCGCGCGATTTGGCCGATCGCGGGTTCATTGCCATCGCCGTGGACCATCACGGCAATACCACCACTGAGCCCTATCGCGCCGAAGGCTTCCTGTGCTGGTGGGAACGCGCGCGTGACCTCACCGTGTTGCTCGACACTCTGGAAGCGCGCGGCGAATTCGCCGGGCGCCTCGACATGGATCGGGTCTTTGTCGCGGGCTACTCCCTCGGCGGCTGCACCGCAGCAGCCCTGCTCGGAGCGATCACCGAGACCTCTCGATTCCAGAATTCTCCCGCAAACAAGGGTTTTGGTCGCGGTCCGAGAGAACTCCCCGACCTTGCGGACCATCTACCGGGCCTGCTTGAGAACAGCGCCATTTTCCGTGAATCCTGGGCGCGGATGTCGAACTCCTATCGGGATGAGCGATTCAAGGCGGCGTTGTTGTTGGCCCCCGGCCGTTCCGTCCACGGCTTCAACGAACAACAGCTTTCGGCGATCGAAACACCAACGCGAATCGTGGTCGGCGGATTCGACTTCGTGGCGCCTGCCGCGACCTGGCTTCATCAGCGATTGCGGACAAGCACCTTTGATCTGCTGGCATCCGAAGTCGGGCACTACGTATTTCTGCCAGAAGCAACCGACGCAGGTCGCCGCGCCGGGCCGGATGTTTGCGTGGATGCGCCGAGTGTCGATCGCGGAGCTATTCACAAGCACGTTGCAACATTGGCCGCCAATCTATTCCTGGCAGGTTGAGGCGATGGGCAAACGTCTTAACCTACAACGGCGCGGCGCTATCACCCCGCGCGCTCGACAGCTTCGAGGCGAACGACGCCACAATGATCACCACCGCGATCAATCCGATCACCAGCGTGCAGATGGCGTTGATCTCCGGCTTTACGCCGAGCCGCACCTCCGAATAGATCCGGATCGGCAGCGTCGCCGAACCCGGGCCGGTGGTGAAGCTCGCGATCACCAGATCGTCCAGCGACAGCGTGAAAGCCAGCATCCAGCCCGCCGCGATCGCGGGCAAAATAAGTGGCAGCGTCACGCTAAGGAACGCCCGCGCCGGGCCGCAGCCGAGATCCATCGCCGCCTCCTCCAGGCTGCGATCGAGCGGGCCCAACCGCGACTGCACCACGACGGCGACGAAGCACATGGTGAGCGTGGTGTGGGCGATGGTCACGGTCCAGAAGCCGCGCTCGGCGTTCAGCGCCACGAACAACAGCAGCAGCGAAAGCCCGGTGATGACTTCGGGCATCACCAGCGGCGCGTAGAGCATGCCGGAAAACAGCGTGCGGCCCTTGAAGCGCTCGCCGCGCGACAGCGCCACCGCCGCGAGCGTGCCGAGCAGCGTCGCGATCGTCGCCGATACCGTGGCCACCCGGAAACTCATCCAGGCCGCGTCCAGCATGGCGCGGTCGTTGAAGAATTCCAGATACCAGCGCAGCGACCAGCCGCCCCACACCGTCACCAGCCGCGAGGCGTTGAACGAATAGATCACGAGGATCACGATCGGCAGGTACAGAAATGCAAGGCCGAGCACGAGCGAAGCGACGTTGAACGGCGACAATCTGTTCGGCGAACGGGTCATCATCGCGCGCCTTCGAGATGGCGGCGCTGCAGCCGGTCGTACCATGACAGCGGCACCAGCAGCAGCACCAACAATACCACCGCCACCGCCGAGGCCACCGGCCAGTCCTTGTTGGTGAAGAATTCCAGCCACAGCGTCTGGCCGATCATCATGGAGTTGGACCCGGCCAGCAGGTCCGGAATGACAAACTCCCCGACGATCGGAATGAAGCACAGCAATATCCCGGCGCCTACGCCCGGCAACGACAGCGGAAACGTCACCAGCCAGAACGCCCGTAGCGGCGAAGCGCCGAGATCGCTTGCTGCCTCAAGCCACGCTGGATCCATTTTGGCCAGCGTCGCATAGAGCGGCAGGATCATGAACGGCAGATAGGAATAGACGATGCCGATATACATCGCGCTGTCGGTGGACAGCCATACCACGGGCACTGTTACCAGATGCAGCGCGAGCAGGATTTTGTTGAGCAGGCCGTCGTGTTGCAGGATGTTGATCCAGGCATAGATACGGATCAGGAACGAGGTCCAGAACGGAATGATCACCAGCATCATCGCCACCGCCTGCCAGCGCTGCGGCAGCCGCGCCATGCCGTAGGCGATGGGGTAGCCGATCACCAGCAGCATCAAGGTCGAGGCCGCCGCAACGATGAGGCTGCGCACATAGGAAATGACATAAAGGTTGTCGGCGACCAGCAGTTTGAAATTGTCCGGCGACAGCGCCGCCAACGCCGCCCGGATCGCGGCTAGACCCTGCGTCAGATCGAATACCGGCAGATAGGGCGGCTGCGCGATCGCGGTCTGCGACAGGCTGATCTTGAGCACGAAACCGAACGGCACCAGGAAGAACAGCGCCATCCACAGATAGGGCGCGATCGCGGCGATGCGCGCCGGGCGCGTGAAGGTGCGGCGGACGCTCATTGCTCCAGCACCACGCAATCGTCGGGCGTGAACCACGCCACCACGCGCTGGCTGGCCATGTAGGCATCGAATTCGAGCCGCGCCGTGTTGGCCATCGACGAACGCAACACCGCGCCGCTGTCGAGCTTCACCTTGTAGGTCGTGACGCCACCGAGATAGCTGACATCCGTCACGACGCCTTCCAGCCGGTTGATGGCATGCGCATTGACCGAATCGGACACCGGGCCGCGGCGCGACAGCTTGACCTTCTCGGGGCGGATGGCAACGCAGGCCGCCGTTTTCGCGATTGGCTGGCGCGGCTCCGCGGCAATGATCGTCCCAGCGTCTTTTGTCGAAATCGTCAGGCGACCCGCCTCGCGCGAACTGATCTGCCCTTCGAACATATTGACGTCACCGACGAACTCGGCGATCCAGCGCGAATTGGGGGCCTCGTAAAGCTCTCGCGGCGTGGCGACCTGTTCGAGACGGCCGGCATCCATCACGCCGATCCGGTGCGCCACCGTCATCGCTTCTTCCTGGTCATGGGTGACGATGATGAAAGTCATGCCGAGGCGCCGCTGCAACTCCATCAATTCCAGCTGGGTGCTTTCGCGCAGCTTCTTGTCGAGCGCGGCCAGCGGCTCGTCGAGCAGCAGCACCCGCGGCTGGCGCGCCAATGCGCGCGCCAGCGCCACGCGCTGCTTTTGGCCGCCGGACAGATGCTCGGGCCGCCGCTTCTCAAGACCCTGGAGCTTGAGCAGCGCAACCAACCCGGCCACGCGCTTTTCGGTCTCGGAATAGGGCATCCCGGCGCGCTTCAATCCGAACGCGATGTTGTCCCGCACGCTGAGATGCGGAAACAGCGCATAGTTCTGGAACATCATGTTGACCGGACGCTTGTGCGGCAGAATTTGCGCGATGTCCTTGCCCTCAAGCAGGATCCGGCCTTCATCCGGTACCTCCAGACCGGCGATCATCCGCAGCAGCGTGGTCTTGCCGCAGCCGCTGGGACCGAGCAGCGCAAAAAACTCACCAGCCCTGATGTCGAGCGACAGCCGATCCACCGCCCTGAAGCTGCCGAATTTTTTCATCACTGCATCGATACGCAGCAAGGGAATGTCGGCCGCTTCTAGACGCGCTTCAGGTTTCGTTATTGCCTCGGCCATGATTCCCGCCAGCCCAATCGTGGCTGCACGCTAGCGGCGGATCGAGATCGGCTCAACCGCCACGCAGCCCTGCGCCACAATATTGTCGGCGACACAGTCCTTATCTCTGGCGCGTGCGATGGCTGAGGGCACCTCCCAAGTTTTCAGGACAATGAGAGCGATGCGGCAGCATCCGAAATTCGGGGCGCGGTCGCCATGAACGCCGCCAGCGCTTCGCGATCGCCAGGTGGCATGGTCAACCCAAGCTTTGAGCGCCGCCAGAGAATGTCGTCCGGGAAACGCGCCCATTCCCTTGTCATGAGATAGCACACTTCCGCACCGGTCAGTTCCGGGCCGAAGGTCGGACCGAGATCGGCCCGGCTTTTGGCGTCGCCAAGGACGGTTCCTATGCGCGAGCCATAGGCGGCGACCAGGCGCTGGGCCTGGTCCTCGGTCAGGAATCGCCAGCGTTCGCGGGCCGTATCGACTTCCGCGTCGAACCGCGCCCACGCGAAATCGCCTCCCGGCAGCGGCGCGTTGGCGGTCCAGCGTGGCGACATCGGATAGAAGGGCGTGAGCCTGGAAACTGCCCGCTCCGCGCGCAGACGCGAGGTTGTGACATCGCCGCCAAAGATCGTCAGCAGTGGCGCCTTGCCGCGCCTCGCATCGAACGCCATCGAGCCATCCCGCGCGGCACGCTTGCCTGCGGGGTTAGCGACCATGTTGGCGCCGGAAACGGTCTTGATCACGTCTGACGGTTCGACCCGCTCGCGAAAGTAGCGATTGGCGGCGTCGCAGAGATATACGACATCGCCTGCGGCCATCGACACCGCGGCGGGATCGCCTTTGAACGTGTGCCCCACGGTGCCGATCAGCGTGAAATCGCGCTGGTAGGGACTGGCGAAAATCAGCCGCCGATCGATGTTCTGGAACACATAGACGTTGTCGGTATCGAACAGACGCCGGACGATAATCTGGCCGATCTGGATCGTGCCGACGTTCGGCGGCGGCACGCGCAATACGGTCTCCGCGACCGACGCGGTCCAGGCGCCGGTGGCGTTGGCCAGCGCCCTTGCCGTGACGATCTGACGATGGCCGCGATTGATCGTCACCAGCCGCCAGATGTCGAGCCGGTCGGCACGAACGCAACGCGCGCCGGTGCGGATCACGGCACCCCGCTCGGCGGCATCGACGGCATTGGCGATCACCAGCCGCGAATCGTCCACCACGCAGTCGGAATATTCAAACGCGGTGCCGAATGGCCGCTTCAGCGCATTGCCGACCGGATGGTGCGTGACATCGACCGTGGCTGACGCCGGGAGTTCGGTGCGCGAGGCCAGCCGGTCGTAGAGCAGCAACCCCGACCGCAGCAGCCACAATGGGCGCTCATCGGAATGCGCAGGGATCGCAAAGCGCATCGGACGCACCAGATGCGGCGCGATCCGCAGCCAGTTGTCACGCTCAGCCAGTGCCGCGCGGACCCGGAAGAACGCTCTGCGCTCCAGCACTGCCAGATCGCCGTGGATCAGCCGTGGCGAGGCCGAAGATGCGGCGGCGCCGAGGTCGCCCTGCTCAACAAGGATCACCCGCAGACCGCGTCCCGCGGCGTCGCGTGCGATGCTGACCCCGTTCAAGCCACCGCCAATGATCGCAAGATCGTAGTCCGCCGTGCACAACGTCTGGTGTCCCGATTCGAGGTCAGCTCTCTTGAGCGAACGTCGGATTCGAAAGGACAGGCAAATTATGATGCTAGTGTGATTTCGGTTCAGAAGTTTTGTTGGCGTTCTCTTGGCGCACCGGCAAGCGCTGATGAAGCGAATTCCGCACCCCACGCTAGCCGGTCTTGCGGGCCGGCTCTATCGTCTTGCCGCCGCTGCGACCGACCAGCGCGGCATACTGTCCGATCGGCGCGGGTTTGCCGAGGAAATAGCCCTGCACCGCGTCACAGCCCTCATCGGCGAGAAAACCGAGTTGCTCCTGGGTCTCCACGCCCTCGGCGACGATCGACATTTCAAGCCCGTGGCCGAGGCCGATGACAGCCCGGACGATCGCGGCCGATTGCGGATTTCGTCCAAGATTCATCACGAAAGCGCGGTCGATCTTGATTTTGTCGAACGGAAACGCCTGCAGATAGCTCAATGAGGAATAACCGCTGCCGAAATCATCCATCGAGATACGTACGCCGAGCGCCTTCAGCCGCCGCAGCAGCGCCAAGCCGCGATCGAAATCCTCGATCAGCACGCCTTCGGTGATCTCCAGTTCGAGCCGGCCCGGCGCGAGGCCGGTTTCGAGCAGTATCGAGTGCACGAGGCTGACCAGATCGCCGTGCATGAACTGCGCCGGCGACAGGTTGACTGCGATCTGCAGCGGCTTCGACCACGACGCGGCCTCCCGGCAGGCCTCGCGCAGAATCCATTCACCCATTTCGACGATCAGGCCGCTTTCTTCCGCCAGCGGGATGAAATCACCCGGCGGAACGAAGCCGCGCACCGGGTGCAGCCACCGCGCCAGGGCCTCGAAGCCAATGACTTCGCTAGAGGCGACGGTCTGGCGCGACATCGCCTGCGGCTGATAATGCAGCGAGAGCTCGCCGTTCTTGATCGCGAGCGAGAGATCCTGGTGCAGCACGCGGCGATCGCGAATCTGCTGGTCCATCTCAGGTTCATAGACGCTGATCGAGCCGCGCGACTTCGCCTTGGCGCGGAACAGCGCCGCGCCGGCGTTGGCGAGCAGCGATGCGGCGTCAGCGCCATTGTGCGGGAATACCGAGATGCCGGTGGTTACACCGATGCGAACCGATTTGCCGTCGATCGGAAATTCGTTCGCCAGCGCTTGCGCGAGCTGTTCGGCCAACGCTCTGCCGGCGGCGGGCTGCTGGCCGTCGATGATCAATCCGAATTCGTCGCCGCTGAGCCGGGCCACGACACCGCCGCGCGCCGAGGTCTGGATGCGGCGCGACACCTCGATCAGCAGCTTGTCGCCGACCGCGTGGCCGAACACATCGTTGATTTCCTTCAGACCGTCGAGGTCGACGGACAGCACTGCGAATTCTTCGTCGGTGCCCTCGCAGGCCTCGATCATCTGCGCCAGCGCCTGCAGGAACGCCGCGCGGTTCGGCAGATCGGTCAGGCCGTCATGATACGCCATATGAGCCATGCGCGACTCGGTCTGGCGGCGATCGGTGACATCCTCGTGGGTCTTGATCAGATATTGCGGCTCGCCGGCGTCGTCGAGCACCGTCATGCGGCGCGTCAGGAACAGCCGCAACCCGTCCTTGGTGCTGATCGGGTGTTCTTCCGTGAGCAGGCCGCGCTTCTTGATCGCCGCCTCGTCGCGCGCAATGATCAGCTTTGCTTCTCTCGGATTGAAAATATCCGCGGCGGTCAATCCGGTCGCATCCTCGCGCCGGCGGTTGAGAATGGTCTCGGCGCTGCGATTGGCGAGAAGATATTGTCCGTCGCTGACGCGTTCGACGATCAGCGAGACCGGGATGTTATCGACCACCAGTTCGAGAAACTTCTTGGTATCTTCCAGTTCCTGGGAAAGCGATCTGCGATCGGTGACGTCATCGAACAGCGCGATCAGAAATTCCGGCTGCTTCTTGTCGTCGCGCACGATCACCCGGGTACTGGCCAGAACGCGCTTCTTTGAACCGCGCTGCACCACGAGTTCATTTCGGAACTGGCCATCGGACGAATTGAGCGCCGACCGGTCTGCAGCAGCTATCCCTGCCGCGGTCTCGGTCTGGATCATCGGCACGCTTGCCGAGAATGTGGTCGCGGGAAAAGCGCGAGAATCGTTCGAACGCGCGGTTGGCGAAAATATAGCGGCCGTCGTCGATGTTCTTGGCGGCCACGCATACCGGAACATTGTCGAGCACCGATTCCAGGAACTGCTTGGTCGATGCGAGTTGCCGCGACAGCCTGCGCTGCTCGCTGCAATCCTCGTGCGTCGCCACCGAACCTCCGTTCGGCAGCGCAAAATATTTGACCAAAACCGATCGTCCGCCGGGCAGCTCGGTAATGAGGCCTTCCGGGGTGCCGGCGTGCGTATAGAAATCGCCGACGCTGAGGTCGAGGATGCCACGCTCGCGCCGCAACTCGAGCAAATCCGGCCCGGTCATGTTGCTGGAAATATCCGACCGCGTCAGGCCGTAGATCTCGAGGTAACGGTCGTTACAGAACACGATCCGGTGACGCCAATCCGTCATCACCACGCCTTGACTGAGATTATTCAGGGCGGACCTGACAAATGCATTTCTGCGCAACTGCGAACGCTTGAGCTTGCGCAACGCCGAGAGCACCCAGAGCACGATCGCTGCAAGAAAGGATGAGACAGCGATGCCGCCAAGCACCATCTCCCAGATCATATTGGGGTCGACCGAACCGACATAGCTTGCCGGCGAAAAGTTGCTGGACCCGCCCCGGGCGGCTCCGAACGGCGCAATGGTCGCGATCAGGCACACGACGGCGTGCGCAGGAATTAGAATCTTGCCGCCCGCCTGCCAGTTCTCGTCAGCCATCAGTCACCCGCAGATTTCTGCGCCGCAGTGTCTGGCTTGACGGGTTTGGATCGGGTAAACGCCTACCCGTGCAACCCAAAAATGTGAGTCAAATTACGGCAATTGCCCTGACATGATTAATGCTTCGCTAACGGGAGCCCGGCTTGAGAAATGTTCGGAAACAGATCCGGCCGATTCTTCGAAAAGATCATCCCAAACAGAGCGATAGTGTGGGAATAGGATTGATCAAAGACCCGCGCCAGCGCTTCGAGGCGCGGGTCGGATCGAACAGAACACAGACCCGGACCTGAAGTCGCGAATGGACAAAGTTGAGTGCGTCGTTATCGGTGCGGGGGTGATCGGTCTTGCCGTCGCGCGGCGGCTGGCACAGGCCGGCCGCGAGGTGATCGTGCTGGAGGCCGCGGAAGCTATCGGCACCGTGACGTCGTCGCGCAACAGCGAGGTGATCCACGCCGGCATCTATTATCCGGCCGGCAGCCTGATGGCGCGGATGTGCGTGAGCGGCAAGCGCGCGCTCTATCAATATTGCGGGGATCACGGCATTCCGCATCGCAATTGCGGCAAGCTGATCGTCGCAACGACGCCCAAGGATACCGCAAAACTGCAGTCGATCAGGTCGCACGCCGAAGCCAACGGCGTGCTCGATCTGCAAACCCTCTCGGGCGAGGCCGCCCGCGCGCTGGAGCCGGCGCTGAATTGCGACGCCGCCCTGCTCTCGCCGTCCACCGGCATCATCGACAGCCACGCCTTGATGCTGGCGTTGCGCGGAGACGCCGAAGCTGCCGGCGCGGCCTACGCCTTTCACACGCCGTTGCTGCGCGCCAAGGCGGCCGCGGGCCGGATCGAACTTGACGCCGGCGGCGACGCTCCGACCAGCCTGGAATGCAGGCTTCTGGTCAATGCCGCAGGGCTCGCCGCATCCGCGGTTGCGCGCAGCATCGACGGCATGCCGATCGATTTGATTCCGGCGGCCTATCTCGCCAAGGGAAACTACTTCAGCTGCAGCGCGCGGGCGCCGTTCTCACGCCTGATCTATCCGGTGCCCGAACCCGGCGGGCTCGGCGTCCACCTCACCCTCGATATGGCGGGACAAGCCCGGTTCGGTCCCGACGTGCAATGGGTCGACAGCATCGACTACGCCGTCGACCCGGCGCGCGCGGAAAGATTTTATCCGGCGATCCGGCGATACTGGCCAACACTCCCGGACGGCGCGCTGATGCCGAGCTATTCGGGAATTCGGCCGAAGATTGTGCCGCCGGCGGTGGCGACGCAGGATTTCCTGATCCAGGGGCCGCGGGATCACGGCGTCGCCGGACTGATCAACTTGTTCGGGATTGAGTCGCCGGGCCTAACGTCCTCGCTGGCGATCGCGGATTATGTCGGCGAACTCGCGGCAGGGTAAGCATCGTTGCGGCGCAATACTCACCCGCGATGAGCGCAAATTGCGCTCACGCAGGATTGAAAGAGATACGCGCGAAAACTGGCTAGTGCAGCGTTTCGCTGGCGGTATGTCTCAACCGCTCGATCTCGTCCTTTACCATCAGTTTCCGGCGCTTTAGCTCAACAATTTGCAGGTCGTCTGTTGAAAGGTGCACGAGAGCTTCGTGCAATTCGTTTTCAAGAACTTTGTGTTTCCGTTCCAGTTCAACGAGATGCGCCTGAATTGCCATACGAAACCTCCTCGGTGGGATTAAGATTCGATCCGGACAGCCAAGTGTACACGAGCGGGCGAATCTGTCGATGGGTATCGAAAATTGCGATGTCATATTTGGATGTCATATGTAACGAAGCGTGAGCAGGGAACCTGTCTGGAGTCTATCCGAAGTCCGCTCCACCCGGCGGCGCCCGCATGAAGCGAAGTTCGGATCTGAAGCACTCCAGAAACCCATGATTCCAGTGCGGTTTGGCTGGATCGGCAGGCGAAATAAAGAGAACTTCTGAGCCGTCACCACACCAGCTTGCAGACCGGGCTGGCAGGGACGATATTCCTTCCACAGGCTTGCAGGAACCTTTCGCAACCTCATCGCGTTTTTCAGCTAACGTACACCATGACCAACGAAGATGAGCGCGAACTCGAATCCGAGCTCGCACGGCTGCAGCAGGAGCACCGCGATCTCGACGCGGCGATCGATGCGCTGCATCAATCGCCCGCGCCGGATTTGTTGCGGCTGCAACGGCTGAAGAAGCGCAAGCTGCAGCTGCGCGACCGTATCGCCTTCATCGAAGACCAGATCACGCCTGATATCATTGCGTAGTTTTCGTCAGTCCCGGATCTGCAATTGAACATCGGGGAAGCTCGCGGGGTTCGCTCGTTTCAAACGATCCCCGTCACCTCTCGCAGCACCCCTGTCACCTGCATCGGATTGTAAGGCTCCGCCCGCCTTCGGGCAGATCGGTTTCCCCGACATGAACGTGGCCGGAGGTTGCGACGATCTTGATCGGCGGCCAGCGACCGCTGACCGCGCGGGCGAGCTTCAACCCGTCCATGGAACCCGGCATCTGGATATCGGTAAAAACCACCGTAATGTCCCGACGGGCCTCCAGAATTTCGATCGCTTCGTCGGCATTTGCCGCTTCGACCACCTCGAACCCGGCGGCGGCGATCATATCGACCGCGTCCATTCGTAACAGAAACTCGTCCTCGACGATCAGCACCACGGGTCTTTTGGACTCGACAAGACCCATGCCTCACACTCTCCTATGAACACCCGTTAAGCCCCGGATTTTGTTTTAGTTCCAGCATTACTGAATTCTCGACAGGTTGTTAGGCCTGCGCTAGCGTTTTGGCGGGGACAACACTGAAGGCCGATCATGACGACCGACCTCCGCGCGGACATCGCTGCCGTGCAGGGCATCGCGGCGGTTCCACGCATTCTGGAAGTGGTGTGCCAGTCGACCGGTATGGGTTTTGCCGCCGTGGCGCGCGTCACCGAGCAGCGGTGGGTTTGCTGCGCGGTACGCGACGAAATCGAATTCGGCCTGACGCCCGGCGGGGAACTCGAGGTCGAGACCACCCTTTGCCACGAAATCCGGCAGAGCCACGAAGCCGTGGTCATCGACAACGTTGCCGAAGATGCCGCCTATTGCGGACATCACACCCCGGCGAAATATGGGTTTCAGAGCTACATCTCGATGCCCATCATCCTCGCCGACGGAACGTTCTTCGGCACCTTGTGCGCGATCGATCCCCGGCCGGCGCGCCTGAGCGCGCCGCATACGATCGGCATGTTCAAGCTGTTCGCGGAATTGATTGCGATCCATCTCGAGGCGGCCGATCGGCTGGCCGCCAGCGAGGCCAGGCTTTTGAGCGAGCGCGAGACTTCGGAACTGCGCGAGCAGTTCATCGCCGTGCTCGGCCATGATCTGCGCAACCCGCTCGCCTCGATCGCCGCGGGAACGCGAATACTGACGAAGGGGGACTCGAAGGAAGCCAAAAACGAAATTCTTGGATTGATGCAGAAAAGCGTGGCGCGGATGTCGGCGCTGATCGACAACGTGCTGGATTTCGCACGTGGCCGGTTGGGCAGCGGAATTACGCTAAAACGTTCGCCTCAATCATTGCAGTCGGTTCTCAATCAAGTGATCGCGGAGCTTCGCGCCAGCTCTCCCGACAGGAACATCGAGACCATTTTCGATTTGACGCAGCCGGTCGACTGCGACGGCGGGCGCATCGCGCAACTGTTCTCCAATCTGCTCGGCAATGCGGTGGCGCACGGCGCGGCCGAAAGACCGATCCGTGTAAGCGCCACCACGCGCGACGGCGAATTCGAATTGTCGGTCGCCAATTCGGGCGAACCGATCCCGTCGGAAGCGATGGACCGGCTGTTTCAACCATTCTATCGGCTGGCCGAGCAGGGCTCCCAGCAAGGCCTTGGGTTGGGACTCTACATCGCCTCGGAAATCGCGCGCGCCCATGGCGGAATTATCGACGTGACCTCGTCGCCGAAAGAGACACGATTTACGTTCCGGATGCCGCTTTAGTGAAGTCCGGATCGGCGCGTAACGCGGTGGAAAAAAGTATTCCGGGTCGCGCCCCTCGGCTTGACTTTATGAGAACAAAATAGGAACATGCCCCCGTCTCCAGCCATCGGGAACTCGCCATGTCCGAACCTTCACAGTCCGACGTCAGTCATTACGAGCAGGCCTGCGACCAGGCGATCGCGATGTGCGACGGAAACATGCGCAGCACCATCAAGGCGCTGATCATGGCCAACGAATATCTCGAAAGTGAACTCAGGGAATTGCAGGCGGCGGTTGAGACCGGCTGCGCTGCGGCAGGATTGCCGCACACAAGTTACGACGCCGCCTGATCGCAGAATCAAACCTGGAGCGAGACCATGGCCGATGTCACCTATTATGTCGCGCTGCCATTCCTGCAGGACGATACCGGCGCGCCGGTCGCGGGGGCAGCGGAAGAGTGCCAGAGTTCGTCAGGCGCGCTGCGGCGCGCGGAATTGCTGTCAACGGCCGCCGGCAGCGTTGGTGCGGTCGCCTTCAGCCGCACCGGCGATCCGATGATCGGTGAATTCAGCGACGCGAAATTGCTGAGAAAATTCGGCGACGTGCCGGACGATCTGAGCGGGCTGTAAGCATCAGCGATGGGAGGGTGGGCAAAGGCGCCCTTCGCGCCGCGCCACCAATGGCGTTGCGGTGGGCTCGCTTCGCTCAGCCCACCCTACGGCATGACACTTGCGCTCGCGGCATCATCGCAATTCCCGGAAGAAAGCCCGCACCTCGTCAGCGAGCGCCTCCGGCTGTTCGAGTGCTGCAAAATGTCCGCCCCTGGGCATGATGCTCCAGCGGCGAATGTCGGTGAACACGCGCGCCGCGGCCGTGCGCGGCGGTTTGAGGATTTCGCGCGGAAACTGCGCGTAGCCGGTGGGCACCGGAATCGTATCGCCGGGGGGCAGGATCGGCGAACCGTGAAGGCGGGCATAATAGGGCCAGAACGACGAGCCGATCGCACCGGTAAACCAATAAAGCGATATGTCGGCCAGCATGCGGTCCCGGCTGATCGCGCGCTCAACGTCGCCATCGCAATCGGACCACGCGCGGAATTTCTCCACAATCCATGCAGCGAGGCCAGCGGGCGAATCCGTGAGGCCGAAGGCAAGCGTCTGTGGGCGCGTGCCCTGGATCCACTGATAACCGGTCTCTTCACGCGTCCAGTGCGCAAGCTCGCTCAGGTAACGCCGCTCCTCCTCGGTCGGATCGGGAAAGGCGGAAGGATCGCGGCCTGCGGCCATCATCAAATTGATGTGGATGCCGATCATCCGATCCGCGTGCGCATAGCCGAGCCGGCTTGAGACCGCGGCTCCCCAGTCGCCGCCTTGCGCGCCGAAGCGGTCATAACCGAGGACGTCTTGCATGAGGGCGGCGACGCAATCGGCAATTTCGGGAACCCCAAAACGCCCTTGGCCGGGTTCGAAAGAAAGGCCGTACCCCGGCAAGGACGGCGCCACGACGGTGAAGGCGTCGCGCGCGTCGCCGCCAAAGCGTGCCGGATCGGTGAGGCGCGGGATGAACTCAAGAAACTCGAACACCGAGCCGGGCCAACCGTGCAGCAACAGCAGCGGCATAGGGTTTGGGCCGACGCCGGGCACATGCAGGTAATGCAGGTCGACGCCGTCGAGCGGAACGCGGAATTGCGGAAAGGCGTTGAGCGCGGCTTCCTCGGCCCTCCAGTCAAATTCGCTGCGCCAGTATTCGGTGAGCTCGCGAAGATACGCGACGTCAGTGCCATAGGCCCATGCGTCACCGGGCGCCTGGTCGGGAAAGCGTGTGCGGGCCAGACGGTCGCGGAGGTCGGCGATGTCGGCGTCCGCAATACGAACGGTGAATGGCGTGGGCTTTATGGTCATGATCCTGCTCGGCCGGTTGGACAGATCGTGCAGTCTCTAGAAACCCCCAGCGGCCGTCCAGCGGCGGCATCAGCTTGTTGCTATGACGTTTCGTGTCGCCGTTGCGCCTTGCGCACATACATCGCGCTGTCGGCTTCTTCCAGCGCCCTGCCGGCTTCGGCATGAACGCCGAGGACCGCGACGCCGGCGGAAGCGCCCGCCGTCACGGTGCGACCGCTAAACACGAAGGAGAGCCGATCGATGGCTTGTTCCAGCGCTGCCGCCTTGGCATGAGCGTCGGTCTCGCTCAGATTCCACAACAGCAGCGCGAACTCGTCGCCGCCCAGCCGCCCGATCACGTCGGAGGAGCGCACGTGGCGCAGCAGCGCCGCCACAATGGCCTTGAGCACCTGATCGCCCGCGGCGTGCCCGAAGGCGTCGTTGATCGGCTTGAGGCGATCGACGTCGAGCACGATCAGCGCGGCGCTCGCATGATAGCGCTTGATATAGGCGACGGCGCGATGGAGTTCGCGCTCAAAGCCACGCCGGTTCGGAATATCCAGCAGGAAATCGGTGTCCGCCGAAGCCTCCAATTGGTCGATTCGCGCCAGTGCCTGCGCCAGTTGGACCCTGAGCCGGCGAATTGTCAGTTTGGCCTCATTGGGCGCAACCGACTGCCGAGGCGCCGATCCAGCAGGCACTTTCACCTGCCTGGCGCGCTGCGACGCAGCCTTGGGCCCCGTCACGCCGCTTTTGCGGCGTTTCGCGCTCCCCGGAGCGGTCGACCTGGTTTTCTTCTTCATGACGTCCTTGAGAGGCTTGCCGGGATTCACCAAGACAGGATAGTCCATTCCGGACCCCATGCCACGCCTTGCCGAACCCCGGGCCGATCTTATAATCCGCCCTATGTTTTTGGATTCTCGAAAAGAATTGACCGCATGACCGCCCCGATCGCCATCATCATGGGAAGCCAGTCCGACTGGGAGACCATGCGCCATACTGCCGAAACGCTGACGGCGCTCGGTGTCGCCTGCGAGAAACATATTGTTTCCGCGCATCGTACGCCGGAACGGCTGTTCGCTTTTGCCAAAGGCGCCAAGGCGGCCGGCATCAAGATCATTATCGCGGGCGCCGGCGGCGCTGCCCATCTGCCGGGCATGACAGCGTCGCTGACCGAACTTCCGGTGTTCGGCGTCCCCATCGAATCGAAGGCGTTGTCCGGCGTCGATTCGCTCTACTCCATCGTCCAGATGCCGGCCGGAGTTCCGGTCGGGACGCTGGCGATCGGCAAGCCCGGCGCCATCAACGCCGCGCTGCTCGCCGCCAGCGTGCTCGCGCTCAACGATCCCTTGCTGTCAGGCCGACTTGTCGCCTGGCGCAAGCAGCAGACCGAGGCGGTAGCCGAGCGCCCGGAGGGATCTGCGTGACGGCCTCACATCAGGTGAAGCTGAAGCCCGGCGACACCATCGGAATTCTCGGCGGCGGACAATTGGGCCGGATGCTGGCGATGGCGGCGGCGCGGCTGGGATTGCGCTGCCAGGTGTTTTCGCCGGATCCGGATTCGCCGGCGTTCGACGTCGTGCTGAATGCGACCTGCGCGGAATACGCCGATGTCGAGGCGCTGGAGCTGTTCGCCAACGATGTCGACGTCATCACCTACGAATTCGAGAATGTGCCGGCCGCCTCTGCGATGCTGCTGGCTG